>JADMIO011288087.1_pt1 | contig 81426 bp, 101 predicted proteins | sample 8958161 | NCBI WGS metagenome assembly JADMIO01 (sample SAMN16585339, study PRJNA669376) | soil metagenome | isolation source: Crop rotation soil | place: USA: Cullars Rotation, Alabama | collected 2011
CGACAACTTGTCCACGTGGAATTCTAAGCTTAGGATCCCAATGTGCTGGAAAGATGTCGGTGCCGAGCGCGAAGGTGAGCTGGATGTATCCGCCGCCGCCGTTGGCGAAGCCGTCCATCTCCTGCAAGCCGGGCAGACCCTGGAGGACCTCCTCCTCGGGCTGGACGAGCTGGCTTTCCACCTCGCGCGGCGTCTCGGCGCGCCAATCGGTCTCGATGCCGATCTGCGGCCGGTCGATGTCGGGGAACAGCTGGATCGGCAGCGCGAAGATCGCGAAGATGCCGAACAGGATCGTCACCGCGACGCCGACGGCGATCGCGGCCGGACTTTTCAGCCCGGCTTCAGTCAGCGCACGCATGGCTCCCTCCCTGTGGCGCTCGACAAAGATTGTGACGCGCCGTGTCCGAAAGAAGGCAGCAGCGGCTCACTTGTCCGTGAGAAGCCATGCGCAATTGCGTTGGCCGTCCGGCAAACCGCGCGGAGCCTGTCAAATAGTGCACCGCGTTCATGAAAGTCTGTTAAGGCTGACGCCTCACGCCATCGTTTTTTGCTTGATTGCCGCGAGCCTGTAAGGTCCGGCCACCGCCAGAGGGAACAATGATGCTTCGCACCGTCGCTTTCGTCCTGATCGCTACATCCGCCGCCGTCGCCGCGAGCGCCGAACGCCACGGCATCGATCTCGCCGGCATGGACAAGAGCGTGAAGCCGGGCGACGACTTCTACGGCTATGCCAACGGCACCTGGATCAAGACCCACGAGATCCCCGCCGACCGCGCGAGCCATGGCCCCGGCGCGATCCTGATCGACAAGACGCGCGAGCAGGTCAAGGTCCTGATCCAGGACGCCGCCAAGGCCAACCCGCCGCACGGCTCGGACGCGCAGAAGGTCGGCGACTACTATGCGAGCTATCTCGACCAGGCGGCGATCGAGAAGAAGGGCCTTGGCCCCTTGAAGGACGGCATGGCCAAGATCGCCGCGATCAAGGACAAGGCGTCGCTGTCGTCCTATCTGGGCTCGACGCTCCGCGCCGACGTCGACGCGCTGAACTCGACCAACTTCTACACCGACCACGTCTTCGGCGTGTGGATCACCCAGGCCTTCGAGGACCCGTCGCACAACGTGCCCTATGTGCTGCAGGGCGGATTGGGCATGCCGGACCGCGAATATTATCTCGAGCAGTCGCCGTCGATGGCCAAGCTGCGCGACGCCTACAAGACGCACATTGCCAATGTCTTGAAGCTCGCCGGCATCGCGGATGCGCAGAAGAAGGCCGACGCGATCTTCGCCTTCGAGACCGAGATCGCCAAGACCCATGCGACGCGCGAGGCGTCGGAGGACGTGCACACCGCCAACAACCCGTGGAAGCGCGCCGACTTTGCCGCGAAGGCGCCGGGCATGGCGTGGGACGCCTATTGGTCGGCGGCGTCGATGCCCAAGCAGAACGACTTCGTCATCTGGCATCCGGGCGCGGTGAAGGGCATCTCGGCCCTGGTCGCGAGCGCGCCGCTCGGCACCTGGAAGGACTATCTCACCTTCCACCTGATCGACCATCACGCGGGCGTCCTGCCGCATGCCTTCGACGACGAGCGCTTCGCCTTCTACGGCACGGCGCTCTCCGGTGTTCCCAAGCAGCGCGAGCGCTGGAAGCGCGCCATCGACGCGACCAATGCGTCGCTGGGCGAGGCGGTCGGCAAGCTCTATGCCGCCAAGCACTTCCCGCCGTCGTCCAAGGCGCGCATCCAGGAAATGGTCAAGGACCTGATCGCCGCCTATCGCGTGCGCATCGCAAAGCTCGCCTGGATGTCGCCCAAGACCAAGGAGAAGGCGCTGGCCAAGCTCTCCACGCTCTATGTCGGCGTGGGGTATCCCGAAAGCTGGCGCGACTATTCCTCGTTCGACGTGGTGCGCGGCGATGCCTTCGGCAACGCGGACCGCAGCGAGATGTACGAATACACGCGCAACCTCGCCAAGCTCGGCGGCGCGGTGGACCGCAAGGAATGGTCGATGGTGCCGCAGGAGGTGAACGCGGTGAACCATCCGCTCGGCAACGCGCTCAACTTCCCGGCCGCGATCCTGCAGCCGCCGTATTTCGATCCGGCCGCCGACGACGCCTACAACTTCGGCTCGATCGGGGCCACCATCGGCCACGAGATCAGCCACAGCTTCGACGACCAGGGCAGCCAGTTCGACGCGCAGGGACGTCTCGCCAACTGGTGGACGCCCGAGGACCTGAAGCATTTCGAAGGCGCGGGCGCGGCGCTGGCCAGGCAGTTCGACGGCTACGCGCCGTTCCCCGACCTGCACGTGAAGGGCAAGCAGACCTTGAGCGAGAACATCGCCGACGTCGCAGGCCTGTCGGCCGCGCACGATGCCTATGTGCTGTCGCTGCACGGCAAGCCTGCGCCGGTCATCGACGGGCTCTCCGGCGACCAGCGCTTCTTCCTCGCCTTCACCCAGAGCTGGCGCAACAAGGAGCGCGATGCGGCGCTGCGCCAGCAGATCATGACCGACGGCCACGCGCCCGCGATGTATCGCGGCGTGACCGTGCGCAACCTGGATGCGTGGTACCCGGCCTTCGACGTCAAGGCGGGCGAGAAGCTGTACCTCGCGCCCAAGGATCGCGTACAAGTCTGGTAGAGGCGTGACGGGAACGGGGGCGGCGTGCTGGTTCTTTCAGGCATCGCCGTCGTCATCCTGGGCTTTGCGCTGCGGATCAACCCGCTCGCGGTGGTGGTGGCGGCCGCGCTGGTGACGGGGCTGGCCGCGGGGATCGATGTCCTCGCCGTGGTGGCGATGCTGGGCAAGGCCTTCGTCGCCAACCGCTTCATCGCCGTTCCCTGGCTGGTGCTGCCGGTGATTGGGGTGCTCGAGCGCGGCGGCATCCGCGAGCGCGCCCGCGCCCTGATCCTCACGCTCAAGGGGGCGACGGCCGGACGGCTGCTGCTCGTCTATCTCTTCGTGCGCCAGGTGAGCGCGGCACTCGGGCTGGTGGCGCTGGGCGGCCAGGTGCAGATGGTGCGTCCCCTGATCGCGCCCATGGCCGAGGCGGCGGCCGAGCGCGGTCGTTCACGCGAAGATGGGCCCGTGGACGAAAAGACCCGCGATATGGTGCGCGCCAATGCGGCGGCGGCCGACAATATCGGCGTGTTCTTCGGCGAGGACGTGTTCATCGCCATCGGCTCGGTCCTGCTGATCAAGGGTTTCCTGGAGCAGAACCACATCGTCGCGCAGCCGGTCCAGATTGCGGTCTGGGCGATCCCCACCGCGGTGCTGGCTTTCCTGATCCACGGCACGCGGCTCCTGCTGCTCGACAGGAAATTGGCTCACAGGAAGAGTGGGCGATGACCGGGATCGGGCTGCTCTACAACCTGCTCGGCGCGATGTTCCTCGCCTTTGCCGTCTGCGAGGTGCTGGCGGGCGCCTGGCGCAGCGCGATCTTCTGGGGCGCGTTCGCGGTGTCGATGCTGGCGGGCTCATGGCTGCCCGATCTCGTCAACGGGGCAATCGTGATCCTGCTCGCGGCGCTGGCGCTGATCGGGCTGAAGCCCAAGCCGGCCGCCACGACCGACCTGCCCGCGCGCGAGGCTTCGGCGGCCCGCTTGCGCAATTGGGTGTTCGTGCCGGCGCTCGTCATCCCGCTCGTCACCATCGCGGGCACCCTGCTGTTCGCACAGGTATCCAACATCACGCTGCTGGCGCTGGCGGCAGGCGCCGCGGTGGGGCTGGGCTGGGCGATGCTGCTGGTGCGCGCGGGCCCCGGCACCGCGGTCAACGAGGGACGCCGTCTCGTCGACGCGGTCGGCTGGGCGGCGGTGCTGCCGCAGGCGCTGGCGGCGCTGGGCGGCATCTTTGCCGCCGCGGGCGTGGGCAAGGTCGTTGCCGACATCGCCACCCAATACATCCCGATGAGCGCGCCGTTCATGGCGGTCGCGGTCTATTGCATCGGCATGGCGCTGTTCACCTTCGTCATGGGCAACGCCTTCGCCGCCTTCCCGGTGATGACGGTGGCGATCGGCCTTCCGGTCATCGTCGGAAAATTCGGCGGCGATCCGATCGTCATGTCGGCGATCGGCATGCTGTCGGGCTTCTGCGGCACGCTGTGCACGCCGATGGCCGCCAACTTCAATATCGTTCCCGTGCAGGTGCTGGAGCTGAAGGACCGCTATGCGGTCATCAAGGTCCAGGCCCCGACGGCGTTCCTGCTGCTTGCCGGCAACGTGCTGCTGATGACATTCCTGGTGTTTCGATGATCCTCGACCAATCGCTTGCCGAACAGTTCGCCCGCATCGCGCTCGGCCATGTGGGCCGCGAGTTCCCCAACAAGCTCGACCACGTGCTCGAGGACGAGACCGACGCGAAGACGCCGCGCGCGCTGCATCCCATCTTCTACGGCAGCTTCGACTGGCATTCCTGCGTGCACGGCTATTGGATGCTGGCGCGGCTGCTCAGGCTGTTCCCCGATTTCGACAATGCCGGCGACATCGTCATGCTGTTCGACGACGCCTTCATCGAGGACAAGGTCGCCGACGAAGCGGCCTATCTGACGCGGGTCTCGTCGGGCGGCTTCGAGCGGCCCTATGGCTGGGCCTGGGCGCTGATGCTGGCGGCCGAGCTCGGGCGCGAAGGCGACAAGAGCTGGGCCAGGACCTTCAAGCCGCTGGAAGACGCTTTCGTCGAACGCTTCTTCGACTACCTGCCCAAGCTCACCTATCCGATCCGTGCCGGCACGCACGGCAACACCGCCTTCGCGCTGGTCTTGGCCGACGAATATGCCCGCGCCGCGGGCAACGGCGCGTTGCGCAAGCTGTTCGCGGACCGCGCGCGCCGCTGGTTCGGCAGCGACCGCAACGCGCCGGCCTGGGAGCCGTCGGGCGACGACTTCCTGTCGCCGACCCTGATCGAGGCGCTGTGCATGAAGCGGCTTCTGCCCGCGGACGAGTTCGCGCCGTGGTTCGCCGCGTTCCTTCCCGACCTTGCGAAGCGCGAGCCGGCCATCCTGTTCGCGCCCGCCACCGTCAGCGACCGCAGCGACGGCAAGATCGCCCATCTCGACGGCGTGAACCTGAGCCGCGCCTGGTGCATGCGCGCGCTGGGCGCCGATTTCGGCGACGCGCCCGAGCGCCACATCGACTCCGCGCTGCGCCATGTCGCGGGCGAATATGCGGGCGAGCATTGGCTCGCGAGCTTCGCGGTCTTGGCGCTGGGCGAGACCGTGCCTTGATCCTTTGATAGGCGCGCGACGCATTGTCGTGACGATTATGTTCCGCCGCAACACAGGCCAGGAACGGGCATGCGCACCGTCCGTTGCCGTCTCTTCGATGCAAAGGAGATGACGATGACGAACCAGAACAATCAGACCGGCAGTGGTCAGCAGGGATCCGGCCAAGGCGGCGGCCAGCAGGGCGGCCAACAGGGCGGTCAGCGCCAGGGCGGAGGCGGCCAGGGCGGAGGCGGTCAGACCGGCTCCGGCCAGGGCGGTGGTCAGGGCGGCGGCGGACAGGGTGCCGGTCAGGATAGCGAAGGCGGCCGGGGCGGACAGTCCGGCGGCACTTCGAAATAACGATGCTGGAGAGTCCGGCGGCCCGCCGGACTCTCCACGTCATCACCGCTTCAGCAGCTTGAACGGATTCGCCCGCTGCTTGGCAATGCAGTACCAGCCCGTCGCGCCCGTATGCAGCGAGGCATAGTAGGCGTCGCCGTTGTCGTCGGTCTTGAGGCCGTCCTTCGAGGCCGCGTCGATGCCGTTGCCGTCGGCATTGGGCGCGCCGGCCTGGCCGATCTCGATATCGGTGACGAGATCCTCTGCCTTGTCGGTGTCGCCGGGCAGGTTGCGCGCGAAGAGCGCGGCGGCGGCATGCGCGGTGCCTTCGAACCACACGCCCGAGCGGTCGCGCTCTTCGAAGGCGAGGCCGTCGAAGGCGCCTTCGGTGGCGGAAAGATTGTTCAGCGCCCAATCGATCGAGCCCTGATGCGCCGCCAGATGCGTCGACAGGAAGCTCCAGGTCTGCACGTCTTCCGGCGTCGGATCGCCGTGGTTGATCGTGACCCCGTCGGTGCCCGTGCCGATGAAATAGAACCCGCCGCGCCGGCTCCACATCGCCTTGACGAAGGCGAGCGCGTGCTTGGCGCGCGTCTTCCACATCGGGTCGTGGGTCGCCTGCGCCAGCATCGTGAAGAAGCCGTAGGCGTCGATGTTGTGCTCGGTCGATTTCCACATCAGCGGCGCGCCGGCCGCCGTGAAGCCGCCGATATAGCCGCCGTGCCCGCGGCTGTCGTTCAGGTTCGCCTGGACGAACGCGGCGACGGCGAGCGCGGCATCGCGGTACCTGGCGTCCTTGGTCGCGCGATAGAGCTGCACCCATGCGATGCCGGTCCAGACCAGGTTGCCGGTATAGCTGCTCTTCGACGCGACGTTGACCGAGCCGTCGCGTTTCAGGAACGGATCGGAATGATAGGCGTCGCGCACGCGCCCGTCGGCTGCCGCGTCGTGCGCCTGGGCATAGATCAGGCTGTCGCCCAACAGCCGCGCGCGCGCCTTGTCGTCGTCCGTGCCGCGCGCCAGCAGCGCCGCGATCAGCACGGCGTCGTCATAGGTATAGCTGACGTCGCCGTTGTCGAAGGTCGCGGTCGGCACATAGCTCTGCGCCAGGCGAAGCGTGTCGCCGCTGCCGTGCAGGTCGATCATCTGGTCGATGAACGTGTAAGCCTGGTCGAGCGGCGCGGCCGAAGCGGCGGCGGACAGCAGCAGGCAGGCAAGAGACAGCAGGCAGGCGAGCGTCGACGGGACGGCCGGCGCGCGCCTCACGGCTTGAACCGCATCACCGCCGTCAGCCCGCTGACGATAAAGGCCACCAGCACCACGCCTTGCGCCGCGGCGAAGGGCAGCTCGGCGCCGGTCGGGGCCAAGGCATGCAGCGCCGGGATCTTCTGGAACGACTGCACGATCAGCACGAAGACGTTGAACCACAAGACCATCGCCGCCGTGACGACATAGACCGGCCGCCACGCCCCGCGCATCCCCATCGCATAGCGCGCGACGATGCAGACCAGCAGCACGACCGAGGAGATCACGCCCAGGATCAGCGCCGGGGTCGGTCCCGTGATCGGGAAGCCGAAGCCGGTCAGGTTGGTCAGCGCGCTGAACAGCACGAACAGCAGGGTCGTGCGGTCCAACCGGCGCGAGCGGATCATGCCCGCGAGCACGACGAGACCGCTCAGGATCGCGACCAGGCTGATGACCACATGGGTGAGGGTATAGCCGTCCATCGTCATGAAATTCGCCCCGCAATCGCCATGGCCCATGCTAACTTATGTTTGTTCGAGGAGCGATGAGGAATGGAACCACTCAAGATCGTGCCGCAGGCGTTCTACGACCTGATCGCCCGCGTCGTTCCCGGCGCGTTCGCGATCTTCAGCTATTTCAACCTGTTCGATCCGGGCTGGACCCTGTGGCGCCAGCTCATCGACGGCGTGCTCGGCAGGGCCGGGGACGGCCGCGGCTATCCTACGGTCTTCGTCGCCTTGGCGTTCCTGTTCCTGTCCTATGTCGTCGGCCACCTGATCTCGCCGCTGGTCAAGCGCGCGCAGGATCTCGGGCACCGTCTGCACGGGCTGTTCGCGCGCCTGCGCCTTGTCGATCCCCTCGCCGTGCCCACGAGCCGGTCGGCGGACTACGACCTTCTGCGCCTTGTATCGCCCGAGGCGGGTGCGGTCTGCGGCAAGCTGCGTGCGGAATACACGATGTATTACGGGCTGGCCGTCGTGTTCCTGGCGAGCGCGCTGGCCTATCCGTTTTCGGTCATGGCGGTCTTGTGGCCGTGGTGGCCGGTGGCGCCGCTGTTGATCGCGAGCTTCCTGATGGAATCGCGCGGCGTGGAGGGCGAGGGCGCGTTCGGGCGCTGCGTCGAGCGCTATGCCGCCCATTGGCGCGAGCACATGAAGTGACACTGAGCTTCAGCCCCAGCGCCCGGCCACGGGATGCGAGCTCGACAGCCCGCCGTCGACCGCGAAGGCCTGGCCGTTCACGTAGGACGCCTCGTCGCTCGCCAGGAACAGCGCCATGGCGGCGATCTCCTCCGGATGGCCGTAGCGCTTCAAGGGATTGAGCTGGCCGATCTTGCCTTCGGTGCCGCGCGACTTGGCGTGGTCGAAGATCGGCTTGGTCATGCCGGTCTCGATGATGCCGGGACAGATCGCGTTGACGCGCACGCCCGTGCCGGCGAGCAGGTTGGCGCTCGTCTGGGTGAGCGAGATGACGCCGGCCTTGCTCGCGCTGTAGGGCGCGCCGCCGGCGCCCGAGCGCAGGCCCGCGACCGAGGCGGTGCAGACGATGGCACCCTTCTTGTTCGGCACCATGACGCGGCTGGCATGCTTGATGGCGAGATAGACGCCGACCAGGTTGACGGACAGCACGTCCATCCAGTCCTGCGCCGACAACTCCAAGAAGTTGCGGAAGCCGCCGCTCACCCCCGCATTGGCGTAGAGCGCGTCCAGGGTGCCGAACTCCGACACTGCCCGGTCCACGGCTGCCGCTACGTCGGCTTCGGACGAGGCGTCCATCTTCAGCGCCACCGCGGTGCCGCCGTCCTTGGCGATCATCGCGGCGGTCTCGTCGATGGCGTCGGCACGGTCGCAGACCACGACCCTGGCGCCTTCCCGGGCGAAGAGCAGGGCGCTGGCGCGCCCGATGCCGCTGGCGGCCCCGGTGATCAGCGCCGCGCGTCCGTCGAGGCGTTTCATGCGTTTCCCTTCCCGATAGTCTACCGATCGCCCAATTGCAGCTTGCCTCAAGCTTTTCCAACGGGCTAGGGGCCGGTTAGAGTTCCAACGGGATGAGTAGCGCCGATATTGATTCGCAGGCCGATGCGCGCGCCTGGCTCCGCACCGAGCGGCAGGGCCGGCTTTTGCGCGTGCTCGTGGGCGGCCCATGGTTGGCACGCGACGCCGCCCGGCTCGACGGCCTGCTCAAGGATTTGAGCTTCGGCGACGCACCGGAGACCGAGATCGACGGCAGTGCCGTCACCCGCCTCGACAGCGCCGGCGGCTGGCTCCTGGTGCGCACCAAGCGCGCGATGGAGGCGGCGGGCAAGCGGGTCAAGAACTTCGTGCTGCCCGAGATCTATGCGCCGCTGCTGCACACCATCGAGCAGGAGCACACCGCCCCGCCGGTGACGATGGAGAAGCGCCACGGCTTCCTGCCCTTCGTGGAGCGCACCGGCAAGGCGACGGTCGAGACCGGCCGCCAGGGCTACCGGATGCTCGGTTACCTCGGCCGCTTCATGATCGAGTGGATGGAGGCGATGCTGCTGCCGCGCAGCAACCTGCGCGTCGCGGCCCTGGTCCACCAGGTGGAGGAGATCGGGATCAACGCCCTGCCCATCGTGGGCCTGTTGTCGTTCCTCATCGGCATCGTGCTCGCCTATCAGGGCGCCGACCAGCTGCGCCGGTTCGGGGCGGAGATCTTCACCATCAACCTTCTGGGCGTCGGCGTGCTGCGCGAGCTGGGCGGCCTCGTCACCGCCATCATCATCGCCGGCCGCTCGGGCTCGGCCTTCACCGCCCAGATCGGCACGATGAAGGTCAATGAAGAGATCGACGCGCTGCAGACCATCGGGCTCAACACCTTCGACGTGCTGGTGCTGCCGCGCGTGCTCGGGCTTCTGATCGCGCTGCCGCTGCTCACCCTCTATGCCAACATCATGGCGATGATCGGGGGCGCTGTGATGTGCTATTTCGACCTCGGCATCACCGTGCCGGTGTTCATGCGCCAGCTGCACCAGGCGGTGTCGATGAACACCTTCATGGTCGGCATCATCAAGGCGCCGGTCTTCGCCGTCGTGATCGGTCTCGTGGGCTGCTTCGAAGGGCTGCAGGTCGAGCGCAACGCCGCCAGCGTCGGCAAGCTCACCACGCGCTCGGTGGTGGAGTCGGTGTTCCTGGTGATCGTGCTCGATGCCGGCTTCTCGATCCTGTTCTCGATATTGAAGATCTGACCATGGCAGGAAGCGGCGACCGCGAAGTGGTGATCAGGGTCCGGGGCGTGGTGAACGCCTTCGCCGGCCAGGTCATCCATGACGGCATCGACCTCGACGTCTATCGCGGCGAGGTCCTGGGCGTGGTCGGCGGCTCGGGCGCGGGCAAGTCGGTCTTGCTGCGCACCATCATCGGGCTGAACAAGCCGCAATCGGGCACGGTCGAGGTGTTCGGCGAGGACCCGGCGCCGCACCGCGAGCGGCCCGAGAACTCGGTGCAGATGCGCTGGGGCGTGCTGTTCCAGGAGGGCGCGCTGTTCTCGTCGCAGACGGTGGCCGAGAACATCCAGGTCCCCTTGCGCGAGTATCTCAAGATGGACCAGGCGCTGATGAACGAGATCACCTCGATGAAGCTCTCGATGGTGGGCCTGCCCGACAGCGCGGCGCGCAAGTTCCCGTCGGAGCTTTCCGGCGGCATGAAGAAGCGCGCCGGTCTTGCGCGCGCGCTCGCCGCCGATCCCGAGCTCGTCTTCCTCGACGAGCCGACCGCGGGCCTCGATCCGATCTCGGCCAACCAGTTCGACGAGCTGGTCAAGGACCTGCAGAAGAGCTTGGGGCTCACCGTCTTCATGGTGACCCACGACCTCGACACGCTGCGCGCCACGACCGACCGCATCGCGGTCCTGGTCAACAAGAAGATCAAGGTGGGCACGATCGACGAACTCAGGCGCGATCCCGATCCGTGGATCCAAGAATATTTCTCCGGCCCGCGCGGACGCGCGGCGATCGCCGGGGGGGAGGCTTAAGGGATGGAAACCAAAGCGAACTACGTGGCGGTCGGCGCCTTCGTGCTGATCTGCATGGTCGGCCTGGTGGTCACGCTGCTCTGGCTCGCCGGCGCGCAGTACAGCCAGGAATACGTCTACTACCAGACCTATTTCAAAGGCCCGGTCACCGGCCTCGGCGACGGCACGACGGTGCGCTACAACGGCATCGACGTCGGCCGCGTGACCGAGCTCAATTTCGATCCCAACGATCCGCAGAAGGTCATCGTCAAGCTGCAGACCAAGCCCAACCTGCACATCCGCGTGGATTCGGAGGCGACGATCGAGAGCGAGGGCCTCACCGGCGGCTCCTATGTCGAGATCAGCGGCGGCAAGAAGGACTCCGCCGAGCTCGTGCCCGCCTATCCGGGCCAGGTGCCGGTGATCAAGTCGAGCCAGTCCACCTTGCAGCAGCTTGCGCAGAGCGCGCCCAAGCTGCTCGAGAAGCTCAACGCCGCGGCCGACAAGGTGAACGACCTGCTCAACGACAAGAACCGCAAGACCTTCGGCAATATCTTGGGCAACCTCGACCAGACCACCGCGGCGCTGGCGCGGCGCTCCAAGGACATCGACGCGATGCTGGCCAATTTCTCGGCCGCCTCGGCCAAGCTCAACGACGCCTCGGGCAAGATCGGGCCGACCATCACCGAGGCCGACCTCACGCTCAAGAAGTTCGGCAAGCTTTCCGACGACGCCGACGCCTTCGTCAACGGCGAAGGGCTCGGCCAGCTCACCGACCTGGTCCGCGAGTCGCGCGGGCTGGTGCAGAGCCTGACGCGGCTCTCCAACGAGCTCGACCGCCAGCCGACCAAGCTCCTCTTTGGCGACCGTCACAAGGGATACACACCCAAATGAACACGATCGACCGCCGTACCGTCCTTCTCAGCAGTGCCGCCGTCGCGCTCGCCGGCTGCAGCGACCTCATCGGGCCGAACAACACGACGCAGCAGCTCTATGTGCTGCATCCCTCCGGCGGCGCCGCCGTCGCGGGCTCCAAGGTCGACTTCTCGCTCGCGGTGTCGACCTCGACCTCGTCGCAGCACCTGGCCAGCGCGCGCATCGCGCTGGTCCAGCCCAACGGCGCGCTCGACGTCTATGCCGATTCCGCCTGGACCGACCGGCTCCCGACCCTGGTGCAGAACTCGCTGGTCGAGGCGTTCGAGAATTCGGGGCGCATCGAAGCGGTGTCGGGCGACGGCGAGGGCTTCCATGCCGACTATTTCCTCGAGGCCGAGATCCGCGATTTCGAGGCGCATTACGACGTCGCCGACGGGATACCGACGGTCTGGGTGCGCATCGCCGCCAAGCTCGCGCCGACCAAGGGCCGCGAGATCATCGCCAACCTGAACTCGGTGCATCAGGTGCAGGCGAGCGCCAATTCCGTGCCCGCGGTGGTCCAGGCCTTCGACCAGGCGCTGGGCCAGGTGTTCTCCGAGATCGTCAACTGGGCGCTCGCGGCGGCGGCATAGGCAAAGCGAAGACGGGAACTTTTGGCCCACCCTCTCCGTTTATCCAGGGACTTGGAATGCGGAGATTTTCGAATGTTAAGGTGGGCTTTCATCTTCCTGGTGGTGGGCTTGATTGCCGCCCTGTTGGGCTTCACCAACGTGGCCGGCGCGTCGATCGAGATCGCCAAGATCCTGTTCTTCATCTTCATGGTCATCTTCCTCGTGCTGCTGGTAGCCGGCATCACGGTGGGACGAAGGGTCGGCGGCGGGTAGCGCGCGGCTACCCCGAAAACCTCCTGCTTGCTATGAATGCGGCGGGCAGGAGGAGCGGGGATGGTCCGGTTCGCGTTTGTTGCCGTAGCGTTGGCTTTATCGGGTTGCGCCGCCGATATCCCCAATTGCGGGGGATGCGGCGGTGACGTCCGCCTGAACGACATCGTCACGGTCGGCACGCATAACAGCTACAAGCAGGCGATCGATCCCAAGCTCTTCGCCGCGTTGATGCAGAAGGCGCCCAAGCTCGCGCCCACGCTCGACTATTCGCATGCCCCGCTGACCGACCAGCTGAACGACGGCGCCCGCGCCATCGAGATCGACGTCGCCTACGACCCGCAAGGCGGGCTGTTCGCGCATCCTTTGGGCGCGGCGCTGATGGGCGAGCCGCTTGCCGACGGCTATGCGCAGGCCATGTCCGGGCCCGGCTTCAAGGTGCTGCACGTCCAGGATTTCGATTTCCGCTCGAGCTGCGTCACGCTGCGCGACTGCCTCGCCATCCTCAAGGGCTGGTCGCGCGCCCATCCGGACCACGTGCCGGTCCTCCTCACCTTCAACGCCAAGGACGACTCGCTTCCCGGCTATACCCATGCCTTGAAGTTCGACACCAAAGCCTTCGACGCTTTCGATGCGGAAATCCGCAGCGTGCTCGACCCGAAGGACCTGATCACGCCCGACGACGTGCAGGGCTCGGCACCCACCTTGCGCGAGGCGGTGACGACGAAAGGCTGGCCCACGCTCGCCGCCTCGCGCGGCAAGTTCATCCTCGCGCTCGACGAGCAGGGCGAGAAGCGCGCGCTCTATCGAGGGGCGCGCAAGTCTCTCGAAGGCCGGGCGATGTTCATCGATGCGCCGCCGGATTCCCCCGCCGCCGCCTTCCGCGTGATGAACGAGGCGCTGACCGACACGGCAGCCATCGCCGCCGCGGTGCGCCAGGGCTTCCTGGTGCGCACCCGCGCCGATGCCGACACCGTCGAGGCCCGCGCCGGCGACACGCGCCGCCGCGACGCGGCGCTGGCGTCGGGCGCGCAGTATATCTCGACCGATTACATGCGGCCCGACACGCGCTTCGGGCCTTATCAGGCGCGCATGCCCGAAGGCACGGTCGCGGCCTGCAATCCGATCCGCAACACCTGCCAAGGTAAAGTCGAATGAAGAACCGCATCACCGATCTGCTGGGCGTCGAATATCCGATCGTCCAGGCGCCGATGGGCTGGATCGCGCGCTCGGCCCTCGCCAGCGCCGTGTCGAACGCAGGCGGCATGGGCATCATCGAGACGTCTTCCGGAGAGCTCGACGCGATCAAAAGCGAGATCCAGAAGATGCGCGCGCTGACGACGAAGCCGTTCGGCGTGAACGTCGCGCTCGCCTTCGTGCGCGATCCCGGCATCGTGCAGTTCATCATCGACCAGGGCGTGAAATTCGTCACCACCTCGGCCGGCGATCCGCAGAAGATCGTCGGTCCGTTGAAGGAGGCCGGGCTCACCGTCTTCCACGTCGTGCCGTCCTTGAAGGCGGCGCTGCGCGCGGTGGATTGCGGCGTCGACGGGCTGGTGGTCGAAGGCGGCGAAGGCGGCGGCTTCAAGAACCCGCGCGACGTCGCCACCATGGTTCTGTTGCCGCTGGTCTGCGAGAGGGTTCGCGTGCCGGTGATCGCCGCGGGCGGCATGGTCGACGGGCGCACCATGGCGGCGGCCTTCGCGCTCGGCGCCGAAGGCATCCAGATGGGCACGCGCATGGTCTCGTCGGCGGAATCGCCGGTGCATGCGAACTGGAAGGACGCGATCCTCGCCGCGCAGGAGACCGACACGGTGTTCCTGAACCGCTTCGGGCCCGGCCCGGCGCTGCGCGCGCTGCGCACCGACAAGACGGCGCGGTTCGAGAAGGAGCCGCCCGAGAACGTGATGGGCGAGTTCCGCAACGCGCTCGCGCTCTATTTCGGCGGCGACATGGAAGCCTCGATCGCGCTGTCGGGCCAGGTGGCGGGACGCATCGACCGCGTCAAGCCGGTGGCCGAGATCATCGCCGAGACCGTCGCCGAATTCGATCAGACGGTGGGCGCCCTCGGCCGGCGGTATGGCTGAGGCCGGTCCGCCGCGGCGCATCGTCGAGCTCCGCGAGGGCGATGCGCATCTCCTGCCCGATCTTGCGAAGCGCTTTTCCGGCGGCGCGATCGTGCGGCTCGCACCCGGCGAGTTCGTCGTCGACCGCTCGATCCTGGTCGCCTCGAACACCGAGATCCTGGGCGCGGGGCCCGAGCGCACGCGGCTCGTCCTGAAGCCGGGCGCGAACTGCCATCTCATGTCCAACGCCGATCCCGCCGGCGGCAACAGGTCGATCGTGCTTGCCGGGTTCTCGATGAGCGGCAATGCGGCGTCGCAGGAGCGCCCCGACGGCCATCGCGCCGTGACCTATGCCTGCGGCATGCATTTCAGCCATGTGCGCTCGCTGCGCGCGACCGATCTCGCGTTCGACGACATCCGCCAGACGGCGCTCCATCTGTCGCATTGCGAAGGCGTCGAGGTGCTCGGCATCGCGGCCCGCCGGGTCGGTTGGTCGGGCATCTCGACGATGTCCACGACGAACGCCTGGATCGAGGCCGCGGTGCGCGACTCCGGCCGCGACACGATGCATTCGGCCTTCCATGTCGCCGGCGGCTTCGGGCTCACCCTGCACGCGGCGGCCGAGGACAGCACGGGCAACGGCATCATGCTCGATTCCGTGAACGCGCCCTTGCGCAATGTCGTGGTCAAGGGCAGCGCCACACGCTGCAAGCGCGGCGTCGCGCTGGTGGGTGCCCGCGATCACGCCATCGAGAACGTGTTGATCGAGGGCCGCTACAGCGGCAACCGCGAGACGGGCGTGCTGATCTCCAACGCGTCGCATGTTGTCCTTGCCCATGGCGAGGCTTGCCGCAACGGCGAGACCGGCGTGTGCTTCGGCGGCGGGCGCGGCGGCACCGATTGCCTGCTGAGCGATTTCGAGGTGCGCGGCAATCCGCATGATTTCCGATATCTCGGCGGCAGCAGGCTGAACTGGGGTCGCGCACAAGCCCGACATGTCCCGCGGCCTGGGCTCGTGGCTCGTCAACGGCCGCACGCTCAAGGAGGCGTTCGGCACGGTCCATCCCTGGCGCCTGCGCGGAGATCCTTGAAGCAGAAGGTCGGCGGTGAAACGAAAAGGCCGGCGCCGCGAAGCGCCGGCCTCTTCTTCAAGACGGGGCTCGGCTTACTCGAACACGTCCTCGGCCGTGTCCTCGACCTGGCCGGTGCGGATGTTCACCAGCAGAAGGTCGTCGCCGTAGCGCACCCAGCGATAGCCGGGCGCCGGCGCCTGAAGGCCGATCGCGCCGTAATTGTCGTAATAGTAGGCGTCGGCCAGGAACAGCGCCGGCAGGATCGCGCCCACCGCCCAGCGGCGATGGCCGTAGCCGCGCGGATAGACGAAGGCCGGGCCATGGATGCGCACGCCCCAGGCGCCGCGATGCCAGAACTGATGCGGGCGGCGCTCCATCGGGCGCACCATCACCGCGCCGGGATGGCCGGGACGATGCTTGACGACGACGTCGCCGTGGCGGTTCTCCTTGACGACGGTGGCGGCATTGGCGGTCGCGATGGGGGCGATGAGCGCAAGGGCTGCGATGAGGGGCAGGCTACGTTTCATGGAAATCCTCCGTATGGGGCAAATGGACGAAGACAGTAACGCATTCTGGCCGGAAAGTATCCTCAGCGTAATGTGCGGCTTGCCCTTGGCCGGGTCTTGACCTGTCCCTTCGGGCCGGCGGCATAAGCATACGGCCATCGAGAGAGGTTGAGTCGCTGCGCTTCCTGACCGCATCCGAAGCCGCCGAGCGGCTTGGCATTTCCGTCAAGGCGCTGAAGCTTTACGAGGCCCAGGGCCTGGTCGTGCCCGAGCGCAGCGCCGCGGGCTGGCGTGCCTATGGGCCGGTCCAGATGCGCCGCGCCTCCGAGATCGCCGCATTGCGCGCGCTCGGCTTCAGCCTGGCCGAGGTCGCGCGCGTGCTGACCGGCGATGCGGCGCAGATGGGGCCGGCGCTGGCGGCGCATCAGGCCATGCTCGAGACGCGCGTCGCCGAGCTCATCGCCGCGCTCGACAAGGTGCGCGCGCTGCAGGGCGAGCTCGCGCCAAAGGACATGCGTGGCACCGAGCCCGCGCTCGCCTTCGATCTTCCCTGGCCCTGGGGCGGCGAGCGGTTCGCGCTCGACGAGATCATGCCGCTCACCTACATCACCGGCCCGCTCGGCAGCGGCAAGACGCGCTTTGCGATGCGCTTGGCCGAAACGCTGCCGGGCGCCGTCTTCCTCGGGCTGGAGCGCGACGGAGATCTGCGTGCGCTGCTGGAAGCCGAGGGTCCTTCGGCCTTCGTCGTCGACATGGTCGAGCAGGGATTGGACGCGGCCGCGCAGCGCAGCTTGATCGTAGACCTGCGCTTGCGCGGACCGGATGCGCGGCCGCTGTTCGTCATGACGCGCTCGAGCGCGATCCTGGATCCGGCATCGGTCGGGGCCGCCGAGACGATCATCTACTGCCCCGCCAATCACAGCATGCCGGTCGTCGTGCCGCCGCGTCGCGGCGCCCCGGGCTACGACGCGGTTGTGTCGTGCCTCGCGCCGCCCGAGGTGCGGGCGCGGACGGCTGGAGTGGTTGCGGTGAGGGTGTGATGTGTAAAAATGATCTCGCAATACACATCCGGTCCCGTGCCATGCGCACCAATATCGAGATCGACGACGAGTTGCTGGCCGCAGCCATAAAGGCCAGCGGCGTTTCGACCAAGCGGGCCGCTGTCGAGCAGGGCCTCAAGCTGCTGGTCAAGCTGCGCAGGCAGGTCGAGGCGCTCGCCGACATCGAAGGGTTGGGCTGGGACGGCGATCTGGATGCCATGCGGCGCGCCCGGCCGTCCGCCCGGCCGTGATCCTCGTAGACAGCTCCGTTTGGATCGCACAGCTTCGCGGTCAACGGACGGCGGCGACCGCCAAGCTCGAAGCTGCGGCCGTGCGCGAACCGCTCCTGCTTGGAGATCTCATCCTGCTCGAGGTCCTGCAAGGCGCGCGGGACGAAATCCATGCGGCGCGCATAGAGCGTGCGCTGCGTACCTATGCCGTGGTTCCGCTTCTGGATGCGGATCTGGCGGTAAAGGCCGCGCGAAACTATCGCAGGCTCGGGGAGCTCGGCGTCACGCTGCGCAAGACCGCAGACCTGATCATCGGCACCTTCTGCATCGAGCACCGCCATACATTGCTGCACGACGACCGCGACTTCGCGCCGCTGGAAAAGCATTTGGGGCTGAAGGTGGCGTAGGGGGAGCGCGTTTTGCAATTCCAGTATTTTCCGGTAATATTTCCGGAAAGGAGTTCGCCATGGCAGGCCGCGTCCATTCCCCGCTCGCTCAGCATCGTGCTCGCAAGGCGCGTCAAGGCTTCGTCCGCGTCGAAGTCAACATCAGGAAGGAAGATGCGGGTCTGGTGCGCCGGATCGTGGCGGCCTTGTCCGATCCGGTGCGCCAAGCTGCCGCTCGCGCGCTTCTTCGGCAGGAATTTTCCGAGCCGGCCAAAGTGAGCCTGAAGGCACTTCTCGCATCGGCGCCGCTCGAAAGGATCGAAATCGACCGCAGTCGTGATCTCGGACGCGATGTCGAGCTGTGAACTATCTTATCGATACCAACATCATCTCGGAGCTCCGCAAGGCGGAGCGCTGCAATCCCAATGTTGCCGCATGGTATAGGGAGGTTGCGGATGACAACCTCTTCCTGAGCGCGCTCGTTCTGGGCGAAATACGCAAAGGAATAGAGCTCGCTCGACCGCGTGACCCAGGCAAGGCCTTGACGCTCGAACATTGGCTCGGTCAAATCGAGGCCGCCTTCGGCAATCGCGTGCTCGGCATAGACAATGCGATTTCCGATCAATGGGGACGCATGAGCGCCGTCAAGTCGATTCCCGTCGTCGACGGGTTGATGGCGGCGACGGCGATCGTCAACGGACTGACGTTTGTTACCCGCAACGATCGCGACATCGCCGGCTTGGGAGCTGCGGTGCTCAATCCTTTTCTGGCGACATAGGTCTGGCTTGCCGGGCGAAGCGACGCGGGACGGCAGCCCAGGCTTCGCCCTTCGAGCTGCGCCGGGCAGTCTTCGCTCCGCTCGCGCGTCGCGAAGACTGGCGGACAGGGAGGGATTCGAACCCTCGAACGGCTATTAACCGTTACACACTTTCCAGGCGTGCGCCTTCAACCACTCGGCCACCTGTCCACACTGGGAAGGGCACGCTTTTATATCGAACGCCGGACAAAGCAAACCGGGCGGCCGTCGGAGCCGCCCGGTGCCGGAAACCGGCCTTTCGGCCGCCGCTCCGTCCTGAGTCCCTTGGCCTCAGTCCGTGCCGGCCTTGCCCAGGCCCAGGTCGTGCTCGGCCGCGACGATCGAGATCGTGTAGCCCGCGATCACGTCGAACAGCGTGTACATGGTCAGGAAGAAGAAGGTCGAGGTCGCGAAGCCCTTGAGCACGATGAACTCGATCAAGGTCACCACGAAGACCAGCATCGACAGGCCGTGATTGATGATCTCGCGCGAGGTGGTGCGCGTCGCCTTGATGACCTCGATGAACAGCACCGCGAGCGCGAAGAACAGCAGGAAGTCGGCGAAGCTGATCTTCCACTCGTCGCCGGAGAACATCCGGATCGAGAAGGTGGACGTGATCATGTTCTGGACATCGTGGCCGGCGACGTTTCCGCCGAACGCGACGAAATTGTAGATGATCACCGGAATGGCGAGCAGCGGAAACAAGCGCAGCATGGAACTCTCCCCGTAATTTTGGACCCCGTCACATCATTTACTGTACCACAATGGGGCGGAAGAGGGGCACCCCTGCGGCAGGCATGTGAAACTATGGTTAAGCGGCGCCGTCGAGCGCCTGCTCGGCCTCGCGCCGCTGCCGCGCACGCTCGCGGTGGATGAGCCAAAGGTTGCGCGCATAGACGAGCAGCCCGCTGCCTTGGCCGACCGCGAAGGGCGCGCTGCCGATATGGATGGCATAGACGAGCGACACCAGCCCGCCCGCGATCGAGAAGTACCAGAAGGCCAGCGGCACGACGCTCTTCCCTTCCATCTCGCTCCTGAACCACTGCACCAGGAAGCGCGAGGCGAACAGCGCCTGGCCCGCGAAGCCCATGAACAGCCACAGCCGGTCGGGCGTCACCATGGTGAGAAGGTGTCCGAACATTTCGGGTGTCCCCTTAGATCTCTTTCGCGTCGACGCGGCCGCGGAAGCGCCGCATCAGCCAGGCGGTGCCGAAAAGGTCGGGGATGCCGACCATCAGCCGTCCCCAGTTGGTGTATTTGGAGGTGCCGTGCGCGCGCAGCCGGTCCTTCACGTCGATCAGCTTGACCTCGTAGCCCTCGCGCAGGGTGAGCGCGATCAGGAAGCGGTGCATGTTGTCGAAATAGGGCAGGCTCAGGAAAACCTCGCGCGGCATGGCTTTCCAGCCGCACACCGAGTCGCGCGTGCCGTCGTTGAGCAGCCAGCGGCGGATGGGATTGGCTATTCGCGACGCCCAGCGCTTGGAGAACGTATCCTGGCGCTTGATGCGCTGGCCGGCGACGATGCCGAGCTCGGGACCCGCGCCCTCGAAGGGCGCCAGCATCAGGTGGATGTCGGCCGGATCGTTCTGCCCGTCGCCGTCCATGGTGACGATGACGGGAAAGCGCGCCGCGCGGATGCCGGTGCGCAAGGCCGCGCTCTTGCCGAGATTGCGGCCGTGGACCAGCACGCGCAGCGCCGGCAGGACGCTCTTCAGCCGCACCAGCTCTTGCGCCGTGCCGTCGCTCGAGCCGTCGTCGATGAAGATCGCCTCATAGGTCGAAGGGTCGCGTCCCGCCATCGCGGCTGCGATCTCGCCGATCAGCGGCGCCATGTTCTCCGTCTCGTCCTTGACCGCGACGATCAACGAGAACGGCAGGGCTGTATGGGGCATTCCGCCCGGCTTTCCTGGTCAATGCGGGGGCCTTATACAGGTCCGGCTTCGGCGGGAACAAGGGCGGGCCGGCGCGACGGCCGCGGATCGGGGCAAGGGCGGGATGCAGGTCATGAGCGAATCGGGGATGCGGACGGGTTGGATCGGCGCTTTGATCCGGCGCCGGCCGTTGCTGCTCCTGTTCCTGGTCTGCTTCGTGGCCTGGCTGCCCGGCTTCTTCACCCTTCCCCCGCTCGACCGCGACGAGAGCCGCTTCGCCCAGGCGAGCAAGCAGATGCTCGAGACCCGCAACTTCGTCGACATCCGCTTCGGGGTCGAGCCGCGCTACAAGAAGCCGGTCGGGATCTATTGGCTGCAGTCGGCCTCGACGGCCGCGGTCTCGTCCGCCACCGGCGACACGGCGCGCAACCACATCTGGACCTATCGCATCCCCTCGCTGATCGGCGCCTTCGTCGCGGTCGCGCTCTGCTTCTGGTGCGCGAGCGCCTTCCTGGAGGTCGAGGCCGCGTTCTTCGGCGCGCTGCTCCTGGGTCTCACGCTCTTGCTCGCGGCCGAGGCCAAGATCGCCAAGACCGACGCGGTGCTGCTCGCGACCGTGGTCGGCTCCCAGGCAGTGCTGTTGCGCGCCTATCTCGCGCGCGATCCCGACAAGCCGCAGCTCGGTCTCAGGACCGCGATGCTCGGCTGGACGGCCTTTGCGATAGGCGTGCTGATCAAGGGACCGGTGATCTTCGGGGTCTGCGGCGCGACCGTGCTGTTCCTGGTGCTCTGGGACAGCGAATGGATGTGGATGAGCCGCGCGCTGCTCGTCACGGTGCTGGTCTCGCTCGCGGCCTCGGTGCTGTTCAAGTCGGTGGTCGTGCTGGTCGCGCCCTGGGTGGTGATGCTGGGTTTGGCCATCCTGTACGGGCAATGGCGATGGCTGGGACAGCTCCGGCCGATCCGCGGCGTGTTCCTCACCCTCTTCCTCGTGCTGCCCTGGCTGCTCGCGATCTGGTTCGCGAGCCATGGCGAGTTCTATTCCCAGGCGCTCGGCCACGACTTCGGCGCCAAGCTCGCCGGCGGGCAGGAGAGCCACGGCGCGCCGCCGGGCTATTACGTGCTCGGCACCACCATCGCGCTGTGGCCGGCGACGCTCTTCGCCATCCCCGCCGTCGCCATGGCGGTGCTGCGCCGAAGAGAGCCCGCCATCCGCTTCCTGCTCGCCTGGGCGACGGCCACCTTCCTGCTGTTCGAGCTGGTGCCGACCAAGCTGCCGCACTACGTGCTTCCGGCCTATCCGGCGCTGGCGATGCTGATGGCGGCTTATCTGGTGCTGCCCAAGATGGACGAGACGCCCTTGTGGTGGCGCAGGCTCCCCATCGCCTCGGCGGTGCATTTCCTGTTGGGCGTTGGGCTTCTCGCCGTCGGCATGATCGTGCTGCCCGGCATCTATGGGCCGGGACCGGGGGCGATCGGCATCGCGGCGGCGGGCGTTTCGGCCGTGCTCGGCATCGCGGCCGCGATCTTCCTGCTGCGCGGCGCCAAGGGCTGGGCGCTGGGCTTCGTCGCGCTGGCGGCGCTGTCGACCTTCGCCACGGTGACGCTGCTGACAGCGCCCAGGCTCGAGCAGTTCTGGGTCAGCCCGCGCGAGGCCGAGGTCATTGCGCGCCATCGCACGGCAAACGATCCGCCGCCGGTGCTCGCCGGCTATACCGAGCCCAGCGCCTTGTTCCTGATCGGGACGCAGACGCGGCTCACCAACGGGCTGGGCGCGGCCGAGATCGGCGCCGCGCAAGGCGGCCTCGTCGCGGTCGAGGACGGACAGCGTCCGCGGTTTCTCGCGCATCTGGCCGAGCTCGAAGCCGACGCGGTGCCCATCGACCAGCTCTCGGGCTTCAACTACTCGCACAATCGACCGGTCCACATCACGCTCTATCGCGTGACGCCGCCGCGCGAGATCACCGCTCCGCCGCAGGAGTGAGTCGTTCTTCTGCACATTGTGACAGCGGGGGCGCTCGCGACGCGGTCCGGGACTCAACGATTCACAGCGTCGTGCGAGTCGCATGCGGTGAAGTCATAGCGCGCATGAAGACTATTCGTTCGCGTGCATGTTCTTCACATCGCGGAGCATGCGAAGGGATATGCGAAGTTATTGCGAAGGCCCGCAAGCGGCTGTTCTGAAAAAACATTCGCGCGAGTAAGGGTGTTGCGCGGGGCGTTGCGCCCTCGAATACTTGTAATCACTTGCAAGCTCTTCAAGAATTCATGCATTTTCGTAAGCTTTTTTCTTGAGAAATTGACTATCTGTTCCAGTACTCGCGCCCCTACACTTGACAAGCCGCGAAACCCGTCAAATATCGCCAGTGTTGTTGTTGCAGCGCTTGAGTGAAGCCGCTGGGGCTTCCCGCGCTCAACGGGAGTGGTTGCGAGACACCGATGAGTCTCCAGACGCTGCGGCGGCGAGACCTGAAGCCACCGCTACGGACGGTCCGCCCGCAGACGGACATGCATGCGACCAGCTTTCCCGCGATCGAGACCCGGGCCACAAGGCCGGCTCCGCTTCGCTTTCCGGTCTCCGCCGAGACCAAGGCCTTCTATCGCCGCTTCTATCCCGACACCTCCACCATCGAGTGGAACGACTGGCGCTGGCAGATGCGCGCCCGCATCCGCACCCTGGCCGAGCTGGCCCGGATCTTCCGCCTGTCCGACGACGAGCGCTCGGCGGTCGAGCGCCACGAGGGCTCGCTGCCGGTGGGGATCACGCCTTACTATGCCAGCCTCATGAGCCTGGAGGATGCGCGCGAGCCCCTGCGCCGCACCCATGTCATGACCGGCGACGAATACATCCGCCTCGCCGGCGAGGACGACGATCCCCTGGGCGAGGACCACGACACGGTCGCGCCGGGCCTGGTCCACCGCTATCCCGACCGGGTGCTGTTCCTGACCACCGGCACCTGCTCGACCTATTGCCGCTACTGCACCCGGGCCCGCGTCGTGGGCAATCCGGGCGGCGAGTACAGCTTCTCCAAGGGCCAGTGGGAGCAGGCGCTCTCTTATCTGGAGGCCCATACCGAGGTTCGCGACGTGCTGCTCTCGGGCGGCGATCCGCTGACCTTGAGCGACGACAAGCTCGACTGGCTGCTGGGGCGGCTGCGCGCCATCAAGCACATCGAGTTCATCCGCATCGGCACCAAGATGCCGACGGTCACGCCCCAGCGCATCACCAAGAACCTCGTCTCGGTGCTCAAGAAGCACCATCCGCTGTGGATGAGCCTGCACTTCACTCATCCGAACGAGCTGACGCCCGAGGTCACCGAGGCCACGGCCCGGCTGGCCGATGCCGGCATCCCGCTGGGCAGCCAGACGGTCTTGCTCAAGGACATCAACGACAGCGCCGCCGTCATGGTGCCGCTGATGCACGGCCTGTTGAAGCGCCGGGTCAGGCCCTATTACCTCTATCAATGCGACCCGATCCGCGGCTCGGGCCATTTCCGCACCTCGGTCGCCAAGGGCTTGGAGATCATCCAGGCGCTGCGCGGCCACACCACCGGCTACGCGACGCCGATCTTCGCAGTCGACGCGCCCGGCGGCGGCGGCAAGATCCAGCTCGCGCCCGATCCGGTGGTCGGCCGCGACGGCGACGACCTGCTGCTCAGGAACTTCGAGGGGAAAGTCTATCGCTATCCGGACCCGGGCGGCACGCTTGGGCTCGACATATCTGCCGAAGTTGGGGGGGCATGATGCGTATCGGCGTCACCTACGATCTCAGGGCCGACTACATCGCCATGGGCTATGGCGAAGAGGAGACGGCGGAGTTCGACAGCGTCGTCACCATCGACGCGATCTGCGCGGCGCTGACCGGCCTCGGCCTCGAGCCCGTGCGCATCGGCGGCGTCAAGAAGCTGGTCGCCAAGCTCGCCAAGGGCGAGCGCTACGACGCGGTGTTCAATTTCTCGGAAGGCTTCCGCGGCAATGCCCGCGAGGCCCAGGTGCCGGCGCTGCTCGACGCCTACGACATCCCTTACGTCTTCTCGGATGCGCTGACCCTCGCGATCGCGCTGGACAAGGGCATCTGCAAGCGCGTCGTGCGCGACGCGGGCGTGCCGACCGTCGACTTCCGCGTCATCGAGAAGATCGCCGACATCAAGAAGGTCGACTTGGCCTTCCCGCTGTTCCTCAAACCCGTCCAGGAAGGCTCGGGCAAGGGCGTCGGTCCCGACAGCAAGGTCGAGAACGCGCGCGACCTGCGCCGCGTCGCCCAGACCCTGCTCGCCCGCTTCAACCAGCCGGTCCTGGTCGAGACCTTCCTGCCCGGCCGCGAGTTCACGGTGGGCATCGTGGGCACGGGCGAGGACGCCGCGGTGCTCGGCGTCTCCGAGATCAAGCCGAAGGAAAACTGGGTCGGCGACGGCTACGGCTACATCAACAAGGAATATTCCGACGACAAGGTCGACATCGTCGAGGCGGACAAGGACAACGCCAAGGCCGCGGGTGCCGTGGCGCTGGCGGCGTGGCGGGCGCTGCGCTGCCGCGACGGCGGGCGTATCGACGTGCGCTGCGACGGCGAGGGACGGCCGCATTTCATCGAGGTCAATCCGCTCGCCGGCTTGCGCCCCGACTATTCCGACCTCTGCCTGATCGCGGGCCGTCGCGGACTCAGCCACGCCCAGCTCGTGGGCCGCATCATGGCCTCGTTCTTCAAGCGCCATCCCGAGCTCAAGGCGCGCCAGCGCGTGGCCGCTTGATCATATGAAGGTCCTGGTCCTCCATTCCGACGTGGCGCCGGACGCGCCACCCGACGAGCTCGACACGCTCGACTCCGCCGCGGCGGTCTCGACCGCGCTCGAGTCGCTCGGCCACAGCGCCCCGCAGGCGCGCTTCAAGCCCGACATCGCGTTCCTCAAAGGCCTGCTCGACACCCACAAGCCCGACGTCGTGTTCAACGTCGTGGAGTCGGTGTTCGGCGCGGGGATCTATTCCTCGCTCGCGCCTGCGATGCTCGACCGGCTGGGCGTGCCCTATACGGGTGCCACCGCCGCGCATTTCGCCGCCACCACCGACAAGCCCTTTGCCAAGACCGTGCTGCGCACCGGCGGCGTGGTGACGCCGGATTGGGCGGTCGGCCCCGACTGGGCCGGGCTCGATCCGGATGCCAAGTACATCGTCAAGGCGGCGGACGAGGACTCGTCGGTCGGCATCGACGACGCCTCGGTCGTGCGCGGGAGCGAGGTGCGCGCGCGCGCGGAAAGCTGCAAGCGCAGGTTCAGCGGCCGCTGGTTCGCCGAGCAGTATGTCGATGGGCGCGAGTTCAACATCGCGGTGATGGCGACCGCGGACGGGCCCTTCGTCTTCCCGCTGGCCGAGATGCGTTTCAACGACCAGTGGCCGGACGGCAAGCCCAAGCTCGTCTCCTTCGCGGCGAAATGGGAAGAGGACACCTTCGACTACAACGGCAGCCAGCGCCGCTTCGGCTGCGAGACCGAGGAGCCGGCGCTGGGGCGCGCGCTGATCGAGACGACGAAGAAAGTGTGGCACCTCTTCGCGCTGCGCGGCTATGCGCGCGTCGACTACCGCGTCGATGCGCAAGGCAAGCCCTGGGTGCTCGAGATCAATCCGAACTGCTGCATCTCGACCGATGCGGGCTTCGCGGCGGCGGCCGGAGAGGCCGGCATCCCCTACGCGGAGCTGATCGGCCGCGTGGCGCAGGCCGCGCTCACGTCGTGAGCGTCGTCAAGCTCACCAAAGACTATCCGTCGATCTTCAAGGCGCCCATCCTGCGCACGGTCGACACGAACATCTTCCAGCTTCGCTATTTCACGCATTGCATGGCTTGCGGGTTTTGCAACGACCAGTGCTGCTCCTACGGCGTCGACATCGACGAGGACAATGCGCAGCGCCTCCTGGGCCTGGGCGACGACTTCAAGCGCTTCGTCGGCGTGGACGACAGCGCGTGGTTCACCGACGAGGTCGTCGAGGACGTCGAGTTCCCCTCGGGCCGGAATCGCCGCACGCGCACGCGCGGCAGCCACTGCGTCTTCCACAGGCGCGACGGCGACGGCCGCGGCTGCCTGATCCATGCCTGGTGCCTCGATCACGGGCTCGACTATCACCTGCTGAAACCGATGGTCTCGATCCTGTTCCCCGTCACCTTCGAGCATGGCTGCCTGACCGCCTCCGGCGAGGCCGTCGACCGCAGCCTGGTCTGCGCCGGCCAAGGCCCGACGCTTTACGAGGGGACGCGGGGGGAGCTGGCGTATTACTTCGGGCAGGGGCTGGTGGCGGAGCTGGACGCTATAGCGAAGGAACCTCGGCCGGCGTCGTAATGCGCAGCCGCCGCTCGCGCCACACGATGTAGAGCCCCGACACGATCACCACGCCCGCGCCGGCCAGCACGATGCGCTCGGGCACTTCGTTGAAGAAGAAAAAGCCCAGCGCCACGGCCCATACCATCGCGGCATAGTCGAAGGGCGCCAGCAGCGACGGCTCGGCATAGCGGTAGGAGTAGGTCATGCAGAGCTGGCCGAGCCCGCCCATCACGCCGCAGGTGACGAGGAGCGCGATCTGCCAGCCGGTGAGAGGCTGGAAGTCCCACAGCATCGTCACCGCGCCCGCCGCCGCGCAGACCGCCATGAAATAGAAGATGATCGCCTCGCTGTTCTCGGTCGTGCTCATCTGCCGGATGAAGACCACGACGAAGGCCGAGAGCAGCGCGCCCGACAGCGCGAAGCCCGCGCCCAGCGCCGAGCCCCCCGCGATCCCGCCGGCGAGGCCGCCCATCAATCCGCTATGCGGCGCGATCATCAGGAGCACGCCGCCGAAACCCACGACCACGGCCATGGCGCGGTGGGGACCGACCTGCTCGTGCAGCATCAGCGCCGCCAGCACGGTCGCGAAGATCGGCATCACGAAGCTGAACGCCGTCACGTCGGCCAAGGGCAGGCGCGTCACCGCGGCGAAGTTCAGGAACATCGACAGCGTGCCGGTCACCGAGCGGCGCAGGTGCAGCCAGGGATGGCTGGTGGCGATCAGCGCGCGCGGGCCGCCGGTGAAGAACGAGAAGACGAGCAGCGGCGCCAGCGCGAAGAAGCCGCGGAAGAACACCACCTCGCCCGTGGGCACGCCGGGCGCGAGGCGGATCAGCACGTACATCAGCGAGAAGTTCAGCGTCGCGCCCAGCTTCAGGGCAATGCCGAGGGAAGGGTGTTTCACAATGCGAGGGACCGTTGCCGAACGAACGGTTGTTACTCCCTCCGGCAGCGCTTGTCGAAGCGCGATCCGTTGCATCGGCTCATAGCTGGCATGCGCCGCAGCGTTGTCCGGGCCGTCCACGGCCGAGGCCGGGCGATGCGACGCATGGATGCCTTGCGCCCCTGAAACGGCGGGTTGTACCATCGCTTGACGCTTCCGGTTGAGGGTTGCAATTGACCGCCTGGGACGAGCTTATCGACGAGTTCCGGGCGCTGGGTGGAACCGCGGACAACATCCGGCTGGGAGAGGGGGAATTCGGCCGCGGCCTGTTCCCGATCGATCCTGTCAAGCCGGTTGCCGTTCATGTCCCGGAAAACCTGCTCGTCCCGGTCGACTATATGCTCTGCGGGAACGGCGTCCGCGTGGGTCCCAAAGCGACGGTGAGCGAGCGCGAAAGGGCTTGGCTCGACCGCTACCAGGAACAGTTCGCCTGGGGCGGAGGAGGAGCCGACGAGATCCGCCGCACCTTCGAGATGGCCCAGATGCTTCCGGCCGAGCTGCGCCACGCGCTTTCGACGCGGTATCTCTGCGGGCTCTGGTTCAAGGAGCCGGACGAACGGCTGATCGCGAACCGGTTCTTCAATGCGCGCAGCATCAACTATCGGGACCGTCCTGTCGTCATGCCGATCATCGAGCTGGCCAATCACGGGTCGGCGGTGGGATACGACACCTCCAACGGCGTAGCGCTGCGAGGAACTTTTGCGGGCGAGGTCCTCGCCGAGTATTCCCAGTTCGACTCCTATGACTTCTTTCTTGCCTGGGGATTCGCGACGCAGCGTCCCTTGGCCTTCAGCGTCGAGTTGAACGGGGCAGTCGGCGCGACGCCCTTGGCGGTCAAGCATGCGTTCAACGGATCGACGACCTCCGAACGGTCATGGATCCCCGAGATCAAGAAGACGGCCGAGGGCATCGAGCTCCCGTTCCTGATGCTGGGGCACCAGCGCTTTCCGCGCCTGGCCAAAGGCATCTTCTACAAGCTGATGCGCGAAGCGGGATATAAGGGCTGGGAAGAGGCCTTCGATCTCGTCCATCACACCAACCGGCTGCACTTCGTCAATCTGCTCATGGCTTTGGACGGTATCGACGCACCGATGGCACGGACCCTGCGCGCCATGGTGCACTACCAGCTGCGCGCCATGTCCTTCTGTTTCGGCGTCAAGGAAATCTAGCGGCCCGCCGGCACTTTTTTTCATCGCCTCTTGTCGGCATGGAAATTCGCACCAAATAGTTGAAATGGCGAAGGTGCGACGTGTTGCAGTTGCGAAGAGAAAGCCGGCCCGTCCGCGCGGCCGGCCGCGGAAGCGCACGCTATTTTTGAAGGTGATTTACGAACCGGAACAGCAGGTTACGGCGCGTTCCCGGGAATTGAATTGGAAAACGCGCGAGCCTGTTGCAGATGTACAGAAGCACGTGGCGGGGCGCGGGGCGCGATTTCCGACGAACAATGATATTGCCGCCGAGCGCAAGCGCGGCGCGCCGCTCGGCAATCGCAATGCGCTCCGTCACGGCCGCTTCACGCGCGGGGCGCTGGCGCGCCGGGCCGAGTGGATCGCGCAGATGCGCGATCTGCGCGCGCTGGGGCATCTGATCCGGACTCTGGCGGGCTTGATCGAGCTGGCCGAATTGCGCGGCCTGCTAAAGCCAGCCGCGGCGCTTGAACCAGATGTACGGCACCACCGCGGAGATCACCATCAGGACCAGCGAGTAGAGATACCCGAACGGCCAGTCGAGCTCGGGCAAATAGCGGAAGTTCATGCCGTAGATCGAGGCGATGAGGGTGGGCGGCAGGAACACCATCGCCGCGACCGACATGATCTTGATGATGTTGTTCTGCTCGTTGTTGATGAGGCCGAGGGTGGCGTCCTGGAGGTAGGAGAGCTTGCTCGCGATGAAGCTCGAATGGTCGAGCAGGGATTGCGCGTCGCGGGTCAGCGTCTTGACGTGGGCGCGGGCTTCCTTGGTCGCCTTGGTATCGATGGCGGTGGCCAGGAAGCTCATCATCCGGTTCAGGGTGAGAAGGCATTCGCGCATCTTGCCGGTCAGGTCGTGCTTGGCGCCCAGCCGGCGCAGCACGCCCTGGAAGTCGCGCCGCCCGATATGGGCGTCGCCGGCGTCGAAGATCTCGCGGCTGATCGCCTCGACGTCGCTGCCGACGCGCTCGAGCACGTCGGCCATGCGGTCGACGATCACGTCGAGCAGCGCGTTCAGCACGCCCTCGGCCTTGGGCGCGATCACCATGCTGCGCTCGCAGCGCGCGGAGAAGGTGCGGAAGGGCTGCGGGTCGATGTAGCGGATGGTGATGAGCTTGTCGCGCGCCAGCACGAAGGTCACGACATCGGCCGTCGGCCGCTCGGACTCGGCGTCGGACAGGACCAGCGCGGTCATGAACACGCCGCCGTCCTCGGTATAGAGGCGCGAGGAGACCTCGATCTCCTCCATGTCGGCGCGGGTGGGAAGCTCCATGCCGAGGAGCGCGTCGACGGCGCGGCGCTCGGCCATGGTGGGATTGAAGAGGTCGATCCAGAGGCTTTCGGCGGCGATGGGCGCGCCCTCGAGCACCTCGGTGCCCTTAAGCCCGCCGTTCTGCAGCTGATAGGTTTTCAGCATGCCGCGCCTGTCGAGGTTGTCGATTGCGCGGCCCGCCCTGGCCCGCGCAAGGCCGACCATAATCCGCTAACGGCGTTTGGCAAGACAGGTGCGCAGCGAATTGCTCAGGCCCCGGAGCAATTCGCGATAGAGGGCCGGCCCGGGCGTGAGGCCGGCGCCGATGGGATCGAGCACGCCGGTCTTCGTGCCGCTGCCCTCGGTCAGCGTGTCGATCAGGCGCGGCGGGAACTGCGGTTCGCGGAAGACGCAGGCGATGTCGCCCTTGGCGATGCGCTCGCGCAGGATCCCGATGCGGCGCGGACCGATGGGGCGGTCGGGCGCGACGGTGACCGCGCCCACCGCCTCGAGCCCGAAGCGGTGCTCGAAATAGCGGTAGCCGTCGTGGAAGACGAGATAGGGACGGGTTTTGATCGGGGCGAGCTGCACGGCGAGCTCGCGGGTGAGCGCGGCGATGCTCGCCGTCTCGCGCGCGCCATTGGCGCGATAGAGCGCAGCATGCGCGGGATCGGCCTCGGCCAGGGTGGCGGCGATGGCGCGGGTCATGGCGACGGCATTCTCGGGGTCGAGCCAGGCATGCGGGTCGGTGGGACCGTCGCCGCTCTCGGCATCTTCCCAGAGCCCGCCATGGCGCGCGGGCAGCAGATGCACGCCGGGCGTTTTCTCCAGCACGACGATCTTGGCCCGAGCCAGGCTTTCGAGCGGCCGCACCAGATAGGTCTCGAGATCGGGGCCGATCTCGAAGACCAGGTCGGCATGCTCGATGCGTTCGGCGTCCGAGGGCTTGAGGGCATAGGAATGCTCGGACTGCGCGCCGCGGATGAGGAGGTCGGGCGCGCCTGCACCTTGCATCACCGCGGCAACGAGAGAATGGACGGGCTTGATCGTCGCCAGCACATTGATGGATTGGACGCGCATCCGCGCTGGGGGAGCGGCGCGCGCGGCGCATATCGAGAATGCGAAGCAAAGGGCTGTGGCGACGGCGCGGCGCAGGCTAGTGTCCATCCATGTTCGATAGCACAGAACCGCCCGTCTTCGCGGATGTTCAGGCCGCCGCCGCGCGCATCGCCCCTTACGTGGTGGAGACGCCGCTTCTGGAGAACCTCCAGCTGAACGAGCGGCTGGGCGGGCGCGTGTTCCTGAAGGTCGAGGCGCTGCAGCGCACCGGCTCGTTCAAGATCCGCGGCGCGGCCAACCGCATCGCGCTGATCCCGGATGCCGAGCGCAAGGGCGGCGTCGTCGCCTTCTCCTCCGGCAATCACGCGCAGGGCGTGGCGCTGGCGGCCCGGCAGTTCGGCATCCCGGCGCTGATCGTCATGCCCAAGGATGCGCCGCGCGCGAAGGTCGAAGGCACGAAGAGCTACGGCGCCGAGGTCGTGTTCTACGACCGGCTCAAGGACGACCGCGAAGCCATCGGGATGCGTATCGCGCGCGAGCGCGGCGCGACCCTGGTCAAGCCGTTCGACGATGCCGGCGTGATGACGGGGCAGGGCACGATCGGGCTCGAGATCGCGCGCCAGGCGCCGGTCGCGCTCGATGCGGTGCTGGTGCCGTGCAGCGGCGGCGGCGTGGTCGCCGGCGTGGCGCTGGCGCTGTCGGGCGCCAGCCCCGGCACGCAGACGATCAGCGTCGAGCCGGAGCGGTTCGACGGCATGCGACGCTCCCTGCTGGCCGGCGAGCGGACCGCGGCGCCGGGCGGGGCGCTCTCCATCGCCGATGCCCTGATGGCGCCGACGCCGGGGGTGGTGCCTTTCGCGGTCGCGAAAGGCCTGCTGGGCGAGGGGCTGACGGTGTCCGACGCCGAGCTCGCCGCCGCGGTCGCCTACGCGGCCCGGACGCTGAAATTAATCATAGAACCCGGCGGAACGGCTGGGCTTGCGGCCCTGCTCGCCGGCCGGCTCGCCGTACACGGACGGTCGGTTTGCGTCGTGCTGACCGGCGGCAATGCCGACTTCGAGACGGTGGCCCGATGCGCCGCCGAGGCGTTGCAGGCTTGAAGCTTTCGTGACGCCGCTGCCACCGGTTACCAGTTTGGTACAGCGCGCTTTTCAACCGGCCGCGATTTCGCTAGGCTTCCCCAAAATAAAGTTCAACTGGGTTGGGGTGGACATGGTTGACGGGGGAAACGGCACGCGCCGTTACGCGACATTAGCCGGCATTTTCACGGTGGCGTTGACGCTGGTGGGTTGCGGCGGGATGAACCTGCTGCCCAAGCATTCCGAGAACACGCAGGACCAGACCTTCCAGAGCTACAACGACGTGGTCCTGGCCTATACCAACATCGTTCCCGGCCAGACGCGCGAGGCAGAGCTCGCCAAGATCGGCTTCGACGCCGGCGTCCAGCCCAACGCCGAAACGATCTCCTACCTCGGCGTGATCGAGCGCTTCATGCCGCGCGATTCCATCCGCTTCGATCATCTCGCCAAGCCGGTGCGGACCTGCATCCAGGCGCAGGACCGCTGCTCGGCCTATGTCTTCCGTCCGTCGCGCCTCGAGCAGGAGCGCACGGGCAGCGTGTTCCTCGACCTCATGGGCTTCGAGCGCACCACGATCGACCGCGGCTGGGCCGCGGAAGTGGTGCTCCTCGTCCAGGACGGCCGCGTCGCCTACAAGGTGATGTCCGGCAAGCCGCATATCGAGGGCTATCACGACGACATCCAGCCGCTCGGTCCGCTGCAGGATCTGGGCGTGCGCGCGGTGAGCGTGGGCGGCCGGTTCCTGTAGAAACGGCCTGAAGCCAAAAACAAAGCCCCGCGCGATGAGCGCGGGGCCTTTGCTTTTTGCGATGGATCGGTCGCTTACCTCGGGGCCAAAACCATCATCATCTGGCGGCCTTCCATCTTCGGATACTGCTCCATCTTCGCGAAGGTCTCGGTGTCCTTCTGGATGCGGGTGAGCAGCGCCATGCCCAGATGCTGGTGCGCCATCTCGCGGCCGCGGAAGCGCAACGTCACCTTGACCTTGTCGCCTTCGCCGAAGAAGCGCTGCATGGCCTTCATCTTCACGTCGTAGTCGTGATCGTCGATGGTGGGGCGCATCTTGATCTCCTTGATCTCGATGACCTTCTGGCGCTTGCGGGCCTCGTTGGCCTTCTTCTGCTGCTCGTATTTGAACTTGCCGTAGTCCATCAGCTTGACGACGGGCGGCTTGGCCTCGGGCGAGACCTCGACCAGGTCGAAGCCTTTCTCTTCCGCGATGGCGCGGCCCTCATCGAGCCCGATCTCTCCATACTTGTGACCGTCGTCGCCGATCAAAAGGATGGTGCGGGAAAAGATCTCTTCGTTGACGCGCGGGCCGTCCTTGGCGGGCGGCGGCGCATTGCCTGGCGCAAGACGTCTGGGAACTATGACTCTCTCCTTTGTTACGTCCGCACGAACGGCCGCCGTCCCGCGAGGTTCTCACCCTTGGCTCGCGAAACGTGGTCACGGTTCATCGGCAGGGGGCGAATCCTTCTGAGCGGCGGCCGCGTGGGACCGCTTGAGCGCCGAAGAATAGGGTTACGGCCGCGATTCGCAAGGCCTAATCGGCATGCGCCGGAGCTTTACTCCGGCGCATCCTTACGGGATTCCGCTTCGTCCTTGATGCGTTTTACGAAAGTTTCAAGCGGCATGGCGCCGAGATCCTTTCCCGAGCGCAGCCGGACGGCGACCTTGCCCTCGGCGGCCTCGCGCTCGCCGATCACCAGCATATAGGGGACCTTCTGGAGCTGGGCGTCGCGGATCTTCTTCTGCATGCGCTCCGACGACCAGTCGACGTCGACGCGCAGGCCGGCGGTGCCGTTCACCACCGGGGCGTCGAACAGGGCCTGGCGCACCTTTTCCGCATAGTCGTTGACCTTCTCGCTGATCGGCACGATGCGCGCCTGGATGGGCGCAAGCCATACCGGGAAGGCGCCGGCATAGTGCTCGATCAGGAAGGCGGTGAAGCGCTCATGGGTGCCGAGCGGCGCGCGGTGGATGACGTAGACCGGATGCTCCGCGCCGTCCTCGCCGATGTATTTGAGATCGAAGGTCTCGGTGGCGAGGAAGTCGAGCTGGTTGGTCGAGATGGTGTACTCGGTGCCGATGGCCGAGCGGATCATGAAGTCGATCTTGGGCCCGTAGAACGCGGCCTCGCCCTTGCCTTCGACGTAAGGATAGCCGGACTCCGCCATCGCCTCCTTGATGATGTCGAGCGCCTTGATCCACTTGTCCGGCGCGTCGACATACTTGTCGAGCTTGTTCATGTCCGGCAGCGACAGGCGCATATAGTACTCTTTGATGCCCATCAGGTCGTAGTAGCGCGCATGCAGGCGCAGCACCCGGATGAACTCGTCCTTCGCCTGGTCGTAGCGGCAATAGATGTGGGCGTCGTTCATGCAGAAGCCGCGCACGCGCATCAGGCCGGACAATCCGCCCGAGGCTTCGTAGCGATAGTCCTGGCCGTACTCGGCGATGCGCACCGGCAGCTCGCGATAGGAATGCCGTGTCGCGCCATAGATCAGGTGATGGTGCGGGCAGTTCATCGGGCGCAGGTAGTAGTTCTCGCCGTCGATATCGAGCGGCGAGTACATGCCCTCGTTGTAGTAGGGCAGGTGGCGCGAACGGTAGTACAGCGCCTCCTTGGCGATGTGCGGCGAGGCCACGCGGCGATAGCCTTCCTTGCGCTCCTCTTGAAGGGCCAGGAACTCGAGCTCCTGGCGGATGACCATGCCGTTGGGCATCCACAAGGGAAGGCCGGCGCCGACGTCGGGCGAGAAGGTGAACAGCTCCATCTCGCGGCCGAGCTTGCGGTGGTCGCGCTTCTCCTGCTCCTCGAGCTTGACGAGATAGGCGTCGAGCTCCTTCTGGTCGCGCCAGGCGGTGCCGTAGATGCGCTGGAGCTGCGCGTTGTTGGAATCGCCGCGCCAATAGGCGCCGGCGATCTTCATCAGCTTGAAGGCGTCGCCGATCTTGGCGGTCGAGGCGAAATGCGGACCGCGGCACAGGTCGTGCCAGTCGCCGTGCCAATAGATCGAGACCTCTTCGCCGGGCGGGATCGACTGGATCAGCTCGGCCTTGTAGGTCTCGCCCATGCCGGTGAAGTGCGCCACGGCCTCGTCGCGCTGCCACACCTCGCGTTTGGTCGGAAGATCGCGCTTGACGATCTCGCGCATCTTCTCCTCGATCTTCGGCAGGTCCTCCGGCGTGAACGGGGTCTCGCGCGCGAAGTCGTAATAGAAGCCGTCCTCGATCGCCGGACCGATGGTGATCTGGGTGCCGGGCCAGAGCTCCTGCACCGCCATCGCCAGCACATGCGCGGTGTCGTGGCGGATCAGCTCAAGCGCCTCGGGGTCCTTCTTGGTGATGATGCGGATCTTGGCGTCGTGCTCGATGGGCCGGAACAGGTCCCACTGCTTGCCGTCGACCTCCAGGATCAGCGCCGCCTTGGCCAGGCCGGGCCCGATGGCGGCCGCGATCTCAGCACCCGTCACGCCGCGCGCAAACGTCAGCGCCTTGCCGTCCGGCAAGGTGATGGTCACGTTGGCGGTTGAGGCGGGGGCGGACACGGTGCTTCTCCTTTAGCTCGTAAACGGGCAGGGACCATCCCCGCGGGCCTCAGCGAAGTCAAGGATAGCCTCACTTTTCCGCGTGGCCGTTGAACTCCGGCGGCCCTAGGATCATTATCTTAACCGCGAGGGGTCGCGACGTTTCGGAGACGACAATGAAAGCACTTTTGACAGCGCTGACGGCGGCGGCGGTCGTCGCGGGCACGCCCGCGATGGCGAGGCCGATCTGCCTCCAGTCCATCTTGATCGATCATACCAGCGTGAAGGACGCCCAGACGCTCCTATTCCACATGAAGAACGGAGACGTCTTTCAGAACACGCTCAAGACGCGGTGCCCGGGTCTCAAGTTCCACGGCTTCGTGATGGATTTCCGGGGCGGGAACAACGAGGTGTGCTCCAACCAGGAGAACATCTCGGTGCTCGTCACCCACGAGGTTTGCCCGCTGGGCGAGTTCGTGCCCTATGCGCCGGAAAAGCCGCCCGCGAAGAGCTGAGTTGAAGCGCGCGGGCCCGGGTGCGGCCGGATATGAGAAGGGCCGGAACGCGCGTTCCGGCCCTTCTGCTTAGGTCTGACGTCAGCTTACTTGCGAGCCAGGATCTCGATCGTCACCGAGTTCTTGTTCGCCGCGCTGCAGACCATCTTCAGGCTGCGGACGTTGCGGTTGCCGCCCGGCAGGTCGATGTTCTTGACGCGGCCCTGGTCCAGGCGCCCGACGTCGAGATCGCGCGTCATGCCGTTGCCGAAGGTGACGCTCACCCGCGAGCAGCGCGCATCGTCGTTGACGGCGCGGAAGCCGATGCGCTCGACGCTGCGGCCGGCCCAGCCCGCGAAGCTCTGCTCGCGGTCGCGGCGGCCCTGGAAGCTCTCGCGGCCCAGCGTGACCCAGTAGTTGGGATCGTTGCCGTTCTGAGCTGCGGGCGTCGTCCAGCGGAACAGGCGCGACCAGAACAGCGCCCAGTCCGGGCTCTTCATCCAGTCGTTCTTGTAGCGGCCGATCTCAGCCGACAGGTAGATCTTCGCGCCGCCGCGTTCGTCGGAGCGGCAAGTGAACGAGACGTCGCGCACCTTGCGGGTGCCGCCGGCCAGGTCGACGTTCACCGGACGGTCCTCGCGCAGCTTGCCCGAGAACACGTTCTGCTGCGATCCGTCGCCGAAATGGGCCACGATCTTGGAGCACGTCACGTCGTTGCCGTCGGCCTCGAGCCGAAGCCCTTCCATGCCGCCGCCGAAGCGGGTCCATTGGGTGTCCTTGTCCATGTGGAAGCCGACATCCACGCTGCCGAGCCGCACATAATCGGCCAGGGCCGGGGCGGAAAAGCCCGCCGTCATCAGGGCGGTCGCCGCCAGGAACATCGTTCGCATCTTCATTGCCTTCTCCTGTCAATCGTTACTTCGCGTACGCGCACATGCGCGTTCTCGTGCCCGCATATTTGGGGAGCCAACCTGTACGTAACCTGAAACGCGCCTGTTGGTTCCGTTCATCTTCCGCGAACAAAACGCGAAAGGGCGCGGGAAAGCCCCGCGCCCTCTCGTCACGCCAGGAGGAAGACGTCAGTTGCGCCGGTTGGCCGCCAAGCGGGTCGAGCCGCCGGTCACCATCTCGCCGCCCGCGGCCATCGTCGTGTCGCAGGACGGATAGGCCTCGGTGCCGCGCACGTCCTGCGCGGAGATGAACGAGGCGAGCGAGCCCGCGCTCGAGCGTTCCGAATCGAAGGCGACGTTCGCCGCCGCGCAGAAGCGCTGCATGCCGTGCAGGCCCGCGAGCGAGAAGTCGTTGGCCAATCCGGTCTTGTAGGCGTGGTAGGCGGAGGAGCCGCCATGGCCGCGCTGGAAGTAGCTGAGCAGCATCGCGTCGGACGCCTGCAGCTCGTGCTGGTGCGAGGTCACGAAGTGGTTGTACGGCGCCACGTCGTTGCAGTAGAGCGCCGCCACCATCAGCTCCTGCTGCATCGCCGCCGTCTTCAGCGCCATCGCTTCGTCGGGCTTGGCGCACATGCCGCCCGCCCAGCTCTGCCCCATCATTGCGAACAGCGCCAGCACGCTGCCCGCCCCCTTCGACATCTTCATCATCGTCCCACTCCTTGTTGTTGCTTGTCCCGGTTACGACTGGTTGTTACGCACGCAGCGGCCCGCGGGCGGATCGGCCCGGTCGAGACGCGCCACGACGCTTGCGTTGCTGCCGCTGCAAGCCACCCAGCGGAAGTCGCGCTCGGCATCGGCAGACTTGATGTTGGTGTCGCTCAGGAGGAGCGCGAACCCGTTCGCGCCCACCGCTCCTGCTTTTGCACCGGCGCCGCAATCGGCCGCCGCGTCGGTCGCCTTCTGTAGGCAATAAGCGAACTGCACGCCATAGGCGCAGTGATTGCGGAAACCCACATTTGCGCCGTCGCTTTCGATGCTGAGGCAGTCTGACGCACCGTGTCCGTCGGGCATCGCTGCGGCGAGCGCCAGCTGCGTCGGCTGCGGCGCGGCGCTCGACAGCACGGCGGGTTGGACCACGGGCGCGGCCGGCTGCGTCGCTGCGGCAGGGGGGGAGATAGCCGCAAGCGGCGCGGCGACGGCTTTGTCGATCGTGTGCACCTCAGAGGTGCGCACTGCGACTTGCGTCATGCCGGCCGCGCCCGAGTTCGTGACCTCCGCGCCCTTGTACATGCCGATCTTGTAGGGACCGGCCGCGGCCGAAACGGCCGGCGGCGCAGGGGCCGGGGTCGGAACGGATTGTGCGATCTGCTTCCTGGGCGCGCGCAGCGGCGGCGCGCAGACCGGCAGTGCGGCGCGGACCGCCGTCGCGCGGCTCGATTTCTTCGCAGGCCGATCGCCAAGACCGAGCCGGTCGGCATAGGCCGCAAGCGCTGCCTGCTTCTCGGCCGCGCCGAAGACGTGACCGGCCGGATACCAGGACGAGCAGCTCGCCTCGCCGGTGGCGGCGCGATTGGTCAGCGACACTCCGCCCGTCGTATTGGCGACCAGCGACTGGCTGTGCCCGTCCGAGAACTGAGCCTCGAGGCCCGTGCCGGTTTCGCGGAAGAAGCCGATGACATGGCCGGCATCGGCGTCGTCGGCGATCGTGCCCATCCGGTCGCTCAAGAACGACCAGGACGAACGCTGCGTGGCGCCGTTGGGCGCCATCATCGTCAGCGCGAAGCCGCCCTCGGACGGCGACAGCGTCAGCGTCGAGCCGTCGATGGCCGAAAGCTTCGCGCCCGCGATGGGAGCGAGCCAGGCCGGGCTTTCCGGCGCAGCCGCGCCCGGCGCATCGCCCGCCTCCGCAGCCTGCGCGAACGCGCAGACCAGGGCGAGTGCGCCGAACGCGCGCTGTGCCGAAAGGGTCTTCACGTGTGGCTGCCCCTCTGCTCGCGCAGTGACATCAGAAGGATCACGCCCAGCAGCTCCTGGCGCGTCGGCTGCGCCGATGGCTGGAACGCCGCCTTCACCGCCAGCCGCGCCATGCTGGCGTCGAGCGTCTCGCGGGTCGCCGCGCCGACGCCATGGGTGGATTTCGCCTTGAGCTCTTGCGCGAATGCCGGCGGGCTCAGCGCCGTGAGCGCGAGACACGCCCCGATTAGCATCTTCGACAGCATCGTATTCCCCACTCGCCTTCAACCGTGGACGATGATGGGCGCGTCGGGCGCAAAGTCGACTTAATCCAAATACGAGCCTGAAGCGGTGCTGAAGCGTGTCCCGAATTGTTTCGTAAAAGTCGAATTGAAAGGAACATGAACGGGTTGGAATTGCCGCGGCGCGGGCGAATTTACATTGCAAGCCCAAGCTTTGGGCCGTTCGATTCAAATTGCTTGCATTATCCGGTAACACACGAATAGCGTGTCGTCCGAGCAGGAGATACCTATGCGTTCATTTTGCGCCGTTCTCGCGGCAACGCTCCTCGTGGCATCGGGACCAGGCGTGCAGGCGGCACGGCCGGGACCGTTCCCCAAGACCACCGGCGGCATCCATATCGAGATACCGTTCAACTCCCACATCGCCAATCTGGAGGACGAGGAGGGCAAGGTCGACGTCGTCTGGGGATCGAGCGTCGCGGACCAGCCGCCGGGCGTCTACAATTCGTCCTACATGCCGTTCTTCGTCGACAACCGCTTCGGCTTCGACGAGCAGTGGTATCGCGATCACCATCCCGACTGGCTTGCTTATGCTTGCGACAAGAAGACCCTCGCCTACCTGGACGCCAACCATCAGCCGCCGCTGGATTTCGCCAATCCCGAGGTGCGGCAGTTCCAGTGGCAGACCTGGGTCGACGCGCCGATCGAGGCGCACTATCCCAGCATCGCGATCGATCTGCTGCATCTGGGCAACTACAACGGCCGTTGCGGCCATTTCAACAAGCAGGGCAAATGGGTCGCGCAGTATGACGGCTCGGTGCATCAGACGGAATATCGCCGGGACGTGCTCGCCTGGGTCGCCGCCACCTACAAGCACGTGCACAACTACACTTCGGCCTCGATGCCCACGCCGACCGCGACGATGCAGATCAACGTCAGCTATGACGAGACCGAGGCCGACGACGACAACAAGGCGCTGATGTCGACGACCGACCTGGTGTTCGACGAGCGCGGCTTCACCAACTACGGCAACCCTCCGCCGCATCCCACGGCCGAGCTCTGGCAGAAGATCGTCGGCGAGATCGCCGACCTGCAGACCAAGCACATCTGCTACATGCTCATGGGCGAGGAGCCGCAGAGCCACGATCAGATCACGCCGGCCGAGCGCCAATGGGCGGTCGCCAACTACCTGCTGGTCAAGAACAACTGCACCTATATGTATATGAGCGGGCAGCAGGAGTACGGCTTTTTCTTCCCCATGCCGGAATATGGAATCGCCATCGGCCATCCCACCGGCGACAGGGAGCTCGCGCAGGGCATTTACGAGCGCTCCTATTCGAACGGCCTCACCTTGGTCAATCCTTCCGATACGCAGTTCAGGGTCAGGCTCCCGAAAGGGCAATGGAAGGACGTGAACGGCAATTCCGTGGGACCCAGGGTGACGATGAAGGCATGGACCGGGTTGATCCTGCTGAAGCAATAGAGCCGCTTGCCGCTCGGATGGATTTCATGATTTAGATCGGCGCCGCCTGCCGGGGTTTTTCATGACCGACACTCTGCCCGACCGCCTCAGCGTCAATCCCAAGAGCCCGCATTACGACGAGGCGCTGCTCACCCGCGGCGTGGGCATCCGCTTCAACGGGCAGGAGAAGACCAACGTCGAGGAGTATTGCGTCAGCGAAGGCTGGATCCGCGTCGCGGCCGGCAAGAGCCTCGACCGCCACGGCAATCCGATGACGATCAAGCTCAAAGGGGCGGTCGAGCCCTATTTCCGGCACGAGGAGCCGCAGCCCCAATAGCTCGAGCAGGTTGCTTCAAAAACGCATAAGGGCGGGTCAGCGCGACTTCGCGGTGCGCCGGCCCTTGGGGTTGGCGTTTCGGCCGCGCGGCAGGTTCTTGGGCGCAGGCTCCTTGTCCGAAGTCGCCGCGACAAGGTCGGAAACCGTTACTTTCAAGACCTTAGCCATGCGCGAGAGCAGGACCGCGCTGGGATTGGCGATGCCGCGCTCGATCCCGCTCATATAGGTCCGGTCGATATCGGCCTCGAGCGCCAGGCTTTCCTGCGATAGCCGGCGGGCCAGGCGAAGGCGGCGCACGTTGCGCCCGATCTGCTTGCGAATGTCCATGCCCGCATCCTAAAGGGTTTGTCGCATATCGAACGACGGCTTATATACAATATTAGAAATCATCTGCTACAAACCCGGAACCAGCCGATGGTTGCAGGGGGTGGCAGCATGCAAGGAAGGCTTGTCCCGGCGCAGGAGCGGCTGCTCGCCCTATGGCGCAAACGCTACGGCACCCTGGCCATCCCGGAGCGGCCACGCCTGGAGGTCCGCGACCTGGCGCCCTGGGCGCCTTATACGGCTTGGATCGAGGTCGGCCCCGACGATGCTCTTTTCGTGCGCCGGTTCGGCATCGAGCTGATCCGGCGTTTCGGCCGCGAGGCGACCAATGACCGCGTCGACGACCTGGCGCTGGATGTCGCCACGGGGCTGCGCGCGATCGTCGGGCAGGCCGTGGCGACGTCGGCGCCGGCGACCGGGACGGCTTCGGTCCAGCTCGGCCATCGTTCCGCAGGCTTTTCCGAGCTTGCGCTGCCGCTCGCCGCCGACGGGACGCGGGTCACGCTGGTGGTGCTCGCGAGCTATGAGATCAGCGGCGATGGTCCTCGACCGAGAGCAGCTTTCCGGTGAACATCACCGGGCCGGTCGGCTGGCCCGTCGGCGACCCGCCCTCCGGCTCCAGGCTTACGGCCAGCATCGTGCCGTCCATCGGGCCCATGTCCTGCATCGGCATGCGCATGGCCGCGTCGACGACCCCGAGCGGCTGCGGCTTGTCGCGGCCGCCGCCCAAGGCCCACAGCTCATAGCTCTTGTCGGCGGGTGCCGCGCCGCTGAGGCGGCGCACCACGACCATCTTCTTGGCGACGTCGACCGCGGCGACGAAGGCCGGCGCGGTGCTGTTCTCGCCCTGCAGCACCGCGACATACATGCCCTTGTCGGGCGCCGGCGTGCGCACCACGAGGAACAGGATCAGCGCCGCCGCGATCGCCGAGACGGCCGCGGTTGCGCCGCGCCAGATCGAGACCGCGCGCCTCAGCTGCACGACATTGTCCGGCGGCCCGATGCGGTCGAGGATTCGTCCGTATACGCCGGACGGCGGCTCGGCGGGCGCGGTCTCGTCGTCGAGCGGCGAAAGACGCCGCCGCCATTGCGCGACCTCGGCCGCCAGCGCGGGATCGGAGGCGAGCCGCGCCTCGAACGCGGCGCGCTCGCCCGCGTCCAGCGTGCCCAGCACGTATTCGGCGGCTTCTTCAGGCTCTGCCATCGAGGCACTCCTTCAGAAGCATCAGGCTGCGGCGCAGGATCGTCTTCACCGTGGCGACGGGGCGCGCGAACTTTTCCGCCAGCTCCTCGCGGCTGTAGCCCTGATGATAGGCGAGCAGAACCATGTCGCGATTGTCGTCGCTGAGGCCGCCCAGGCAATTGCGCAAGCGCCTGAGGTCGGCCGTGTCCTCCGCGCTCGCGACGGGCGCGGTCAGGACGACGTCATCGAGCTCGACGGCCTGGGCCGACATGCGCTCCGCCGCGCGGCGCCTCACGTCGATCGCCTGGTTGCGCGCGATGGCGATCATCCAGGTCATGGCGGCGGCCGCGCCAGGCTCGTAGCGATGGGCATTGGACCAGATCCGCACATAGCTCTCCTGCAGCGCCTCCTCCGCCAAATCGCCGCGGATCAAGATACGCCTGACGACGCCGAAGAGTTTCGCTTTCGTCGCCGCATAAAGCTCGCCGAACGCGGCGCGGTCCTGCGCGGCCACGCGCGCGACCAGGCCTGCCAATCGTGCGCTGTCGGTGCTCGCGTCCATCCCCAAACGCTTTTTTTCCGAAACCTTTTCGAAACCGTCTCCGTAACTGGGCTTGGTCCGGGCAGGGCGCCCGGCAAAACCCATTCGAGGAGACTCCATGTCCAAGATTCGCACATTTCTGGCCATCGCCTCAACCGCCGCGGGCCTCGGCTTCGCGGTTGCGTCGTGGCCGGCCTATACCGCCGAGCAGACGACGATGGTGGGCGGCGCCGCCATGTATCCCACCAAGAACATCGTCCAGAACGCCATGAACTCGAAGGACCACACCACGCTGGTGGCCGCGGTGAAGGCCGCGGGCCTGGTCGATACGCTGCAGGGTGCCGGGCCGTTCACGGTCTTCGCTCCGACCAATGCGGCCTTCGCCAAGCTGCCGGCGGGCACGGTGGACATGCTGCTCAAGCCCGAGAACAAGGCGAAGCTGACCGCGATCCTGACCTATCACGTCGTGCCCGGCCGCATGACCAAGGCCGAGCTGATGTCGAAGGCCTCGATGATGGGCGGCAAGGTGGAGCTCAAGACCGTGCAGGGCGGCTCGCTCTGGATCAGCGCCGACATGGGCAAGCTCTGGGTCTGGGACGAGAAGGGCGGCAAGGCCGAAGTCACCATTCCCGACGTGATGCAGTCCAACGGCGTCATCGACGTCGTCGACACGGTGCTGATGCCGAAATAAGTCCGGCGTCGCATGCGCGGCGCAGCTCCCAACCCCGTCGCGCAGCGAAAGGGCCGGACGCCTCCGGCCCTTTCGTTCATCCCGGCAGCTGCTCGAAGGCGCTTGCGATGTCGCCGTCGCGCGGCAGGTTCTTGCGGATCCAGCGCGGCATCATCGCAAGCGCATAGAGCAGCACGCCGAGCTTGACGACCACCACCAGCGGGAACGGCGCGGGCAGGGGAAGCAGGAGCAGCACTGCGGCGAGCGCGATCAAGCCGATCGAGACGAAGGCGAGCTGCATCCAGAACGCGACCGGCGGCGAGCCGAAATGCACCCGCGCGCCGGGCGCTTGCGCCCGGATTTGCGCCAGCACTGCGCGCGCGAACGGCGTGTAGGTCGCGCTGCGGTCCTCGAAATCCGCCAACCCGGCGAAATGGCCGTTGTCGATGACGATGCGTCCGCTACGCGTTTGCAGCGTTATCTGGTGCAGCCAGGGCTTGGCCATGGTCGGATAAAAGCGAAGCTGCAACGCCTTTATGTCGGCCCAGGGCGTGCGCCGCTCCGAGCCGCCGGGCGCGCGGCACACCAGCGCGTCGTCCTCCACGCGCCATTCGCGCTCGCCCTTCTCGAACAGATTCTCGCGTTTGCGGTAGATGATCGGCATGCCGCGCGTGCCCCCGCGGAAAACCTGGGAATCCAAGCGGATTCGGCATCGGCCTGCAAGGTTTTGATGGAACTTCCGGAACACACTTTTGCTAGGCACGTTTTGTCATCAAGGGGAGGCGATCGAACGTCAAGAAGAAGAACAAGGAGGCAGAACATGCCACGTAAGGTCACAGACCATATCAAGATGTTTGCCGGCGCCTGTGCGCTGACAGTGGCGCTGGTGCCGATGAGCGCGAGCGCGGGCCCCAGCGGCGGAATGGGGGGAATGGGCGGCGGTTCGGTGAACCACGTCGCCCCGATGCCGCGTCCGACCTCGGGCATCCCGCGGACGGCCTCGCCGAGCGTGACGCCGCCGCGCACCGTCTCGCCTTCGCCGGCGCCGACCAGCGCGCCGACGACCACGAGCCCCATCACCGCGCAGCCGGACACCGCCGGCGCGCGGCCGACGCCCGAAAGCCCGCTGATGGCCAATCCGGACATCAAGGCGCCTGGGCCCGAGACCGGCACGCGCATCCGCAAGCCGATCGTGGCGACGCCCGCCGAGCAGCGTGAGCGCCACCGCGTTCCCCCTCCGGGCGGTGACGGCGGCAGCGAGCAGTAAGCAGGCGAGGAGCAGCAACCCACCTAGCGGCTTCAGCAAAGAGCCGGGCGCGCGTCGTCCGGCTCTTTTGCCGTCTCCAACGTTTCGCGCAGCGCGACATAGGCATTCGGCGCGAGGATGTTGAGCCGCGCACGCGCCGCCTCGAGCGGCTCGGCGAACAGCATCTCGATGTCCTCGTTGTGCAGCCACTTGGCCTTGCGGCCGTGGGCATAACCTTCGCGGATCGCGCGGATGACGGCCCAGCGGTTCGGCTCCGCCAGCGCTTTCAGCGCGCCCGACAGCGCGATGAAGCCCCAGCCCAGGCCCTTCGATTGCGCATAGGAGAACGCAACGAGGCAAAGCTCGCCCAGCGGGCTGTTGGCGCGATAGCCGGTGAGCACGTGCCAGACGTCGTGGATGTCGCGCTCGCGCCGCCCGAACCACGCATAGGGATGCGCATAGTCGCCGCGCGGGATCTCGTTGCTCACCGCCTCCAAACCGTCGGCGGAGAATCCGGTGTGGTCGAGGAAGTCGCGATAGGCCGCGCCCACCGTGCCCGGCGCAAATTGCGCGAGCCACGCGCGGTCGGTCAGCTTCCCGACCAGCTCGACGCGGTCATAGGCGATGCGGCCGCCTTCGGGCGTCGCGATCAGGCGGTGATAGTTGCGCTGGGCATTGCCCGCGTTCAGCGCCGCCATGACGCGGAACACCTGCACCGTGTCCTGGGGATCGGCGAGGAGCTTGCGCATCGCCGCGAAGGCGCCGCGCCAGTCGCGGCCGCGCTTCCCCAGGGCCGTTGCGCCCGCAGCCGCCTGTCCTGCCGTCGTGCCCATCGTCTCGGTCATCGCCATCGTGCCGGCCTCTATCTGATAATCTTGATTGTCAGATTGTCAGATGATAGCCCTCCTGTCAATGAAGGAAAAACGCCGCTATTCCGGCCAGAGCTTCGAGGACCGGCTGACCGAGCGCCGCGCCCGGCTGGTGCGCGCCGCCCTCGACGTCGCCGGCCGCTTCGGGCTCGAAGGCACCTCGGTGGCGGCGATCTGCGCCGAAGCCGGGCTGACCGCGCGCTACTTCTACGAGTCGTTCCCGAGCCGCGACGCGATCTTCGTCGAGGCATATCGCCTGGCGCAGGCCGAGCTGTTCGAGGACATCGAAGAGCGGCTCGACAAGCGCGACCCCATCAAAAGCGCGCTCACCGCCTTCTTCGAGGTGCTCGAAAGCCACCCCGGTCCGGCGCGCGTGTTCCTGCTCGACCTCGACGACCACGGCCCGCAAATGCGCGCCGCGAGCCAGGAGGGCGCCGCGCGGTTCGCCGGCCTCTTCGCGCCCAAGGCCGCCAAGGCAGGCGACGCGCTGATGATCGCGGGCCAGCTCGGCGCGATCGTGCAGATCGCCAGGCGCTGGATCGGCGAAGAGTTCGCCACACCGGTGACCAAGGTCGTCGCCACCGCTCTGCCGTTCACCCAGGTCTCCCGCACCATCGGCAAAACGACCGGCAAGAGGTAGTGGCTCCCACAAGCTGTTGTGGCCCGCGACGGTGGGCGCATTCGAATTCCCGTTTTCGCGAGGGGCCCCCTCCGTCCCGCGTCGCGCGCTCGGCCCACGCTTCTGTACATCTGTACCGCGTTTTTTCGCGCTTTCGCACCTCCCTTCGCGCAAACTTCGCCTCCGAAGGGCATTTGGAGGCGCGGGGCAGGGGTTCAAGTAGCAATCATCGCATAGCGATATGCGCAACTGTCGTATACGCAACTGTCGCATGCGTAGCTGTCGTCGGCGTCAGTGCGCACGCCTCCGCCACGAGCGGAACAGTTGAGCTGGCTGCACGTCGAGCGCGCGGGCGATACAGAACACGGTGTCGATGGTCGGATTGGCCTGGCCGTCCTCAATGCGCCGAAGCACGGACAGAGATATCCGCGTCTTGACCGCCAGCTCCTCAAGCGCCCAGCGACGCTCGATCCGCGCCGCCTTGATGTTGCGGCCGACGAGCCTCAGGATCGATTCCATCGTGACCGGCGGCGGCCGGATCATGGCTTGAGCATCGACGCGGGCTCGACGCCGAAAGCGGTCGCGATCTTCGCGACCATGTCGATGGTCGCGCTATAGGCGCCGCGCTCCAGCGCGCTCAGATAGGTGCGATCCATCTCGGCTCTGTCGGCAAGCTCCTGCTGCGTCCACCCTCGCTCGGCGCGCAGCCTGCGCAGATTGCGCGCGAAAACATCGGGCAAGTCCATGCGCTCATGAAAATCTAAAGTTGATTATAGGAAAACAGCGTATACGCATCAAAGCGACCTCCTCCGGCTTTTCTAGAGTTGGCCGGAACAAGGAGCCATGCACCAAAGTGCAAATTTGACGCGCGGCCTGATTTCGGGGTCAAGCCGAAGCACGCCACTTTCCCGCCACGCCATTTTGGCTAGAGTGCGCGCCTTCCCCCATCCACAGGTGCCTGCGTGATCGTTCTCGAGTTCATCATCTTCGTCGTGTCGTCGGGGCTGTTCTACAACGCCAGCTTCCGCCACCGCCTTTGGGCGGTGCTGATCGCGGGCGGCATTGCCACGGGCTCATCGCTGCTGTTCGTCTACGACGTCTACGAGAAGCTGACCGCGAAGCCCGAGGCGCCGGTCAGGGTCGTGACCGAAAAGAGGGTACCCGTGCCCGTGCTGGTGCGCGTGTCGCGGCCCGCCGCGCTGTCGAAGCCTGAGAACTGCCGCAAGGACTATCCGTTCTTCGCGCGGATCTTCGGCGACGAGGGCACGACCGAGCTGTCGTTCACGGTCGGCGCCGACGGCGCGCTCAGCGATATGAAGGTCTCAAAATCCAGCGGCTCGGACCGGCTCGACGACGCCGCGGTCGACTGCGTGAAGAAATGGCACTACCGCCCGGCGCTGAAGGACAACGAGCTGGTCGACTCGCCGATGTCCGTGAGCGTGGCGTGGAATCTCGACGAAGAGGACGAGACGGACAAGAAGCCGGCGGCGGGCGACGGCGGCAAGACGCACGACGCCGGCACGCAATAACCCTACCGCACCCAATACAGCACGACGAACAGCGCATGGAGCGCGAGCAGCGCTGCGATGTTGGTCCGCTTCCCTTTGGCGAAGAACAGCGCCAGGAATGCCAGCTTGATGGCGACATTGAACAGCACGTCGTGCCCCCAGAACCGGGGTTGGTCGTGCTCCCAATCGCCGACGAAAACTCCGCGGAAGGTGTAGTTGACCGCGAATTCCGCGGCCAGCATCAGCCCCACCACGAAGCGCTTGCGCGTCGCATAGTAGTCGTCGAGCGACGGCCAATTCGCGGGGTCGCGCGGGAAGGTGATCGCCGCCGCCAGGTAATAGAGGATCGCGATCAAGAGCGGCGCCCACGGCCCCTCGAAATCGAGCGGGACGTTGCGCATCGACTGCCACGCGTCGATCCACGTCGCGCAGATGACGACCAGCACGAACGCCGCCAGCAGCGCCGTCTGCGCGCCAAGCCGGCGCAATACGCCCGCGCGCACGACGTTGCCGAACCCGCCAAGCAGCTCGGTCACCGCGAGCCCCAGGATCAGGCCGTAGAAGCCGAAGAAAAACGAGAACTTGTCCAAGCCGTGCCCATCGCCCCCAAGAGAACCGTCACGCTGCCGGATCGGGTGGTGGAGTCAAGGGGCGCCTCAGTCGAATCCGCCCCGTTCCGCGATCGCAGCGGCGTCGCGCGCGCCATGGAGGACACGGACGATGATGACGGCGTTGCGCAGCGGTCGGTAATAGATGGCGTAGGGCTTATGGAACGTAACACGCAGCTGTGGCCCGAGCGTTGGACGAGGCGCGCCGGTAAACGGAAAGTGGCGGATCGGTTCGAAGTGCGCCTGAAGAGCGTTGAGAAAACGCGTTGCAACGGCCTCGGAGGCTTCCGCGGCCAGATGCGCCCAGATATCCGCGAGATCGGCTTCGGCCGTATCGGTCAGCCGGAGCGGGAGCGGCCTTTCGATTGTTTCCTCCCCCTGCGGACGATGCGGTCTATGTCGAAGTCCTTCACGCGGCCTTCCTTGATGTCCTTCATGCCCTTGGCGACGTCGCGCTTGAGCGCGGCAAGCTCGTGGTCTTGGACGGCGCGCTTGCGCTTCCAGTCGCGCAGAGCTTCGCGCACCACTTCGCTGGTCGAAGCGTAGTCGCCGTCGCCGACCGCTCCCTTGACCGTGGCGGCCATGTCGGAGGGCAGGGTGATCGTCAGGCGCTCGATGTTGGACACGGGAACCGACCTTACAAAATCATACGAAATCATATCCGCTACCCGCGAAAAGAAAAGGGCCGGTGCGAACACCGGCCCTTTCCGTAGTTGTTGAGCTTGGATCGCCCAGGCTTCGCCCGTCCGCACGCTGTCGCTACGAACGGCTACGCCGGGTTGATCTTCACGCGGGCTTGCGCCCGCGCTCAGATCAAAAGTCCATATCGCCCATGCCGCCCATGCCGCCGCCGCCGGGCATGCCGCCGCCGGCCGCTTCCTTCTTCGGACGGTCGGCCACCATGGCCTCCGTCGTGATCAGGAGCGCCGCGACCGAGGCCGCGTTCTGCAGCGCGGTGCGCACGACCTTGGTCGGGTCGACGATGCCGGCGTCGATGAAGTCGCCGTACTTCTCGTTCTGCGCGTCCCAGCCATAGGTCGCCGACTTCTGCTCGAGCAGCTTGCCGACGATCATCGAGCTTTCGCTGCCCGAGTTCTCGACGATCTGACGGATCGGGGCCTGGATCGCCTTGCGGACGATCGCGATGCCCTGGGTCTGGTCGTCGTTGTCGCCGGTCAGGCCGTTGAGCGCCTTGGTGGCGTAGAGCAGAGCGGTGCCGCCGCCCGGGACGATGCCTTCCTCGACCGCGGCCTTGGTCGCGTTGAGCGCGTCGTCGACGCGGTCCTTCTTCTCCTTCACCTCGACTTCGGTGGCGCCGCCGACGCGGATCACCGCAACGCCGCCGGCGAGCTTCGCCAGACGCTCCTGCAGCTTCTCCTTGTCGTAGTCCGAGGTGGTCTCCTCGATCTGCGCCTTGATCTGCGACACGCGGGCCTGGATGTCGCCCTTCTTGCCCGAGCCGTCGATGATCGTGGTGTTGTCCTTGTCGATGCGCACCTTCTTGGCCGTGCCCAGCATGTTCAGCTTGACGTTCTCGAGCTTGATGCCGAGATCCTCGCTGATCACCTGGCCGCCGGTCACGATGGCGATGTCCTCGAGCATGGCCTTGCGGCGATCGCCGAAGCCCGGGGCCTTCACTGCCGCGACCTTGAGGCCGCCGCGCAGCTTGTTGACGACCAGGGTCGCCAGCGCCTCGCCCTCGACCTCTTCGGCGATGATGACGAGCGGACGGCCGCCCTGCACGATCGACTCGAGGATGGGGAGAAGGTCCTTCAGCGAGCTGAGCTTCTTCTCGTGGATGAGGATGTACGGCTCGTCGAGCTCGGCCACCATCTTGTCCGCATTGGTGATGAAGTAGGGCGAGATATAGCCGCGGTCGAACTGCATGCCTTCGACGACGTCGAGCTCGGTGTCGAGGCTCTTGGCCTCTTCCACCGTGATCACGCCTTCATTGCCGACCTTGGCCATCGCCTCGGCGATCATCGTGCCGACGTCCTTGTCGCCGTTGGCGCTGATCGTTCCGACCTGGGCGATCTCCTCGTTGGCCTTGACCTTCTTGGAGCGCTTCTTGAGGTCGGCGACGACGGCCTCGACGGCCTTCTCGATGCCGCGCTTCAGGTCCATCGGGTTCATGCCGGCCGCGACCGACTTGGAGCCCTCGCGCACGATCGCCTGGGCGAGCACCGTCGCCGTCGTCGTGCCGTCGCCGGCCGCGTCGTTGGTCTTGGAAGCGACCTCGCGCACCATCTGCGCGCCCATGTTCTCGAACTTGTCGGCGAGCTCGATCTCCTTCGCCACCGTCACGCCGTCCTTGGTCGTGCGCGGGGCGCCGAAGCTCTTCTCGATCACGACGTTGCGGCCCTTGGGACCCAGCGTCACCTTCACCGCGTCGGCCAGAACGTCGACGCCGCGCAGAAGCTTCTCGCGCGCGTCGGCGCCGAAGCGTACGTCTTTGGCTGCCATGTGTATGTTCTCCTATTCGTGTTCGTTAGGCGGCCTTCTTCGAAGCCTTGCGGCCTTCGAGAATGCCCATGATGTCGGACTCCTTCATGATCAGGAGCTCCTCGCCGTCGATCTTCACTTCGGTGCCGGACCACTTGCCGAACAGCACGAAGTCGCCGGCCTTCACTTCGGGGGCGACGCGCTTGCCGGCGTCGTCCAGGGCGCCGGGGCCCACGGAGACGACTTCGCCTTCCTGCGGCTTCTCCTGCGCGGTATCGGGGATGATGATGCCGCCGGGGGTCTTCTGATCCTCCTTGACGCGGCGGACGACCACGCGGTCGCCGAGCGGACGGAATTTCATGCTGGGGTCTCCTTAAAACCTAGGTTTTTCATAGCCTTATGCGCACAGAGCAGCACTCCCCGAAGGCGAGTGCCAAGGCTGGGCGGTAGGTAGTGGTTGAGGGGCGGGGCGTCAAGGGCCTTTCGCTGCATGCGGGTTGTGCGTATTATCCGCATTATGGCCAAACGAGAGACCGTCACCGTCACCGCCGCCGAGTTCCACCGCAATGTCGGCCGCTACCAGGACATCGCGCTCACCCGGCCCGTTGCGATCACCAAGAACGGGCGCGCCCGCACCATGCTGATCTCGACCGAGGAATACGACCGCCTGAAGCGCCGCGACAGGGAGGTGGTGCTTCCCGGCGACCTGACCGACGAAGAGATCGAGGCGATCCGCAAGGCGGAAGTGCCGGCCGAATACGGCTATCTCAACGAAGAACTCGAAGACTGGAAGCCGTGAACTTTCCCGAGCCTCGCCCGGGTCTGGTCATCCGTTACGAGTACCTTTGGAATCGCGAGCATAGAGTCGGCCGAGAGGAAGGAACCAAGGCGCGGCCTTGCGCTATTGTGGTCTCCGTTGTCGATGCCGGCGGCAAACGGCGAGTGCTGGCGGTTCCCGTGACGCATACGCCGCCCGAGGCGCCGCAAGACGCGATCGAAATACCTGCCTCGATCAAGCGCCTTCTGGGCCTGGATGGCGAAAGATCGTGGATCGTGATCTCGGAGGCGAACAGATTCTCCTGGCCCGGTCCGGATTTGCGTCCAGTGCCAGGCCGGGATCCGGCGAGCGTCGTCTACGGCTCACTGCCGCAGAAATTTTTTCAGCTCGTACGCGATGCGTTTCTTGTCCGCTTCACGCAATTCGACGTCAAAACCGTCCCGCGCAGCGAATAGCGGCGCTGGCCCAGGAACCGGGCAGGACGCTAGGATCGAGCCGTCCAAAGGGCCGACCGATGCGTCTTGCCGTCCTTGCTTTCCTTGCGCTGACGATCGCGGCCGTCCAGGCGCGCGACGTCGCCGATCTGTCGCAACGCTGGTCCGGCTATTGGAACGCCAGGAACCTCGACGCGACCATGGGACTCTATGCGCCCGACGCGGTGTTCCTGCCGACGGTGGGCAAGGCTTGGCACGGGGTGGCCGAGATCCGCAAGCAATGCGCCGCGGTGCTGGCCGTCTATGAGCCGCATATCGAGCTCACCAGCGAGCGCAGCGAAAGGTCGGGCACGCTCGCCTTCGACACCGGCACCTATGACGAGACGCTCAATCCGGTGAAGGGCGGCAAATCCGTCCACGCCAAGGGCAGCTATCTGTTCCTGTTCAAGCGCGGGCGCGACGGGCGCTGGCGCATCATCGAGCAGAGCTGGACCGAACTCAAGCCGACCGCTCTTTGAGCTTGCGCCGCGTCTCCGCCAGCGCGCGGCAATAGCGCACCGCGTTCAGCACGATGCGCTGCACGGCCTCGTTCTTCTGCTCCAGCCCGCGCGACCAGCCGAAGCTGCCCATGTGCAGCACATGGCCGGCCGCCACATCGGCCTCGACGACGATGCCGGCCTTGGTCACCAGCGAATTGAACAACCGCCCGCGCACCACGGTGCCGGTGGCGAGCACGCTGGGCTCTATCCTGTCGGCGTCGTACCACATGCGGTTGACGCTGCCGTCGGCGTTGAGCGGCACCGCGTCGATCTCGCGGTACATGATCGGCACTTCGCCGCCGAAGCGCCGGCCGCGCTCGAAGCCGAGGCCTTCGAAGATCGGGTGGTCGGGGCGCACGATCTCGATGCTGCCGGAATCCTCGAAGGCGCTGTCGTCGACATGCGAGATCATCCGGCGGCGCTTGGGCTTTTCGGCAATGCGTTCGGAGGCATAGCCGCCGAAGCGGTAGGACGAAACGAAGGTGCGCTCCTCGGGTTGGCCGAGCTGATACCATTGCTTGCCGCTGATCTTGGCTCCCGACTTCCTCTTCTCGTTATAGGTCTCCTGCTTCTTGTCGACGATGAGGTTGTCGCCGTCGACCTCGATGCGCCACCAGCACACGTTCCCCGCCGCCACCAGCAGCACGCCGCCGCGCTTCAGGGTGCGGTCGATCTCGTCGCGCATTTCCCGGCTCCAGTATTCGTCGTGGGTCAGGAGCGCCGTGACCGGCGCGCGCCCGCCCGGACGAAGCCCGCGATGCAGGTCCATGGAATCGACGCAGCAGAACGAGATGCCGGCCTCGGCGAACAGCTTCAGGAATCGGATCGAGCCGTGGATGGAATTGTCGCCCGGCCGGCTGATCGGCCGTTGGGTGGTGACCGTGCGCACGTTGCCCAGGCTGTTCGAATAGAACGAGCCGCCGGCGAGGCGGTTATAGGCCTGCCAGGTGAAGGTCGGCAGCACGCAGCACAGGTCGCGGCCCATGAAGCGCTTGGGCTTGACGTTGAAATAGATGTCGCCCGATACCGCGCCCAGAGTGTCGCGGATCACGCATTCATAGACGCCGGGCTCGAGGCTCGCGGTGTCGATGGCGATGCGCGCGCGATAGGCCGCGCCTTCGTCGCGATAGGTCTTCGGGAACTGCTTGTAGAGGCGGGTGCGTTCCGCGGGCACGGCGGTCGTGGCGCCGGTGACCGCGTTGCGCAGCTCGACCGACTTGACGCTGGGCGGCAGGAGCCAGGCCAGCGGGTTGAAGCCGATCTTGCGCGCGGCGCGGATGTGCACGGTCTCGCCCGCGAAGACCGAAAAGATCTCCGCATAGCCGTTGATCGGCGGCAGCTTGAAGTACGCCGACCATTTGAGCTGGCGGTCGACATATACGTCCGATCGCTTGACCATTTTTCGCGAAATCCCTCGGGGCCCGCTATACTGGAGTTCCCGGAGAAATGACATGACTTTGAAACTTGGGGCTTTCAGCGGCTTGCCGAAAGACTTCTTCGCCTTCTTCCGCGAGTTGAAGGCGAACAATGAGCGCGCGTGGTTCGAGGACAACAAGCAGCGCTATCAGGGCAGCGTCCAGGCGCCGATGAGCGCCTTCATCACCGCGATGGAACCCGAGCTGCGCCGCATCTCCAAGCACTTCGTCTGCGATCCCAGGCCGAATGGCGGCTCGATGTTCCGCATCTATCGCGACGTGCGCTTCTCGAAAGACAAGCGGCCGTACAAGGAGAATGCCGGCTGCTATTTCCGTCACGCCGCAGGCAAGGGCGTGGCGGCGCCGGGCTTCTACATGCATTTCTCGCCGGACGAGGTGTTCTTCGGCGGCGGCTGCTACATGCCGGAACCACAGGTCGTTGCGAAAATCCGCGACGCCATCGTCGAGAAGCCGGCGGCCTGGAGGAAGGTGGGTCCGGTGCGCGGCGAAGGCTTGAGCCGTCCGCCGCGCGGCTATGATCCGGACCATCCGCTGATCGAGGACATCAAGCGCAAGAGCTTCTATGCCGCGCGCGAGAGCAGCGCGAAGGCGGCGCAGTCGCCCAGGCTGGTGGGCGAGGTGACGGCGGCGTTCAGGGAGATCGCGCCGCTGATGCGCTTTTTGTGCGGCGCGCTCGAGGTGCCGTTCTAGTCGGCCGGCGACTGCAGCACGGGCACGAGCTGCCTTTCGAGCTCCGCCGTCGTCAGGTTGGCGAGCTCCTTGGGCACCTCGCGCCAAACCGTGTCCTGGACCTTGCGGCTTGCCACGCTGCGAAACTCGCCGATGCTGCGCGATGGCGCCACCACGACCAGTGCGTTGAACTTGTGCTGGTCGAGCGCGGCTTCGATGGCGCCGGCGATGGCGCGGACGAAGTCGTGCTTCTCCAGCTTGCGCACGTCGCTGTGCGATTCATAGGCGTGATGCTGGCCATTGCCCGAGCTGCCGCGGCCGGGGCGGTCGGTGTCGATGTCGCGGCGGTCGTGATGCAGGCCCGAGCTCACATCCTCCAGCACCGTGTCGAGGCGGCCATGGGCCCGTTTGTACTCGAAGAAGCGCGCATGGGCGGCGTCGAAGACGGCCACGAGGGTGCGGTCGGCGTTCATGGGAAGCTCCTTTCGAGAGTAACCCTTGAGCGGCGTTCCCGGTTCCGTATTGTGGCCGTGCTTGGGGGGACGAACGATGCTGGTCAGCGCGCCGAAAAAGGAAGTCCGCAGCTGGACGACGGACAGCCGCCGCTGGGCCGGCTACCGCCCGCGCCCGGGCGACATCGTCATCGCCACCGCGCCCAAATGCGGCACGACCTGGACGCAGCAGATCGTGAGCCTGCTCGTGTTCGGTTCCGCCGAGCCGCGCGAGATCCAGATCCTCTCGCCCTGGATCGATTTCCGCCTGCCGCCCATAGCCGACGTGATGGCCTATATCGAGGCGCAGACGCACCGCCGGTTCCTGAAGTCGCACCTGCCGTTCGACGCGATGCCGATCCATGACGAGGTCAGGTACATCCACGTCGCGCGCTCGGGCCTCGACGCCTTCATGTCCTGGCACAACCACACCAGCCACTATTCGCAGCGCTCGATCGACATGCAGGGCCAGGCCGGGCTCGCGGACGAGACCATCGCGCGCCCGCTGCCGCGTCCCGACCCGTCGCCGCATGTGCAGTTCCAGACCTGGATGACGGAAGGCCTCGAAGCGCGGCTGCTCGACGATTCGCCGGCGTCGAACTTCTTCGCCATGGAGAAGAGCTGGTGGGCCGAGCGCGCGCGGCCGAACGTGCTCCTCGTCCACTACAACGACATGAAGGCCGATCTCGAGGCCGAGATGCGACGGATCGCGGCGTTCCTGGGCATCGAGATCGAGGCCGCGCTTTGGCCACAGCTGGTCGAGGCTGCGAATTTCGAGTTCATGCGCGAGCACGGCGCCAAGCTCATGCCGCGCGCGGCGCTGTCCTGGGACAACGGCCATGAGCGCTTCATCAACAAGGGCACCAATGAGCGCTGGCGCGAGGCGCTGACCGCGGACGACGTCGCGCGCTATGAGGCGCGGGCGTCGCGCGAGTTCTCGCCTCAGCTTGCGCGCTGGGTTGCGGGCGGGCGGCGCGCGGCCGGCGATCCGCGCGAGTCGGCGGACTGATCGTTCGGGGTTCAAGCCGCCTTGGCGTCGTCTCCCACCATGGCGCGGACGAGCTCGAGGATGGCCCGCTGGCTTCCGCGATGCGTGATGCGGGGGAACAGGCTTGCCAGCTCCCGCCCGTTGCGCGTCCTGGCCATCTCGCGTGTCGACATCTGGCCGGCGCTGGGCTCGACGCGCTTGCTCGAGGGCGTTGGAAGTCCCTCGAAGAAATAGGAAATCGGCGCCTCAAGCGCGTGGGCGATGGCGAACAGGGTCGAGGCCGAGATGCGGCACAGCCCGTATTCGTAGCGCTGCACCATTTGGAAGGTCACGCCGAGCTTCTTGGCCAGTGTGGTCTGGTTCATGCCCAGCGCCTTGCGGCGGGCGCGCACCCGCTCCCCCACGTGTTCGTCGACTTCGTTGCGCGTCCTGGTTTTGGGCATGGTCGGTTAAGGTCGAGGTGCAACTATCCGCTTACTGTCAGTAAGTAGAGCCTTTTGCGGCCGGACGCAACACTTCTGATGTGTCGGACGAAGAAAAAGACCTCCTGGCGCTCGGCAACGAAATCCGCCGCCACCGCAATCTGAAGGGGCTCAGCCAGGAAAAACTGGCGGAGCTGGCAGGACTTAACCGCAATTACATCGGCTTCGTGGAGCGCGCCGAGCGCAGTCCCAGGGTGACGGTTATATTCCGCATCGCCCGCGCCCTGGAAATCCATCCCTCCGAGCTGATTCGCGAGATGAAGTGGACGTTGCGCTGACGGTCCGCCGCCGCTAGACCACCTTCAACCGCTATTTCCGAGGTTTCGATGTCCGGTACACCTGAGGGCTTCGCGCCCTTCAAGCTCGCCATGGGCTTTTTGGCCGTGAACGGGCCGCTTTACGGCCGCTGGGACGGCAGCCATCTGATCCTGGGCTTCCGCGTCGAGGATAGGCACTGCAACCCGGGCATGGTCGCCCATGGCGGGATGCTGGCCACCTTCGCCGACATGCTGCTCCCCATCGCCTCGCGCTTCCAGGCCAAGACCGACATGGGCTTCCTGCCGACGGTGAACCTGACATGCGATTTCTTGGCGCCGGCGCCCAAGGGCTGCTGGGTCGAGGGCAGGGCCGAGGTCGTGCGCATCACCCGCAACCTGCTCTTCGCGCAAGGCACCGCCACGGCGGACGGCGAGCCCTGCCTGCGCGCCAACGGCATCTTCAAGATCAAGACGGTGAAGGACGCCGCCACCATTGCGAATTTTTCGATAAAGTCGCTGTTTGACTTCGACTAAGGTCCCGCCGATGAGCGACGAAACTCTCCCCGTGGCGGTCGAGCCGCCCAAGCCGCTGGATCCGCCGGAGCCGCCCCAAGACCCGCGCTGGAAGTTCCTGCGCGACGTGGCGGTGTTCGAGCTCAAGCTCGCGATCAACAACCTGCACAACTTCGTCCAGATCCCGATGACCTTGGCCGTGGCGGCCTTCGACGTCGTCTTCAAGCACGGCGAAGAGGGCGCGCGCTTCTACAAGTTCGTCGAATGGGGGCGCACGATCGACGACCACATCGACATCTACAGCATCATCCACGACCGCGAGCGCGGGCTGAACAAGGACTTCACGGTCGATGCGGTGCTGTCGCGGGTCGAGGGCGTCATCAAGCGCGAATACGAGAAAGGCGGCACCGCCGCGAGCGTGAAGAACGCGGTCGACCGCGCGCTCGACGAAATGCAGGCGCGCACGGCGCCGGCCAGCGCCAAGGCGGCCGAAGCCGCGGACAAGGCTGCCGAGGCCATGCGCCGGGCAGCCGACAATTTCCGCGGCAGGCCGGACGGCGATGCACCCGGCAGCCGGCCGGACGGCGATCCGCCCTCGATCTGACAAGAGCGGATCGCGCCGAACCGGCTCAGTGCGGGTCGTCGTCCCCGCCGCCGCTGCTTTCGCCGCCGCCGGCGCTGGAATCGTCCGAGGAATCGCCGTCGTGCGATTCCGATTGCCCGCTCGAGCTTTCGTCGCTGCTCGAACTTTCTTCGCTGCTCGAGCTCTCCTCGCTGGACGAGCTTTCCGACGACTCGACCGTCTCCTCCTCGGCCGTGTCCTCGGTCACCTCCTGGACGCTTTCTTCGTAGGTCACTTCTTCGGTCGTGACTTCCTGCGAGCTCTCCTCGCTGGTGAGCTCGATGTACTCCTCGCTGCTCGAAGACCACTGCACCTCGGTGTATTCGGTCCAGGTCTCATAGACCGCGACGGGCACGGTGACGCCGAACTCGTAGAACTCGTCGAAGAAGTCCGCGCCGTGCGAGCCGCGCTTCACGCGCTTGGCGCCCGGCGCCCATTTGACGACGTCCATGCCCAGAACCTTGCCGGCCTTGCCGTCGACGACGAACTGGACCTTGTTCCCCTTCGGTCCGTCCGCGACGACGACATAGGTCGTGCCCTTGCGGCGCACGTCGTCGATCTTGAAATGCTTGGATTGCAGCAGGTCCGCGACCTTGTGCGGCGACCAGGTCTTGGCCTCCGCCTGTTTCGAGCAATTTGCAGTCGCTATCGCGACGACGGCGCAGAGCGCCGCCGTTCCCAAAAAATGCAGTCTCATGTCAGTCCCCCAAAATTCGGCCGGCACGGATGTGCGGCCACTCCCTCGGCGAGAGTCGGGACATGCTAGCAAGGGGGTGCCGTGCGCGCAAAATGCGCTATCGGTGCGCGAGAAATGCCTCGAGCACGTTGACGGTGTTGAGGCCGAGCTTCTCGACGTTGTAGCCGCCTTCGAACACGAACAGCGTCGGGAGCTTGAAGGCGGCGATCGCTTCGCCGAGCCTCAGGTAGTCGTCGCTGGTCAGCCGGAAGCGCGCGATCGGGTCGTCGATGAAGGTGTCCAGCCCGAGCGAGATCAACAGCACGTCAGGCCCGAAGGCCTCGATCTTCTTTTCAGCCGCGGCGAAGGCTTCCGCGTAGGCGGCCCAGTCGGTGCCTTTCGGCATCGGCAGGTTCAGGTTCGCATCCTCGCCCGCGCCCTCGCCGTGCTCGTCGGCAAACCCTAGGAAATGCGGGTAGGCGAAATTGGGATCGGCATGGATGGAGCAGAACAGCACGTCGCTGCGGCGGTAGAAGATCGTCTGTGTGCCGTTGCCGTGATGATAGTCGACGTCGAGGATCGCCGGCCGCATGCCGGCATCGGCCAGGTACTGGGCCGCGATGGCGATGTTGTTGAGATAGCAGAACCCGCCGAAGACGTCGCCCGCGGCGTGGTGGCCGGGCGGACGGGCGAGCGCGAAACAGCTCTTCTCGCCGTTTCGGATTTCCTGCGCTGCGGACAGCGCGACGTTGACCGCGGCGCGCGCGGCCTCCCAGGTGCCCTTCATGATCGGCGTGCCGGCGTCGAAGGCGAAGGTGCCGAGCCGCGATTCGATGTCGGGCGCGCGCCGCGCCGAAAGGCCGGGCGCCGGCCAGCGCGACGGCAGCGCCGCCAGCGCCTTCGGTCCATAGGCCTTCTGCCAGGCGTCGAAAGCCTCGCCCAGGAAGCCGACCAGCTCGGGATCGTGCACGCGCACGATCGGCTCGTTGCCGAATTGATGAGGCTCGAGGATCGGGCCCAGCTTGCGCTCTTCCAGGCGCGCGCGCACGGACTCGGCGCGGCTCGGGATCTCGACCGCAGGCAGCAGGCGTCCGCCTTCGAACTCCTGAGCGGGGATATGTCCTTGGTGCGCGGGCGAATAGAACGTTTTCATTCACCCAGCTTGAAGCAAGATCGCGCCTGCCGCAATTACCGCCGCCGCGGCCCAGCGGCGCGGCGTCATGCGCTCGCCCAGGATGCTCATCGCCAGCGCAGTGCCGAACAGCACGCTGGTCTCGCGCAGCGCCGCGATCTCGGCAGTGGCGCCGTACCGGTAGGCGAGCATCGCGGCGCCGTAGCTCACGATGGAGAGCGCCGCGGCCACGACACCCAGCCGCCACTGCTTGCGCGCCGCGATCACCACGGCGCGGCCGCGGATGCCGGGCGCGGTCGAAACGACCGCCGCGCCATGTGCCACGAAGAACCACAGCACATAGCTGAACGGCGTCGCCACGCTGCGCACGCCCGAGGCGTCGATCAGCGTGTAGCAGCCGATGGTGACGCCGGTGCCCAGCGCATAGAGCAGTCCTGCCCGGGCGCCGGCGCTGGCGCGATGCGAGATGCCGATCGCGATCACGCCGCCGCACACCATCACGATGCCGAGAAGCTCGAACCCGTGCATCGGCTCGCGCAGCAGCACGGTGGCGCCGAGCGCGGTGAACAGCGGGCCGGTGCCGCGCGCCACGGGATAGACGGCGGAGAAGTCCGCGCTCTCGTACGACTTGACCAGCAGCAGCTCGTAGACGGCGTGCACAAGTGCGGTCGCGGCGAGGAGCCAGATCGCACGCCCTTCGGGCAGCGGCACGAAGAACAGCGCGGGCGCGACCAGGATCGACGAGCACACGCCGATCAAGAGCCGCATCGCATATTTGTCCTGCGCCGCCTTCGACAGCACGTTGACGACCGCGTGCACGACGGCGGAGACGAGGATCAGGGCGAGAGCGATGGTCATCGAGAGCAACGAATCGAGGCGCCAACCGTTATCTCATCGAGCAATCACGCGAGGAATGACAATGGCCACGCAACCGACCGATCTCAGAGACGGAATGCCCGGCCACGCCGATTCGGATCAGAACCGGCTTCGCCGTCAGCAGGACGCGAAAGTATCGCGCGAGCCCGAGATCGTCTCGCCCGAACCGGGCAAGAACGTTCCGGAAGGGCAGAATACGAAAGGCTGATCCGCACCGGATCGCCCGCACTGGAAACAAAGACCGGTTTTCGCGCAGACTGCGGAGGCATGCGCGGAGGCCGGTCCTTGTCATTCTATAACGAGACGTCCCTCAACGAAAATCTCATCGGCGTCGCCGGCGGGCGCTGGAAGCTTCAGACCCCCGCGCTGGTCGTCGATCTCGACGTGCTCGAGCGCAACATCGAAGCGATGGCGGCGCATGCCCGGAAGCACGGCATCGCGCTGCGTCCGCACGCCAAGACGCACAAGTCGGCCGAGATCGCCCGGCGCCAGATCGCGGCCGGCGCACTCGGCATCTGCTGCGCCAAGCTCGGCGAGGCCGAAGCGCTCGCCGACGGCGGCGTGCCGTCCATCCTGATCACCTCGCCGGTGGTGACCGAAGCCGGCATGGCGCGCATCGCGGCGCTGAACGGGCGGCTCGAAGAGCTGATCGTCGTCGTCGACGACGCCGAGACCGCGGCCAAGCTCGATGCGGCGTCGGCTGCGAAGCCGCTCAAGGTCTTCGTCGACATCGATCCGGGCATGGGCCGCACCGGCATCCGCCCCGACCGGGCGCCGCCGCTGATCGAAGCGGTGGGACGTGCGAAGAACCTGCGTCTCTGCGGCCTGCAATGCTATGCGGGCCAGGTGCAGCACATGGAATCGCCCAACCAGCGCCGCGACGCGTCGCTCTCCGCGCTCAAGGAGCTGGGCGCATTGCGCGACGGGCTGGGCAAGGATGCGCCGAAGACATTGTCGGGCGGCGGCACGGGCACCTTCGACATCGATCCCGATGCGCGGGTGCTGACCGAGCTTCAGGTCGGCTCCTACGTCTTCATGGACCGCCAGTACAACGACGTCTGGACCAAGCCGGGCGACCGGCCCCCGTTCGAGACCTCGCTCTTCGTGCAGACGACGGTGATCAGCGCCAACCGCGCGGGCCTTGTGACCACCGATGCGGGGCTCAAGTCGTTCTCGACCGACGACGGCGTGCCGGTCATCGCGGCCGGCGCGCCCGCGGGCGCCCAATACTTCTTCTTCGGCGACGAGCAGGGCGGGGTGCTCTATTCGGAAGACGCGGGCAAGTTGAAGCGCGGCGACCAGATCGCCTGCGTGGTCCCGCATTGTGACCCGACCGTCAATCTCTACGACCGCTATCATGTGGTGCGCGGCGATGTCCTGGAGGCCATCTGGCCTGTGGACGGCCGCGGAAAATCGGCCTGAGGGAGCCAAAAGGTAACCAAACCGTTCATGTGGGGTTCAGCCGGCCTCTTGCATAGTCCTCCTCAAGGATGGGCTCAGAAACCCCGAACGGAGTGGTACCTCAATGAAAAACCTCAAGAAATTCGCGCTCGGCGCGCTGTTGCTGGCAGGCACGGCCGTCGGCTTCAGCCAGCCCGCCTCGGCCGGCGTCCATGTCGGCATCGGTATCGGCATTCCGGGTCCGGCCTATTACGGCCCGGCCTATGCCTGCGACCCGTACTACGACGAGTACGATGACTATGGCTGCGGCGCCTATTACAGCGGCCCGGTGTTCATCGACGGCATCTGGGTCCGCGAGCCGGTGCGTTGGCGCTGGTGGGGCGGGCACCGTCAGTTCTGGTGGCACGGCGGCTGGCGCATCGGCACCGGCTGGCACGCGGGCGGCTTCCATGGCCGCGGCTTCCGGCCCGGCACGCATTCGCCGTTCCGCGGCGGTTTCCGTGGCGGCTTCCACGACCGTCCGAGCGTCGGTCACTTCGGCGGCCATAGCGGCTTCCATGGCGGCCCGAGCACCGGCCACTTCGGCGGTCGCGACCACTTCGGTGGCGGACATGGCGGCGGCGGTGGACACCACCACTAAGCCATAGGCGCCTCGAGTCAGGCGCATCCCCGGCGCGGCTTTTCCCCCGGCCGCGCCGGGCCCCTTTTTCAGGAGCTGTCGATGAAGAACCTCTCCGGGGCGCTTCTGGGCGCCTTGATGCTCGCGGGCGCGAGTCTCGCCGCCCCCTCGCCGGCCGCGGCGCAGGTCGATTTCGGGATCTCGTTCGGCGATCCGGACACCGCTTTCCAGCCCTGCGACTACTACGACTACTACGACGAGGCGCCGCCCTGGGGCCTGCCCGAGGACTATTGCGACTATCCCGTCTACGACGAGCCGGTCTATTTCGGCGGCACCTGGTATCGCGGCCCGATCTACTATCGCTGGAACCACGGCCGGCGCCTGTTCTGGCTGAACGGCGGCTGGCGTGAGGACGGCTGGCGCGGCCCGCGTCCGGGGCGCATCACCTGGAGCAACCGCGGCGGACATTTCCGCGGCGGATTCCATTCGGGCGGCAGTTGGCACGGTCGGGATTGGCATGGCCGCGACTGGCATGGCGGCAGTTGGCATGGTGGCGACTGGCACGGCCGCGACTGGCGCGGCGGAGTTGGCCAGCACTGGCACGACAACGACCGTCCGCAGCCGCGCAGCGGCTGGGGCCAGGACCGGGGCGGCTGGGGCAGCGACCATGGCGGAAATCGTCATGACCGCGACGGCGGCAACGGCTCCCATTGGGGTGGCGGCGGCAACCGCTTCGGCGGCGGCGGCGGCGAAAATCACGGCGGCGGCAGCCACTTCGGCGGCGACCGCGGCAGCAGCGACCACAACAACAACAGCGAACACGGCGGCAGCTATCGTGATGGCGGCGGAAACCACGGCGGCGGCGGGCATCGCCACTAAATCGCCGCAAGCTCCGGCTCCGTATATGCTTCGGGTCTCAATCCAGAAAGGATTCTCCAACATGAAGTCATTTCTGACAGCAGCCGTCGTCGCGGCCGCGGCGGCATTCTCGATGCCTGCCCAGGCGGGCGGCCTCAGCATCGGCATCTCGATCGGCGTGCCCAACGCCATCGCCTTCGACTACGACAGCGGCGGCTATTGCGACCGCTGGGGTTGCCCCGACGAATATTGGGACCTGCCCGTCTATTACGGCCCCGTCTACTTCGACGGCATGTGGTTCCAGGGCCCGCTCTACTATCGCTATTACGGCGGCGAGCGCTGGTACTGGGTGCATGGCGGCTGGCGGCGCGACCAGTGGCGCGGACCGCGTCCGAAGTGGTGGAAGGGCAATTACCGCTACGGCCCGGCGCTCGGCTACAGCTTCTATCTCGGCAACGGCTTCCGCCACGATCGCGACCGCTGGTGGCGCGGACACGACTGGCGGCCGGGCCGTGCATGGGACCGCAACTGGCGCGACCATGACCGCAACTGGGTCGGCGTGCCGCCGCGCGACCGCGATCGCGACCACGACGGGCGCGACCGTGATCATGATGGACGCGACCGTGATCGTGATCGCGACGGGCCCAGGATGCATCCCGACAACGACATGATGGGCGGCGGCCACCGCAACGACCGTGACGGCGACAACGGCCACGGCAATGGCGGCGGTGGCGGCGGTGGTGGCGGCAGCATGATGATGATGGGTGGCGGCCACCACAACGACAACAACAACATGATGATGGGCGGCGGCTCGGGCAACGGAAACGGCCCGGGCAACGGTAGCGGCAATCATCGCGGCGGAGGCGGCGGCGCCAGCGACGACAACGGCCCCGGCACCGGCGGCGGTCACCATGGCGGTGGCGGCAACGGCAATGGTGGTGGCGGCAACGGTGGCGGCAACGGCAATGGTGGCGGCAACGGCAATGGCGCCAGCGACAACGGCGACAATGGCGGCGGCCACAAGCACAAGGGCAACGGCGGCAACTGACGCCATTGCGCGACATGCGGAACGGCCCGGGCGTTTGCCTGGGCCGTTTTGCTTTTGCTAGCCTCGTGGCGATTTCATCCGAGACCGGCAATGCGCGAGCGGCCCAACGATTTCGGCGCCTTCTGGCTGCCCTTCACGCCCAACCGGGATTTCAAGGCGAGCCCGCGCATGATCGCGCGCGCGCAAGGCATGTACTTCCATTCCGACGACGGCCGCGCGCTGCTCGATGCCTGTTCGGGGCTGTGGTGCTCGAACCTCGGCCATGGCCGCAAGGAGATCGCGGACGCCATCGCGCAGGCCGCGCACGAGCTCGATTTCGCACCGACCTTCCAGTTCGGCCATCCGGGCGCGTTCACCCTGGCGGAACGCCTGGCGCAGCTCGCGCCCAAAGGCCTCGACCACGTCTTCTTCGTCAATTCGGGATCGGAGGCCTGCGACGCGGCGCTCAAGATCGCGCGCGCCTATTGGCAGAAAAAAGGGCAGGGCGGCCGCTTCCGCCTGATCGGGCGCGAGAAGGCCTATCACGGCGTCTTGTTCGGCGGCATCTCGGTCGGAGGCCTCGCCAACAACCGCAAGTTCTACGGCCCGCTCGTTCCGGGTACGGACGATCACCTGCCGGTGCCTTACGACGCCACGATGCGCTTCACGCGCGGCGAGCCGGAGAAAGGCGCCGATTATGCCGATGCGCTCGAAGCGCTGGTGGCGCTGCATGGGGCCGAGACCATCGCCGCCGTCATCGTCGAGCCGATGTCGGGCTCGGCCGGCGTGTACGCGGCGCCGAAGGATTACCTCAAGCGCCTGCGCGCGGCCTGCGACCGCCATGGCATTCTGCTAATCTTCGACGAGGTGATCACCGGTTTTGGGCGGCTGGGCCATGCCTTCGCCGCCGAGCGCTACGGCGTCGTCCCCGACATGATCACCTTTGCCAAGGGCGTGACCAACGGCGCGGTGCCGATGGGCGGCGTGATCGTCGCTTCCCACGTGCACGAGGCGTTCATGACCGGGCCGCGCCACGCCATCGAGCTGTTCCATGGCCATACCTATTCGGCGCATCCGCTGGCCTGCGCCGCGGGCCTGGCGGCGCTCGATCTCTATCGCGACGAGGATCTGTACGCGCGCGCCAAAGCGCTCGAGCCCGCGTTCGAGGCCGCCGTGCACAGCCTGAAAGGCGCGCCGCACGTGATCGACATCCGCAACGTCGGGCTGGCGGCGGGAATCGACATCGCGCCCGATCCGGCCGCGCCGGGCCTGCGCGGCTACGAGGCGATGCGCCGTGCGTTCGCCGAGGAGAACATGGTCGTCCGCGTCTCCGGCGACACCATCGCCTTGGCGCCGGCGCTGGTCGTGTCCGAGGCCGCGATCGGCCGCATGGTCGAGGGCGTGCGGAACGTGCTGGGGCGGCTGTCCTAGAGCAATTTCCTTGCTCGGCCCCCGGCTTCCTTTGGCAGGGGAAATGGGTTACCTCCCGCGCCGTCAACCCGGCCGGCGAGGAACCCATGCGCATCGGTGTCCCTAAGGAAATCAAGAACCACGAATACCGCGTCGGCATGACGCCTCCGGCCGTGCGCGAGCTGACCTCGCGCGGGCACGAGGTCTTCGTCGAGACGATGGCCGGCGACGGCATCGGCCTTTCGGACGAGGCCTATACCCGCGTCGGCGCCAAGATCCTCAAGACCGCCGACGAAGTCTTCGACGCCGCCGACATGATCGTGAAGGTCAAGGAGCCGCAGCCGGTCGAGATCAAGCGGCTGAAGCCGAAGCACACGCTGTTCACCTATCTGCACCTGGCGCCCGATCCCGAGCAGACCAAGGGCCTGCTCGATTCCGGCGCGGTCTGCATCGCCTATGAGACCGTGACCGACGAGCGCGGCGGGCTGCCGCTGCTGGCGCCGATGAGCGAGGTCGCCGGCCGCATGTCGATCCAGGCCGGCGCGCATTCGCTCGAGAAGGCGCAAGGCGGACGCGGCATGCTGCTCGGCGGCGTGCCGGGCGTTCCCGCCGCCAAGGTCGTCGTGCTCGGCGGCGGCGTGGTCGGCACCAATGCGGCGCGCATGGCGATGGGCCTCGAGGCGCATGTCACCATCCTCGACGTTTCGCTGCGCCGGCTGAACGAGCTCGACCTGCAGTTCGGCGCGATGCTGAACACGATCTTCTCGACCATCGACGCGGTCGAGGAATACGTCACCGGCGCGGACCTCGTCATCGGCGGCGTGCTGCTGCCGGGCGCGGCGGCGCCCAAGCTCATCACGCGCAAGATGGTGAGCCAGATGAAGAAGGGCTCGGTCATCGTCGACGTCGCCATCGACCAGGGCGGCTGCGCCGAGACCAGCCATGCCACGACCCATGCCGATCCGACCTACATGGTCGACGGCGTCGTGCACTATGCCGTCGCCAACATGCCGGGCGGCGTGGCGCGCACCTCGACCTTCGCGCTCAACAACGCGACCCTGCCGTTCACCATCGCTTTGGCCGAGAAGGGCGCGGAAAAGGCGATGAAGGACAATGCGCATCTGCGCGCGGGCCTGAACGTCTACAAGAACGTGCTGACCTACAAGGCCGTCGCGGACGCGCAGAGCCTGCCGTACAAGAGCGCGGAGAGCGTGCTGGGAATGTGATCACGGCGTGCGGGCGCGCAGCACGCGCGTCCGCGTCCTGGTCTCGTCGGTCATGCAGCCGAAATAGAGCAGTGGATACATGCTGCCGCCTTCGGCCTCGGCGGCGGCGCCCTTGCACTTGCCGTCGCGCGCCGCGATCCACGCGCGCTGCTCCGGGCGGAGCTTCGCGCGAAGGTCCTCGCCCAGCGCGCCCCAGGCGTCGTTCAGATCCTTGTCCGCGGCGTGCCAGTTGTCCTCGGCGCAGGTGTTGAGCGCGTTCTGCGTGGTGGCGTGGTCGCAATCGTCGGCCGACGCGGGCGTGCAGGCCAGCGCGAATACGACCGCCAGGGCTGTCGCCCATACCGTGCGCATGGAAACTCCCAATCTTCCTGCCGGCATCGTCTTCCTGCTAGCATCCTCGCATGAAACTGGAACGCCTGCCACCGATCCGCAGCTCGCTCGCGCCGGGCGACCACCCGTACCTCAACGGCGCCTGGACGCCGCTGATGGAAGAGGTGAGCGCTTCCGGGCTCGAGGTCATCGAAGGCGCGATCCCGCGCGACATCGACGGCGTCTATCTGCGCAACACCGAGAACCAGGTGCACCAGCCGCTCGGCCGCTATCATCCCTTCGACGGCGACGCGATGCTGCATGCGATCTCGTTCCGCGACGGCCGCGCGGACTATCGCAACCGCTTCGTGCGCACGCGCTGCTTCGAGGCCGAGCAGGAGGCGGGCGCATCGTTGTGGGGCGGGCTCGCCGATCCGCCGGCGCTGTCGAAGCGGCCGGGGTTCGGCGCCCACGGTTCGCTCAAGGACAATTCCTCGACCGACGTGGTCGTTCACGCCGGTCGCGCGCTGACCACCATGTATCAATGCGGCGAGGGCTATCGCGTCGACGCGGAGACGCTCGACACGCTGGGGCCGGAAGGCTGGGTGCCCATCGACGGCATCTCGGCGCATCCCAAGCTCGATCCGGCGACCGGCGAGCTGATGTTCTTCAACTATTCCAAGCACGCCCCCTATCTGCATTACGGCGCGGTCGACCGCGCCAACCGCTTGACGCGCTATGTGCCCGTGCCGCTTAGCGGTCCGCGCCTGCCGCACGACATGGCCTTCACCGAGCGTTTCGCGATCCTGAACGACATGCCGATGTTCTGGGATGCCGAGCTGCTCAAGAAGGGCGTGCATGCCGTGCGCCTGCACAAGGGGTTGCCGTCGCGCTTTGCGCTGGTGCCCCGGCATGGCGGCGACGTGCGCTGGTTCGAGGCCGCGCCCACCTATGTGCTGCACTGGGTGAACGCCTACGAGCAGGGCGACGAGGTCATCCTCGACGGCTATTTCCAGGAGGAGCCGGAGCCCAAGCCGCGCGCCGATGCGCCGGCGGGCTATGCGCATATGATGGCCTATCTGGACGAGCACAGCTTCCGGCCCAAGCTGCATCGCTGGCGGTTCGATCTCAACGACGGCACCACCAGGGAAGAGCGGCTCGACGACGCGCTGCTCGAATTCGGCACCATCGACCAGCGCGCCGCAGGGCGGCCCTATCGCTATGCCTATTCGACCTTGGCCGAGCCCGGCTGGTTCCTGTTCAACGGCTTCGCGCGCAACGATCTGAAGACCGGCGAGCGCCATGAATACCGCCTGGCGCCGGGCCGCTTCGCGAGCGAGGCGCCGTTCGTGCCCCGCATCGGCGGCATCGCGGAAGACGACGGCTATCTCGTCAGCTTCGTCACCGACGAGAACACCGTCACCTCGGAATGCATCCTGCTCGACGCGCGCGCCGTTCAGGACGGCCCGGTCGCACGCATCGCGCTGCCGCACAAGATCTGCAGCGGCACGCATGCCTGCTGGGCGGAGCGGCGCGAGATCAACGTTTCGGGAACCAGGGGATGAAGGCCGAGGTCCGCGCTACATAGGCGTCGTGGCCCGGCCGGCGCTTCATGCGCCCTTCGACGGTGGGCACGCCGCTGAAGCGCGTCAGCAGGAAGGTCAGCAGCAGCGGCGCGGGCAGCGTCCACCACTGGCCCGACAGCAGGAACAGGCCCCACCAGGTGCAGCAGTCGCCGAAATGATTGGGATGACGGCTGTAGCGCCACAGCCCGCCGTCGAGCACGCGGCCGGCATTCGCGGGATCGGCCTTGAAGCGCACGAGCTGCCAGTCGGCGACGCTCTCGAAGGCGTAGCCGAGCACGGCGATGACGGCGCCGGCGACGGCGGCCGCGTCGACGCGCTGGTCGCCCCATTGCCCGAGCTGCGCCGGCAGCGAGACGACGAACTGCAGGGCGAATTGCAGGGCGAAGACATAGATCAGCGTCGCGGAGGCGAAGCTCATGGGGATGCGCGCCAGCAGCCTCGCATAGCGCGGATCGGGGCCGTTCCGGCGCCAGCGCCAGACGAGATAGACCCCAAGCCTTATCGCCCAGGCCTCGGTGAGCACGAGCAGCACCTTGCCCCGGTCGCCATGCGCATCCGCCTCGAAATAGGCGAGCAGCGCGAGCATGCCGATGCCCAGCGCCCACCAGCTGTCGATGAAGCTCACGTCCTTGAGCCGCAGCGCCGCCAGCCACAGCACCAGGAAGCACGCGGCCGAGACGCCTGCGTTGAAGGCGAGGTGCTCAGCAAATAGCCACATCGACCGCTCGGGGAGGACGTCCGTGCTCGTCATTGTGGATGCGATAGGTCACGCACGAGCCGATACGCAGCGAACGCAGCTTGGGGTCGCGGCCGGAGGCGAAGAACAGGTCTTTTCCGCCGTCATCCGGCCTTATCGTGCCGACCCCGTTCTGCTCGCGATAAGCTATCACCCGACCGCTGTCGCGCTCGTCGGCGACGGCCGGCAGCACGGTTGCGATCAACAGCAACGAAGCCAGCAAGCGCATCGTATCCTCCCTCTCAGATCGTCGCTCCGCCGTCGCAGACGATGGTCTGCCCGGTCGTGAACGAGCCCGCGCGCGAGGCCAGGAACACGGCCGCGCCGGCGATCTCGTCGGGCTCGCCGATGCGGCGGAGCGGCGCGCCTTGCGTGGAGCGCTTCAGGGTCTCGGGGTTCTCCCACAGCGCGCGCGCGAAATCGGTCTTGATCAGCCCCGGCGCGATGCAGTTGGCGCGGACGTTGTGCGGGCCGTATTCGACGGCGATGTTGCGGGCGAGCTGCATGTCGGCCGCCTTGGAGATGCAATAGGCGCCGAGCACGGGGCTGCCGCGCAGGCCGCCGATCGACGAGACGATGATGATCGAGCCGTCCTTGCGCTCGACCATTTCGGGCAGCACCAGCTGGGCCAGCCAGTGGTTGGAGCGGATATTGGCGCCCATGATCTTGTCGAAGGCCTCGTCCGGGATGCCCATCTGCGGCCCGTAATAGGGGTTCAGCGCCGCGTTGCAGACCAGCACGTCGATGCGGCCGAAGCGCGCGCGCGTGGCCGCGACCAGCTGCTCGAGCTGCTCCTTGTAATTGATGTTGGCCGGGATGGCGGCGGCGGCCTCGCGGCCCACGGCTTTGTTGATGTCGGCGGCGACCTTCTCGCAGGCGTCGGCCTTGCGGCTGGAGACCACGACGTTGGCGCCGTGCTCGGCGAAGCGGTGCACGATGGCCTCGCCGATGCCCTTGGTCGAGCCGGTGACGAGCGCCGTCTTGCCGCTCAGATCGAACAGATTCATGGAAAGTCTCCCCGTTACGAAATATCAATGGACGGGATCATCGCCTAGATTTCGCCGCCAGGCCAAGCGAAACTCCGCCGCCATGAGAAAGCCCGCTTTCCTCCTCGCCGCCGTGCTGCTCCTTGCGGGCTGCCGGAACGCGCCGCTGCACGAGCCCGTCGTGCCCGCGATGCGCATCCCGCCCTCGCCGGAGGAAGAAGAGCAGGCGCCCAAGCCGCCGCCGTCGCGCCCGATCCCGAGCTACACGGGGACCGCCGGGCCGCTCGCCCGTGCGGGCGTCGGCCGCTACATGGACGCCATGGAAAAGGACCTGCGCCGCATCCTGCACGGCATTCCAGTGGCGCGGCCTGGCGATGCGCTGCTGCTCAACCTGCGCAACGACACGATCTTCGAGAAGAACGGCACCTTGAGCGGCGAAGGCAGCGACCTGCTCCAGGCGCTTGCGGCGGTGCTGCGCCACTACGACCGCACCACGATCCAGGTGAGCGGCTTTACCGACACCCGTGGGCTCCCGGATGCCAGCCTGAAGGTCTCGCAGAAGCGCGCCGAGACCGTGGCGGCCTCGCTGCGCGGCGACGGGGTCGCGGGCGCGCGGCTCAGCGCCACCGGCTTCGGCCAGACGCATTTGAAGATCGCCACCGGCCCGGACAAGGCCGAGCCGCGCAACCGCCGCGTCGAGATCAAACTCCTGCCGCATCCAAGCTGACGCCGATTTCTTGGGGGGACCATGAACGCCAGAGACGTCATCACGCATACCGAGCAGCAATTGCTGGACGAGCTGCGCAAGGTGCGCATGCGCCTGCGCTCGGCCGGCAATCCCGAGGAGCAGATCACGCTCGGCCAGCGCGTCGCCGACGGGGTGGCGGCGACGATGGGCTCGTGGAAGTTCATCATCATCCAGTCGGCGATCCTGGTCTCGTGGATCACGCTCAATCTGGTGGCCTGGATCGCGCATTGGGATCCGTACCCGTTCATCCTGTTGAACCTGGCGTTGTCGTTCCAGGCCGCCTATGCCGCGCCGTTCATCATGATGAGCCAGAACCGCCAGCAGGACATCGACCGCGCCCAAGCCAAGAACGACTACCAGATCAACATCAAGGCCGAGCTCGAGATCGAGCTGCTGCACCAGAAGATCGACCAGATCCGCGAGACCGAGATCGCGCGCCTGACCCAGGCGGTCAGCGACCTGACCGAGCTGCTCAAGGCCGAGCGGGCGCGGGGTGCGGCGTCCTAAAAAGCCGTTCACCACCGCCTGAGGCGGTTCTGGTAAAGCCCGGCTTCTTCTTCTATATCGGCGGCTTCGACAGGAGACCGTCCGTGGCCTGGAGCCCGCAAAGCTGGCGCGCAAAGCCGATCCGTCAGGTCCCGGACTACCCGGACCAGGGGCGGCTTTCGGCCGTCGAGACGCAGCTTCGCGCCTATCCGCCGCTGGTCTTCGCGGGCGAGGCGCGCAACCTCACCGCGGCGCTCGGCAACGTCGCGGAAGGCAATGCCTTCCTGCTCCAGGGCGGCGACTGCGCCGAGAGCTTCGCCGAGTTCAGCGCCAACAATATCCGCGACACGTTCTGTGTTTTCCTGAGCATGGCGACCGTGCTCACCTTCGCCGCCGACGTGCCGGTGGTGAAGATCGGACGCATCGCGGGCCAGTTCGCCAAGCCCCGCTCCGACGACAACGAGACGCGCGAGGGCACGACCCTGCCGTCCTATCGCGGCGATATCATCAACGGCGAGGCCTTTACCGCCGAAGCGCGCATCCCCGATCCCGAGCGCATGCTGCGCTCGTACTTCCAGGCGGCCTCGACCGCCAACTTGGTGCGCGCCTTCGCGACCGGCGGCTATGCCGACCTCAGCCGCGCCCGCCATTGGTACCTCGACGATCACAACCATCCCGACCTCTTGAAGCGCTATCTCGATCTCGTCGAGCGCATCCAGGAAGGCGTCGCGTTCCTGCGCACCTTCCAGCTCGCCGATGCGGTCGCGGCTCGCACCTCCAAGGTCGATTTCTACTTCAGCCACGAGGCGCTGCTTTTGCCTTACGAAGAAGCGCTGACGCGGCAGGATTCGATCACCGGCGACTGGTACGACACCTCGGCGCATATGATCTGGATCGGCGACCGCACGCGCCAGCCCGACGGCGCCCATGTCGAGTTCTGCCGCGGCATCAAGAACCCGATCGGGCTCAAATGCGGGCCCAGCATGAGCGAGGACGACCTCGTCAAGCTGGCCGCGCTGCTGAACCCCGAGAACAAGCCGGGCCGGCTCACCCTCATCGCGCGCTTCGGCGCCGACCAGGTGGGCGAGAAGCTGCCCAAGCTGATCCGCGCGGTGAAGAAAAGCGGCGCCAACGTCGTGTGGTCCTGCGACCCGATGCACGGCAACACGGTCAAGTCCGCCGCCGGCATCAAGACGCGGCCTTTCGAGCGCATCATGAAAGAGCTCAAGACCTTCTTCGAGGTGCACCGCGCCGAAGGCACCCATGCGGGCGGCGTGCATCTGGAGATGACCGGCCAGGACGTCACCGAATGCACCGGCGGCGCGCAGGAGATCACCGACGTCCATCTGCGCGACCGCTACGAGACGCGCTGCGACCCGCGCCTCAACGCCAGCCAGGCGCTGGAGCTCGCCTTCCTGCTCGCCGACAAGCTGAGCGCCGAGCGCGGCAAGGGGACGGCGCTGGCGGCTTCGGCTTAGGGGCGAGGCGCGACGCATGGGCATGGCGCGGCTTCTGGCGAAGGGCTGGGTCGTGTTCTGCCTGTTCGCCGGCGCGCATTCGCTCGACATGGCGCTGGTCGACGGCACGCTGCCGCGCGACGCGGTGCCGATGATCGGCGTCTGCACCGCGCTGTTCGTGGCGATGGGACTTCTGTTCATCGGCGGCTATGCGGCCGCGACCGATCACGGCGGGTCGCTGCTGGCGCGTATCCGCCCGCGGCACTTCCTGCCCGGCTTCAACGAGATGGTCTTCGCGATCTTCGTGGGCTTGAGCTTCGCGAACCAGGTCTTCTTCGCGCCCGATCACATGAGCGACGTCTCGGTGCGCGCGCTGCGCGCGGCGGTGTCCTACGCCGTGCCGGGCCAGCGCGAGCTCAAGGCCGCGTTCGAGCCCTGCGGCCTCGACGGCGGCAGGGTGTTCGCATCCGCCTTTGCCTGGCTGCTCGCGGCCATATACGCGGCCTCGGCGCTGTCGCGGGTGCGGCTGAGTGCGGGCTTGATCCGGCTGGAACGCACGACGCGACCCGAAGCCTTGGGCGCGGTGCCGCTCGCCTTCGTGCTCGGCATCGCCGCGGTCGTCGGCATACAGCTGCTCTTCGTGGGCTCGGCCTATCAGTTCATTCCATGCCCGCAATATTACGAGCTCTCGGGCACGATCCTGATCGGGCTCGCGCCCCTGATGCTCGCCTATCTGATCGTCGCGGCCTGCGCCAACCTGCTCGCCACCGGGCCGGAATGAAAGAGGTGCGCGGCATCGCCGTGGATGCGCAGACGCGCTGCGCGCATTGGCGTTCCGAGCGCGACGTCGTCGCCATCAAGATGAAATGCTGCGGCGCCTGGTACGCCTGCAAGGATTGCCACGACGCGCTGGCCGGCCATGCGATCCAGGTCTGGCCGCGCGCCGAATGGGACGCGGCGGCGGTGCTCTGCGGCGCCTGCGGCCATGAGATGACCGTCCGTGCCTATCTCGATTGTGCCGACGCCTGCCCGGCCTGCGGCGCCGGGTTCAACCCCGGCTGCCGCCTGCACAGGCATTTCTATTTCGAGGTCTAGTCCTTCACGTTGCTGGTCGAGCGGATGAACCCGGCCGTCGCGTCGTGCATCTCCTTGAGCGAATCCTGGTGCGCGTACACCATGTGGCCCGACGCGTAGTAGTGATACTGGATGTTCTTCTGCAGGCTGTCGGGGATCGGCAGCTGGTGCATCTCGTACCAGCCTTCGTAATAAGGCGTCGCCAGGTCGTAATAGCCGCCCATCAGAAGGATCTTCAGGTTCGGGTTCTGCTTCATCGCATTGGCGAGGTCGGGCATGACGTTGGCCGCCCCGCGCGCCGCGAACTGCGCGCCCGGCGCCTTGTGGCGGAAGTCCCAGTCGCGGAACAGACGCGCCGACGGCACGTACATCCGGCCCTGACCGAAGTTCAGCTTGCCCCGCACATAGGCGTTGAACGCCGAGACGTAAGCCGAGCTGATCGCGGCGGATTGCGGATCGTAGTCCGACTTCTCGCTCAAGGGATTGAGCGTGATGCCGGAAAAGCGCGTGTCGAGGCGGCCGGTCGACAGCCCGTTCTCGTCGAGCAGCTGCTTCTCGAACTCGCCGCCGTCGATGCGCAGATTGGCCTTCATGATGTACCACATCGGCAGGCCGGTGAAGTTGTGCAGCTTCTGGGCGACCGCCTGCTTGCGCTCCTTCGAGATGCCGGCGCCGGCCGACAGCGCCTGCGCGTACTCGCCCATCGCGAAGCGCTCGACGGATTGGACGAACTTGGTCAGGTCCTGCTCCGGGTGGCCGGGAAGCTTCTTGTGGTACCACGCCGTCGCGGCATAGGTCGGCAACGCCAGCTGATAGGGCAGGTTGACGCCGGGATTGAGCTCGGGCCGGTCGACGGACAGGTCGAAGTTCAGGATCTGCGACAGCAGGATCACGCCGTTGAAGTCGATGTCGTACTCGGTCTCCAGGTCGTTGACGAGGACGGCCGAGCGCGGCGTGCCGTAGCTTTCGCCGAACAGGTATTTCGGCGAGTTGTAGCGGTTGTACTTGGCCAGGAACTCCTGGATGAAGCTCGCAAAGGCCTCGCCGTCGGGGTCGACGCCGAAGAACGCCTTCTCCTTGTCCTTGCCGGCGACGCGGCTGAAGCCGGTGGCCGGCGCGTCGATGAAGACGAGGTCGGAGGCGTCGAGCAATGTCTGGTCGTTGTCTATGACCTGATAGGGTGCCGCCGGGTTGTGGCTGTCCTCGGCGGTGATCACGCGGCGCGGGCCCCAGGCGCCCATATGCAGCCACACCGTCGCCGAGCCCGGGCCGCCGTTGAAGATGAAGGTGACCGGGCGCTTCTCGGGATCGGCGCCGTCCTTGGCGTAATAGACGAAGAAGATCGACGCCTCGGCCGAAGACTCGTCGCCCTTGGCATCGGGGTTCTTGGCGCCGCCGTTCTGCGCGGAATCGTTCCAGTCCGAAGGATGGACGACGAGTGTGCCCGCCGTCGCGTGATAGGAGATGCCGCCCACCGAGCCCTGGGTCACGCTCTCTTCCGACTTGAAGAACTTGCCGGAATAGAGGTCGGGCTTGGGCGGCGGAGCCTTTGGCGCCGGCGCTTCGGCCGCCACGCCGACGACGACGAGAGCCACGACCGCGACGGTCGCCCATATATGCACGCGCTTCATTGATCCCTCCAGGAAAAGCCGGGGGGATATTAGTACCGCGCCGCCGTCGCGCAACGCTTCCCAAGACTCACGACAATTCGCGACAGACCGGTCAGCCGCCGTTGCGCTTGAAGGCGTGATAGACGTTGTTCTGGTCGCGGAAGCTGCCGGTCGTCTTGCCGTAGACGTTGATCGCATAAGGCAGGATGAGGCCCGGGCCGTCGAAGCCGGTGAAGGTGCCGTCGGGCGCCCTGAGATAGCCGTGGTTGCCGTGGGCGTCGGAATAGAAGCCCACGATCGTGCCGTCCGCGTCGATCGCGTCGGCCTCGGTTCCGGTCGCGCCCGGCGGATCGAAGACCGTGATCGATCCGTTCTCGGCGCGCACGAAGCCATGCTGGATGTTGTTCGTGTCGATGACGGTGCCCGTCAGCACGCCGCTTCCGCTGATGCTCAGCACCGTGGTGCCGGCGAACATGGCGTTGCCCGCGCCGGGCGCGTCGAAGGTCGCGATCTTGCCGCGTGCGTCGCGCAGGAAGCCGTGGAACGCGCCGCTGTTGTCCGCGTAATAGCCCGCGACCGCGCCGCCGTTGTCGATCGCGCGCACCCGCGTGTCGACGCTGCCCGGCGGATCGAAGGTCTCGATCGTGCCGTCGGCCAGGCGCTTGTAGCCGTGCTCGACCGAATGGACGTCGTAATAGGTGCCCGCCACCATGCCGCGCGCATTGATGCACACCGCGATGGTGCTGCGCGGGGCGCCGTCGTCGATGTCGTAGACCGTGACCGTGCCGTTGTTGGCGCGGATATAGGCGTGGTACTTGCCGAGCGCGTCGGTTGTGAAGCCGACCACGGCGCCGTGGATGTTGATGCCCAGCGTCTGCGTGCCCTGCTGCGAGCCGGTGCCCGCGCCGGCCACGTCGAACTTGGTGACGGTGCCGTCGGGCGCGCGCACGAAGCCGTGATAAGACGTGTTGGAATCGGCATAGTCGCCGACGATGACGTTCTTGCCGTTGATGCCGTTCGCGAAGGTCCCTTGATAGAGGCCGGTGCCGGCGCCCGCGACGTCGATCACCACGATCTGCGGCTTGGCCGTCGCAGCGGCCGGAGCTGCGACGGCGGCCGCGGCGAAGATTCCCAACACATGACGAAGCATGGACGCTCACCCGTTTTGAAGCGGGCGGACGATAGGAAAAACTCCGTCGCGGCCTCTTGGGCAGCGGCGACCGGCCGGTTGGGCGGCGGCGACAATTCTTGGACTGAGGCGACGCGCGGTTGTCGCCGCGCGACACGGGCTTGCCGGGTTATCTGCCGACGCGCAGCCCGGTGACGCTGTCGAGCAGGCCGAAGACCTGCAGCAGCCAGATCACGACCGCGATCACGACCACGGCGTTCAGGATGCCTTTGATCGTGCCCTGCATCGGGATATAGGCGTTGATCAGCCACAGCACGACGCCGACGGCGACCAGAATGAGAACGACGGTAACGAGCGGCATGAAATCTCCTCCCCGGTTATCGCCACTAGAACGCGACCGCCGGGGAGAAGTTCCACGTCCCTTTAGAACCCCGCGGCTGCCGCGTTCAGGCGGAAACCGCGCTGGTGGCGGGAGCCGTCGCTGTAATAGCCCACGACCTTGCCGTTCGGTCCGACCGCCTGGGGGTGGGTTTCGACGGTGCGCGCGACCGGCATGTCCAGCGCGGTGATCGTGCCGTCCGGCGCGCGGGCGAAGCCGTGCGTGCCGGTGTTGTTCAAGTAAAAGCCGACGGCGTCGCCGCTGGCGTTCACGCCGGTGATAGCGATGCCGTAGGCCGGATTCGCGTTCGGCACGTCGAAGGTGTCGAAGCTGCCGTCGGCGTGGCGGATATAGCCATGCATCACCCGGCTGAAGTCGGTATAGGTGCCCACGACGTCGCCGTCGTCGGTCAGACCGTTGACGTCCAGCCCACGCCGTCCGCGGTGCGCAGGAAGCCGTGCGTCAGGCTGCCGTCGAAATAGCTGCCGACGGCGTCGCCGTCGATGTTGATCGCCATGGGCGTCGTGAATTGGCCGAGGCTGAAGGTCGTCACGGCGCCGTCCGGCGTGCGCACGAAAGCGGGCCTGGTGGTGGCGGTGGAATAGCTGCCGAGGATGGTCTCGTGTCCGCTGATGCCGACGAGATTCACCGTGCGCCCGTCCGAGCCGGGCAGGTCGATGGTTATATACGGCGCGGCCGCCATGGCCTGGCCGGTTGCGGCAGCGACGGCCAGAAGGATGCCGCCGCACAGAACGCTGGCGGTCTTTCGAAATCTACGCATGGAGTTCCCCCTTGTGTCTCGTGCCGGTGATCGGCGCGGGACCCTATGGGCGGCGGTTTGAGGCTGTCTGTCGCGTTTGCGACAGCAACCTGCTAGGAGAGAAAAACGCCGGGGAGAAAGCATTGCCAAAGCGTCTCAAGCATCACCTTGAGTTGATTCCGCAAGCTTTGCGGGCGGTGCGCTGCTTCGACGATTGGCCGCCCGACGTGCTCGCGAAGATGGCGGCGGCGGCGGAGCTCTGGCATTACGAAAAGGGTCAGGTGGTGGCCGAGCGCGGCGATCCGCCCAAGGGCCTTTGGATCATCGCATCGGGGAGCCTGACCAGCCACCGCACCACGCCGAACGGGAAATATTATCTCCATGGCGTGCTGTGGCCGGGCTTCATGATCGGCCTGATGCCGATCCTCGATGACTGGCCAATGCCCTGGAGCCATGCCGCGCGCCGCGACTCGCACATCGTCTTCGTGCCGCGCGCGGCGCTCGTCGAGGCGCTGAACGACGCGGGGTGCCTGCGCGACATCTGCGTCCTCTTGTGCCAGCGCACGCGCGTCGACGGCGAGAGCATATTTGCCTACAGCACGGAATCGCTCAGCTGCCGCCTGGCCAAGGTGCTGGCCTATCTGCCGCGCCGCGCGCTTCTCCCCGCCGACGATCCGCAGGGCCCAAGCTGGGTCGATCCTTCCCCGATCGACCTGACCCAGGACGAGCTTGCGGCGATGCTGGGCACCGCCCGGCAGACCCTGAACCGCGCGCTTCAGCCCTTCCTGCGGGAAGGCATCCTCGCGCGCGACGGCGACGCGATCCGGGTGATGAGCTTCAGGAAGCTGCTTCCCCACATGGAAGAGAACGAGCCGCTCTATCCGGACTGGCGCGCCGAGATACTCACCTGGGACGACCGCCTCAGGCGCAGCGATCCTTCGATCGCCGCGCTCGAGGCACGCATGCAGGGCGCGCGGTCGTGAGGCTCACACCACCTTGTCCGGTCCCACCCGCACCAGCATCTTGCCGAAGTTCTCGCCCTTGAAGAGGCCGATGAAGGCCTCGGGCGCGCGCTCGATGCCGTCATAGATCGTCTCTTTCCAGGTCATCTTGCCGGCTTTGATCCACGCGGCCATGTCGCGCATGAAGTCGGGCGCCATGTCGTAGTGGTTCGACACGATGAAGCCGCGGATGGTGAGGCTCAATCCCACCGTCAGGATCATGTTGCGCGGGCCCGGCGGCGGCTCGGTCGCGTTGTACTGCTCGATCATGCCGCATTCGGCCAGGCGCCCGAACTGGCGCATGTTGCCCAGCGCGGCTTCCAGATGCGCGCCGCCGACATTGTCGAAATAGACGCCGATGCCGTCCGGGAAGGCCTTGGCCACCGCCGCGTTCAGGTCGCCGCAGGTCTTGTAGTTGATCGCCTCGTCACAGCCGATCGACTTGAGCCAGGCGCATTTCTCGTCCGAGCCGGCCGAGCCGACCACGCGCTTGGAGCCTTTGGCCTTGGCGATCTGGCAGACCACCGCGCCCACCGCGCCCGACGCCGCCGACACGAAGACGGAGTCCTCGGGCTTGAACTCGGCGATGCGCAAGAGGCCCGCATAGGCCGTCATGCCCGGCATGCCGAGGCTGCCCAGATAGCTCTGGATGCCGACGCCGGGGATGGGATCGATCTTCTGCGTCATCAGCTCGGGCCCGTTGGCGACGAAGGCCTCGCGCCAGCCGCCGAAGCTCTGGACGTGATCGCCGACCTTGAATTGGGCGCCGGGGCCGGCTTCGACCACCTGACCGACCGCGCCGCCGGTCAAAGCCTCGCCGATCTGGAAGGGCGGGACATAGCTCTGGCGGTCCATCATCCGGCCGCGCATGTAGGGGTCGACGGTCATATAGGCGTTGCGGACCAGGACCTGGCCGGGGCCGGGGGCGGGCAGGGTGACCTCCGCCAGCTCGAAATTGTCGGGGGTGACCATCCCGGTGGGGCGGCTCTTTAACCGTATTTCGCGGCTCTTGTGGTTCGACATGGGTAGACTCCTCAATGGCTTAGGTTGAATGGCTTGGTCCGGGAACCCTAGCAGGGGCGCCACGTGTAACAAGGCGAAACATTTTATGAGTCGCCTCCGGCCGCCCTTCCGGCATTCATGTACCTGTTTTCCCAAGGGATTCCGGATTTGCCGCATCGTCGCGTCAGCAAAGAGGGGCCGCTGAAGGCCGCCGTCATCGGTGCCGGCGCTTTCGGCCGTCACCACGCTTCGAAGTATCGTGGCCTGGAGGGCGTCGAGCTCACCGCCATCGCCGACGCCAATCCCGAAGTGCGCCGCACCGCGCTCGCCACGCATGGCGTCGCCGCCGTCGCCAATTGGCGCGAGCTCTTGGGCAGCGTCGATCTCGTCTCCATCTGCACGCCGGCGGTGACCCATTCGGCCATCGTGCGCGCGTTCCTGAACCTTTCCAGCACAGTGGGATCCGAAGCTTGGAATTCACGTGACTTGAAGTCGCGGC
>JADMIO011385309.1_pt1 | contig 81388 bp, 70 predicted proteins | sample 8958161 | NCBI WGS metagenome assembly JADMIO01 (sample SAMN16585339, study PRJNA669376) | soil metagenome | isolation source: Crop rotation soil | place: USA: Cullars Rotation, Alabama | collected 2011
GGCCGCGACTTCAAGTCACGTGAATTCCAAGCTTCGGATCCCACTGTGCTGGAAAATGTTAGAACCAATCTTACTATATTGTCGCCGGGCTGGTTAGCTAGTATGACCAGTGCAGATGGGACGCATGCTTATGAAATGCAAAAATCTCCGGTATTATTAGTGTCCTGGCATGGAAAGGTCATGCAGCTCAAGGTAGAAGGGTTATAAATGGCTGGCAGAAAAGAAAATATAAAATCACTTTTTTCTAACACGCGTACGCGGGTTATTATCATTTTTACAGCAATTTTGTTAATAATTGCTGTAGTGGTGGGTTATATAAAACTGAGGGCTATAAATACTGGTCCTGAAGCGAGCTCCGCTCTTGGTCAAGCTCCAGGAGCGATTCAATCCATTCCTGGTGTACTTAACCAAACAGCCCAGTATGCCAAATTACAGCAAGAACAAAATATTAATCAAGCACAGACTGCAGAGCAAACTGGTGGTAGTGCAATCCCAACAATTATCCGTACCCAAGCTTTAGGCGAAGGGGTAGGTGTCATAGGTTCTCAAGGCGGACAAAGTGGTGTGGGGTTTGCTACGTTAGCACGTGAGGGTGAAGAGGGAGCGCAAAAAAGTCTTTGGATGCAAGCATTGCAAAATGCTGGGTGTTCTAAGTCTGCTGTTGCTCAGGTTATATCTCAAGGAGCTCAATTAAGCGATCTTAAAGGAGCGTGCAGCTGTGTCCAGTTGAAGGATAATGGGTATAGTCTAAAGGATTTGAATGAAATCTGCGCCTGTAAAGAATTAAAAGCTGCGGGATATAATGCCAGACAACTAAAAGATGCTGGCTATACAGCTTCGAGGTTAAGAGATTGCGGTTTTAATGCGTGTGAACTACGTAATGCAGGTTTTACTGCTCAAGAATTGAAGGATGCTGGTTTATCTGATGATGAACTGAAAGGTGCAGGCTACTCTCCTGAGGAAATAGCAAGAGCCAGTGGCTTACCTGCAGGGACTGCTGCAGCAGATGTACTTAATGCAGGATGTAGCGTCGATGCGTTAATCAAACTACGTAAATCTGGAATTTCCGCTTCTGCAATCAGACGAATCAGTGGATGTAGTGCTGAGCAATTAAAAGCAGCAGGTTATACGGCTAAAGAATTGCGTGATGCAGGCTTTAGTGCAGCTGATTTGAAAAGAGCGGGTTATACACCGGAAGAATTGAAAGCTGCTGGATATTCAGCCAGAGATTTATTAAATGCTGGGTTTACTCCTGATGAGCTTGCCAAAGCAGGTTATTCCCAAGCAGATATAAAAGCTGGGGGAACTGAGCTTCCTCCTGGCATTACCCCTGATGATATAAAAAAAGCGGGCTGCGATGTTGATGCATTAAAAAAAGAAAAAGCAGCTGGAGTAAGTGCTGCATTAATTAAACAACATGCAGGATGCAGTGCTCAAGCATTAAAAGCTGCTGGATTTACTGATCAGGAATTGGCCAATGCAGGATTTGCAGCACAACAAATCAAGGCAGCAACTCCTTTGACTGATGCACAAATCAAAGCCGCAGGTTGTGATCCTGTTAAGCTAAAACAATTATTTACAGCAGGGGTTTCGGCTACGCGTATCAAAGAATTAAATGGATGTAGTGCTGAGTCATTAAAAAATGCAGGCTACTCCTTGCTTGATGCAGGATTTACCCCAGCGCAACTTCTTGCAGCTGGATTTACTCCAAAAGATTTGGAAAACGCAGGTCTTACTACTGCAGATATAATTGCAAACGGACGTGTTGCTGATTGCAGTGTTGACTCATTGAAAAAAGCAAGAGCAGCAGGTGTTAGTGCCCTGACTATCAAGAAAACTTTGGGATGTTCTGCAAAAGCATTAAAAGATGCTGGGTATACAGCTAAAGAACTCAAGGACGCTGGTTTTACAGCTGCTGAATTGAAAAATGCTGGATTTAGCGCCAAAGACTTAAAAGATGCAGGATTTAGTGCCAAAGACCTAAAAGATGCCGGTTTTAGCGCAAAGGACTTGAAAGCAGCAGGATTTAGTGCCAAAGAGTTAAAAGATGCTGGTTTTAGCGCCAAGGACTTAAAAGCTGCTGGTTTTGGTGCTAAAGAACTTGCAGATGCTGGATTTAGTGCTGCTGATTTAAAAGATGCTGGATTTAGCACTGACTCTCAAAAAATTAAACTCTCTTCTGAGCCTGGAGCGCAAGTAGCAGGTCTAGATAAACCGAATCTACAGCAAGGAGCTTTTAATCTTCAAGGGATACCTCCTGGAAGTCAAGGAGCTGCGCCGATTAATCCGGCCAGTAATCAACAATTACAAGAAATTATTAATAAACAAAATCAACAAATGGCAGAACAAAAATACCAACAGAAAATTCAACAAAAAAGTTCTGATATGTTATCGTCTGCAAACCAGATGCTAGCAGAATGGAAAAATGTTGCAACACAGTCTTATACTGCAGGAAATCATGAAGAAGACAGAGCTGTAGTTGCTGGAGGTGCCCCTGGACCAGCTGGAGTAAATATTCAAGAGACTACTACTACTGTTACAAATGTATCAAATGTTCAGGTAAATATGATTAAGACGGGGGATGTTCTCTTCGCAGTGATTGATACTTCAGTGAATAGTGATGAACCAGGACCTATTCTTGCAACAATTGTTTCAGGAAAACTTAAAGGTACCAAGCTAATCGGAAGCTTCAACTTGCCTGCAAATGCTAGCAAAATGGTTATTACATTTAATACGATGTCGATTCCAGGAGCTCCAAAAACAATTCCAATATCTGCTTATGCAATTGATCCAAACACTGCAAGAACGGCTTTATCGAGTAAAACGAATAATCATTATTTAATGCGTTACGGTTCTTTATTTGCTTCTTCCTTCTTGGAAGGATTCGGTAATGCATTCCAGTCAGCTAATACCACGGTTACTATTGGTGGTACAGGAGGTGGCAATAATGTGACTGTTCAGAATGGAATTGGTCGCTCAACCCTGGAAAATGCGGTAATAGGATTAGCAACTGTTGGTAAAACATGGGGTCAGCAAGCACAAGTATTGTTTAATACTCCTACAACAGTTGAGGTGTACTCAGGAACTCCTGTGGGGATTTTATTTACTCAAGATGTAAGATCTATTTAATTTGATGGCAGGTAAAAATGGCAGATAATGATCAAAATAATGACGAATACAAATTCGCTGAGTTAGATTCTCTTGACAATGATTCTGTTGAGAATAAAGAGTTTAGTTCTGACAATTCCAGGCCAAAGGCAGGAATGGAGCCGCAAAAAAATATTAAACGAAATGCATTAATTGCAGTAGGTTTAATTGTATTTGCTATGCTAATGTATAAATTTATTGGTGGCATGTTTTCCAGTAAAAGCACCTCTGCTGTACCTAAAGAGGCCCCTATAGCGGAAGTGACACCACCACCACCTCCTCCGCCGATTAAAACTGAAATTGCACCAGAACCTATTACAGCAGCCCCAGTGCAGCAACCCCCACCACCTGTTGTACAAGAAAATAATTCAGCATTACAACAAAAAGTAGCCTCTATTGAAGCCAACCAACAAAGTGTTCAATCAGAGGTGAGCTCAATGAATCAACAAGTTGGCAATGTAAATAATAATGTTAGTACATTAAGCGCAGAAATTACTAAACTCAACCAAGTTATTAGTAACTTATCCGGGATGGTAGCAAAGCAATCTGAAGAAATTAATGTATTAATGGAACGTACCAAGCCTAAGCCAGTAAGGCGAATTGTCCGTCTTCAACAGGTAAATCAACAAGTAATTTACTATATTAATGCAGTAATTCCAGGTCGGGCTTGGCTAATTGGCTCAAATGGTTCTACACTTACTGTAAGAGAAGGAACAAAAATCGCAGGATATGGGATTGTTAAGCTAATCGATTCTATGCAAGGTCGAGTATTAACGAGCTCAGGGCGAGTAATTAGGTTTAGTCAAGAAGATAGTTGAGGTTTTATATGGCTAATACATGTACAGGTGGGACGGTATCGTGCTGGGTTTCTAGTCAAGTAAATATTTTAACCAATATTGCAAACTCGCTAGTACCTGTAGAACGGTTGATTACGGGTGGTGCATACCTCATAGGTTGTGCTTTTTTGTTTAAGGCAATCTACAGTTTAAAGGTATATGGTGAAGCACGGACAATGATGTCGAATAATAGCAGTATTAAAGAGCCTGTAGTTTATTTAATGGTTGGGGCAATATTTGTTTATTTTCCATCAGCATTCTCAGCTTTAATGCAAAGTACTTTTGGTTATGAAAATGTTCTTCAGTATGCTCCAGTAAACAGTGGTAGTAAATCTCTTGATACTTTATTTGGTAATGGAAGTGTAGTTGGAAGACCTTTGACAATTATTATTCAAGTCATCGGTCTAATTGCCTTTGTGAGAGGATGGGTGTTGATTGCTCGTTCGGCGTCACAAGGACAACCTCCAGGAGGAACTGGGAAGGGTTTAATCCATGTATTCGGAGGAATTTTGGCGATCAATATAGTGGGAACTCTTGAGATGCTTAATAATACTTTATATGGGTAATCGTGATTTAATGTGCACGAGTTTAGTTAAATTTAAATTGGGGAGATAAATGTGAAAAGTAAAGTAATTAGTAAATCAGGCTTTAAATACGGGTTAAGCAGTATTATCTGCCTCAGTATATTAGCTTTAATTAGCCAGGATGCTGCAGCAGGTGGTATGGATATTGGGAAGATGGCGTCTCAAATTACGGGTTCATTTACGAACTTGACTAAATTGATAACTGCTGGTTCCTATTTGGCTGGATTAGGTTTTTCTATTGGTGCCATTATGAAGTTTAAACAGCATAAAGATAATCCTACCCAAATTCCAATTGGAACACCAATCGCTTTAGTATTTATTGCTGCTGCTTTATTGTTCCTACCTTCTATTTTAGGTGTAACTGGTCAAACAATGTTCGGTGGAGATCAAGAGACAGCTGGACCAACAGGAACAGTTTATACAAAATAATGGTTTAGCTTTACAATTTATAATAGTGGTAAAATTCAATCAAGAGATCTTCTTCCTTATTGGGAAGAGGATCTTTTAATACGTAAAGAAACGATTTACCATATATAATATATTATATTCATTGTGAGCTGAGAATATGGCGGTTAATCAAGATCAACTCAAAATAAAATTAATAGCTACACCAGGTTCTTGGCGATTATATTCAGCCAGAAAGGTTGATGAGCGATTTAAGTCTTTTGAGCAAAAAGTATTTCAAAGAGACCGATACACCTGTAAGTTTTGTGGGTTTCAAGCACGTTTATTTCAAGAAGTAGTTAATTGTGATAATAATTATGCCAATAACAAGATGGAAAATCTGGTAACCGCTTGTTGTTTTTGTGCACAATGCTTCTTTATTGAGTCAGTTGGTGTGGGAGGTTATGGAGGAGGAACACTAGTATATCTTCCTGAGCTCAGCCAAAATCAGTTAAACAGTTTATGTCATGTATTATTTTGTGCTATTACTAACGATACAGGATACAAATCCAGTGCACAAAATATATATCGGGGATTCAAGTTTCGTTCTCAACTTGTCGAAGAAAAATTTGGCGAGGGAACCAGCGATCCTGCAATATTCGGTCAACTAATGATTGATGCAGGTGTTGATGATGAAGAAAGACGAGTTCAATTATTTAAAAATATACTTCTATTGCCTTCAAGAGCAAAATTTCGTAAACAAATTGAAAAATGGGCTGCTAGTGCATTAGAAGAAATTTCAAGTTAAATGTGAGGAATGGAATGGCGCATTGGTCAGAATCTTTTTTTGAAGGAATAGATACCTTCTTTGCCTGGCTAAGTACATCGCTCAAGCAAACAACAGAATCATATATTGATTTGGAAACAGCGGATAGCCCGACTGTATTGGTTAACCATGACGGTTCATTGGTGTCCATACTTAAAGTTGATGGCATTTCAGCACTTGCAGGAAGTGATGAATTTGACAATTTGGTCGCTGGACTGAGCAACGCATTTCAAGCGGCTATGGGACGTCCAGGACATGCGTTGCAGGTGTACTTTAGTCATGATAAACAAAACATAAGAAAGCTGATACAAGATACCTATGAACCTGCAACAGCTACGGCAAGACGACTCGAACTTAATTTAACAGATTTGTTCGATGAGCGCGTCAATTATATGGCAAAATATTGTGCTGAAGAACGTTTATATTTTGTACTGATTACACGACCATTCAATTTAACTACAGAGCAATTAAAGGCAGCAAACAAAGCCAAATTAAAAATGCTTAAAGACACCAAGTTACCTCCTTTTAAAACCAGTCAAACAGTCTATGCTGCTGTTCCAGAATTGCGGGATACTCATGATGCTTATGTTCGCTCCATCATGAACGATTTAGATTCACTACGTATTTTTGCTCAGGTATTGGAGGTTCATGAAGCAGTGCATGCAATCCGTATGACTGCCGATCCGGATTATACTGCTGATGATTGGCGAGCAAGTTTACCTGGAGATAAAGTCACAGTAAGGGAAATTAATAGTTTTGAGGGAGATGCCTCTGATTTATTATGGCCATCATTAGCAAAACAGGTGTTTCCCCGAGATGCTGAAGCAGTGGATTTGAGAACAGTCAGGGTTGGAGATAAGATTTATGCTTCAACCTACATTGATTTATTTCCTAAGGATCTTAGACCGTTCATTCACTTATTTACAAGAATATTACCTGCGCATATTCCCTGGAGAATTTCATTTTTAATTGAAAGCGAAGGACTTGCTACGATTAAACTTAAAGGATTATTGGCTTCAATTTTAAGTTTTAGTTCAGGACAAAACCGTTTGTTAAGTGATTCAGTGAATTTATTAAAATATTTACAACTGAATACGGATGAATCCATAGTCAGATTACGCGTTGTTGCAACAACTTGGGCACCTGAAGATAGATTACCGTTGTTACGTCAACGTAGTTCGGAATTAGTTAAAGCAATTGAGGGTTGGGGATCAACTAATGTTTCCGAGATTTGTGGTGATCCTTTTGGTGGCTTTGTTTCCAGTATGTTGGCAGGAACATTAAATAGCACAGCTGTGCCAACAATCGCTCCTTTAAGTGCAGTAATTTCTCTATTGCCTATTACTCGTCCTGCTTCACCATGGACAAAAGGGGCTTTGCTTTTCAGATCACCTGATGGTAAACCTTGGCCTTTTCAGCCCGGATCTACAGAGCAAACTACCTGGATTGATCTTGTTTATGCGCGCCCGGGTTCTGGTAAATCAGTTTTATCGAATGCGACGAACCTGGCCTTATGCCTCTCTGGTGGATTGTTACGTTTACCTCGTATTGCTATTATTGATATAGGCCCATCAAGTAGTGGACTCATCTCATTGTTAAAAGAAGCGCTACCTGCATCAAAACGTCATCTGGTTGCTTATCATCGTCTAAGAATGACTCCAGAATACTCAATTAATCCTTTTGACACACAACTAGGCTGTCGCTACCCTACGGCGCTAGAGCGCGCTTTTTTAGTGAACTTTATCACCTTGCTTACTACACCTTTGGGCGCAGAAAAACCTTATGATGGGATGCCGGATCTTGCCGGTATGGTTGTAGATGAGTTGTATAAAAGTTTAGCTGATGAATTTAACCCAACGCCTTATTCTCCTGGGGTAGAGGAATTTATCGATACCATTTTGGAGGAGATAGGTTTTGTTCGTGACTCAAAATCCACCTGGTGGGAAGTCACCGACTCCCTTTACTCCGCAGGTTTTGTGCACGAAGCAATGCTGGCTCAACGATATGCTATGCCTTTATTGGCAGATGCTGCATCAATTTGCCGAACTCCAGCGATAGAAGATTTATATGAAAGAATCACAGCACCTACTGGCGAATCATTAATTAATGCATTTTCGAGAATGATCTCTGCTGCAGTACGTGAATATCCGATTTTGTCACGTGTGAGCAGCTTTGATATCGGTGATGCACGAGTCGTCTCACTTGATCTTGATGAAGTGGCAAAAAGCGGTGGTGATGCTGCCGATAGGCAAACTGCTGTAATGTATATGTTGGCTCGTTATGTACTGGCGAGACATTATTATCTGACTGAAGAGAGTCTTAATAATATTCCAGAACAATATAAGGAATATCATAAAGTACGAGTTCAAGAGATCCGCGAAGATCACAAACGTATTGTGTACGACGAATTTCATCGTACTTCAAAATCTGCTGCGGTTCGTGAGCAGGTTATTATTGACATGCGTGAGGGACGTAAATGGAAAGTACAAATTGCTTTATTATCACAATCTGTAGACGATTTTGATCCTGTAATGATAGATTTTGCCACCGCTATTTATATTATGGATGCTGGCCCCTCTCAAGCTATTGAAAAAACAACGGCAATATTTGGTCTTTCAGATACAGCAAAAGCAGCTTTACGTACTCGTGTTCACGGTCCAAGGCAGGGAGGGGCAACTTTCCTGGCGCAGTATGCTACCAAAACAGGGGTAAACGTACAGTTACTGACTTTGACTTTAGGTCCTGTTGAGTTATGGGCATTTAGTACTACAGCTGAAGATGCTACCGTGAGAAATCATTTGTACCGTCATCTTGGTCCAAGTGAGGCAAGACGAGTTTTAGCTGCTTTGTTTCCTAATGGTTCAGTCGCGAAAGAGTTAGAAACACGCTTGAACAGTATGAAAGAAAATGTTGGCTTAATTGAAGATGAATTGAAAGAAAGTATAGTGGAACAACTCATTAACGATATTCTTGATGCTTATTCAAAAAATCCTGATGTTAAGAGTTTACCTGCTAAAGTGACTTAGATACCTACTCAAAATAATTTCCCATTGCACTCTGAATAGGCAAGTTTCTATTTAAAAATGGGAAAACATTCTTTAAACCCTTAATGTTTTCTTAAGAGTACTCTCCTATAATCTGCCTCGTTCATTTTATAAAGTAAATTGGCTTTTGGCGTTGATATTTACTTTAAAAAAGAATGCATTTGTATGGATTTTTTCCCTAAAAACGAGGTTTTCATGAAAAAAGCAGTTGCCATTTTATTTTCATTATTGATTGGTATTAATTCAAGTTTTGCTCTAAAAAATACGGAAATTCCCGATGAGCTCTACATAACGGAGCACTGGATAAGTTTAACTACTGGCTATGATATTGGAACTAAGACACAAAAATTGGGTACTCTCTATAGAAAATTTTTCAGTTTTTTACTGACATATGAATTTTTTGATCCTTTTGATAATAAATTGGCTTATGCGCGATCTAAATTCTTTTCTTTAACTGCTCATTTTGATGTTTATGATAACTACGAAAATTTATTAGGAGCAGCTGATGAAAAATTATTTGCTTTTTTCCCTACGTTCGATATTTATGCACAAGATGGCTACACTAAATTGGCTACAGCAACAATGAATTTTTGGGGTACAACATTCACAATTTATGATCCAGTAACCGATAAAGAAATGGCTACTTTGTATCGCTCCTTTTTTAGGTTGAAAAATGACTGGACTTTTAATATCACAAATCGAAATTTATTCAATCAAAAAGGAATTGATTCTCGAGTGCTGATGACTGTTATTGCATTTCAAGGGGACAGAGAGTATTGGGAAAGTAATAACCAAAACTACCTCCGAAGTGCTGCGAATAAATCGGTTCAATCACATGAAGTAAGCTCAGATCAAATTGCTATTCTATTGGATAAAATTTCAGTGGTGAGTAAACAAGAAGGCTTAGAAAATATTAAAACTCCTGATCCAAAAACAATGGAAGCAGTGGCTAGCGAATTGGAAAATAATTATCAAAAGACATCGGGTGCAGAATTACGCTCACAAACAAATCAGGAAAAGCTCGCTGCCTTTACTGACTATTGTTTGCACTTTGCTCAATCAAACACTCTTTCTGCAGAAAAGAAAAAAACGATTCTCTTTTTGCTTAAGGTTCGTTTAGAAAGTGCAGTACTCTAAGTAGGACATCCTCTTTCTTCTGATAGGAGAAAGATTTACATCGCGTAGCTTAGGTTAGGACTTGTCGTTACCTAGGCTACAATCTCGCCAAGGATAAAAATTAATCTTCCATTGATTTGATGACCCAGGGTTAGAGAGGCGTTCATTTGCCTCATTATTTTCTTTTTTGGATTCATATTTTTCATGTAATTAATTCGATCACACGGTTTTATTGATAAGCAATTAAGGCAATGTATTCTATACTTTTAAATAGATAAGGAATAAAAGGTATGGAGTTATGGCAGCGCCACAAAAGAATTTATCAAGAGAAATTCATTACCCTGGTGAGCCTTGGTCAGTGGATCAACTTGAAAAAATTCCGCATTTACACTCTGTTGCAACAAGTGTTAGAGAGGCAATCAGTGCTACAAATAAATATTTAAGGGATGTTGATTTTCAAAATAAGCTAATTTATGAAAATCATATTGCATTACTTAACAGCGATCTTCTATATCGTCTTAAAGTAACTCAACAGTTTCATTTGCTTTTACAGTTGTTTAAAGATCCTGGTGAAAAAGCACGATGGATCCAATTCCTTGAGGAAGAACGGGCTAAGGAGCGAGAAAATTATCAAAAACAGCAACAGGACGTTCCTGTACTCGTAAAAGCTTCTACAAGCAATTTACCAATTTATGCTGAGTCAAATCACTCCATGTATCTTTGGACTCATCCTGTTCCCAATTTATCGAATGTTGAGAAATGGCAACATTATGAAAAAGAACTGCAACGCATTACTTTTGATTATCATGTACAAAGAATACATATACGAAATAATTTATTACAAACAGATACAGACTGTGTCGATAATTTGTTAATCTTATTAAGACGGACTGAACCTCAAGATCTTAGAGTTATAAGAGAATTAGAGGTAATTAAAACTGATGTGGAAATTAGAAAACAAGAGATAATGAATATCCCATTGTACTTGCCAGATGGTACCTTTAATCTTCATGCTGCCAAACAACAAGATGAAAAAATGGAATTATTGGAAAACGAATTCTCTTTACGCTTGGATGGTATTTTTAATGATTTGGGTGATGCAAATAAAGCTATAAAAGAGTTGCGCTTAGAACGCACAGAAAAAAAAGAAATCGATGTAGAACAGCTTCGTCTTATTGATAGAGTTTTTCAAGAGCAAAGTAGTCAGTTGATGATTCACATTAAGGCGGCTCGGGCTGTAACGAAACAAGAAGTAGATGAGCGTTTAAAAGCGATTATTCAAACGATAAAAAGTATTGATTGCTCTGCTTTAGATGATGAGCAAAATGATCAGCGAGTGGATGCAGTTAAAAAATTAGAAAATCTTAAGGAAGTACTCAAAAACACAGAGGATTTTGGGCAAATGCGACAATTATTAGTTAAGAGCACTAATGAAATAGAGAAAATTATAACCATTCTTCCTGAAGAATCCATCAGGCAGTTGAAAGTAGAGGCCAATACTTTAAAAAAGATGGTTGTTACGCCTTCCTCATTGGGAGTAGAGAATATATTTCAAATGGATAGCCGCCAGAATTTAGACTCCATGGATATCTCGCAAAATAAAGCAGAACAAAGCCACACATCCATGCACACGAGTGTTGCTGATGCTAAAATACAACCTAAGGGAGAGGAAAATTCTACTTTTATTGATGCCCAACGTGATATAAAGGCAGCCTTGCGACGAGAGACGGGAAGAGAATGTGCTGCTGTTACTGATGCATTAACTTCTAGGAATGAGGTTATCGATGAGGCCTTTAATGATGCATTAAATAATATTTTGGCAAAAATTAATGGGGAAGAAATGAAGCAATCATTTGCTTCCGACGAACAGAAAACGATTCAAGGAATTAAAGACAGGATAGGTGATATAAAGAGCTCAACGGATTATGAAGAGCGAATAGAGGAGTTGGCATCAATATATGATGATTTAGAAACATTAGGCGGACAATGTGACAGGCTTCGCGACATAAAGGAAGCATTAGATCCAGTACTCGAACTCCTGGAGACACCATCAGAAGATCAAAACGCAATCAATAGGCCTCAAATTTGAAAATAAATATTTTTTCAAAAAAGAAGTAAAGCCTAGCTTGCTTTTATTGGCAAAGTAATAACTACTTTTAAACCACCTTGGAAATTATTACTGAGCGTGATATCACCATGATGCATTTGGATAATTTCTTTGGCAATAGTTAAGCCCAGGCCCGTACCGCCCGTACTGCGTGACCGTGAATTTTCACCACGATAAAAAGGCAAAAAAACTTGTTCCAGATCAGTTTCTGCTAATCCAGGACCTTGGTCTGTTATGCTGATTTCTATTTGATTTTCCGAGTAATGTAAATGAATCATCGCTTTATAGCCATAATGTACTGCATTATTAATTAGATTATTAAACGCACGTTTTAGTAAATTTACGGTGCCATAAAAGACGAGCTTTGGATATTCACTGCTAAAAGTGACATTATAGTTCAGCTCCATTGCATCATCTCTTAATGATGAAAGCAAAGCAACCAAATCAAAGCGTTGGGGCTTTTCCTCAATATTAATATCTCTAAAATAATCCAAGGTTTCACGAATCATTAGTTCCATTTCATTGATGTCAGCCATTATTTTGGCATAATTGGGATCATCTTCTAAATATTCTGCGCGTAACTTTAGCCGAGTCAATGGAGTTCGTAGATCATGAGAGATAGCAGTGACTACACGAGTTCGGTTAGCTAAAAGCTTATTTACTTTTTCTTGCAGATCATTAATTTTTTTAAAAATAGTTTTTTGATCCTGATTCCCTGTTAGTGGGATAGGTAACCAATTTTCTTGATGCTCGCTGTAATTTAAACTCTGGATTAAAGTATGTATTGGTTGGTTCAGTGTTCTGACTGCCCAATAATTAAGTAAAACTAAAGCACCCAATAAGATGAGGAACAGACTAATTACTGAGTTTGTTTGCCTAGGGATTGGTGAAAGAACTTTTATATTTAGCCAGCTATTTTCACTGATAAAAACAGAAAACTCCATTTTATTACTTTGTTTTAATAGATTGAAAAGTACTGGAGCTCTTAAATTTAATAAGGCATTTTTTTTGTATAAAGGTTTGGATGATAGTGTTATTTCTGCCCATGAAGTAATTTGATTTCTTAAAATCATTGGCCAAATGGACTGAGGGTTTTTTTGTAAAAAATTGACCAGCTGAATCAACGAGCGTACGGCTTTGGGAGGAAGAGGTGAGTGGATGTTTTCATAATAATATTTACCCAACTGCATGAGTGCGAAGATAATTAAAAGATTACCCAAGATCAAGCCAATCAAGGTCTTTTTAGCAGTTTTTGTGAGTTGACTCATACTAAATCTACCTTGGTTTTGAATTGGTAACCTCCGCCGCGAATAGTTAATAATAAGCGTGGACATCGTGGGTCGAGCTCAATTTTTTTACGCAAGCGGCCAATGAGGACATCAATTGTTCTGTCTTGTGAATCACACTCTTTGTCATATAATAAATCCATTAATTGATCGCGGCTTAAAATACGACTCGGGTGTTCCAAAAAAATGATTAGCAGTTCGTATTCACGTTGACTTAAAGGGATGGCAACCGATTCTTTATCAATCAGCGAATGAGTATTGCGATCAAGAATCCAGTTGTCAAAATGTATTTGTTGCAAAGGCGTCAGTTTTTTTCGATCATGTTCTAAGTCGCCTTGGGTTCGTCTTAACTGAGCTTTGACACGTGCTAATAATTCACGGGCACTGAATGGCTTGGAAATATAATCATCTGCCCCTAGCTCTAATCCAGCAACCCGATCAGCGATACTGTTTGCAGCACTTAACATGACTATAGGAACGCTATGAGTTTGGCGAATTGTCTTACATAAATGCAGCCCATTAATTCCTGGCAACATAATATCTAAGATAATCAGATCAAAATTATTTTCTCTTAATAATTGTTTGATGGTCAGACCGTTTAAAGTCCAGGTAGTTCGAAAACCATTTTTCATCAAGTAATCATTAATCAAGTGTGTAATTTCTTGATCATCATCAATTATCAATATATGACTTTTTCTTGAGTTCATGAATCACCTGGTTCAATATAGTGATTACTATTATAACAATAAAAGTATTTATGTTTAGCATTGTAACAACGTTGTTACAAGAAACAGTTCTGTTGTCATATTCTTATTACATTGCCTGTTTACACTGAGCAATGAAACTTATCAGGAGAAAATAAATGAATATGAAACGTTTTTTGTTAGTTCAGAGTGTGGCTTTGGGTTTATTTGGCGCATCTATTGTTTCAGCAGAATCGTCCTCAAGTACTGCAAATCTAATAAATAAAAGCAGCCATAATCGGCAGCATAGTGGTAAAATATTAACGCCACAACAGCGTATTGATCTGTTGAAAATCAGGAAAGAACTTCGTGATCAAATGATTCCATTAATCAAAGAGAAGCGCGCAATAAGTATGCAAATTAGAAGAAAATTAACAACTCCTCATGCACAATGGAATGACCTTGCGCGTTTGGTGGAAAAACGAAATGCAGTCAATATGAAAATTAGTATTTTATGGACGAAAACCCAATTTCAAACCTACCAGAAATTAGGTATTTTATTACCAACGCAGCATGGCCATCATTGTCGTTTTCAAAACAATATTGTAAGCAAAAGATAATCGACATTTAACGGTTTTGCACTTTTAGCGAAACCGTTTATTTTTCAATTCAAAGATACCGGCTCTGCAAGAAGTTTAATCACATAATACTCCTATGTAGGCATTGACCCTTAATTTCTCAATTTATCAGAATGTATTTCGCAATAATAAAGCAATTTTACGCTCATAATCGATTTGTGTTTTTCTATAGAGAGCGCAGGATGATTCAGAAGATATCGTATTGATTTTATATTGTAAATATGACACTTTATTTCTCAAGATTGACTCGAGCTTAGCATTCATCTGGATAACCGGTTTAGGACTTCACGGTTAAATAAGCTGAATTTCTGATGGGTCTTTATTTAAAAAAAGCATTCATTTAATCAAAAGGAGTAGTTATGTCACGCTTTACTCGCGATCCATTAATGCCCATTGCTCAAATAATTGATAAATTACACAAGAAAAAAGAAGAATTAAAATTACATGTTGATATAAAAAATAAACATTCAGTTGATTATAAAAAACATGTAATCCTAAGAAAAATACTAAAAAAATTTGATGCGCTTATTGATGGTTATAATAAAAATGATAAGAAAAATCTTTCAAAAGAAGAAGAGTTAAAAGAAATAAATATATTATTAATTGAGTTAGTACTTATTATAGGAACGCTCAAAGAAACTGAAGTAAATATAATTCTGACTCCTCGAGATAACAAGCGACGCTACTTTAATTATTTTGTTCAATTTGGAACCATGGGAACCAGTGGGGCAATAGGTACTGCGATGGCTGGGCCATTATTTGGTATTGGTATGTTATTTTCTTCTGGAGTAGTGAGTCAGATTGCAAGAACTCAAACTGGAATGAATAATTATACGCCATCATCAGGATTGCTTTTAAATGAGTTGTTACAGAATGTCATGAAAGTATTTAAGGATAATGTCGATTCTTTGGGAGACACATGTGATTTTAAACCCTTAACCTATGAAGGCTACTCTTGGTTGGATGATGACGAACTGGATGAAAGTAAAATTAAACCTCAAACTATTTACCTACATGCCATTAACGGCTCGGTGGAATTTCTCTATAAAGATTCAAAGGGTACTGTTAAGCGACATTCCCTGAATGGTTTTTTAGAGGAACAAGAATTATTTTTAATGCAAAAACACAAAGTATTTACCACGCCTCATAAGTTTGCAGTAATTGCATCGATTACGAAAAGTATTTGCTCTCCCGATTTAATTGAGCGAGATCAAAATTATATTGAGATAGCACATCCTATCTAATTTGGGTAGTAGGCCTCATTCCTATGATTTTTTACCTTTTCATATGGTGTTCCAAGAGGATACTTGGAATTGCTTCATGGCGATGATTAAGAGTCACGGTTATTTATTTTACTATTCAATAGACCTCATCAAAATCAATAGATGCAAGAGGTCTATGATATAGCCTATCAGTATAGTGTGCTGGTGGTCATTGGGTGACTCTGAAGTCGTTGGCGCATCTATCAACTACAACACGTTGAATTAAGTCTGTTAACAAGGTATAGCTTTGTATCTTATGAGAAGTGGCGCGCCAGGCGACTCCTATCTCTCGGTATGCTTGATCATTTTTTACAGGCACAGCAACCAGATTAGTTCCAGCAAGAATGCCACTGTTAATTGCAAGGTTTGGCAAAAAAGTAATGCCGGGTTGGTGGTTTACCATTTGAATTAATGTGTGCAAGCTGGTAGCAAAAAAATGATTGATTTTTTTACTTTCTTTTAATTGACATGCGTGTAATGCATGTCCTGTCAGACAATGTTCTTTTGCGAGAAGAAAGATACTGTTTTCTGGCACTTGTGTAATCTCTTGATCAAAACCTTGATGCAACCAGTTTGGAGGCAGGACCTGTTTAAAATAATCTTTACATAAGACACGTGTTTGAAAGTTCTGAGTGGGGTAGGGAAGGGCCAAAACCACGATATCGAGCTTCCCTTCGCTCAGATAGTTCAATGCATTGTCAGTAGTATCTTCTCTGATAAATAAAGTTAAATCTGGATAAAGTTGCTGACATAGATTTTGTAACTCACTTAAAATAAAAGGAGCAATGGTAGGTATAACCCCTAGATACAATTTTCCTTGCATTACTTTCCCCTGATTTTTTGCAAAATCAAAGAGTTCATTACTTTGTTCTAAAATTATCCGGCTTCGCTGTACGATTTCTTTCGCTAAGGGAGTAAATAAAAAAGTTTTATGCTCTCGTTCCAGTAATTGGACCTCAAGGTTTTCTTCAAGATTAGTGATTGCAGCACTCAATGTTGATTGGCTGATAAAGCATGCTGCAGCAGCACGTCCAAAATGTTGCTGTTCATAAAGTGTAACCAGGTAATGCAGTTGCTTTAGACTTATTAATTTTCTCATCGCTTTTTTCGATTTAATTTATCTATTTTATTCATTTTAAATAATTATACACCATAACTATAATTGAATTGAAACTTAACGAAGTGAGGAGAGATTTATGTTAACAGTTGGCCAAAAAATACCGGAATTTTCTATTGTGGCAGTAAAACCTGGGTTTAATCACCATGAAGAACATGGTGTAAGCGCATTTGAGGTATTAACTGAGAAAAGTTTTCCAGGAAAATGGAAAGTGATTTTTTTCTACCCTAAAGATTTTACTTTTGTATGTCCCACAGAAATTGTGGAATTTGCAAAATTAAATAGTGAGTTTAATGAGAGAGATACTGTGGTATTGGGCGGAAGTACTGATAATGAGTTCGTCAAATTAGCGTGGCGTAGGGAACATAAGGATTTAGATCAATTAGATCAATACAGTTTTGCTGATGTTAATGGAAAATTTACGGATGGATTTGGTATTAGGGATGAAGCAAGTGGTTGTGCTTTAAGAGCAACCTTTATCATTGACCCAGACAATGTTGTTCAACACGTTAGTGTCAATTCGTTAAATGTTGGCCGTAATCCACAGGAAATAGTCCGTATTCTGGATGCTCTGCAAACTGATGAATTATGTCCTTGTAATCGTCCTGTTGGTGGCGAGACTTTATAATTAAAAAACACAGAAGCTCCTATTATTGAACAGGGCTTCTGTAAAGGAGTGTATTATGTCCCTAGAACAATTAAAACAATCGATTCCTGATTATGCTAAAGATATTCGTCTTAATGTCAGTAATTTATTTGGCAATGTGGCGCAATCTGGTTTAACTGCAAACCAATTTTATGGTTCTGCATTGGCTGTAGCTTATACTTTGAAAAATAAGCGTATTATCGATGCCATTCAAGAGGATGGAGCTGCTTCTATATCATCCGAGTTGGAGCATGCTGTAAAAACAGCGGCCACCTTGATGGCGATGAATAATATTTATTATCGTGCAATTCATTTAGCAGAAAATAAAGAGCTTGCTACCATGCCAGCCAATTTGCGTATGAATGGAATGATCAACCCAGGTGTATCTAAAGTTGATTTTGAATTATTTGCTTTGGCGGTGTCTGCAATTAATGGTTGCGGGATGTGCATTCATTCGCATGTAAGACAATTGTTAGAGCATGATTTGAATCCAATTGCGGTGCAAACGGTACTGCGTATTGCCGCAATTTTAAATGCTGTATCATTTGTCCTGGCACAGAATGAATTATAAGAGTCAGTGATTTGTATCATTTCCTGGGTGAGGGCACTGCCTCACCCAGGAAATGATACGAATTCACTTTGCATCTTGCCAGCTTTCAGGTTCTAAAGGAATGATTAACCATAACAAGAGGTATGCTATAAAAGCAGCACCACCAAGTATGAAAAAAATAACAAAAATAATTCTTACCCATACTGGATCTACACCAAAATAAATTCCTAAACCGCCGCATACCCCTGCGATTTTTCGATCTTTACGAGAGCGCCATAATTTTTTATAAGGTGATTGATTCATAATTTGCCTTTATATTGAGCGTGATAACCATTTTTTTCCATCTACAAGACGTGAAATCATCATACTGCTTACCGCATTGCCTGTCACATTAAGCATAGTTGCAAGTGGATCTATAATAATGCTAATTGCCGCTATTGCGATTAAAACCGATGGAGGAAATCCATATACACTAAGTATGAGTAACTCACCAAGCATCCCGCCACTTGGAATTGCCCCCATCACAGTACCCACCAATAAAGAGATACCTAATGCTGGAAGCAATACGCTGGATCCCGAAAAATCCAGCTGAAAAATTCCGAATAAAAAAGCAATTTTGAAGACACCACCCATAACCGACCCGTCTTTGTGAATAATGGTGCCCAGTGGAATGACTGTTTCATAAATTTCAGGAGCGACTCGCATTTTTTTTGCTGCTATTAAATTAGCAGGAATACTCGCAGCGCTACTGCATGTTGCAACAGACGTAATTCCTGGTAGAAAAATATTGCTCCAAAATAACTTGACGCCTTGGGTTTTTCCTGCCAGATAAGCAAAAAGTGTGTAAGAAAAAATAAAATAAATCAGTCCAAATGTATAATAGAGTACTGTAATACGGAGGTAATTAGTCATTAATTGTGGACCTAAGTCATGTACAAGAACCGCAAAGTAAGCAAAAAAACCAACCGGAGCATAGTACATAATTAAGGTAAAAACACGCATGAAAATTTCTTCTCCTGCTTGTAAAAAATCAATGAATATTTTTCCTTTTTCATTGGCACTCGATGTGGCAAGGCCAAGCAGAATTGAAAATAGAATTAACGCTAAAATATGCTGGTGAGAAAATAACTGACTAAATTCAGGGACGGTAAACACTCCAGAAATTTGATCAATGAAACTATGAGTAGCTATTTTTCCTGGAGCAGTGAGTGCTATTGTTGCACCTTGGGCTGGAGGAAAAATACTTACAATCACCAGTGTATAAATTGCCATCACTATTCCAGTAAAAAGAAAGACAACTACCATATAAAAAGCAATCTTACTTAATTTACTCATGGAGCCTACACGTGCAATCGCAGAAGCCGTGCTAAAAAAAATTAAAGGGACAATGGCTGTAAAAATTAGATTAAGAAAAATTTCGCCAAAAGGTTTTAAGTAGGGAGTGACTTGGCCAAAGAAAGAACCTGTTAGGCCTCCAAATACAATGGAAAACAGTAAGATAAATGAAAAACGATAGGATCCAAAAGCGGTTTTTGAGGAAGGCATTAGTGCTAATATCCTTAAAAAATTTTTACTTTTTTCATGGTTGTTGCTATTTTATACCCTTAGCAATGTCTCACGCTACTTAATTATTATTCATTAAAATCAGGGATTCTTAACTTTTATCATGAATAAAAAGGAATAGTTCATGGGTATAAAATGCAAATATTGAATTAATAGTTATCACCACATATAATCGTTGTCGCTTCTAATGTAACTTATTTGCGAGGACCATTATGCCTTCAGTTATTCCTGTAGTTTATAACGATGCTAATCTTTTACTGTGGAAATCAGAATTACCACTTAATGAGCAGCAAAAATCAGAAAATTTACGGATACTTGAAGAGCAAGCAGCGCTTCTACGTCCTTACAAAGAACAATTGCGTTCTGTTGAAGTACTTATTTCATCGGCAAAAAATCAACTTCTCTCTGCGAATATTCGTGCGGATCAAGACATGATGCATCACATGCACGGTCACCACCACCATCATCATCATGGGATGATGCACTTTATGGATGATGCACTGCGGCATGCAGCCATAGCCAGTTTGGAGTCAGAGTTAAGCCGATTGCAAGTACAACGTGCTAGAATAATGAGCCAAATGCAACCTTATGAAATAAAACTCAATCAGGCACAGGCTAATTTAAATCAATTGCAATCTCGCTATAAATGGTTAATGAAACATATTCCTGCAGGAGATTTATTTTTACAAAAGATGTATCTCAATCCTGGTGAATTAGTCGTTAGTCTAACAAATGATCTTTTAAAAACATTTTCTGAGTATGAAGACACGCATCTTATAGGACTTTCTCCCCAAGTGCGGATTAACTTGATTGCCGTACGATATGGATTTAATACACTACTTAGTTCTCCAATAGGATTGGATCCGGATCAAACAAATACAGTGCATAGAATTAATTATTTGCGTTTAACTGGTTTTTTATGGGATATGTACAACCGAGTCAGCCAAGAGAAGAAAGATGCTCAATTTGAAAAAATTTTAGGAACCCTCATTGAGAGTACGCATATTCTTGAGAATGGCGATTTACCTGATTATTTCCAAACACATTATAGTGCTGCTGCCTGGTTTCAAGAAAGTAAAATTAATGCGCCAGGATATTTTGCAATTCCACAACACAATTTGCCTGGTATCGAAGAAGACATATTAAATAATGGGCTGGCTATGTTTTCCCAAAATTCGTTGTATCAACGGACTGGTCTTCAAAATCATGTTGTTAATGTGGCCAAATTAATTGACGAAGAAGTCAAAATGAAAAAACAAAAAAATGAGGATGTTGATTATCATTTTTATGGGCGTACAGTACGTATTTTAGGTGAAGTTTTCCATAATCCTAATGACGCACAAGCGGCGAAGCGTTTAGGTGATATCGCTGAGTATGCATCAGGAAACGGTTCTGTGGGCAAACAGATTTTAGGAGGTTTGCTTATTGTTTTAGGTGTATTGTTGATTGGCGCAAGTATTGCAGGTTTTGTAGCTACTTTGGGTTCAAGTTCCATATTGAGCTCCTGGGGCTTTGCTTTAGGACTTGGATTATTTGAAGCAGAAATTGTTTTAGGAGTTGCCTCCACTGTAGCTGCTGTTACTGGAATTGGATTAACTTTCTTTTCTGGTCCCAACACCATCAGAGCCAATCAGCGTCAGGGATTATCACAAGAACTTATGGATATTAAAGAAGAAGTTGAGAATTATGATAGACCACCAGCGTATGGCGCAATGGTCATGTAATTTTAGTTCATTGATAACTGCATCATTATGATGCTCTCTAATCTATCATATTGGAGGGAGTTTTTGTTTTGTAACCGTTCACGCCTATTCAAGGAAAGGCTGCATTTGGTGCATCTTACACAAAAATAATACTTCGGAAGCCTCACATACTGATGTATGCTCCGTTTCCTCAGTATTATTTTCGTGCAAGCTGCACTCAAATCCAACCTTTCACCAAGATTCAAGCATCCCCCCTGAACGGATGCTTTGTTTTTTAGCAAAAACTCCCCATATCTTTAATTTTCATAGGGCTGAGCTATTACATTAGGTCTTGCTCCATCAAAGTGCTTCTTAACACTACAAATCCATAATCCTAACAGGCATTTTTCTGTAAAAAAATCTCTAAGGTAAGTAATAAAAAGGATTGGGTAATTTAAATACCTTTTTAGCATGCCCACCTTTAAGGTCACTGTATTGATCACCAATTGAGGCGACAATGGTATAACCTTTTTCATCGATCATTTCTCGTGCATGAGACTTAAATGGAATAATCGATTTGTGGGCATAGTTTTGGGGGCGCAAGTAAAGTCCAGACCATTTACTATAACCTACTCTCTTTAAATTATTTTCTGTGGCAAGTCGCTCGGATTCTTTTCTGCCCGTCACAAAAAATACCTTGACTCCATGATGCAATGCATCCTTATATAAGGATAGCATCGGTTTAATAGCAGGAGCGCTCGCGGCTATGATGTTTTTGTGAAATTCTACTTGAGTTCCACCAAAATCACGCTTAATCATATAACTGTAATTAGATAAGCTGGTTTCATCGATGTCCAATACAATGGCGAGCTTCTTGTGTCGTTTTTCTTTTTGATTGATTTCAGCCTGTTTATCAATATAGCTTTGTGCTTTTTGAATCACTTGACATAGCTCTTTTTGATAAAGCCCGGAGTCATGATAATTTTTGAGTTCTTTTTTTATTAAAGTCAGATTAGGCGGATCTGCAAAAAGTGGCATTGAAACAAGGAACGTACTACTTAGCATAATTGGTGCTAGTGATGATTTATTGATTAAACGTATCATAATCTATCCAAATATATAACAATGGCGGCAATTATACTCAAGCCAGTTGAAAATGCTAGAATTTAACCCCATGTATGGGTTTTTCTATGCGCAATTTGCAAGTAATTTGATTGCAGACAATTTTAACAGCTCAATGGTATAAGCGGCCCGCTTGTTTCCAATAAAATCGGCTTGTTCGCATGTTTAAGGACTAATGCAATGAAATGGACTCCAATTCTTAGACTGGGATATTATCTCGTCTGTAAGAAGTCCATGCTATTCGTTAAATCAAGTTGTCTCTGTTGTACTGTGGGTTTTATGCCGGTCAAGAAAAAATCTCGAGAGCTGGAACTTTTGTCTACAAAAAATTTATCTCTTAATTTAATGCTTGTTACTGACAATGAAATACATGAGAGAAGCTCATTTAAAGTTTCTCCTCCCCAAATTTCAAACTGATTGTCACTCAAATCAAGAATTGTCACAGTCGCAGGAATAGAGGATAAAATTTTCTTTATCTTCGCCGTACCAGTCGTGCCTAATTCAATGTTTTTTAAACTCAAAGTTTTCACTGTCTTAGGAATGGCGGGAAGCACTTGCGCCAAATCAAAACTGTAGGTATCTGAATTATTACCAAAATCAATAGTTGTAACCGTTGCAGGAATGGATTTTACAATTTTAATAAAATTTGACACGGGATCCCACCGCCAATCCTTATTATAAGTTAACTTGATAGTATTTATCGTTTTAGGCATAGCATTTAAAGCTATTGCTAATGTTTCTGGGTCACATTTAATATGAGATGCACGAAAATTGAATGTGGTGACAGTTGTTGGTAAATCTGGGTATAATTTTATCATATCTTCGCTATTAAACCATTTTTCAGATTTAAAATAAGCCTCTGTCTCATTTATCATTAACTTTAGTTTCATAATATACCTTTTTGATTTTTGCGCATTATCATACCAGATTCATATTTATTTGAACAAGAAATGATGAAGTAACACGATCTTGAGAACACTACTGTTTATCGGTACGCGCCTTAGCTTAAAAAACGACTGGAATGGCATAAGAAACGTTATTCTAGACGTTGGGCACTTGGATGAAAGTGTGCTACAGCAAGCTGCATGAGGGATGAGAGTTGGCCTCTCATATTCGGTTTACAGGAACTGATTATAAACACAGTAAGCTAAAGAGCCACGGTAGTGAGCGTTAAGGAAAAGGTACACTATATGTATCAGGTGTTGTTCAAGAAGACGAACATAAGTGAATTTTTGCTCAAGTGTCAAAAGTTGCTTATAGAACAGAAGTAAACACGTCTCTAGTTGGTTACTGTGATCTATATGTATATGGCTAGCCTACACATCCTCAGTTATAATAACTTTTTATCACCTTGAAATTGCTATTCTTATGCATTTGAAGCAGTTAAAATTATCTGGTTTTAAATCTTTTGTTGATCCCACAGTGGTTCATTTTCCTAGCCAATTGGTTGCTGTAGTTGGGCCCAATGGTTGTGGAAAATCTAATATTATTGATGCGGTACGCTGGGTTATGGGTGAAAGCTCTGCTAAAAATTTGCGTGGTGAATCGATGATTGATGTAATTTTTAACGGTTCTTCTCATCGTAAATCCGTAGGTCAGGCATCTGTTGAACTGGTGTTTGATAATAGTCTTGGACGTTTGACAGGACCTTTTGCCTGCTATGGAGAGATCGCTGTGAAGCGAGTCGTTAGTCGTGATGGGGATTCTTCATATTACCTAAATGGTAGTCGATGTCGCCGCAAAGACATTACTGATATTTTTCTTGGTACTGGCGCCGGAGCTCGAGGTTATTCAATTATTGGGCAAGGTACTATTTCCCAACTGATTGAGGCAAAACCCGAAGACTTAAGGGTTTTTCTTGAGGAAGCTGCAGGAGTTTCTAAATATAAAGAGCGTCGACGAGAAACAGTACAGCGTATTGCGAATACACGTGACAATCTGACCCGTGTTGCAGACATTAGGGATGAATTGGAAAAACAAATACAGCGCTTGGAACGTCAAGCCAAAGCTGCTGAACGGTACCTTGTTCTCAAAGAGGAAGAGCAGTTGTGTCGTGCAGAAATTTTGGCACTTAAATGGCAGGATTTTATTGCTCAACAAAAGGTTAAACAATGCCAATTACACGATTTGGCGGTAAGTTATGAGCAGCAACAAAGTGCATTGGCTAAAGCCAATAAAGATAGGGTCCTTTTGAATGAAACTCTGTACGAGGTTGATGAACATACTCAGCAAATTCAAGCGAGTTTTTATCAGTTAGGAACTGAAATTGCACGTTTGGAAGAAACGATACAACAACAAACACGTGAAAAAAAACGTCTGGAGCAGGATCAACAACAATTGCAAACGGATTGGCAACTTGCGGAAGCGCAGCTCAAGCATGATAAAGACGAGTTACTCAATTGCCAGCAAAAGGCACAAAAATTAGCAGAGCAATTGGAACAGTTAAGCACCCAATTTAGAGAACAAGAAGCAAATTGCCAGGAGACTCAAAAACAGCAGGCACAATGGGAGTTATATTGGCAAGAGATGCAAACTCAAGCTAATACCTTGAAAAGAGAGTTTCAAATTGCTCAGGTTAATGCACACCATTTGGAAGAGAAACATCAGCAAACACTACTAAGGTTAGAAAAACTTAAATCAGAACAAGAGTCGATTTCTATAGCTGATTTACAGCGCACTCAAAAAATCTTAGAAGAGCAAAAGCTCAAATTAATTGCAGATCAGCAGTTTGATGAACTCCAATTAAAACAAAGTTTGGAAAACACAGAACAATTACGTAACAAATTACAGGAAACCGAGCATCAGTTACATGGAATGCAAGATGATTTTTATCGTGCAAACAGTGAGCATGCTGCATTGATGGCAGCGCAACGAGCTGCAAGGCAAAGCCTGCAAAATAATAAAAATGTAATTAAAGAATGGTCTGATAAGCCAAGGCTGATGGATGTTTTACAGGTTGAAGTGAAATGGCAACTTGCTTGTGAACGCGTCTTAAATGATGCATTGCATGCCTATGTCTTGGAAACTTTCGATGAATTATTGCCGCATCGAGCGCTTTGTGAGCAGCACGGTGAAAGTATTGTTACTCTGAAAAAGCGAACTTCTGAGTCAGAGCATCGTCCTCGTCTGATGGATAAGCTTCAGGGGGACATACCTGCAAATGCATACCCCTTGGAGCACATTTATACTGCTGAACATTTTGATGAAGCATTGAGTTGGTTACCTGAGTTGAAAGTGCATCAGTCTATAGTGACTCCTGATGGTTTTTGGTTAGGTCATGGTTGGGTGAAATTTGTTCATTCTGATGAGCAAGATGATCTTGGGTTACTGGCTCGACAGCAGAAAATTACAGATTTGTCTTTGGTTGTGCAAGAACTGCAACAAAATATCGATACACTGAGAGCAGAGCGTGATCTAACACATCAACTACTACAAAAAAACTTAAAGGAAAATGAATTACATCAACTTAATGTTAATGCAAGTAATGAAGCGTTAAGAACGAACAATGCAACATTGAGTACAAATGATCAGGCAATTCTTCATGCTGAAAGAAAAGTGACGACATTGGCTTTTGAATGCGAAGAATTGCAGCTTCTTTTGGAAGAAACAGCAGCCGCACAATACGATATAAAGGATAAATTGCACTCTCTGACAGAGCAATGTCACGATTCTGATCAACACCAAGAGCAATCTATTGGCGAAAAGCAAGAATGGCTGAAGACTTTGGCATTAAAAAAGCAACACGTAGAGGAATCTCGCGTCTTATTGCATCACGCTGAATTGGAATATGATCGAGAAAAAAACAAAATACAACAATTAGGTGAACGAATTCAGCGGGCACAGGAGCGTTTGGATGTAGTGCAGGAGCGTTTGGAAAATCTGACACTTCTTTGCTTGCAAACAGAAAGCCCTGGAACGGAACTTAAAGATCAATTGGCTTTACAGTTGCAAAAACATAACGAAGTAGAGGTTCAGTTGACTTTGACCCGGGAGCAATTGTTACAACTGAGAATGGATCTTGAGGAGTGTGAGAAATATATTTTAAACTGTGATTTTGAGGTGAAGCGAATACAAGAATTAATAGGTCAGGCTCGAATGGAAGAGCAGGCTTTAGCCGTGCGTGCCAGTTCTGTGCAGGAATCATTAGATGAGTCAACTTTGCAAGCACAGGTTTTACTAGAGCAAATCCCGCATGGTACGACGCAAAGTATGCGAGAAGATGAATTAATTGTTCTTTCTGAAAAAATTAAACGCCTAGGAGCTATCAATCTGGCAGCAATTGAAGAATTTGCTACAGAACAGCAACGTAAACTTTATCTGGATGAGCAATATGATGATTTAAGTCAAGCCTTGGCGACGCTTGAAACTGCCATTGAGAAGATGGATAAAGAAACGCGATTGCGCCTGGAAAATACTTTTGATGAAGTGAATACTTCGTTTAAGGCACTTTTCCCTCGGTTATTTGGTGGTGGACGAGCGCAACTCGAATTGACTTGTGATAATCTGCTGGAAGCTGGTATTGTAGTAATGGCACAACCTCCTGGGAAACGAAACAGTACGATTCATTTATTATCCGGGGGTGAGAAGGCAATGACTGCTGTAGCATTAGTGTTTGCTATTTTTCAGTTAAATCCTTCACCATTTTGTATGTTAGATGAAGTAGATGCGCCCTTAGATGACGTCAATGTGGGGCGTTTTTGCACTTTAGTGAAAGAAATGTCACAATTCGTGCAATTTCTTTTTATTACTCATAATAAGGTTACAATGGAATTGGCAGATCATTTGATTGGGGTAACTATGCGGGAACCTGGGGTCTCTCGTCTGGTTGCAGTTGATGTAACACACGCTTTGGCTATGGAGTAAATGATGCAGGCAAATTGGAGCTTAATTCTTAATGTCCTGTTGTTAATTGGCGTAATCGTAGCAATTGGACGCTTAATGAAAGCTCGAAGGCAGAGCTTAAATCCAGATCGTCACCAACCTGCGATGGGAGTGTCAGAGAAAAATTCATATGGTACACAGACTTATAGTGATGATATTATCGCAGTACGTAAGGTCAAGGATGCTTCCGACTTTAATAAGCAAATCGAAGAGGAAGAGGACTTACAACGAGTCAATAAACCCGCTGTAAAATCATCATTACCGCGACTTATGCCTCTGGATAATGAAAACGAAATCGAATTAAAAAAAGCACCGCAACCAGAAGTACGAATAGAAGTCGAGCATTCAACAAAAAGGGATACTCCTCCAACGTTAATGATGTTTCTCCTTGCAAAGGAAAACAGACAATTTGCTGGATATGAGCTGTTACAAACAGTTTTGGCGGCTGGTTTACGTTTTGGAGAAGGCCATTTATTTCATCGTCATCAATTTTCCAATGGCCAAGGTCCAGTTTTATGCAGCTTGGCGGCAGCTACTGCAACAGGTATTTTTGATTTGCAAAATATTGGTGCGTTTAGTGTACGTGGACTGTGTTTGTATATGCACTCTTCAAAAAACCCTGGTATTGATCTAGAGCGATTTGCTGTGATGTTAGAAACTGCAAAACAATTAAGTGAAGGTTTGGATGCGCATTTGCTTGATGATCAACGTAAACCTTTAACTGAAGAATGTATTGCTCGTTATCATCATTCATTACAAATTAATCAGTCTCAGTATGAGTCTGCGCTTGCATAAATCAAGTAACAACTTTCTTATTAGATTCTTAATACCATAAGAAAGTTGTTACTCATTTAAGACTAAATTCCCCAACTTGCTCTTATTACCCCTTGAACTCTAAGCTCAAGTGTTAGTACACTAGACTTTTAGCCTTGTCTTAATATTATGAACCTAAATACTGTTGCTGCATTACTTGCCCAATCATGTCAGATCAATGCTGAACTTACAGGCATTTATACTGATACCCGTGAACTCAAACCGGGAAGCTTGTTTATTGCTCTATGCGGTGAACGTTTCGATGGACATGATTTTATCAAGGAGGCAGAAGAGCAGGGAGCTGTCGCTGCTGTGGTTAATCATGCTGTAGATGAAATACGCATGCCGCAATTTGTAGTTCCTGATCCAGTGCAAGCTTTAGCCAAAATAGCAGCTGCACACCGGCAAGACATACATTGTCCTATAATTGCATTGACCGGATCTAATGGAAAAACGACTACAAAAGAAATGATTGCTGCCATTTTACCCATACCTTCACATGCTACCAAAGGGAACTTCAATAATCATATTGGTGCTCCATTAAGCGTTTTACAATTGAACAGTCAACATCGTTATGCCGTTTTTGAGTTGGGCGCAAATCATCCGGGTGAAATCGCGCATACTGTTGCAATCGTTCATCCTGATGTCACATTGATTAATAACATTGCCCCAGCTCATGTGGAGGGTTTTGGCTCAATAGATGGTGTGGCTCGTGCTAAGGGAGAAATACATCAAGGTTTATCTGCTGCAGGAGTTGCAGTAGTGAATGATGATGATGCTTATGCTCATTTCTGGGATGATTTATTAATTGATAAGAAGATACTGCGTTTTTCCATGAAGCATGTTGCTGATATTTATGCACAAGATATTCAATTGGACGCTCATGGTTGTGCTCAGTTCTCTTTAATAGTACCTAATGGACGAGCTGATATTCAGTTACAGGTTCCTGGTTTACATAATATTCGCAATGCTTTGGCTGCAGCAGCTTGCTGCCATGCTGTAGGAATTGCTGTAAAAGAAATCCAACATGGATTGAACCAATTTAGCGGTGTGAAAGGACGTTTGACCCTTCTTGCTGGAAAAAATCAATCTGTTGTAATTGATGATACTTATAATGCGAATTTACGCTCGGTTTTGGCGGCCTTGGAAGTATTGGCGGAGCGACCAGGGAAAAAAATCTTTGTTTTTGGGGATATGGGAGAGTTAGGGAATTGGGCTACGCAACATCATCAGGAAGTCGGACTTGCAGCACGTCGATTGGGAATTGACTTGTTGCTTAGTTATGGAGCCATAAGCAAATTGGCTTCTGAATCTTTCGGTGTCGGAGGACAGCATTTTGTCACCCAGGAGCAATTAGTACAAAATCTAGTGGAGAAATTATCTCCAGATACAGTGGTTCTGGTTAAAGGATCACGATCCAGTGCTATGGAAAAAATTGTGCATCAGCTGGTATAGATAACTAGTTTACGTTCAGGGAGTATGCTTGACTCTTGGTGAAAGGTTGGATTTGAGTGCCGCTTGCGCGAAAATCATGCTGAGGAAACGGAGCATACATCAGTATGTGGGGCTTCCGAAGTATTATTTTCCATGTAAGATGCACCAAATACAGCCTTTCCTTGAATAAGCGTGAATGGTTACGATAACTACTCGCTCTGCATTTCAAATCATACCGTTCGCCAAGAGTGTTGAATTGGGGAAGCGGGATTTCATAAGTAATGAATTTTTTTTATAGGATGCTGAATGGTATGTATGTTTATGGTATGCTTGGCCACTTTTTGGCCCATTAAACTGTTGGGCGCTAATTAATTAAGAGGAATGATTATGCTCTACTGGCTAACGCAGTTATTTCAAGGACAATATCATGCGTTACGAGTTTTTCAATACCTGACTTTTAGATCCATTTTAGCTTCTTTGACTGCACTTATAGTAGGATTATTGTGCGGTCCAGTGATGATTCGTTGGTTACGTGGTTTGCAGATTGGCCAGATGGTACGTGATGATGGACCTCAATCTCATTTATCAAAAGCGGGTACACCGACAATGGGTGGAATCTTGATTTTGGTGGCTATCACTGTCAGTTGCTTGCTGTGGGGGGATTTGCAACAGCCCAGTTTATGGCTCGTCCTCTTGGTTACTCTAGGCAATGGACTAGTAGGTTGGGTGGATGATTATCGCAAACTGGTATTGAAAAACAGCAAAGGATTACCTGGGCGTTGGAAATTCTTTTGGCAATCGGTCATTGCACTGATCGCTGTAATTTATTTATACATGCATGCTACCTTACCTGTACATACTCAGTTAACATTACCTTTTTTTAAATCTCTGACGATTGGTTTAGGTCTTTTCTTCCCAATCCTTGGTTATTTTGTGATTGTAGGAAGTTCAAATGCAGTGAATTTAACAGATGGACTTGATGGTTTGGCAATTATGCCAATAGTCATGGTTGCTGGTGCTTTAGGTATTTTTGCTTATGCTTCGAGCAATGCCGTCCACGCCCCTTACTTAGCCATACCGTTTGTTCCTAATACAGGTGAATTAACGATTTTTTGCTCTTCAATTGTGGGCGCAGGACTTGGCTTCCTTTGGTACAATAGTTACCCTGCTCAGGTATTTATGGGCGATGTGGGATCATTGGCTTTGGGGGCCGCACTAGGTATCGTTGCTGTAGTTATAAGAGAAGAGTTGGTTTTATTAGTGATGGGTGGTTTGTTTGTTATTGAAACAATCTCCGTCATTTTGCAGGTAAGTTATTTCAAATATACTCATGGTAAACGTTTATTTCGTATGGCACCCTTACATCACCATTTTGAATTAAAAGGATGGTCAGAACCTAAAATAATCGTCAGATTCTGGATTATTACGGTTGTATTTGTGTTATGCGGATTGGCCACTTTAAAACTTCGATAGGACGGTGCATTCATGAATCCTCCTTTGTATTTAGTTGCAGGTTTAGGAAAAACCGGTTTATCGGTAGCGCGATATTTAAATAGAAATAATAAATCATTTATTGCTTTTGATACTCGTGCTACAGCCCCAGGTATTGCTGAGTTTACCAAAGAATTTCCGGATGTCCCTATTTATACACAGCATATTCCTGATGAAATAATAAATCGTTTGACTGATATCATTGCAAGTCCAGGATTGTCTTTGGATACTCCCTTTTTAAAACATGCTATGAATACAGGTGTTGCTGTATATGGGGATATAGAATGTCTGGCACGTGAAATACATGCACCAGTTATTGCAATAACTGGAACCAATGGAAAATCAACGGTCACTACTTTAGTCGGTGAAATGGCTAGAGCAGCAGGATATAACGTTGCTGTTGCCGGGAATATAGGCACACCTGTTCTTGATATGCTTGATGATGAGCATCACTATGATTTATGGGTTTTGGAGTTATCCAGCTTTCAATTGGATTTGACTTACTCATTAGTTACAGTTGCTGCGTCGATTCTGAATGTCACTCCTGATCATTTAGATAGGCATCATACTATGGATGCTTATGTAAAAGCCAAACAACGAATTTATGATCAGACACAAGTCGCGTTATTCAATCGAGATGATCCTTATACTGTTCCCGAAGCTGAAGTGAATCGCATTTCTTTTGGTCATAGTATTCCTGAAAAAAACAGTTGGGGTTTGATTACGCAAGAGGATAAAATATTTTTGGCAAAAGGCACTACTTGCTTTTTAGCTGTAGAGTCTGTATTAATCAAAGGAGTGCATAATTGGCTAAATGCGCTTGCTGCATGTGCCTTAGCGGATGCTGCAGGTATTCCACATCAAAAGATCATTGATGTTTTAACTGCATTTACGGGCTTACCTCATCGTTGCCAATGGGTGAGAACGCTTGATGATGTAGATTGGATAAATGATTCAAAAGGGACGAATATTGGTGCAACAATCTCTGCTATTAATGGAATAGGAGGTTCTATGCAAGGAAAAATTGTGCTTATTGCTGGTGGACAAGGAAAGGGAGCTGATTTTAGTGAGTTAGCTCAACCGATTGCTGATTTTGTAAGGTCCATAGTTTTAATAGGTGAAGATGCAGATAAAATTGAAGCCGCTTTGGCTGATGTAGTTCCAATAACCCGCGCTACCTCATTGGATAATGCCGTAGCTATGGCTAAAATTCAGGCAAAACCAGGAGATGTTGTTTTATTGTCTCCAGCCTGTGCCAGCTTGGATATGTTCCGCGATTTCAATCATCGAGGCGAAGCTTTTACTTCCTTAGTGAGTGGGCTGTAAATTGATGCGACCAAGACATGTGAATCAAAGAGGCAAACCTGTAAGCAAGCCTATTTCGCTTTATGACAAATGGCTCATCAGTGTGGTAATCGGTTTAATGATTATCGGTTTAATGATGGTGGCTTCAAGTTCAGTCATGATTTCTACTAAATATTTTCATCAACCGTTTCATTTTTTAATTCGCCAAGCGTGTTATTTATTTGCTGGATTAATCATTGCTTTGTTGGTAATCCGAACAGATAGTAGTGTCTGGGAACGCATCAGCATGCCGATGTTGATGATTTGTTTGCTGATGTTGCTCCTCGTTTTAATTCCAGGGATTGGCCGCTCTGTTAATGGGAGCCGACGGTGGCTGGCTTTGGGACCTATAGGTATTCAGGTATCTGAACTGGCCAAGTTAACCATGATTTTTTATCTTGCAGGTTATTTGGTTCGCCAACAAAAAGCAGTGAGTAGCAGTATTTTGGGTTTCATTAAGCCGATGATGATCTTGGGTGTTGTTTCTGTATTGTTATTACTTGAGCCTGATTTTGGTGCCACGGTTGTGATATCAGGTACTGTTATGGCTATGTTGTTTTTAGCTGGAGTAAAATTACGTTATTATATAGGTTTGATGCTGGTGGTTATGGCAGCACTCGCCTGTTTGGCTGTTTCATCTCCATATCGAGTTGCTCGTTTAACTGCATTTTTAGATCCTTGGGCAGATCAATATAATAGTGGTTATCAGTTGACTCAATCATTGATTGCCTTTGGTCGCGGTGGCTGGGTTGGAGCAGGATTAGGGGAAAGTATTCAGAAGTTGTTGTACCTGCCAGAAGCGCATACTGATTTCTTATTTGCTGTCTTAGCAGAAGAGCTGGGTTTGGTGGGCATTTTAATGGTTATGACCCTATACAGCATTCTGGTTATTAGAGGATTAACTATTGCATACAATGCTCATGCTCAGGCACGATTGTTCGCATCGTATACTGCTTATGGTTTGACTTTCTGGTTGGGCTTACAGGCTGCTATTAATATGGGTGTGAATTCGGGATTACTACCAACAAAAGGATTGACTTTACCATTAATGAGTTATGGTGGAGCGAGTATGGTTATCAATTGTGTGGTAATTGCGTTATTATTGCGCATTGATCATGAAAATCGTTGGCAGGCTCTCGGATTGGGATCACTGTCAGTATAAGGGGGAATTGTGGGAAATTCAGGACAATTTATATCTTCAAGGATGGGGTGTGTAGAACAAATACATTTTGTTGGTATTGGTGGCGTTGGTATGTGCGGTATCGCCGAAGTATTACATAACCAAGGCTATCGTATTACAGGTTCAGATATGGGCGAAGGCAGCACTGTACAAAGGTTAAAATCTTTGGGTATTCCTGTTTATATGGGACACAAAGCGGAACATATAAATGGTGCTGATGTTGTCGTTCGATCTTCAGCTGTTGATATGAATAATCCTGAAATTGCAGCAGCACGTGAGCAAATGATTCCAGTGATTCCCCGAGCAGCAATGCTTGCTGAGCTCATGAGGTTTCGTCATGGTATTGCAGTGGCAGGGACTCATGGTAAAACAACCACTACAAGTCTGGTCAGCAGTATACTGGCTGAAGGCGGCTTGGATCCCAGTTTTGTGATTGGAGGTAAATTGAATAGTCTAGGGGGTAATGCTCAGCTTGGCCAATCCCCATATTTTGTTGTTGAAGCAGATGAAAGCGATGCTTCATTTTTATTCTTAAAACCCATGATGGCTATAGTGACCAATATTGATGCAGATCACATGGGAACCTACGGAAATGATTTTGACAAATTAAGAACTACTTTTATTGAATTCTTACATCATCTACCTTTTTACGGTTTAGCAGTGGTGTGTGTTGACGATCCTGAAGTGCGTCGAATTCTGCCGGTTATTGAACGACCTACCTTAACTTATGGATTTATGGAGGAAGCGCATTACCGTGCGATTGATTGGACGCAAAATGAGTTGCTTAGTGAATTTACTGTAGTACGTCCCGCGCCTTTTCCCGAATTAAAAATACAATTTCAGTATCCTGGTCGCCATAATGTATTGAATGCGTTAGCTTCTATTGCGATTGCGACACAACTAGGTGTTGATGATGCTTCTATTAAGCATGCATTGGCAAAATTCCAGGGTGTTGGTCGTCGTTTCCAAATGTTGGGTGAAAGAAAGTTTGAGCACGGCTCGGCACTTGTTGTTGATGATTATGGTCATCATCCTCAGGAAATTTTATCAACTATCGATGCATTTCGTCATGTTTGGCCAAATAAACGCTTGGTACATGTATTTCAACCGCATCGTTATACAAGAACTCAATCATTGCACGATCAATTTGTAGATGTATTGAGTCTGGCTGATAAATTATTTCTGTTAGATATTTATTCTGCTGGAGAACAAGAGATCCCTGGAGTGAGCAGTGAGTCGCTTGCGCAAAAAATTAGAAGTAATGAGAAGCATGTGACTTTAGTGAATGAACAATCACTTAAGATACAACTCGATCAATTTATTAAAGATGGTGACGTGATTCTGATGCAAGGCGCTGGAAGTATTGGTCAGATCGCCGTGAATTTGATGAAAGAAATGTGAGAAACATCATGAGTACAACTGTGAATGATTGTAATCTTGCAGCTGAATTTAAAGGCACTTTGCTTTATAATGAGTCTTTGGCTGAATATACTACCTGGCGTGTAGGTGGTCCTGCTGCCAAATTATATAAACCCACAAGTATTGCTGATTTAGCTCTATTTCTTCGCCAGTTACCTGACACTGAACCTTTGTTGTGGTTGGGACTAGGTTCTAATTCCTTAATTCGGGATGTCGGATTTCCAGGAACAGTTATTCTCACACAAGGATGTTTAAAAGAAATCGTAGTTTTAGATGCACAGACGGTTAAAGTCGAGGCAGGAGTATCGTGTGCCAGCATGGCGCGATTTTGTGCCCGCAATCATTTGGCTGGAGGTGAGTTTTGGGCTGGAATTCCAGGCACCATGGGTGGAGCCTTGCGGATGAATGCAGGTTGTCATGGCGGTGAAACCTGGCAACTTGTTGTAGAATTGCAGACCATGACACGAAGTGGTGAAATAAGAGTACGAAAGCCAGAGGAGTATGAAGTGGCTTATCGACATGTTTCTGGCCCTCCTGATGAATGGTTTATTTCAGCTACTTTTAAGCTGAATCCAGGCAGTAAAGAAACTTCGTTGCAAATCATAAAGGATTTGTTGGCACATCGGGCAAACACGCAACCTACTAATGAATATAATTGTGGTTCGGTATTTAGGAATCCTTCAGGAGATTATGCTGCCAGGCTTATTGAATCTTGTGGTTTAAAAGGATTCAATATTGGTGGCGCCATGGTTTCTCAAAAGCATGCTAATTTTATTATCAATCATCAAGGCTCAGCAATTGCAGCTGATATTGAAGCATTGATTCATTTGGTGCAAACTAAAGTTCGTGAGCAGACAACAATTGAGTTGATGCGCGAAGTACATATTATTGGAGACTTTTAATGTCCAAGCTTGTCAACCTGGTTCTGCTTTATGGTGGAAAATCTGGAGAGCATGAAATTTCATTGATTTCAGCTGCATCTGTTCTTGCCCATCTGAATACTGAAAAATATAACATCATTCCTGTCGCGATGGATAAAGATGGTTTATTTCACGTGCATCAGTATCAGGATTTACTGGCTTATAAAGAAAAGCTCCCTGTAATAACGGAACACTCAAAGCCTTTGATTAGTTTACTAATTAATGGACGCTTATCCGTGGATGCTGATGTAGTTTTTCCTGTGGTACATGGTCCGTTATATGAAGACGGTTGTTTACAAGGAATGCTCGAATTATCTGGGGTTGCTTATGTAGGTTGCGATGTACTGTCTTCCTCTATTGGAATGGATAAGGATATGGCTAGGCGTATTGTCTGCGTCAATGGCTTAAAATCAGCAAACTATAAGCTTTTGTCATGGCATAGTCCTGCATCTGAAAGGCAACGTTTTTGCCAGGAAGTAGCTGAGGCATTCGGTTGGCCATTGTTTATCAAGCCCTGTGCCATGGGCTCCAGTGTTGGCATCCATAAAGCAAAAAATATGGTTGAATTATTATCTGCGGTGGATGATGCATTACGTTATGACGAAGAAATTTTAGTGGAGTCATTTATTTCCGGCCGGGAAATTGAGTTGTCGGTTTTGGAGAGTGTGGTACCGTCAGGAGTACCCAGAGTGAGTATTGCTGGGGAAATTCGGGTCAATCATCCTGATGGTTTTTATTCTTATTCAGCAAAATATTTGGAAAGTGGTCATACAGATTTGATTGTACCAGCTCCTTTAAGCCCAAACGTGCAGGATCAATTAAAGCAGGCCGCTGCAGATATTTTTATCCGTTTAAAATGTAAGGGAATGGCGCGCGTTGATTTTTTTGTTAATGATGAAACTGAGACGATATATTTTAATGAAATAAATACTTTACCCGGCTTTACTTCGATTAGTATGTATCCAAAGTTGTGGCAGGCAAGTGGTTTATCATATCCTGATTTACTTGATGAACTAATTCGTATTGCTATGGTACATCAGAACTGCCGCCAACATTTAGTAACCAATTATTTGTGAAAGCGATGAATAAAAATAGGGATATTGATTCTGGGAATTGGCGTTATATCGGATTGTTATCTGTATTAAGTCTTAGCGCTCTATTTCTGGCTTGTCGTATCGGTTATTACTATGTATCTGATGCGGGTCGCTTCCCCATTACTACAATTAAAGTTGCGGCGAATTATGAACATGTGACGCATAAAGAATTGGAGCGTGTTTTAGCAAAATACGTAAGAAGCAGTTTTTTTACTCTGCCAATATGGGCGTTACAAGCTGAATTAAATGAAATGAATTGGGTTGATACTGCAACTGTTGATCGTGTCTGGCCCGATGCATTGAAAATAAAGCTTGTTGAGAAAAAACCGGTTGCGATTTGGGGTAATGCACTCATGACCGAGAATGGAACGTTATTTAATGAAGGTGCGGTACCAGCAGATTTAAATATACCACAATTAAAAGGACCATTATCTCAACAAGCAGAAGTCTTACAAGTTTATGAAAAATTGAGTAAGATATTATCATCATATGGCATCAATGCTACTGGGTTGCATTTAAGAGAAAATCAATCCTGGGTATTACTTCTGAACAATGGAATAAAAATATATTTAGGAAAGAAAGAGTTAGAGGAGCGATTGCTGCGTTTTTGTAAAGCATATCCTGCGGTATTTGCTGAGAAAATTGAGCAGTTGGCAAGCGTGGACTTGCGTTACCCACGTGGTATGGCGGTGCAGTGGAAACAACAAACGGAACGATAATGGCAAAAAAAATAGAAAAAAATATTATCACTGGATTGGACATCGGAACCTCAAAAATTATTACACTGATTGGTGAAGTCACATCAGATGGTGGAATAGAAATTATCGGAATAGGTCGTCATCCCTCTCGTGGTTTAAAACGTGGTGTTGTAGTTGATATTGAGGCTACTGTAAATTCCATCCAACGTGCTGTTCAGGAAGCTGAGCTTATGGCTGGATGTGAAGTGAGAACTGTATATGCCGGCATCGCTGGAAGTCACATTCGTAGTTTAAATTCTCACGGAATCGTTGCAATTCGTGATAAAGAAGTATCACAAGCAGATGTAGAACGTGTGATCGATGCTGCAAAAGCAGTCGCAATCCCTGCGGATCAAAAAATTCTGCATGTTTTACCTCAGGAATTTATCATTGATCATCAAGATAGCATCAGAGAACCTATTGGTATGGCCGGAGTGCGACTTGAATCTCGAGTACATATTGTTACGGGTTCTGTAAGTGCTGCACAAAACATAGTCAAATGTGTGCGTCGATGTGGATTAGAGGTTAATGATATTATTCTTGAGCAATTGGCTTCAAGTCATGCTGTTCTTACCGAAGATGAGAAAGATTTAGGCGTTTGTCTGATTGATATAGGTGGTGGTACTACCGATATTGCAATTTTTTCTGAAGGAGCGATTCAACATACAGCTGTAATTCCAATAGCAGGTGATCAGGTTACTAATGATATTGCTATGGCTTTACGTACGCCAACCAAAGCAGCTGAATCGATTAAGCTAAGTCATGCTTGTGCTTTGTCTGAACTGGCCAACGCAAGTCAGATGTTGGAAGTTGCCAGTGTTAATGACAGGCCTGGAAGAAAAATTTCAGCCAAAGCATTAGCTGATGTGGTTGCCGCACGCTATGAAGAATTATTTACTTTGGTGCGCAATGAATTACGTCGTAGCGGTTTTGAAGATAGAATGGCTGCAGGAGTAGTTCTTACAGGTGGTGCTTCAAATGTAAGAGGAGGAATTGAACTTGCAGAGCTTTGCTTTGAAATGCCTGTAAGAAAAGGTTGTGCTCATTATGTGACAGGTTTGGCTGAAGCTACTGAGAATCCATCTTTTGCTACAAGTGTGGGCTTGCTGTTGCAAGGATATCAACAGCAATATGAAGCGAACTATAATGTACCGGCGATGAAAGATAATACTCAGAATTTGTGGGCACGTATGAAAGAATGGTTCCAGGGTAATTTTTAAGTTACAAATAACGTTTATACCTAAAACAGCAGTTAAAACTCCAATAAAGAGTCTACTGCACAATCTAGGTTAGCAAATTGAACATATGAGGGGAGCACAGGGTTATGTTTGAACTAATGGAAGGCCAGCATCAAAATAATAATGCCGTGATTAAGGTGGTCGGTGTTGGTGGTGGCGGTGGCAATGCTGTAGAACACATGGTTGCAGAGAATATTGATGGAGTTGAGTTTATCTGTGCTAATACAGATGCACAGGCTTTAAGAGCATCTAATTCAAAAATTCACATTCAATTAGGTGATGAGCTCACTAAAGGTTTAGGTGCAGGTGCGAATCCGCAAATTGGTCGTGAAGCTGCAGAGGAAGACAGAGATCACATCAGAGAAATCTTAAGTGGTGCAGATATGGTATTTATTACTGCTGGTATGGGTGGGGGTACCGGAACTGGGGCTGCGCCAGTATTTGCAGAAATTGCCAAAGAGCTTGGAATCCTGACTGTAGCAGTGGTCACCAAACCGTTCTCATTCGAAGGTAAGCAACGTGCTTTGGCGGCTGAAGATGGAATTCGTCGTTTGGCAGAGCATGTTGATTCTTTGATTACTATACCGAACAATAAATTACTCAGTGTTCTGGGTAAAAACATTAGTCTTTTGAATGCTTTTAAAGCAGCTAATAATGTATTGCTTGGCGCAGTAAAAGGTATTTCTGATTTGATCACTCGGCCAGGTTTGATTAACGTCGATTTTGCTGACGTACGTACTGTGATGTCAGAAATGGGTATGGCAATGATGGGTACTGGTAGTGCTGTAGGAGAACAAAGAGCACGTCAGGCTGCTGAAGCAGCAATCGCTTCTCCATTATTGGAAGATGTGAATTTCTCAGGTGCTCGTGGCATTCTGGTCAACATTACTGCTGGCCTTGATATGTCAATCGGTGAGTTTGAAGAAGTAGGTGATGTAGTTAAAGAATTTATTTCTGATGATGCAACTGTAGTGGTTGGAACGGTTATTGATCCAGAAATGACAGCAGAAATGCGAGTCACTGTAATTGTTACCGGATTGGGCGATACCAGACAGCGTCATCAACAAGCTCAGCCTCAACATGCTCATCGTGCTCGTTTGCTTGAAACAACACGCAGTGATGGTTCATTAGATTATCAGCAATTGGATAGACCAGCTGTTGTGCGTAAACAGGCTTTGTCAGGAACATCTAGTTCCTCTGCGAAACAGAGTAGTGATAGTATTCCTGATGTAGATTATCTTGATATTCCTGCATTCTTGCGACGACAGGAAGAGGCATAAAGACGATAAATTAATCCCTTCTTCTGTCTGGCAGAAGAAGGTGAAGTTTAAGTCATTCTTAAAAAAAAATTAGACTAATTAATAAAATATTGATACGATCACGAAGTTTTGCGTGCAAAATAAAAAAAATTACAAAATATGATACTATGAGGAACAAGGTGAGCCCTGAATGACAAAACAAAGAACTCCTAAAAAGGTGATCCAGGCAACTGGTGTAGGATTGCATTCCGGTGAAAAAGTGTTGTTAACCTTAAGACCTGCTCCTGCTAATACAGGCATTGTTTTTAGAAGAGTGGATCTTTCCCCCGTAGTCGAGATCCCAGCATCTTATGAGTATGTTGGCGATACAATGTTATGTACCACCTTACATCATGGACCAGTTAAAATCGCAACTGTTGAGCATTTGCTCTCTGCTTTGGCTGGCCTTGGTATTGATAATGCGTACATTGATGTGAATGCGCCAGAGTTACCTATTATGGATGGAAGCGCAGCTCCTTTTGTATTTTTGATTCAGTCTGCAGGCATTCGCGAGCAAAATGCACCCAAAAAATACATACGTATTCTTAAGCCCATTCGCGTAGAAGATAATGGTAAGTATGTTCAATTTTATCCCTATAATGGATATAAAATTTCATTCACTATTGATTTTGATCATCCGGCTTTTAACAACAAGCCACAAACAGTAAGTTTTGATTTTTCAACAACATCTTATGTGAAAGAAGTATGCCGTGCACGTACATTCGGTTTTCTTTCGGATTATGAAAAATTAAGAGAATGTGATTTGGCTAAAGGTGGTAGTTTGGATAATGCTATAGTTGTTGATGATTATCGTGTTCTCAACGATGATGGACTTCGTTTTGAGTCAGAATTTGTTTCTCATAAAGTGTTGGATGCGATTGGCGATCTTTATCTGCTGGGATCCAGTTTAATTGGTGCCTTCGAAGGTTATAAATCAGGGCATGAACTGAATAACAGATTGTTACGTGAATTAATGGTAAGACAAGACGCCTGGGAATATACTTCTTTTGATACAGATGAATTTTTTCCTGCAATACAAAATGAATTTTATCCTGTCGAAGCATAGCTTGGACAAGGTAATAGGTCAGGTCCCCTATGCTGAATGCAGCACAAACGGTCAAATTTTGATCACGTGTTGTGAGAAAATCTCTGAATAGGCGTGAACGGTTACATAGATCTTGAGTTAGGCTGTGATCGCTTGTTGGGACTTAGGACTAACCTTAGAAATTTATGATCTGTTGTTATGTACTCTAGGCCTAATCTACTTATTTTATAAATTATTGGCAAGGGAGTTATGTCATGAAATGTGCTATGAGCCTTTTTACTTTTACTTTGTTATGCAGCTCATCTGTGTTCTCTGCAAGCACCGAACCTCAAAAAAATCCGACAGAAGAAGCCATTCATATGAATTGGTTAAATACCAGTATTTCACCTGGCCAGGACTTTTATTCTTATGCTAATGGAGGTTGGCAAAAAAATAATCCTATCCCTTCTGATTATGCAGCCTGGGGAAGTTTTAATATTATCAGTGAAAAAGTTCTGAATATAATCCATCAAATGTTAATCAATGCCTCAAAAGATACTAAAGCAAAGATGGGTAGTATTGAGCAAAAAATTGGTGATTTTTATTACAGTGGCATGGATGAAACCAGTATCAATCAATTAGGAGTTAAACCACTGCAACCAGAATTTGATCGTATCAATAATCTGAGCGATCTCACTGATCTACAAAATGAAATTGCCCATTTGCATCGCATAGGAGTGGGCGTTTTTTTTAATTTTGGAAGTATGCAAGATTTTAAAAATAGCGAAAAAATGATTGCTGCCGCGTCCCAATCAGGTTTGGGTTTACCCGATCGCGATTACTATTTAAAAAAAGATACCAAATTTAAAAAAATTCGTGAAGCCTATGTAAACCACATGGCCAAAATGTTTGAGTTGTTAGGTGATACCCCAGATACAGCAGCTGCTGAGGCAGATACAGTCATGAAGTTAGAAACTCAAATGGCTCAGGTTTCTATGTCACAAATAGCACAACGTGATCCCCATGCAATTTATCACATAATGGATAGAGCACAGTTAATGCAAGTAACTCCTGATTTTTCTTGGTCTAGATATTTTGCTGCTATGGGACAGAGTCAACTCAAAAGCATTAATTTAGCCACACCTGAATTTTTCAAGGATATGAGCAAGCAATTAAGAACTATCCCGTTACATGATTGGAAAACCTATTTGCGATGGCATTTAATTGACGGATATGCTTCTTATTTGTCTAAGCCTTTCGTAGATCAAAATTTTAAAATGATCACTGCACTAACAGGGACAGAAAAAATATTGCCGCGATGGAAAAGAGTTGTAAGTACAGAAAACAGTGCTTTAGGTTTTGCTATTGGTGAAATGTATGTGAAGAACTATTTTTCTCCGGAGGATAAAAAGAAGGCATTGGATATACTAAAAAACATCCGTGCGGTTTTACGTAAAGACATTAGCAATTTATCATGGATGACGCCAGCTACACGTCAGGCTGCTTTGAAAAAATTGGATTTGATGGAAGACCGTGTGGGCTATCCTTCCAAATGGTGGGATTATTCTAAACTGAAGGTCAATAGAGGCCCCTATGTATTAAATGTAATGAGTGCGAATGTATTTTTAACCCAGCGCGATCTTAATAAAATCGGTAAACCTATAGATAGAGCTGAGTGGGTGATGACACCGCAAACGATTAATGCCTACTATGATCCTTCAATGAATAATCTCAATATTCCTGCCGGAATTCTGCAGTCTCCCTTTTTTGATCCCAATGCTCCTGCTGCTGTAAATTATGGAGCGATTGGTTTTGTTATGGGGCATGAAATGACCCATGGATTTGACGATCAAGGAGCACAATTTGATGGCCATGGTAATTTAAAAAACTGGTGGACACCGAGTGATCTATCCAAATTCAAAGCGGCAACTGAATGTATTGTGAATCAATTTTCGAACTATGTTGTAGATGGTGACTTGCATGTACAAGGAAAGTTAGTGGTAGGTGAAGCTGCGGCTGATTTAGGAGGTATTACCCTAGCTTATAGAGCTTTTCAGCATTCTAAAGAATATAAAAATGCACCAACTATAAATGGGATGACACCAGATCAACAATTCTTTTTAGCAACGGCACATGTTTGGGCAATGAACATTAGACCACAGCAATTGCGTAATCAGGTGACTACTGATCCTCATCCTCCAGCTCAATATAGAGTGAATGGAAGTTTAGCTAATATTCCTCAATTTAAGACAGCCTTCAAAGTCCCAGCTGTTAATAAAAAAATCTGTGTTATTTGGTAATATCTCACCTATCCTGATATATTCTGGATGGGTGTTTTACTAATTCCACAAAAGTTCCTATGCAGCATTGTTTATAGAACAATTAAAATAACAATTTAATTGCACCTATTATGCACATTAGGTAGACTGTGTGATCAATTTACTTGTAAATAATAGTGGAGATACTATGACTAAAGAAGAGATGATTTGTCGTATTGTACGTTTTGTTACTCAAAAACCCAGCACACAAAAAACGTGTTGCGGTTGATGCAAGCTGATTTAAATTTGCTACTTCATTATAAAAATAAAACAGTAACGGAGTACTTCTGTCACCAACATCCTGAATTTACTTTACAAGAGAGCCAAGCTCTATTTGCAGATTTATTAGGATGGATGTGGCTTAATGGCCTAAGAGCGATAAAAGGCAAGAAAACATATCTTTTTGGCCCTTTACTCATTCTAGACGAGATGTGGCATGCATTTATTCTACACACACGAGATTATGTTGATTTTTCAACCCAGTATTTTGGCACATATTTTCATCATGATGTAGAACCTTTCGGTTTTGAGCATATGATGGATGAAGAGGAATTAACTGAATACCTGCAAGATTGTTTTAGTTATCTTGGCTCAGAATGGGTTGCACGACGTTTTGCAATGGCTCTTGTTGAAACACGCGAATCCTCAGCATGATGTTCGTGTAACCTGCACTCAAATCCAATCTTTCACCAAGGGTCAATCATTAATTATCTCCTTCAGCCAAATGCAGTAATGCTTTTTGTAGCGGTTCATAAGTGCAGTGATGGCTTTCACTGAGAATGGTTGCTTTCGCTTTTTCGGATATCACATGTTTTTTTGTTGGACGAGATTGTTCATAGTGGACAGGGGGTTCAATAACAGCGACTTTAATTGAAGTAAGTTGATACATCCCTGCTTCTGCACGAAGTTTATCACGCAACTCAGGAATAGCATAACGTAATTGTGAAGCCCATCCAGCATTTGTAGTAGTTAGCAGCAAACAACCTTTATTGAAACTCCCTACCAGACATTCTTCTGCTAAATTTTCAGGAAGCAATTGTTTCACTTTATTAGCCAGTTCTTCCAGTTGAACAGAACGCTGGCAAATATCGGCAAGTTGTTTGTTAAGACATCGACTAATAGAACGCATATTTTATATAACAACTTTTTACAAGGTTAGTATAGAATAGCAAATTAGTGTGAAATACAATATCATATTTTTTAGCAGAAAATACAGGACCATAGGTGAATCAATGTTTGAAAAACCATCTGACAGTAATATTATCTTTTTTGCCCGCATGCACTGGATAATATTTTTCTGGCCTTTTGTAGCTTTATTTGCCGCTCTTGCGATAGTTTACTATGTAAATCCACCATTACTTCAGATAGGCTATGGTTTGGCTGCGTTTGCTTTACTATGGGTTGGAATGACCTGGATGACTTATTATTTTTCTTCACTTACCATTAAGAAAAATCAAGTGATTATACGTACTGGAGTACTGGTAAGGCATACTATTGATATTCCATTAAGCAAGATTGAAGCAATAGACATTCGCCAATCAATTTTTGGGAGTCTTCTCAGTTATGGCGTGGTATGCATTACAGGTACCGGTGGTACTCGTAGGATCATCAATTTTTTGCATAATCCGTTGACTTGCAGACGCTATATTGAGCAATTGATAGGTGAGTTGCATAAAGATGATTAATCTCTTTCACTTGAGGAACACGCTTGTATTTAATAATCGGGTGGGACATTTTAGACCTCTTACAGAAGTAAGGTAACCGTTCACGCCTATTCAAGGAAAGGCTGTATTTGGTGCATCTTCCACGAAAATAATACTTCGGAAGCCTCACATACTGATGTATGCTCCGTTTCCTCAGCATGATTTTCGTGCAAGCTGCACTCAAATCCAACCTTTCACCAAGAGTCAAGCATATCCCCTGAACGGATGCGAAGTAAGAGGCTAGCCCCTCTCGCAATATGTGCCAAATATGGCCGTTTGTGCTAAATTCAGCATAGGGACATGACCTATTACTTGCAGAATAAATGAGAGGTCTAGTGAATTAAAAAGTTACTATTTCATTACATGTCTTTCAACCGGTATTTGTTCTTCTATATGTTCTTGCTCCAGTTGAAACAACGCTTTAAATTTATCGGCTAGTTTTGCTTTATGAGATTGCATTGCAGAGCAGCCAGACTGAAATAATTTGGTTAAGAAACCAGATTCTGCTACGTTAGTATCATATTCTGTAATTACTCCAGGTTTGCTTTTATTTTGTGTTGCTCTCACTTTAGATCCGGCTCCTTGATCTTCCATACTTATTGCTGCAACAGCACCTTGTAAATTATGACGATTGTAGGCTTTATCCACACATTCTTGTAATTGCTCCAGTGTACCTTTACCATTCACCAGACTAATCAATGCATTCTTCAATTTTGCTTCTTCTGTGGATAAAGTGTTATCAGTACGCGAACTGATACTTTTCAATAAGTCGACTCTTCCAGAGACTGCTTGGTATCTCTCATTGGCACTTTTACAACCTGCTTGTGACATTGGTTCTACAAAAATAGATAAAGTCTGAACCAAAATACCGAATTGCGGATTACGATGCTTATTTTGTGAAAAAACCTTAAACAAGGCCTTAACTGCCAAGTCAGTTAAGTTATCATTGTTATCACTTGTAAGTGGAGCAACATTCCATAATTCTTTATGCAGGCTCAATAATTCTCTTACTGTAACTCCTGTGTTCGTATTATGAAAATATGAAGAGCTGTCGTCTCCTTGTGACAAAAAGGATAAATATTTTTTATGTACATAGGAATATGTATTATTCAGATCGTTCCGTACAGTGTATGGAAAAATCCCGGAATGATGGCGCAAGGTAGACAGTAGGGCAATATCTGTCATTATCGTTGCTTCGCCAGTAACATCATCAAATGCATAGTCATCAAGTTTATTGGTATGTTGGTTTACTGGAATATTTTGAACATATACTAATGCTTCGCAATCACCAGCCCTCATTTGTTCTAAGTTATATAAATGGGCGCCCTGTAAAATATAGTTACTACTAAGTCTTTGTTGATTTTGCAATTCAATTTTGGGAAGAATATCGAAGACAGCAGTATGTAGTGAGGTTAGCAGATTATAAATTATTGGACCGCCGCTGTGTGTCGCTTGATCTTTAAATAATTGATGATCGCTTTTCAATTTTTCTGCAACGTCCTTTATGCCGATATTTTTTGTTGTTTCTTTATCAGCAATAGAAGGGACTCTAATCTCCATTGTGTGTGACAAATGAGGGGTAACAATTCCATTTTCAGGATTATAATGATTTCGATAAAGAACACGAATTGCCTGAGTTTCAGCTCCCTTTTTTTTATTATGTGCCGTTTGTTCTGTTGCACTGATTCGTGTGACGGTTTGGTTTCGTACATCGCAATGGAGGTAATCCATGCCTGTAGCTGTGGTTGCAGCAAATTCATGTTTATCCATGGTTTGTACCGCAGTTTCCCAATTCGTTTCACTATAGGTACTGTGTACTAATTGAGCCAATAGTTCGCGGCATTGGGGTGCTAATACTCTGCGCGCTTTATCCAATTCTCGATTAAGTATGACCATATTAATGATACCCTTATCAGAATAGGCTGCCTGCAGTGCAGTTTTAAATGCTTCCTGAACCAATTGGTTGACTTGAGTTAATAATTTCCCACGAAGCGAGCCATCTAATTTTTCATTTGTTTTTCTTTCTAATACCCGCAAACTAAGCAAGACATGCATGGCCATTTCTTGTTGTAGTTGAATGATACTGGAGCGACCTTTAGCATTTAGTATGAGCTCCCCAATTTGATCATTACCTATCCATGCGATGAATTTCTGTTTTAATTCAGGATCATTTTTAATATCTAAATTACATAACGTAGTCTGAGTAGTATTTGAACCGAGCAATAGATCTACTTGATCTTTGGCTGATAAACCTTCTTTTTTTTCTTCCTTTAGTCGTTTTAAAATCTCGAGATAATCACCTTCTTGCAGGGTTACAAAAAGTGTCACATGACCTTGAGGATCAAAAATAGGGTTATGTAACAGGCTCGCTAATAGAAATCCTTGCTCAATTAAGTATTCTTGGTATAAAGCTTCTACGCCGGATTGTTTTTTATGTTGATTATCGACCAGAAATTGTGCTTTTGCTTGCATCTGGGCAAATGTAGTACCTATATAGCGGTTTAAATGCGAAGCATTCGCTTTTTCGGGCACTAGCAGAACCTCTTTTACCTTTGTTTCAATATAAAGTTCTTGATTCACCCCATCTTTGGGAAGCGCTCCCTTATGCACCATCGCATTCAGTTGAGAATAACTTAGTTTTTGCCCGAAACTTGCAATTTGATAGATAGAGGCCATAACTCCAGCTGCTCTTGAGTTGACTAAGCCTGTCCATTTTGCAAAAAGCAGGTTTTTATCGATTGCGCCATGGGTTAAATGTTTTTCTAATAATTCAATGCTTAAACCTTTGACCTTAATATCATTGGCAAGGGTGATGAAAAAGTCATGTTTGTACTTATTGGGTTCTTGATTTAAGTATTCTCTAATAACACTCATGACATCGTGTATTTGATCGCGCTTAATCAACTCAGGTGCATCTTCCCACACTAAATTATAAACAGATGTTTTTAGTTTTTTCGCTTGCTGACTCATTGGATCTTGACGTACGCGGCCTTCTAATAAAGCATTAGTTAACTCGGATATTTTTACCTCTGCTATTTTATCGCTTTCAACAGCGATTTGATTTAAAGTATCTTGAGCATTAGGGGCAAGTGGGTTTTCTTTTTGAGATGCAGTTTCTTCTAATACCCTTAATACAGCAACACGCATCTGCTCGGTTAAGTTAAAATAATGAGCAGGATTTTTCATTATCCAATGCGTGACGAGTACTGGTTGTGATTTATACAAGACTGATAATAGGGTTGATGTATGATCTGTTTGGACAGCATTAAGTAATTGTTTCATAAGTTCTTCGTTAGCATGAGAGCGCACATAGATGAGTTCGAGTAATTGCGGGGCATATTGAGGTGCTTGTTTCATTAAAGTCAAAAGATCGTGTTCTAGTGTTCCATAATGATTTAGCTTCCAGCGTTCTAGCAACAGACCAGGTAAACTTCTGTTGTGATTCTCTTTACTATTAAGATCCAAGCTTCCTTTTAACTCATGTAATAAGGCTTTTTCTTTTGCTTGATTTAAAGGACTTTTGCGCCATTGTTCATAACGCGCCCTGAGCAATTTCTTTTGTTGGGGCTCTGAAAATATCTGACCACTTACTAATATATTTAAGCTGTGTTGATTTAATTTGACACCTAAAGCCGCATATAACTTCCTTATTAATTCTGCGGCATCATTTTTTGTTGGAGAATTTATCCCATGCTTGGTAGCAAACAGCGAAACACGTTGATCTGGCGTTAATGAAAATAATTCTGTATTTAAAGAAGCTAATGTGAGCTTATTTTCCTTGATCATCTCAGATAGTTTATTAAAGAATCTATTTTTTACATGGGTTTCAGAATGTTTGTTTGCAAATTTTTTAAAATCATCGCTCAGTTTGCTCATGAATGGCTCTACATTAATAACTATATTGCAGGAGGTTATTATTTGAACACGATTCTCATTAATCTTTCAATAACTTGACACTTATTTTACATTAAAATGAAAGAGTAGTATAAATTATTGGTGTCTTAATGGATAAAACAAGTCTCTTCTCCTCAATCGAAGCCAAAAATGTAACTTAGCAATGAATTCCCTAGTGGAAATTCATTATATTGGATAGAGACAGCTTATACCCGAGCCAGTAATTCTTCTTTTGTTTTTTGATCAACAAAAGCAGAGGATAGAGCCATACGAGTAATTCGATTCATTGTTTCATCAGTGTATTGATATGACTCTTGTACACGTTGGTATTCATCACCCAATGTGGTACTCATAAATGGAGGATCATCAGAGCTGATACTGACCTTAATCCCAGCATCATAAAACTTAGGGAAAGGATGTTCATTCATATCTTTAAATAAGCCTAAAAAGATATTACTTGTGGGGCAAATCTCCAAAGTAATGTCTTTATCTTTTAGCATCGCCATGGTGTCTGGTGAATCAATTGAATTAACCCCATGTCCAATCCTTTGAATGGGTAAGTTTTCCATAGCTTCAACCATGCCACTGGCAGGAGCAAATTCACCAGCATGTACGGTACATTGCAAGCCAGCATCAGCAGCGATGTGGTAGGCATTATTGAATAATTTGGGTGGGAAATTTGCTTCATCGCCACCTAAACCAAAGCCTGTGACGCATGGAAATCGGTCTTTATGGGTTTGTTTCGCAACACGCTCGACTGCTTCAACACCAAAATGACGGACAGCAGTAATCAAAATACGCCCTACAATGTTATATTGTTCTTTTGCATCATCGATGGCTTGTTGAATTGCTACCAGATGCTCAGCAGAAGGGATGTTGCTTGAAAGTTCAGCGTGATCCGGGGAATACATCATTTCAACATAAATGGCATCTTCCCGGGCACGAGCGCTTAAGTAATCAAAGGTAATATCATAATAATCCTGTGGGCATTTGATCACCGCAGCCAAAGTGTCATAAACCTTCAAAAAATCCAGGAAGTCTTTGGATAAGTAGCTTTTCCCATCTGGGGCAACGAGTCCATCAGGTAAAATTAATTTATTGCGTTTCGCCAGTGTTGCAGCTAACTCAGGGGTAATTGTTCCTTCTAAATGGACGTGTAACTCTGCTTTTTTTAAACTCATTTTTTCGGCCTTTAATTTCTTTAAACTTGGATAATGGTAACTTAGATGAAAAAGCTATAAAATACCAGGCATAAATTAAAGTTACTTTTGGATAAGTTATGAACTCAAACGATATAGACAAAGCTTATGTAAGTCCTTATGATAAATTCTTATATGAATTTGATGCAACCCACAGTAAATCGGAATCACAAATAAAAGAAATTAAAAAGCATCAGCGCATTGCCATGATGCGTGATGATAAAGATTATAAAAATGAAAAAGGCGAGATTTGGGAAGAGTTTTAATAACTAAAGTATTCAGGAGGAGTATAAAACCAACCAACGAAAGTAACAAATTCTCTTTCTACCATTATCAAGGTCTTAATGTCACACTCCCAACTACACAACTAGACTTTAAATGAAACTAAAATCTAGCTCTGACTTCGTTTTGGGATTGTGGAGTGCGACAAAGGACGGAATGAAAAGATAACTTTGAGGCTGGAATTGGCAGTAAATAGTTTAAAATATGACATTAAAGATAGTTATTTTTTCATTATTGAAGCTTCCCACCAAGAGCCCAAGTAAGAGGTCAGCAAGTTAACCGCCAGGGGGCGGTTAACTTGCTGACCTCTTACGAGTCCAATGATATGAATCTCAGGTATTGTTTTTATCCCAAAAATGCATGCAATAGTTTATAAGATAAAATAGTTAAAATAGAGGCTGCGGGTAAGGTAAGTATCCATGACATAAAAATGTTGCGGATAACAATCAGATTCAACGCACCAATACCTCTTGCTAATCCTACTCCCAGAACGGCTCCGACTAATGTTTGTGTTGCAGAGACTGGAATGCCAGTGCTTGTTGCTACTACAACAGTTGTTGCTGCGGATAGAGTTGCTGCGAAGGCACGGCTGGGGGTAAGCGCAGTAATGGCACTTCCGACCGTTTCAATTACTTTTCTACCATACATCAGCAGACCAGTAACAACACCCACCACACCCAATAAAATAATCCAGGCTGGATAGTTATTGGCATGAAACACCTGATGAGAATCCATAACCAGGCTGTGGATTATGGAGAGTGGTCCCACTGCCAAGGCAACATCATTTGAGCCATGAGCAAAAGCCATCGCACAAGCAGTCATTGCCATAAGTACAGCAAAATATTTTTCAACTTGTATAAATCGCTCCCTACGTCTTATTCTAGGGGGTTCTGGAATTCGTTTAATAATGATCATACCAATAATTGTAATGAGGATACTTGTTGCCAAAGTAACTGCCAAATTTTGTTTGAAATTCAGATGGATCTGGAAATGGGTAAGCCCTTTAAATACAGTAATAAATGACAAAATAGAGCCAATCAGAAAAAGATAAATAGGGACGTATAATTTGGCTTTAGCAAGTGGGTTGCTTTTGACAAAAATAGTTTGTTGGATGCTGGTAAATAATATAAAAGCGGTAACCCCGGAAATCATTGGAGAAGTAATCCAGCTTATAGCAATGCGGCTTACCTGATTCCAATGAATTGCCTGTGGTCCTAATACTACAGCCCCAAAACCTACCATTGAACCCACCAAAGCATTAGTAATAGAAACAGGAACACCTAAATAACTGGCAAGATTCATCCATATGGTGCATGCTAATAAAACACCGAGCATGCCTTCAATAAGAACAAGAGGTTGTCCTGATAATTGACTGGAATTAATAATGCCATCGCGCATGGTCTCAGTAACGCCAGTTCCCCCTAAAAAGGCACCAGCAAATTCAAAAATTATAGCAATCAACATGGCTTGTTTCACAGTGACTGCTTTGGAGCCCATAGTGGTACTCATGACATTGGCTAAATCATTAGCACCAACACCCCAAGTCATTAGAAAACACAGAATGACTGCTGTGATAAGATATATTATTGAATAATCCATAGAAATTGACTACCTAGCTATTAAAATTTGAAGACGACTGCCCACATGCTGCGCACCATCGGCCAAGTCATCAATCCATTGGACTAATTTGTAGAGAAAGATTGCATCTATAGCGGATAAATCTTTTTCTATTTCAAAAATACGATGTCTAATATCTGACAATCGTTCATCACTGTCATGTTCGATTTCATAGAGTGTCAAAATCATTTCTTCAACGATTTTAACTTCCGATCCCCGGAAGCCGGTTTCTAATAATTCATCTAATTCATTAATTGCCTTACATGCTTGTTTGGATGCATCGAGACAGCGATTTAAAAATGGCATAAAAACAGGAACTAAAATTTCTGGAATAATCATTTGTCTACTCATGATTAATGTAGCTATATCTTCCGTTTTATTTGCAATAAAGTCCTGAGCACTAAGAAGTTCAAGCAGATCAGTGCGAGATACAGGTAGGAAGAGCCCAGTTGGCAAATGAAGACGCAGATCCCGTTTTATTAAGTCTGCCTCTTTTTCCAGAGAAATTATTTTTTCTTTAATTTTGTCAGCGTTTATCCAATCTTTTTTTAATACCGCTTCAAAAAATGGGTAGAGCTGTCTGGCGCATTGATGTACCTTACGCATGTGTTGTTCAATTGGTCTTATCGGTGAAGGACCAAACATATTAAATATGCTACCCATGATATTCGCCTCTCTTAAGCAAATTTTGATGAAGTATACCCAATCTTTTTCAGGAACAAAACTATTCAATTCAGATCGAAGATATTTTCCTTTTTACTCATTGATTTATCTCGCTTTAAATCACAAATATTTTCCTATCTAGGTCATCGATTTTTAAACTAGTCTGCAATGAGACTACTGGGTATAACATCAGATTTTTTGCTTAAATCTGCTTACTGCACTTGAGGAAAGATGCCCTGACGCGGCCTTTTTTCCTACAAGGAACAGCTTATATAAGGAACAGCTTATATAAAGATTTCTGTAGTGTGCAAAAATATATTGCGCTTAAAGTGAACAATCTGTTTATGGTATATAATTAGATAGACAGATAATTAAAATAAACTTATCGGGAGGGCTCATGGCAACTATAAGCTCCTTGGCAAATCACTTGTTGATTGCAATGCCTTCTCTTAATGACCCCAATTTTGAAAAAACAGTCATTTATATTTGCGAGCATCATGAACAAGGTTCAGTTGGTTTAATCGTTAATCGTCCAATGCAATTTCCCTTATCTATTGTTTTCGAACAATTAAATATTGAACCGGTACGTTTAGAACAAAATCGTTTGCCGCTCATGTTTGGTGGTCCAGTACAACCGGAGAGGGGATTTGTTATTCATAAGCAATTTGGTGGTTGGCGCTCCAGTTTATTTCTGCAAGATGAGGTGACGGTAACCACATCAAATGATATTATTCGTGCCATTGCAGAAGACAAAGGACCTAAAGATGTTTTAATCACTTTGGGTTATGCTGGATGGGTAGAACGTCAATTAGAAAAGGAAATCCTGGAGAACGTCTGGTTAGTTTGCCCCTATCGAGCAGAGATTCTGTATGATGTACCCTTTGAAGACCGCTGGGAATATGCAGGATTAACTTTAGGTATTAAAATGAATCAACTGAGCACGAATATTGGCCATGCCTAGTCCTGTTTATTTAGGTTTTGATTTTGGTTATAAGCGAATTGGCGTTGCAGTAGGCCAACAGCTTACTTGCAGTGCTTCTCCTTTAGCAACACTTAGTGCTCGTTCAGGTGTTCCAGATTGGGCTGTTGTTGCCAAAGTAATTACAGAGTGGACACCTCAAGCGTTAATTGTTGGTTTTCCTACGTGTATTGATGGCAGTGAGTTATATACTACTTCTGCTGCACGCCGTTTTGCCAAAGAATTACGCAAGCGTTTTGCTCTACCTGTTCATCTGGTTGATGAACGGCTCTCGACTGTTGAGGCTAGAGAACAATTGTTTGCACAAGGCGGTTATCGTAAACTCAAACAGTCCGAAGTAGATAGCATTGCGGCTTGTGTTATACTCGAGCAATGGCTGCAGCATCCTGAAGTATCATCCTGAGATAGAATAAATAAGAGTGGATTTTATGAATCATTTCTTGGAAATTAGTCAATTATCACGTCAACAGATTGAATCAATAGTGCAACGCTCACTTTATTTTAAACAACAGAATCATTATCCATCCTATGCACAACATACCGTTGCCAATTTATTTTATGAGAATAGCACGCGAACTCGAATAAGTTTTGAGTTGGCAGCACAGCGTTTATCCATGCCGGTAATTAACCTGGATCTGCACAGTTCTTCAGAAACCAAAGGCGAGGTCCTTGAAGATACGATACAAACTCTTAAATCTATGGGGATTGAATATTTCGTGATTCGTCATTGGCAAGAAGGGTTACAACAGGTTCTGGCTGATAAAATTGGGAGTACTGCCCATATAATTAATGCTGGTGATGGAACGCATGCTCATCCGAGCCAGGCTTTGCTTGATGTAATGACTATTCTTGAGCAAAAACCGCGATTAGATCAATTAAAAATAACTGTGCTAGGGAATATCAAGCATTCACGTGTTGCCAATTCATTTCAATGTATTTGCGCTCAATTGGGAGTGGGCGAATTGGTTTTGGTGGCTCCCGAGCTTTGGCAACCACAAACAGTGCATTATGGTCGAGTAACACAGAGTTTACGCGATGGATTAACTGACGCAGATGTAGTGATTTGCTTACGAGTACAACGCGAGCGCTTGTTGGAATCCGATCAGTTAGATTTGGATTCTTACCGACGTGATTTTGCCTTAACAAAAGAAAGTTTAAGTAATGCCAAATCTGATGTGATGGTGATGCATCCTGGTCCTATGAATCGCGGTATAGAGATAGACAATGATGTGGCAGATGGTCGGAACTCTTTTATTTTGCGACAAGTTGCTAATGGCGTTTTTGTTCGCATGGCCATTTTTGATACTTTAATTGCTTCGCGAATATAGATAATGATGACCCGAGCAACTCGGATCATTTGTGCTAAGCAGGACAATGTAAGGCGTGTTTAAAAGACAAGGCTTGCTGTATGTGATTGAGACAAACTCGTGAACTTTCATTCATGTCTGCTATGGTTCTTGCAACCTTAAGTAAGCGGTGATAGCCACGCGCCGATAACTTGAGTTGAACCATGGATTGGCTTAAAAAATTTTGCTCCTTAGAACCTAAGGTACACATTTCCTCACAAGCTCTAGCACTTAAAAAGGCATTGAGACAATTTTGTCGCTCTAATTGCAGGTTGCGTACTTGAATTACTTTTTCTTTGATCAAATCGCTTTGTTTTATGCTATTGGTATTAGGGGCTATTAATTCTTCCTGTGTTAATGCCTGGACAGTAATATGCATATCGATACGATCCAAAAGAGGGGCTGAGAGTTTGGCAAGATAACGTTTAATGCGATCTGGGCTGCATAAACAATTAGCTTGAGGATTACCCCATTGACCACAAGGGCAGGGATTCATTGCTGCAAGAAGCTGGAATTTAGCTGGAAATTCTGTTTGTGTTGCAGCTCTTGAAATGCATACAGATCCTGATTCCAAAGGCTGTCTTAACGTTTCCAGAACCTGCCGGTTAAATTCAGGTAACTCATCTAGAAATAAAACTCCATGATGTGCCAAAGAGATTTCTCCAGGTTTTGGTGGATTACCTCCACCAACAAGAGAGACCGGCGATGCTGTGTGATGAGGGGCTCGAAAAGGAGGAGATAGCCATTCACCAAAATCAGGCAATTTACCACGTACAGAATTGATAGCCACACATTCAAGTGCCTGCGTTTCGGACAATTGAGGCAATAGAGTAGTAAATCGTTTTGCCAGCATGGTTTTACCGCTTCCTGGAGCACCACTAAGCAGTATACTGTGCCCACCACTCGCTGCAATTTCCATTGCTTTTTTCGCATGAAATTGTCCTTTGATATCAGCCCAATCCACAGCATGTTGAACTGAATAAGATTCTGGTCTAGGTGGTAAAGAGAGTAAAGGAGTACCTTGACCAAGATAACTGCATACTTCTCGCAAGTTGTTGGCACTATAAATATTTTGATACCCAGTTAAGGATGCTTCATTGGCATTCGCAGCGGCGATTATAAGTAAGCTTTTCTCCTTATGAGCTGCTAATACAGCAGGAATAATGGCTGAAATGCCTCTGAGTTCACCACTAAGAGCAAGTTCACCAACAAATTCATGATTGACTAGTTGCTCTTTGGGTATTTGCATTGATGCAGCAAGAATGCCTAAGGCTATAGGTAAATCAAAACCACTACCTGTTTTAGGAAGATCGGCAGGGCCTAAATTTACAGTAATTCGACGGCAGGGAAATTCAAATTGGCTGTTAATAATTGCAGAGCGAACACGGTCTTTGCTCTCTTTTACAGCTGTTTCCGCAAGCCCTACTATTGTAAAACCTGGTAAACCATTTGATAAATGGACTTCTACTGACACAGGTTGTGCAGAAATGCCAACGGTACTACGGGTTTTGGTAAATGCAAGATTCATTGCTTGTTCCTGTTAGTTTGGACTTACATAATCGACAAATCTTCCTGGTGTCGATAGAGGTTGTACTTTATAAGCTACATTTATTTTTTCTCTTTATTTAATTCGTTCATTAAAATATCCACCTGTTTTTGGAGTAACTCTACTTTATCTCTGGTTCGTGCCAGGACTTTAGTCTGTACATCAAATTCTTCGCGAGTAATCAGATCCATATGTGCGAATGCAGATTGTAATACTTCTTTAAATTTTTGTTGGATGTCTTTTTCAATGTTTTGTAGACTGGTAGGAAGAGCAGCAAAGAGCTTTTTAGCTAATTCGTCAAATTGATTGGGGTCGAACATAATTACTCCATGTTTGTTTTAGCAATCAGTCTAACAAAAGTAGAATCACAGCGGAATATATTATGAAAATGATTACAGCAATTATTAAGCCTTTTAAACTTGATGATGTTCATGAGGCTTTGATGGAAATAGGTGTACCAGGGATAACAATTTCTGAAACTCGTGGTTTTGGGCGGCAAAAAGGTCATACTGAATTGTATCGCGGAGCGGAATATGTAGTTGATTTTCTCCCGAAAATTAAAATTGAACTTGCTTTACCAGATGATATGGTTGAGGCCGCAGTAGAAGCAATTTGCAAGTCTGCTTACACGGGTAAAATTGGCGATGGTAAAATTTTTGTGTATGAGTTGCAGCAAGTTGTGCGGGTGCGTACAGGTGAAATAAATGCGGATGCTTTAACTTAAGTAATTAGCGTCTAAGTGTTGTGATTGCAAACGCAACAACACATGACTTATCCGCTATGCCAATAGATGACGCGTTGAGTAATTACTGCATTGAGTTGCACATCCCAAGGTTGTGGATCAAGATAATCTACTCGTTGAAATTGGTAGGCCACACCAAATAGTGGTCCTGTTTTTTTGTCTTTAAACGTTCGATCGTAATAGCCAGCACCCATTCCCAGACGAGTGCAGCGGACATCGAATGCAACTAATGGAATTAAGACCAAATCTAATTTTTCTATAGGAGTAGCTAAATCGAGACTAATATCCGGCTCAGCAATGCCAAAACGATTCTTTTTAAAAGGGGTGTCTGGCGTTGCTGGTAAGAAAGAAAGAGTTAAGCGATCCTTATTAATCACTGGAAAGTAACAGTGTTTTCCTTGTAATGATGCATTTTTCCATAGCGAATCCAAGTCAATTTCACCATTGATTGCAGAATAGAGCGCTATTTCTTTGGCATCGCGATATTGCTCCAAGGAGCGAATACGAGTACAGACTTGACTTGAAGCTGTAACGCAATACGAAACAGATATCTTAGAGCGTATTTGTTTCATCTTGTCTCTTAAGGTTTTCTTGACTGAGTCGACCATATAAGCATTGGTATATTACCCTATTTAAATTATCAGTTTTTTATTACGAAAGTGCAAGCTCTTGAAATGTTCTCAAAAATTTGTCACTCTGAATCATGCTAATTTCTAAATTATTTAAAAAAAGCTAGGAAAGAAAAAAAAAATAAGGTATATAGCCGTCCTGGTTTTTTATGATCTTAATTTAGGGATCATGTAACCTAGGAATCTATTCCAGGTTCAATATAACTCATTGAGAGAGTAGTATGAGTGATTTATTTGAAGAAGATGAAGAGACTGTTGTAGAAGTAGGAGAAGACTTCATTGATGTAGATGGTGAAGTAGATGTAGAGGATGAGGCAGAGGTTACAGAGGCCGTTACTAGTGGTTTGGATGCTCGCAGACGATTGGAAAATATGCTGGATGAAAAGCGTTTGCGTGATGAACTGGATGACTTCGTTGATTACTAAGTACACCTCATGATACGTACACGAGTGCTCATGGAAGCGGGGGAAAACAGTCTTGCGTTTCCATTAGATGATCGCATTTTTTTGGGTGAAGGTTTATTCGAAACAATTAAAGTGGAGAGCGCCAAACCCTGTTGTGCTTTTTTACATTGGCAACGACTTAGTGGCTCTGCTCTGAAATTGAATATTCCCTTTGAAATGTCATTTGAACATTGGTTAGAGCATTTGCTTCACAAAATTAAGCAAGACAATTTATACCATGGGGGTATTAAAGCAATTTTAAGTGGTGGTTCTGCTCCTCGAGGTTTAGCAGCGAGAGGACAGGTGAGCCAATTAATGCTGCAGACCTTCAATTACACTATAGAAACTCATCCGCTTCGATTGGTGAGTATGCCTTGGTTACGAGATGCGTCTAACCCGGTATATCACGTTAAATCGGTCAACTATTTAGAGGCTATATTGGCTCGTCATCAGGCGTTGGCTTCGGGCGCTGATGATGCCTTGTTTTTTAATTTACACCATCATGCAACTGAAACAACATCTGCCAATTTATTTATGATTCAAAACAGTGAATTATTTACTCCGCCTTTAACAGATGGTGTGCTTGCCGGCATTACTCGCTCAAGGATTATCATACTGGCTGAGCAACAAGACCTAAGTTGCGTGGAAATTTCTTTAACAAAATCAATGCTCAAAGAAGCTGATGCTCTTTTTGTAACGAATGCATTACAAGGAGTTCGTCCGGTTCTTTCTCTGGATGATGTTGTTTTTAGAGTGGATCATCCTTTGATCGCACAATTAAGCTCTTTCAACTGATATTCTCTACAATTCAAATACAAAAATTTTTGAAATCAATCTAAGCGTATCGAAGAACAATCTTTGCTCAGCGCTTGTTGACATTAAAAAACTCCGAACGAAGGTTATTAAAATTTCCGGCGAAATATAGGAAGTCACTGTTGACGATCCAACGTTGCAAATCTTGCAAAACAATAATTGATTGGGTATAACCAAGACGAATTTTTAAAAGAGAACTATATAACATGGATCAAGTTACCTGGAAAGAAAGACAAAAGCAACGCGTTCGTGGTTGGATTAGATTCCTATTGACTCACTGGTTTAAAGTAGAGGTATCTGGAACTTATCAACCTGAAGCCAATTCAGTCATTATTGCCAATAGGACGTCAAAAATTGATTTACTTTTACTGGCAGCTTTTTTACCTGAGCGATTGACAGTCGCTTTGGCTCCAAGCAAATCAGGCAGGTTATGGATAAAATTAATGATGCTTTTTGCTGATGTTATTGCTATAGATTCTACCACCGCTTTAGCTGTCCGACCTTTAATAAAAGCGATACGCGAGGGAAAACGATGTGTTATTTTTCCTCAAGGAATAGAGCTGGATGATGCTAGTTTAAAGGTTTTTGATGGTCCAGGAATGGTACTGAAAAAAGCAGGATCCTCAGTAATACCGATACGGATTGATGGAGCGCAATACAGTATATTTTCGAGTAGTAAAGACAAACACCTTATTCACCTGTTCCCCAAAATTACCATACATATATTACCATCCCAATCATTTATACAAGAAGTAAATAAACTCTTAGATCGAAATGCAGTAAGTACTCGTTTGTTTCGTTTAATAAGCGAATTAACTTTTGCAAATAGTTTTCAATCGATACCTTTGTTTGCAGCCATGATTCAAGGAGTTGCATTAGGAACAAAGAATAGAACAAAAATTGAAGATGCCAATCGAGCTCCATTAACCTCCAGACAATTTCTTGCCCGTTGTTTTATTTTAGGTCGACAAATTAAAAATCAAACTCAAGTTGGAGAGCATGTTGGGATAATGTTGCCTACGACAATTGCTGGTATGGTCATTTTTTTTGCATTGCATGCTTATAGACGTATTCCTGCAATGCTGAATTTCAGTCTCGGGTTTAATAATTTACTTTCTACGTGTAAGGTCGCAGAAATCAGAGTCATTTATACTGCGAAACAATTCATTGCGACTGCAAAGTTGGAGAGCCTTGTTGAAGCATTGCAAAAAGCAGGAATCACTATTTATTTTCTTGAAGATTTTAAATCGTCCATTAAATTGAGTCATAAACTATCGGGTTTGCTTAAAGGTATGTTTCCTTCGCTGGCTTATAAATTGATTGGCGATCCTGTAAGCTCAGATGAAACAGGCGTTATATTATTTACTTCTGGCTCAGAAGGAACACCTAAGGGAGTCGTTTTAAGCCATGCTAATATACTGGCTAATTGTTGTCAGTTAACTTCTCGAGTCGATTTTTCTTCACGCGATAAATTTTTTGATGCTTTGCCCATTTTTCATTGTTTTGGACTAACTGCAGGAGCTATTCTTCCTCTAGTGTATGGAATCAATTGCTTTTTTTATCCCTCGCCGCTGCATTACAAAATAATTCCAGGATTAGTGTATCAAACTGGCGCCACAATTATGTTTGGTACGGATACTTTTTTAACAGGTTATGCTCGTGCAGCTGAACGACATGATTTTAGCAGTGTTCGTTATATTTTTGCCGGGGCCGAGAAAGTGAAGCCAGAAACAATGCAACATTGGATAGAGACTTTTGGGGTGAAAATTTATGAAGGATATGGCGCTACAGAAGCTTCACCTGTGATTTCAACGAATTGTCCTTTGGCGTTTGTCCCAGGTAGTGTGGGGATGCTATTACCCTTTATGGAAAGTCAAATTCAACCTGTAGAAGGTATCGCAAACGGTGGCCGTTTAATGTTACGTGGTCCTAATATCATGAAGGGGTATCTTTCTTCTGAACAGCAAGGGGTGATCAGTGCTCAAGAAGATGACTGGTATGATACAGGAGATATAGTAACTATGAGTGAGGAAGGATTTATCACGATAGCAGGTCGAGCAAAACGCTTTGCGAAAATTGCGGGTGAAATGGTTTCTCTCACTGCAGTAGAAGGGATTGCAGCATCAATTTGGCCTGAACTATTGCATGCAGCACTGAGTAAAAAGAATGCAAAAAAAGGAGAGCAGATTGTATTATTTAGCGAAGCAGCCAATGCAGATAAAGGCAGCTTTATTAGGAAAGTGCAGGAACATGGCTATACCGAGTTATTAATTCCCTACGAGATTTTTCCCGGGAGTAAAATTCCTGTTTTACCCTCAGGAAAAATTGATTACATAACAATTGAAAATGAATTAGTCTAATTTCTTGAAGCACAGCTATTTTTTCAAAACATAACGACCAGGCGCATTCATTATGGGTTTCAATCGTAGTTGGCTAAAATCTGGAGCTGGAATGGATTTTCCTGAATGAACTTTTAGCCATTTTAACCATTCAGGCCACCAGGAACCTTGGTATTCTATAGCATGTTCTAACCAATGTTCTGCACTGGCAGGAGAATGTTTATTCACCTTATAGCCATATTTTTTTGCATCGGGGGCGTTGATAATTCCAGCAATATGTCCTGATCCCCCCAAAACAAATCGTTTGGGACCACTCATCAGTTGGAAACCGATATAGGTAGTTTTCCATGGTGCTATATGATCTTTTTCTGTTGACAGAAAAAAGGTTGGTATATCAATTGTACGGACATCAATCGGAGTATGGTTCAGGTGGATTTTACCTGGCTTTGCCAAATCATTGTGCAAGTACATCCATCTTAAATATTGTGAATGCATGGTTGCGGGCATGTTGGTTGAATCTGAGTTCCAGTATAAGATGTCAAAAGGCACTGCGTTTTTACCGCGTAGATAATTTTTAATAAAAAAAGACCAAATCAAGTCATTTGCACGGAGGGAATTGAAACTCGAAGCCATAAATTTGCCAGCAAGATAGCCTTTGGACTTCATTTCTTCTTCCAATTTTGTAATTTGCTGCTCATCAATAAAAACTGCAATATCACCTGGATCACTGAAATCTATCATTGAAGCTAAAAAAGTGGCGCTGTGAATGGAATTATCTTGATGTGCCTTATTATAGGCAAGCAGCATAGAAAGAAGCGTTCCACCAATACAAAAACCCATGGTATTAACCTGGTCAATATTGAGTTGTTTTTGGATAGTACTGATGGCAGTTAATGGACCTTCGTGTAAATAATCATACAAGCTTTTATGAGCAAAACGTGCATCCGGATTAATCCAGGAAATGATAAATACAGTAATTCCTTGCAGCACTAACCAGCGGACTAATGAATTATGGGGGCTTAAATCCATAATGTAATATTTATTAATCCATGGTGGAATTATGAGCAGAGGAATTGATTTTACTTGCGTCGTTTGTGGCGTATATTGGATAAGTTCCATCATGCTGTTACGAAAGATTACTTTTCCAGGGGTTTTGGCAATATTATCCCCGAGTTTAAAAGCTTCCGTATCCGTCATTTTTATGACTAATCGTGAGGAATTAACTTCTAAATCAGAGAGTAAATTATGCAGTCCGTGCAGTAAATTTTTGCCGTGGCTTTTAAGGGTTTCATCCAAAATCTGTGGATTTGTATGGAGGTAATTTGCTGGAGATAATGCATCCAAATATTGTTTTGTAAAAAATTTTACACGTTTTGCTGCATTTTTGTCATGGTACTCGATCGTTTCGAATAAAGTATTCATATGTTGAGTTGCCAGTAGATAGTGCTGGGTCAATAAATTAAAAAATGGATTATTCAACCAATCTTCTTCTTTAAAACGTGAATCATTAATGGGCATGGGGGTGCCTTCCAGCCAATGCTGGAATTGAGTTTGCGCCAAATTCATGGCATCTTCCCAATATGCAAGTTGCATTTGCCAGATTTTTTCTGGGTTGGTTAATAGAATAGTCACCACATTTTGGAAGTGTTCTGTCAAATCAATATACTGACTTACTAACCTAGGCAGCTGTTGAGGAATATCTTTGATATCAGAAATAATTTGTAGACTTTTTTCTGCTATTGCCTGCAATAGCTCTCCAAGCTCTTTGTCATGGGTCATCCTTGCTCCTGAAGACAAATAAATAGTTATCTATTTTGGTTGGTTTATTCTTATTAATCAATACGCATACTCAACTTAATAAAGTCTATCGATTACCATTCTCGAATTGTTCTTGCATGCCCAAAAAAACCACTTTCTTTGTAAGAGGTCAGCAAGTTAACCGCCAGGGGGGCGGTTAACTTGCTGACCTCTTACCTTTCTTTTTTCTTGTTTACCAGATCAAACAGTCAACTGTTAACTTAAGTCCTATTTTGATGCCTCAATGCTTGAAATGGCGGATTCCTGTAAAAACCATAACTATCCCATGTTCTTCAGCACAAGCGATAATTTGTGCATCTCTAATCGAACCACCTGGTTGAATAATAGCAGAGATACCCGCTTCTGCAGCGATTTCAACAGTGTCAGGAAAAGGAATAAAGGCGTCAGAAGCCATTACTGCGCCTTGAGTATTAAATCCCATTTGTGTTGCTTGCCAAAGTCCAATACGAGCACTCATGACACGGCTGGTTTGACCGCCTCCTAAACCTATTGTTGCGTCATTTTTAGCATACACGATGGCATTCGATTTTACATGTTTTGCTGCAAGCCAGGCAAACAGTAAATCATTCATTTGTTGTTCAGAAGGTTTATTTTTAGTCACTGTTTGTAATTCATAACTGCCGAGAGAAAGTGAGTCGTGTTCCTGTACGAGTATGCCTCCATCTACTTTTTTCATGCTTAAGCGGAAGGTATCATCCTCTTTCCAAAACCCAGTGACCAATACGCGGATATTTTCTTTACTGGCTAGAATTTCTTTTGCTTCAGTACTTAGTTCAGGGGCTACAATCACCTCCACAAATTGTTTTTCAAGGATGGTTTTTGCTGTAATGCCATCTAATGTTTGGTTAAAAGCAATAATGCCGCCATAAGCTGATGAGGGGTCGCATTGAAATGCTTTGAGATAAGCACTAAGTAGCGTATCACTTATGGCAATGCCGCATGGGTTGGCATGTTTAATAATCACACATAGAGGTTTTTCTCTGGAAAATGATTTAACACAATCTAAAGCAGCGTCAGCATCCAGGATATTGTTATAGGATAATTGTTTGCCTTGAACTAATTGAGCTGATCCTAAAGAACCTGAAGTGACGTTTTTATCAACGTAGAACACAGCTTGTTGGTGAGGGTTTTCACCATAACGCAGGTCTGTTATTTTATTGAATTGGCATGTAAGAACTTCTGGAAAACCACAAGGGATGTAGTGTTTATCTAGAGTAGTCAAATAATTAGTGATCGCCGCATCATAAGCAGCAGTATGAGAAAAGGCCTTTTTAGCTAAGGTAAATCCCCAATCAGAAGGCACTTTTTTGTTTTTTATATGATGTATCAGTTCCGGATAATCTTCTGGTTTTACTACTACGAACGTATGTGCATGATTTTTTGCTGCTGAGCGAATCATGGCAGGTCCACCAATATCAATATTTTCTATAGCATCATTGAAATTACAGTCCGGCTGACTTATGGTTTGTTCGAAGGGATACAAATTAATGATAAGTAAATCAATGGGTTTGATTTTATGCTCTTTTAAGATTTTATCATCCTTTTTTCTGCGAGCAAGCAAACCTGCATGAATTGCAGGATGCAAGGTTTTTACTCGACCGTCCAGTATTTCTGGAAAGCCTGTACACTCACTGACTTCAGTAACTGGCAACTTATTTTCTTTAAGTAATGCAGCAGTATTGCCGGTTGCAATGAGTTCCACCCCCTGCCCATGGAGTACCTTGGCAAGTTCTACTATACCTCTTTTATCAGAAACGCTCAGCAAGGCTCTTTGGGGATTAAAAGTAGAGAAAGTGTGGTCTTGAGTCATTACATTACTACCTTTTTTAGGATAATTGACGTTAAACTAATTACGTGCAAAAGCCAATAATGACCATCCATTAAGGTTTTCTTGATGCACGGGATGAAACAATAAGTTATAAGTTTCTATAAGCGCAGGAGCTTGTTCTTCCAGTAATCCTGAGACAACAAGCACTCCATCAGGGTTCAGCAATTGTTGGAAGCGTTCTTTTAGTATGAGCAATGGCGCCAATAAAATGTTTGCAATAATCAAATCTACCGGTTGATGTAAGGCTTCAGGCATACTAATTGAAAGTTTGCATTCATCAAGCTCATTCGCTAATGCATTATTTTGAGTGGCTTGCAAGGCTTGTGGATCAATATCCACTGCATGAACATCTGCTGCACCCAATTTTAGGGCTGCTAGTGAAAGTATTCCTGAACCACAACCATAATCAATAATGCTTTTATTTTTTAAATTAGTTTGTTCCAACCAGGTTAAACATAAAGAAGTAGTTGGATGAGTTCCTGTTCCAAAGGCTAGACCTGGGTCTAACATTAAGTTGACTGCGTCTGGTTCTGGGGGTGTTGACCAAGAGGGACAAATCCATAAGCGTTGGCCAAAACGTTGTGGTTTGAAATCGTCCATCCAGACTCTTTCCCAGTCTTTATCTTCTAATACTTCCAGTGTGCAGCTTAATGAGGGACGGGTGTGTACCAAATAATCGCGAGTGTATTGTGCTTGAAAAATTTCAGCAAACAAAGCCTGAATAATTACTTCAGGCCATAAGGGCGTAGTTCCTGGTTCTGGCTCCAGAACTGGATTGTCGTTTTTGTCTGTCAGCATAATGGATAGAGCGCCGAATTCTTCTAGTTCTTCGCTAAGCTTCTCTATCTCTTGTCCTAGACAATGATCTATCTTTAATTGAAACCACACAGCATTAATCCTTTAGCATTTTTTCAAGATAATGAATATTTGTACCACCCGCTATAAAGGATTGGTCATGAAGAATACGTTGATGCAATTCAATATTGGTTTTTATACCATCAATAATAATTTCATCGAGCGCATTACGCATTCTTGCGATTGCCTCTGCACGAGTTACACCATAGCTAATCAGCTTGCCTATCATGGAGTCGTAGTTGGGTGGAACGGTATAACTACTGTAGATATGGGAATCGAAGCGAATTCCAGGTCCGCCGGGTTGATGTAATAACTTTATCATGCCAGGTGAAGGCATAAAGGTTTTAGCATCTTCGGCATTGATTCTGCATTCAATTGCATGTCCACGCAGTGTAATGTCTTCTTGAGTCAGAGTAAAAGGTATTTCGCTGGCAATTTTAATCTGTTCTTTAATCAAATCAATTCCAGTGATCATTTCAGTTACAGGATGTTCGACTTGGATGCGTGTATTCATTTCAATAAAATAAAAACAGCCATCCTGATATAAAAATTCAAAAGTACCTGCGCCGCGATATTTCAGATCTTGGCAGGCTTTAATTACAGAGGCGCCAATTTTAGCTCTAATTTCCTGATTAATTCCTGGAGCGGGTGCTTCTTCAACTACTTTTTGATGGCGTCTTTGCATGGAACAATCCCGTTCACCTAAATGAATGGCTTTACCCTTACCATCTCCCAAAACTTGGAATTCAATATGGCGAGGGTTTTCCAGGAATTTTTCCATATAAACAACAGGATTATTAAATGCAGCTTTAGCTTCACTGCGAGTAAGTGCTATTGCGTTAAGAAGATGGGGTTCGTTATGCACAACACGCATACCGCGTCCACCACCACCACCTGCTGCTTTAATAATAACAGGATAACCAATACTGCGGCCAATTTCCAGGTTGTAACTGTCATCATCAGTTAAAGGCCCATCAGACCCTGGAACACAGGGAACACCAGCAGATTTCATTGCATTAATGGCAGATACTTTATCACCCATAAGACGAATGGTGTCCGCTCGGGGACCGATAAAACGAAACCCGCTTTTTTCTACAATATCAGCGAAATCTGCGTTTTCAGAAAGAAAGCCATAACCTGGATGAATGGCTACGGCATCGGTAATTTCAGCAGCAGAAATAATCGCAGGTATGTTAAGGTAACTTTTTTGAGCTGGAGCAGGGCCAATGCAAACAGTTTCATCAGCAAGTCGAACGTGCAATAAATCTTTATCTACATCCGAATGTACGGCTACAGTCTGAATGCCAAGTTCTTTACACGCACGCAAGATGCGAAGAGCGATTTCGCCTCTGTTGGCAATAACAATTTTACTGAGCATGGGCGCACCTCTATTCTATAACAAACAAGACCTGGTCGTATTCAACAGACTCTCCATTCGCGACAAGTATTTCTACAATTTTACCGGCGCGATCAGCTTCAATTTCATTAAACATTTTCATTGCTTCAACAATGCACAAAACATCGCCCGCTTTAACTGATTGACCAACAGTGACGAATGCTGGGCTCTCTGGTGATGGGGAAGTATACATGGTACCCACCATAGGGGAACGAATTTTATGACCGGCACTATGGGATGCAGGTTTGCTCTCTTGATGCGGTACGGTTGCAGCAGGGGCTATCGGGAATGGTTCTGAGCGAGGAGCAGAAACATAGCGAACCTGTGGAGCTTCCACATGAGCACTGCTATTACGGCTCAATCTAAGGGACTCTTCCCCTTCTTTGATTTCAATTTCTGAAATACCGGTTTCTTCCAGCAATTCAATTAATTTTCTAATTTTACGAATGTCCATTAGTTGATTCTCTTTCAATAATTGATGTTAATGCTAACGAATACCCTTGTGCACCTAAACCACTGATTGTACCTTTGGCTATATCAGAAAAATAAGAATGGTGACGAAAAGTTTCGCGGGAATAAATATTGCTGATATGTACTTCAATAAATGGGATTGCAACAGCAATTAAAGCATCTCTTAATGCCACACTGGTATGAGTGAATCCTGCAGGATTAAAGAGTATATAGTCAATTTTATCGATATAAGCCTGGTGAATTGCCTGAATTAAATCTCCTTCAGAATTGCTTTGGTAGCAATGAAGTGACAATCCAGCCTCTGTTGCTTCTTTAATTAAACGAGTATTGATATTTTCTAAAGTTGTAGCTCCATAGATCGAGGGTTCTCGAGTTCCTAGGAGATTCAAATTTGGTCCATGTAAAACCAGAATTTTTTTCATGTTTTTTTAAGTGTCGAGCGAATGTGGCAGATTTTGCCTGATCTTCATAAAATTGTCTATATATCTACGAGGATAACTGCACGATCCCTGCTTTTTTTATAATGAAGAGGTTATAAAATAGGATGAAAATTTGCTTGCTTTGGGGCTGTGGCCTAGACTTATTCATACATCAAATAAATGTTTTAATAATATTAAAATGAGATTAGAGAAATTTTATATGTCTTAGCATGTTCATTTTTTTAGAGAAAAAATCTTATTGAAGGGATTTTTGATGCAGGAACAACCTAAGCAACAACAGGATGTGCCCCAAGTGCAGCCTGTATTATTTTTTATTATTATTATGATGATGATATTAGTGCAAATATCAATTGATCTTTATGTTCCTTCATTACCAGCGATTAGCAAAGCATTTCACACTACAGAATCAACAACTCAATACACTATGTTTCTTTTCATGCTAGGACTTGGTATCTCTCATCTTTTTTTTGGACCTTTATCCGATAAGATTGGTCGCAAACGGCCGCTTATTTATGGCATTGGTATAAGTATCGTGGGTAGTTTATTTTGTTTTCTTGCTCCATCGGTTTTAGTGTTATTGTTTGGGCGTTTTCTGCAAGGTTTTGGTATTGGTTCTTGCAGTTCGGTAGGGCGTTCTTTGATCCGTGATCTTTTTACAGATAGGTATCTGTCAAAAATAGGTTCTTATGTAGGAATAACAAGTACGCTGCTTTTGGTTGCTTCACCCATTTTAGGTGGTTATATTCAAGAACATTTTGGATGGCGCGCTAATTTTTTATTTGTGTTTATTATCGGTCTGATGTTTTGGGTTTTCATGTGTTTGATTTTGCCCGAAACCAATAAAAATCTAAACCCTAATGCCACCAAACTAAGCGTAATAAAGAAAAATTATTATGCTTTATTAAAATCCAAAATATTTCTGGGCTACACTCTTTGTGCCTGTTTTGCGTGTGCTGGTTTGGTTTCTTACCTGACTATTGCTCCTTTTTTGTTTCAAAATGTATTGGGTTTAAGTCCGTTACAATATGGTCAACTGTCTGTATTTATTGCTGGAGCTATTTGTCTTTCAGGTCTATTGAATAGCCGATTAGTGATGGTGAAAGGGGTGCCGTATATGTTATTTATTGGCGTAATGCTTATGACTAGCGGTGGTTTAATGATGCTTCTTTTTGCCTTTGTGGGTATTTTGCATGTCCTGTCTATTATGATTCCCATTGCTTTGTTTAGCATGGGGGCTGGTTTAACGTTCATTAATGCCTTTGCAGGCGTTTTTCATCCATTTCCAAAAATAGCAGGAACAGTAGCTGCATTGTATGTGAGTATGCAGGATTTAACCTCTGCATTGACTAGTGGTCTTATCGCGCTTACTAAGACACAAGGTCAGTTTTCTCTAGCGCTTATTTTGCTTTTATTAGGCTTAAGTGCTTTGGCTTCATGGTATTATTCATCAAATGGCCAATGAACAGTTAATCGAGTTATCCAAGCTGCTTGAAAAGAGCCTGTTTAAGAAAATCTTGTGTTTGTCTTTTTAGCCTGAATCGAGCAAAACATTTATCTCTGTTCCTAGGTTTTTTGCATACTTAAATTTACTTCATGTAAACTCAGCTTTCTTGGATAGAGATGTCCTGCCTTTCATCCAATATCTACAGGTCCCTTCGCCTCCTTATATCTGCCATGTAGGTGAGTTCTTTGGCGACTATGAAATAACATTTTCAAAAAAGTTAAAACTATGCTAGCTTGGATGGGTTTTTAGAAGTTGTATTGTTTTATTTTTAGTGGTACTTGCAGGTGTAGCTCGCTGTTGAGGCCATCCAAGTGATTTTATAGCTTGCTTTTATGGATGATGTTATCGGTCCAACAGATCACGAGTTGCTTTCAATTTTTAAATTAAGTTGCAAAAAGGAGTGAGTTTCAATGCATCATAATTACTATTTATCTCCCTTGGCTGTTGCCCTGGCTTTAGGCTTCGCCTCCCCAACTAGAGCCGCAGAACCCCTGCCTTTACAGAAGGCATCTTTTGCTCAAGTAAAGCAAAAGTTTGCAATAGTGACACAAGGTATATCCGTTGCTAAAGATAGTTTAAGTTTTGTAAGTGAGCATACTGATCGTAATAAAGTAACTCATGTTCGCATGCAACAAAAATATATAGGATTCCCTGTTCATGGTGGCTACGCCATTATGCACAGTATGAATGCAGCAAAAGCATTAGCAGCAGCTCAGGCTAATGTCGCTATGAATGGTGTTATTTATCAAGGTCTGCAATCTGAATTAGGTCAAGCTGATGCATCTTTTGTGAAAAATGCTGATGTTGCTTTACAACACTTTAAAGCCAAGTATGCTAACAAAGAGGTTAGTGACGAAAAAGTTACACCCATGATTTATATCGATGACGCTCATAAAGCACATTGGGCTTATAAAGTCAGTGTTCTTATTCGTCATCAGGATAAAATCCCTGAGCGCCCAACTGCAATTATTGACGCAACAACCAGTCAGTCTTTTGTGCAATGGAATGATATCAAAACCGAGAAAGCTTCTGTAAATGGTTCTGGTTTCGGTGGCAACCAAAAAGTAGGTGTTTTTCAATACGGTGCTGATTTACCCTATCTCGATTTAACTCGCGATACGAGTGCTCAACTCTGCTTTATGGAAAATACTGATGTTAAAGTGATTGACATGGAACATAAATATAGTTCAAGAGGTAAAGCAATGAAATTTGCTTGCCCAAAAAATGACTCAAATATTTATATGACCGGCTATAAAGCTGATGGATATGATCAAGATAATGGCGCAGCTTCCCCAACTAATGATGCCTTGTATGCAGGTCATGTGATCAAGCATATGTATGCTGAATGGTATAATACTGATGCTCTGACTAATGCTGATGGAACTCCAATGCAATTAGTTATGCGTGTTCATTATGGCGAAGGTTATGAAAACGCGTATTGGGATGGCTCACAGATGACTTTCGGTGATGGCGATACCATGATGTATCCTTTGGTTTCTCTAGGTGTAGGTGCTCATGAAATTAGCCACGGTTTTACTGAACAACATTCCAATCTTGAGTATTATGGTCAATCAGGTGGTATGAATGAAGCATTTTCTGATATGGCAGCCCAGGCAGCTGAATATTATTCAATAGGTAAGAGCACTTGGCAAATTGGTGGCGAGATCATGAAAGAAGATAGTGGTTTTGATGCTCTTCGTTACATGGATCAACCAAGTCGTGATGGTGAATCTATTGATACAGCAGATGAGTATTATAGCGGCTTGGATGTACATTATTCCAGTGGCGTTTATAACCATTTGTATTTCATTTTAGCTAATCAGCCTGGTTGGAATGCCCGTTTGGCCTTTGATGTTATGGTTAAAGCCAATATGGACTACTGGACGCCTTATTCAGATTTTGATGAAGGCGGAGAAGGTGTGATAAATGCAATGAAGGATCTTCTAGACGGTGATGCAAATCACGAAATCTATCCTCAAGGTGCTTTATGTGATGTTAAAAAATCTTTGAATGAAGTTAGAATCAATGTTGATATGGATGATTGTAATAGTTAATTGCTAAGTTTGATAAAATCAGCCAGAAGCTGACTTATAACTTCTGGCTGTTCCATATGGATATGATGCCCTCCATCAACTTGTTTAAGTGTTAAATCTTTTACTGACTTAATACGATTTTTGATGATCTCCGTATCAAAAGAAAATCCATTGCTGGCAATTAGTAAATAGGTTTTTGCCTTAATCTCTCGTAAACAAGAAAGTATTTGATCTTCTGTCATCCGCAAAGGTGTACGTACTAGTAAACGAGGATCGTGTCGCCAGTGAAATTGTCCATTTTTTTCTATTAACCCTCTCTCGCAAAGAATTTTTGCAATCTCTAAAGAGACATATCCTTTAAAGGCTCGCGCAAGTGCTGCGCTGTTCACGTGATCATAACCTTTGGAACGTTTGCTTTTTTGACTCATAAAATGTGCATATTCCCTCAACTGCTGGCATGCAGTTTCTGCAGGATGGGAAAATGGCCCTAATCCCTCGATTAGGCTGAGAGAAATAAGACGCTCAGGGACAACACCGCCGACCAAACTGGCTAAACATGCTCCCATAGAGTGACCTAATAGATGGACTCTATCCAGTTTTAGGGCATTGATGAGTTCTATTACAATAAAAATTCCATCAAAAAAATGATAATTACATCCTTCTGGAATATGTGATGAGTGACCATGTCCAGGTAAATCAACTGCTATAAAATGAAATTCATTCTCAAGGCATGAAGCGAGAGGTGCAAAGCTGTTTGCATTATCTAGCCAACCATGGAGTGCTAAAATTGTCGGTTTATCAGGATTCCCCCAGATTTTACAGGCTATAGAAAATCCTGGAATGGACAGTTCTCGTGCTTTCATTTTATTTCCGTTTGTTCTAATAAATAACAATTATCCTAAAATAAATTTTAGTCTATCATCTCGTGTTTCATTTGCATATTTTAGGATAAACCTCTATTGATTACCTCATGTATGTTGAAAGAAATCCAGACTTTTACCCGTGTCGTAACGATTTTTTTATCAATTTAGTGATATGCTTAATACAGAAACCTGAACAAGGTAAACCATGCAAGAAGAAGTACGTAATGTTTCATTGATAACATACAATATTCACAAAGGGTTTGGTGTGGGTGCAGTTCGTTTTTTGCTTCCCAAAATGCGTGATGCAATAACGAACTTAAACCCAGATTTTGTTTTTTTACAAGAAGTACAAGGTGAGCACCTTAAACGTGAAAAACGGATAAATGCTTGGCCAGTTGCACCACAATTCGAGTATATAGCAGAAAACATATGGCCCCATTATGTTTATGCAAAAAATGCTGTATATCAATCGGGTCATCATGGAAATGCGATTTTAAGTAAATATGCATTTGAACGATTTGAAAATATTAATCTTACCAATATTCGGAGAGCCTCAAGAGGAATATTACATGCACAATTGCGATTGGATAAAATAACCATTCATTTATTATGTGTGCATTTAGGTCTTTTTAAAACAGAACGTATGATACAATGTAATGCGTTAATGCAGCGAATTAAGGATGTAGTTCCTCCAGATGAACCCTTGCTGATGGCGGGAGACTTCAATGATTGGCGCACAATTCTTTCCAGACCTTTAGCTGAAAACTTAAATATAGAAGAGGCTTTTGTTTCAGTGGAAGGGCAACATGCTCGTTCATTTCCTGCAATTAGACCAGCGCTTTGCGTCGACCGGGTCTATTTTCGTGGTATGAAAGTACATGCTGTAGCCTGTTTGCATGGTAAGCCCTGGAGCATGCTTTCTGACCATTTGCCACTTTATGCACGTTTTGAGTTGATTTAGCCTGGATTTATTAAACCGGGCTTTATCAAGCCTCACATAGTGATCTATGCTGCGCATTTTTGTAACCGTTCACGCCTATTCAAGGAAAGGCTGCATTTGGTGCATCTTCCACGAAAATAATACTTCGAAAGCCTCACATACTGATGTATGCTCCGTTTCCTCAGAATGATTTTCGTGCAACCTGCACTCAAATCCAACCTTTCACCAAGAGTCAAGCATAACCCCTGAACGGATGCGCATTTTTAGAGAGATTTTCTCTCAACCTGCGCTCAAATTCGACTGTTTGTGCTACATCCAGCATAGGGACCTGACCTATTATTTGTTCTACTTCCAGCAGGGGGCCTGAGCTATTATGCAATCTCCTCTTCCTTGTGGTTGAGGAGATGAAATAAGATTAGTTATTCCATACTGCTATTATATTCACTGACACAGGCTAATCCGTTCAGCCGAGCCCGTTTCAATAAAGCCTCTTGTGCTTTTTCAGTATTTTCTTTCTTGCCGCCCCAAGCAGCTAAACAATCTTCCTGCAATGCTCTACCAAAAGAAAAACTAAGTAGCCAGGGTTGATGATCGATGCTGTTTATTGCATTTAAATTTGCTGTAGCCTGTTGTGAGGTTTGGCCTCCTGAAAGGAAATTAATTGTTGGTACTGAAGCGGGGACATTATTACGGAATACACTAATCGTATAGTCAGCAACCTCATCTGGCGCACTGAAGGGTTTGTATTCTTTACCACAGGTAACCATGCTCGGTTTCAAGATGATATGTTCTAATTCAACCTGGTGAATGAATAGAGCATGGAATAATTCATGCAATACAATTTCACATACTTCGGCACAGTGTTCAATACTGTGATCACCATCTATAAGTACTTCAGGCTCAACAATAGGAACAATTCCTGCTTCTTGGCACGCCGCTGCATATCGGGCTAGATTTTCTGCACCAGTTTTTACAGCAGTTAAACTAGGAGTATATTCAGAAATGGAGTAAACATTACGCCATTTTGCAAATTTAGCTCCTAATTTTTTAAAATGCAGTAAACGCTCAGTTAAGCCGTCCAGACCTTGGGTTACTTGTTCTTTTTCGGTATTGGCTAATTCAACCAATCCTTTATCTACTTTAATCCCAGGAACGATTCCTTTATCGGCGAATAATTTGGCAATAGAAGTTCCATGCTCATCTGTCTGATTAAAGGTGTCTTCAAATAAGATAACACCATTAATGTACTGCTCTAAATTCGGTGTGGTTGCAAGCATTAGTCGATAATTTTTGCGATTTTCTTCATTATTTTCAACACCAATTGAGGCAAATCGTTTGCCAATGGTTCCGTTGCTTTCATCGGCAGCTAAAATACCCTTGCCTTCTTGTACCATTTGTTCCATGGTATTAGATAATTCTTCATAACTCATAACGTTTTGCTCCTGATCATTTTTATCTAGATATATATTTTTCACGTATAATTTGTTGCATGGCAAAGCCTTGCTCTTTTAAGGAGTTAAAAGCTTCGTCAATCATACCTGGATTTCCACATAAATAAATAACATCCTTCTGTGGTTGCAGGTTAAGTGAAGGAAAAGCATGTTGTACGTAGCCACTGTATTCATTTTCATTCAGCTCATGCTCCGATTGGCGGCTTAAATAGGGTCTGAAAGTAACCTGAGAGTATTTTTGTGCGAAAGTTTGAAACTCATTTGCATAAAGAATTTCTTCACGTCGCTGTACTCCTTGCAGAATAACAACCTGTAGCTGCGGGTGTTGTTCCAAAAGAGTACCTAGTTCATCAAGCATTGCTCTGTATGGAGTAATCCCTGTGCTGGTAGCGACTAAAATAAAGCGACCTGGTAATTCCTCTTTAAGAGTTAATCGACCATAGGGGCCACTTATAAGAATTGTATCGCCGGGTTTTAAATTATATAACAACTCTGTACCTGGTCCATTTTCAAAATAACCTGCTGCAAGCTCTATTTTATTATCATATTTTGGTGGATTGGCTATACTATAACTACGCTTTAATGCTTTACCTTGATGTTCGAAGTGAATCGTTATAAATTGACCAGGTAAATAATTAAATTGCGAGGATAGTTCACAATGAAAGATGAAGTGTTTTACTTTAGGAGAAACCATAAATGATTCTTTTAAAGTAATAGGAAATGTATTTATTTGCATGACGGATATCAACTTTATTTTAAAAACTAGAGATTATAACCCTGAACTAAGGTTAATATAAGCAAAAAATTATGCATTGCAAGATTTTGCGTCATATAATTAAATTATGAATATACCCGATCTAGTTACAATGATAGGCAATTTAAGCCAATCCTTATACCCTGTGCAGCATTTTATAACCGGGGGGGCTTACATATTAGGCGTTTTATTTTTTATGACGGCTATAGCTAAACTCCGAAAAATTGCTGACCACAGAGCACAATCCTCTTCGCAAGAGAAAATGTATACCCCCATGATGTATTTAGTTTTTGGTGCGGCATTGATTTATTTACCCTCGGCCTTAAATTATATGGCTAATACAACCTTTGGTACGGGTAATATTCTTACTTATACTTCATATAATCCCACTAATATATTTAGCTCGATGGGATTGTTGGTTCAGACTGCAGGAGTCTTGTGGTTTGTACGTGGATGTGTTCTGGTCGCGCAGTCGAGTGAACCGGGTACGCAACATGGCCCTAAAGGCTTGGTGTTTATTTTTGCAGGAATTTTGGCAATGAATTTTGATAATACCATAGCCGCGTTGAATTATGTGATGGGTGGTATCGCCAATTGGGGTATGGCGCTCAAAAGTAGCCAGGGTTACTAGGATATTATTCTAGGCACTTCAGGCCTTTTACCGGAATACAAAGAGACACTTAATGTGTCTATAGTATTTACAGGAAAATTAGTTATCTTCGCCACAAATTCTAAGGTTGTTTGCCTTGGCAAAATCAATAATCGATTGATAGAGGGATGGACTTGACTCTTTGAGTTTTGAATCAAGTAAAACACATTGGTATCCATCACTATTTACACTTGGACGCAATAGGGGGGAATAGTGAATGCGGCTATTTTTAAAACTTGCCAGTGAGCCACTCATGCGCTCTGCCCAGTCGCTTGGCCGAAATGTTTTTCCTTGGGAAGTTATTCCTTCTATAACAATCGTTTTACTTTCAGATGCAGTCATAACTTCATACAAATTAAATACAGTGTGCTAAGTATACCATCATATGGTATATACTGTATTGAAATTTATTCATTTAGTAGCAATATATTTGTTTTAAATTTGGTTTTCAAAAGTAAATTTTATCCCTATTATGTCAACATATTTTATTTAGTGTTATTTAAAGGTTAATAAGAATGGAAAAAGAAAGTCATTCTGGCATTTATTTACTGCCTAATTTATTCACAACAGCCAGTTTGTTCGCTGCGTTTTACTCTCTTGTTGCCTCGATGAAAGGGCAATATGAAGCAGCTGTCATCGCTATATTTATTGGCATGATTGCAGATGGATTGGATGGAAGGATTGCACGTTTAACACATACTCAGACTGCATTTGGTGCTGAATATGATAGTTTATCGGATATGGTAACGTTTGGAGTGGCCCCTTCATTATTAGTTTATAATTTGCTTTTAGGCCAATTAGGGAAGGTTGGATGGTTGGTTGCCTTTGTCTATACAGCAGCTGTAGCTTTACGTTTGGCTCGTTTTAATACTCAGCTTGAAACAGCAGATAAACGTTATTTTCAGGGAATACCTTGTCCTCCAGCTGCAGCAGTGATGGCTTCTTTTTCGTGGTTATGTTACCAACATAGTTGGTTAAATATCTATGTGGCAGTATTCACTGCGGTTTTATCTTTAATTGTTTCTGCTTTAATGGTGTCTAACATTCAATATTACAGTTTTAAAGAGGTAGATTTTAAAGGGACGGTTCCATTTTTATATGTCCTGGTGATTATTACTTTATTTGTAGCTATTGCCGCCAATCCTTCATTTGTTTTATTTATAGGTTTTACGATGTATGCTTTATCTGGATTGGTTATCACTTTAATTTCTTTGAATAAAATAAGAAAGCGAAGAAATAAAACAGACAACTGATACCCCTTCCTGGTGAAGGAGACTCGTTGATAGAAAGCAGCAGAAATCTAGTAATCGTTCACACCTATTCAAGGAAAGGCTGTCTTTGGTGCAGATTGCACGAAAATAATACTTCGGAAGCCTCAGATACGGATGTATGCTCCGTTTCCTCAGCATGATTTTCGTGCAAGTTGCACTCAAATCCAACCTTTCACCAAGAGTCAAGCATAACCCTGAACGGATGTGAAATCTACTCTCCTTCACCAAAAAAATTATTAATTAGCTGAGATAATGCTTCATTCATCTGTATTTCGTCTGGACCATCGATTTCCATGATGATTTCGCTGCCTTTATTAGCGGCAAGCATCATCACACCCATAATGCTTTTTCCATTAACGGTTTGTGAGTTAATGCTGACATCAATTTGGCTTTGGTATTTAGCTGCAGTTGAAACAAATTTTGCCGAAGCGCGCGCATGCAAGCCCAATTTATTAATTATTTTAATTTTAGTTTTTATCATAGCGCGTATAATCTACCATGAAGCACACATTAAGGGTAGCCGTAAGAGCTCCGGCAAGGGAAACGTAACCGTTCACGCCTATTCAAGGAAAGGGTGTTGGTGCATCTTCCACGAAAATAATACTTCGGAAGCCTCACGTACGGATGTATGCTCCATTTCCTCAGCATGATTTTCGTGCAAGCTGCACTCAAACCCAACCTTTCACCAAGATTCAAGCATACCCCCTGAACGGATGCAAAACTTGCGAATCAAGCCTCACATAGCGATCTATGCTGTTGCGCTTGTTTCGCAAGTTTTTTGCACAGCCTGTCAAGTCTGACCTTTTGTGCCACTTTCAGCAGGGGGCCCGAGCTATTACGCGTAGGCCTGGGTAAGTGTCAAAGCTATAACCCAGGGATTAATAAAAAATTTCTGATTGATGGGCTATGCCTTCATTCAGGTTACTTAAAGTGATTGTTTCTAATCATCACGATGTTTACGGCTTTTTTCTTTATGTTTGATGAGTTGCCGATCTAGTTTATCAATTAAAGTATCAATTGCGTTATATAAATCGTCAGATTCAGAGCTTGCATGCAACTCGCCTTTGGTTACAAAAACAGTTGCCTCGGCAATTTGTCTTAATTTTTCCACATCAAATACCACATTAATGGAAGTAATATGATCAAAGTGACGCTCTAGCTTATCAAATTTTTCTTCAGTAAATGCTCTGATGGCAGGAGTAACATCCATACGATGTCCAGTGATGTTAATTTGCATAAAAATCTCCTAGTGACATAGAATCTTAATAAAATCAGGATTCTTATTAATTACGAATTATTTTTCTTTCATTAGATGGAGCAATTCCCATTGCTTCACGGTATTTTGCTACGGTTCTTCTTGCTACTTGAATACCCTGTTCTTCCAACAACAAGGTGATTTTACTGTCACTCAATGGTTTTTTTCTATTCTCTGATGCGATTAATTTTTTTATCACGGCACGTATAGCGGTAGACGAGCATTCATCACCAGCACTTGTATTGACATGACTAGAGAAAAAATATTTAAGCTCGAATACCCCCCGAGGAGTATGAATGAATTTCTGCGTGGTGACACGAGAAATAGTCGATTCATGCATATCCAGAGCAGAGGCAACATCATTAAGAATTAATGGTTTCATTGCTTCATCTCCCAGTTCAAGGAATCCTTTTTGGTATTCCATGATGCTCATGGCTACCTTAAGTAATGTTTCCTGGCGACTCTGAATACTTTTTAAAAACCAACGTGCTTCTTGCAGATTATTTTTCAGAAACTGATTATCTGCACTGTTATTTGCACGTTGAATGAGTGATGCATATTGGTTATTAATACTTAAATTGGGAAGAACACTTTGATTCAATTGAACTTTCCATTGATTATTAATTTTTTTAACCGTTAAATCCGGAATAATGTATTCGGTAATGTCTTCATGAATTAAGTTACCTGGTTTTGGGTTTAATCCTTGGATAATCTTCAATATCTCATCAATCGTTTTTTCAGTAACTTGATGATTTTTCATTATTTGTTTGTAATTATGCTGACCCAGCAATTCGATATCTTTGGTAATAATCTTTTTTGTCAATGCTAAATGTTCGGTATCCAAAGGAAGTTGTTCCAGTTGGACGAGTAATGTTTCAGCGAGATTGATCGTAGCACACCCTACTGGATCAAACAATTGCAAACGATGTCGCACCGCTTCTATTTCATCCAGATCCAGTGGATGTTCCTCACTGGTAAGACTTGTATGTAAATCGGCGATAGTATTACTTAGAAAGCCATCACTATTAATAGCATCGATGAGTGCAGTTGCTATGGCTCTATCGATATCACTCATGGACGAACGATCGAGTTGCCATCTTAAATGATCCTGCAAATTGATGGTTGTACAATGTAAATTATCGAAATTATAATCATTGTCTTCAAAATGGGAGCGTTTATTTGAGCTTTGATACAGTTCTGACCACTGAAAGTCATTAAATTCATCGCTATTTTGTTGTTCTGCTTCATGAGCAGTAGATTCTTCTTTATTTTCATTTGGTGTTGATTCCAGCATGGGATTTGATTCAACAATAAGTTGAATTTCTTGCTGTAAATCAATTGTTGATAATTGCAGTAGCCTTATTGCTTGCTGTAATTGTGGCGTGAGCGTCAAATGCTGATTAATACTTAGCTGCAATGATGGTTTCATGCAAATCCTCTTTGTATTCATTGCTATTTAATATCAGTTTAAACGATCCGTAAGGATTATCCAGTGTTTACCCCGTTAAATTCGGTATAGAACCTGAAAAAATGCTCTTTGAGATATTTGGTGAGTTATTCTAGATGAAAGAAAGCACTGTATAGACTCTATCAAGATATACATATATGTATTGACTATGTATTGACGAAAATTTGTTTTAAAATTAAAAGGCCCCGGAAAATCTAGGGCCTTTTAATTATTTTACTTTTTTCTCTTTGAAAAGCACATGTTTGCGTACTTTGGGATCGTACATCATCAGCTCCATCTTTTCAGGATGGTTACGTGGGTTTTTAGTTGTAGTTTTATAGTATCCAGTTCCTGCTGTGGATTCCATTTTCACTTTTATCTTTCCAGCACATTGGGATCCTAAGCTTAGAATTCCACGTGGACAAGTTGTCGCG
>JADMIO011482766.1_pt1 | contig 81378 bp, 64 predicted proteins | sample 8958161 | NCBI WGS metagenome assembly JADMIO01 (sample SAMN16585339, study PRJNA669376) | soil metagenome | isolation source: Crop rotation soil | place: USA: Cullars Rotation, Alabama | collected 2011
AGGTGAGCCAGTGTGATTACATTTGCGGCCTAACTGTGGCCAGTCCAGTTACGCTGGAGTCACTAGTATTTAGGTGACACTATAGAAGCGGCCGCGACAACTTGTCCACGTGGAATTCTAAGCTTAGGATCCCAATGTGCTGGAAAGGGCGCTGGCCAGCGAGAGTACACAGGCTTCGTACTCGTGCGTGGTTTGGACCCGCTCCAGCAGGCTTTTGAACTCCTGTTGGGACACGTTGACCCGCATGCCCAGGGGCTTCAGGTCGTCCTGGATCAGGGTGGCCATCTGCGCCCGCTCCGGACTGCTGTTGCTGGTGAGGATGGTGAACTCCACCGGGTGCCCGTTGGGATCCAGCAGGCCGCCTTCGCGGTTCCACTTAAACCCATCGGCTGCCAGCAGTTGGCGTGCGCGCTCCAGCGATCGCTTGGGCGCCGGAAGCGACTGATTGATCCACGCCTTATTGCCCGGCGGGACCGGCCCCGCCAGAGGCACCGCGCGTCCCATGTAGACCAGCCGGACAATGGCGTCGCGATCGACCGCGGCGGATACCGCCTGCCGGAAGCTCTTGCGCAGCAAAAACGCCTGGTGAGCCGCGATCTGCGGAGGAATTCCCGCCGGCAGGTTGGCCAGGTTGAAGAACAGGAAGTTGTACTCCATGCTGCCTGCCGAGTTCGCCAACTCGAACCCGCGGCGCTCCCGGTCCTTCTCCAGAACCGCGAAGTTGCGCGCTCCCACCCGGCTGATGATGTCGCTATCCCCGGATTGAAACCGCATTACCTGGTTGTCTTCCGAGCCGGCGAAGAGAAATACCAGCTCATTCAGATAGGGCAACTGGGTGCCTGCCTGGTCGATCTTCCAGTAGTAAGGGTTTCGCTCGAAGGTGATGCGCTGGCCCGCTACGTATTCCTTCAGGCGGAACGGCCCCAAACCGGCGATCTCCGAGGGCGGTGTCGAGAGCGGCCAGGCATCGGCCAGCTTCCCCTGCTTCCACGCCGCCTCCAGTTTGTGCCGCGGCAGGATGAAGACGCCGTCGAACAACCGGTCGGGCACCGAATACGGCTGCGGCAGGTCAAAAGCCACCCGGTACGTGCCCAGTTTCTTTACACCGATCGGCTTGCCTTCCAGCATCAGGAGTGATCGCTGCGGCGAATTCACCTTCTCGTCGAGGATCGCCTGAAACGTAAAAACTACATCATCGGCGTCAAAAGGATGCCCATCGGAAAACTTGACACCCTGCCGGAGGTCTAGTTCCCAATGTAAACCGTTGGTCGAGACTTTCCAGGATTTGGCCAGCCCCGGTTCGGTCGCCAGAGACTGACGGTTAATATGAATCAGGTCCGCCATCAGCCGCTGCAGCACTTCCCGCGAGGCGGAATCGGTCGAGCTCACCCAATTTAATGTTTTTGGCTCAGTACGTTGCGCCGAAACCAGCCGCCCGCCGGACCGGCCAGGCTGCCCTGGTACCTTCAGGCGGTCGTCCGCCACTGCGTGGAGTACCCACACCAGCGCGAGCAAATTGAAAACGTGTCGAAGAGCCTTCACCGAGGGTCCAAGGAACTACTTGAAAAGTAGTTTAACTAATTGTGAGCAATAAAGATATTAACCAAAGTACTGGTTCCGCTGAACCATTTTCACACACCAGTACCAGTGACTGCCGCGAACCCAAACTGCTAGCTTTCCCTACACTCGAATCGGGCGGCCTAGGGGCTATAAAACTCGGGTTCTGGTACCGCCGATTTTCACCCTTCGGCGCAGAAACATACATATCTGCAAGTACGATGCCATCCGTTTCGGGGGTGGCATACGTAGTCTTACGTAGTTAGTATTGTCTTCCGGTAGCTGCCTTCCGGATATGTAAACCGGGTTGCGTGGACGACTGTACACAAAGTAGCTGTACAGTCGTGCGCCCGTTCACTCCCCGGCGGCAGGACGTTCCAACAGCAGATCTGCCAGGTTTAAGTAACCCAGGAGTAGCGGAACAGTCGCAAATCCGGGCGCCAGCATCCAGGTATGCGAAATCAGCGTGTGATATTGCCTTGCCTCCGCCAACATGTTGCCCCAGCTCGGCACCGGCTCACCGACGCCAAGTCCTAGAAACGACAGGGTCACCTCTGCCAGAATATACTGCGGAATCAGGATGGTGGCCTGCGTCAGCACCACGCTCCAGGTAAGCGGAAGCACGTGCCGCCTGACCAAATACCACGACGACGCGCCGAAACCCCGCGCCGCCAGCACGAATCCGCGCTCCTTGGCGCTCAGCACGACTCCGCGGACCATCCGAGCCGGGCGCACCCAGCCCACCGTTCCGATAATCGTCACCAGCAGGAAAAATGCCTGCTCCGTCGATATGTGCAGCGGCAGGAAGGCCCTGGCCGCCAGCAGCAGATAGAGCCACGGCAGCGCCAGGAACAACTCCGCGCCGCGCATCAGCAACCGGTCGACCCAGCCGCCATGGAAGCCGGCCAGCATTCCCAGCAGGAGCCCCAACGACAGCGAAATCAGCGCCGCCACCAGCCCCGTCAGCAGAGAGATCTGCCCGCCGTACAGCACCCGCGAGAACACGTCGCGGCCGAAGCTGTCCGTCCCCCAGGCAAAGAAGACGCCTGGAGGCGCGACCCCGAATAGCCTCCCACGCGTAAAGAATTCAATGGGATAGCGGTGCTGGCGGTCCTCCCGGTAATCGCCCGATGGCAGTTCCTGTGTCAGCCCGTAAACGAACGGCCGGAGCTGGAATCGGCCCGCCTCGTCTCTCCAGTGGAGGTGCGACGGCGGAGCAAAAGGATAGTCGCGATGCTGCTCGGCATAGTCGTAGGGCGCGAAAAAGCCGGCCAAGACGACCGCCGCGTGTACGGCCGCGAGGAATCCCAGAATCAACCGGAGCTTGAGCGGGTGCTTCATGCCCGGCGGATCCTCGGATCGGCGCGATAGAGGCACAGGTCCGCGATCAAGTTGCCTGTAATCAACAGCGTGGCCGAACTCATCACGACGCCGAGCACAAGCGCAAAGTCGCGCGCCATGATGGCCTCCAGGAACAGCGGTCCCAACCCCGGCCACCCGACCAGCACCTCGATCAGCAACGAAGCGCTGAGCAGCGTGCCCAGCGAAAAACCGAACAGGCTGATCAGCGGATTGAGCGCCGCCGGCAGCAGGTGGAAGAACAGCCTGCGCCGCCGAGGGATGCCGTGAGCTCGCGCCGCCAAGGCGAAGGGCGAGTCCATCGCCTCCGCCACGGCTGAACGTACGTGCCGGACCAGAACGGGCAGCATACCCAGGACGAGCACAGCGGCCGGGATTACCAGGTGCCGCAAGGTGTCACCCATTCGGGCGCCCGCGCTCCACGATTCGGCCCCCGGAGCGTGCATCCCGCCGGCCGGCAGCCAGCCCGTTTCCACGGCAAGCGCCAGAAAGATAACTGCCAGCAACAGGTCAGGTATAGAGAGCAAAACCGAAAGTATCAATTTGATAATCGGGTCGCTCGCCCTGCCGCGACTCGCCGCGTTCCAGATTCCCAACGGGATCGCTACTAGCCACGCGAGGAAAGTGGCACTTGCCGTGAGCAGTAGCGTGCCCGGAATCCGCTCTCCCAGCAGCGGTCCAACCGCGCTGTTGTATGCCAGCGAATACCCGAACTCGCCGTGCGCGAGCGACCCCAGCCAAGCCGCATACCGCACCGGCAGCGGCCGGTCCAATCCGTACCGGGCGCGGAGTGCCGCAACCTGCTCGCCCGTGATCCGGGGATCCATCCGCATCTCGGAAAAGAAATCCCCCGGCGCCAGGTCGGCAAACAGAAAGGAAAGCACCGAAATCCCCGCCAGCAGCACCAGACTATGCACCACCCGCCGCACCGCGTACTTCATCGAGCCTCTCCATGAAGTCGGTGGGGCGGCCCCCCTGGTCCGCGGCCGGCCCCCTGGCCGGCCTCTTGTTGCCCGGCAGCTGAAATCGTTGTTCGAGAAGCGGGTCCAGGGGGACCCGCGCGGACCAGGGGGGCCGCCCCACCAGGCATCCAGCATTCTGGGAAAGCCCTCATCCCACTCCCCCCTTCGAGCCAGCCCCGTGGAGCGGGCGTCCACGCCTGCCATACCGGCATTCGTGCCGGTATGTCTTAATGGGATAAGGCTCCGCCTTGTCCATCCGAGCGCCAGCTCGGACGTCGCCCCAAGTCCAATCCGGCCCTGCCGTGTGTGGCGGGTTGGCATCCCGCCAGTCGTGTGGGCCGGTCGACTGCCCATCGATCCTCATCCCACGCCTCCTTCGAGGGCGAGAGTCGCTTCAATCAATTCGCGCGTTCGCGGATGCACCGGGGCGCTCATCAGTCCGCCGGCCGGACCCTGCTCCACGAACTTACCCCCGTCCATCACCGCGATTTCGTCCGCCAGCCCCCTCACCAGCGTAAGATCGTGAGAAATCAGAATATACGCGATTCCCAGCCGCTCCTGCAGCGATTTCAGTAACGCCGACACCTGCGCCGCCAGCGGCAAGTCCAGCCCGACGAAGCTCTCGTCCAGGATCAGCAGCTTCGGCTCCGCCACCAGGGCCCGCGCGATCGCCAGCCGCTGGCGTTCGCCGCCGCTGAACTCGTGAGCCCGCTTCCCCAGAGCAGCCCGCGCGATTCCCGTGAGTTCCAGCGCGACGGCCGCCCGCTCGCGACGCTCCGCCGCGATGCCCCGCCGCTGGATCGTCAGCGGTTCCTCGACAATTTCCGCCGCAGTGAAGCGTGGATTCAGACTGGCAGCCGGCTGCTGGAAGATCATCTGGATATCCAGCCGCCGCTCCGGCGACAGAGCCCGCCCTTCGAACAGGATCTCGCCGCTCGTCGGCGTCTCGAACTGGGTCAGGCAGCGCGCCAGTGTGCTCTTTCCCGACCCCGACTCGCCGATCACCGCCAGCGTCCGCCCACGTTCCAGCGTAAAACTGACTCCGGCAAGCGCTACCGTGCCCGCCTGCGGGCTCCCCCACCAACGCCGCCGGAAATAGCTTTTCGAGAGGTCGCAAACCCGCAGCAGGGGGTCAGACGCCATGCGTTTCCCCTTCGACCAGGGCACCGTTACCGAGCACCAGAATCTGATCCGACGTAGCGGCCAGGATGCCCGGATGATGGCTGATCACCAGGAACGACGTGCGCAACTGATCGCGTAACCGCCGGAATAGCGCAGCCAGTTCCACCACCCGCGGTGCGTCCAGGGAGGTGAACGGCTCGTCGGCGACAATCAGCGCCGGACGGCAGGCCAACGCCTGCGCGATTGTGACCCGCTGACGTTCGCCGCCCGAGAGCTCATGCGGATAGGCTTCCAGAATCCGCGCGGGCGAAGCGATGCCGGACAGCGTTAGCAATTCCGCCGGATCTCCCTCCACGTGGTGCGCGCGCAGGATTTCGCCGATCTGACGGCGGATGCGCAGCACCGGGTTGAGCGCCAGCAGCGGATCCTGAAAGATCATCGCCACCTGCGCCCCGCGCACGGACTCCAATTCCGCTTCGTCCATCCCGAGCAGATCGCGTCCGCGCAGCAGGATCCTCCCTCGGACTTCGTACTTCGACGGCGGCAGCAGCTTCAGCAGTGCCATCGCAAGAGTGGTTTTGCCGGAACCGGAATCGCCGGACAGCCCGGTGATCGAGCCCGCGGAAATGTCGAAGGAAACTTCCCGCAGGAGTTGGCGGTTCGGAAGCAGTCGGATGGATAGGTCGCGAACTTCGAGCAGCGGCTCTGCCGGCATTCGTCCTATTCTATGCCTTGAGCGCCATCGGGCTGCGCCGCATAGGACTTAGGCGCCCAGATCGACCCACTCGGCGTCGCGCGAAAGTTCGGCCCGCTTGCCGGCCACCCGCGGCACCAGATGTACATATGCATGGAAGTCCAACTCGATCCCGGCCGGGGAATCGACAAAGCCGGCATCGAATCCTTGCACCGCAATCGACGCCGCGATCCTCCCGCTTAACTCTTTGAGCGCTTCCCACATCATGCGCTGCTCTTGCACATCCAGGTCGTAGAAAGCGCCTACATGCCGGCGCGGAGCCACGGTCAAGTGGAACGGCGCCACTGGATCGGGGTGTGGAATAGCAACCACGAAGCCGGTGGCCATCCAGGCGTCTTCCGGTGTTACCGTGCAATATCTGCAGTCGGACAAGTCAATACTATAACCTAAGGCTTGCCTACAATCGATAACACTTGAGTTAGCCAATTTTCTAGCGAGGAGTGAACTGCGCGCCCGAGATAGGCCGCCCGCAGCGCCCGTAAGTCTGGAAGCTTCCTGGCTCCGATGGCGTAACGCCTGTATCGCGGTTGCTGCTCCAGAGAGCTGTCCGGCAGGTATACCGGCTCGCGCCGGAAGTTAACCAGCGCCAGTCCGCGCGTGAGACGGGCGATTGCCGCCTCCACCGGAGGCTCGGCGCGAAAGAAATAAGTCGCGCGTCCGGTCCCCGTGGTGGCTTCCCAGGCGACGATATTGTTCGCCATCGGGAAGAAATACCAGAAGAAGTGGGACTGGCCATCGCTTTTTGTGGCCTGTCGCTCTTCTGGCGTCTCCTCCGCCGCCTCGCGTTCCGCCGCCTCGCCTTCGTTCTCCTCGAGGCCGCGCGTAAATTTGAATCCGGCGCTCAGCGGGCCGGTCGCGCGCTTCATCAATTCCTCGAAATATGGCTTCAGCGATTCGTCGACCGCGCGCTCCCGCACTGCCTCCGGCAGCTTTGGATGAATCGCAGCCAGAGCTGGGATCGGACAGCTCCGTCCCTCCGGCATCGCCTGCTGGAGCCGCTGCAGGGCGTCCGCGTTGAGAAACGGAAACTGTTCGTGCAGCGCAGCGGCGGCATGGGTGTGCAGCGTATTGATGGCCTCACAGAGCTTCGAGAAAGCCTCGTCAGTTTTCTTCGCGAGCTTGGTTAAATATAGCGATTCGCCCGCCGATGTCAGCACGATGCCGTACAGCTTGGCGTCAAATCCGCAGACGTCGATTTCAGCCAGACGCCACTGCATCGGAGTTCCTTCCAGCGGCAGCACCGCCAGATTGCTCTTGAAGATGCGGATCTCCGCCGCCGCACCATTCGCCGCGCCCTGATAGCGCGCGACCTCTTCGAGATCTTCCAGTAGCATGCACTGCACCGTGCGGTCGCGCCACGCCGCCAGCAGCTCACCGGACATCCGGTCGAACGCCCCGCCGAATTGCTTGAGCACCACGATGCGGCCCGTATAAAGCGACAGCCGCAGTTCCCACTCGCCGGGCGTTGTGCGATCGACATCGCCCAGGTCGAAAGCCAGGGGAGTGGCTCCGGCGGGTGTCACGATGCAGTTTCCCTCGTCGAACCGGAGTTCGCACGATCCCTGCTGAAGCGTCCCGCCGGTCTCGTCCAGATACAGATACTTCCCGGAGTACGCGGGCATCCCGGTCAGACCATCTTATTCCCGCACTCGGGACAGAACTTGGTGCCGGCTTCGGCCACCGTGCCGCAGCGGCTGCATTCATTCTTGGGACGCAGCGGCTTGCCGCATTCCGGGCAGAACTTGGCGCCCTGCGTGTGCGCTCCACAGCTCGGGCAGGCTGCCGACGCTTCCGCCGTCAGATTCATTCCCTTCGTCAGATCCACTTCCTGGAGCTTCTGCCTCATCTGCTCCACCTGCGTCTGCACCTGGGCGCTGGCCAATTCGGTTTCGATATCCGGCGCGCACTCGTAGCAGAGCATGCGCTTGGCATTCCAGCAGGTGGCGCCGCAGACCCAATGGGTGCACTTGAGACACTGCTTGAAATTCGGCTTGGCCTCTTCGACAGCCGACCGAAAGGCGCTGTCGTGGCCGGTGCCCTGCACCGCGCGTTCCATCTCATAGGTGGATCCGCCGACATTTCCGAGGAAGCCTCCGAAAATGCTGCCCACTGTGCGCAGCGCGCTGCCCGCCATACCGATGGCGGAAGCTTTGAATTCCGTCATGAATCCATTGCCGCAGCGGTCGCAAAAGAACTCGAACTGATAACCCTTATCGGTCGAGTGGTCGGTGTGGTTTCTGGTGAACTGAATCAGGCTCATGTTTCTCCCGCGGGCACGCGATGCCGCACACGGGCCCTGTGGAGAATCATACTAAAGAGCAACCCGTTCCGGTCAATCCGCGTCCTTCAGTTAAATTGAGAAGAGCCACATTGAGAAGAGCCATGACATTCCTTCGATGGCGTGCCCTGACGCTGACCCTCGCCCTCGCCGCCCCGGCGCTTGCCCAGTCCCAGTTCTGGGGCGAGTTGAAAGCCGGCAAGTACGGCGTGGGCTTCCGCTCCCTGTATCAACTCGACATCGCACGCTCCTACGACGCCGACTATCCCGCGCCTGGAATCGTTCCCGTCCGCAAGCCGCGCCCCATCTTCCTCGCCATCTGGTATCCCGCCGCGCCGTTGCAGGAGACCGCGATGGGCTATCGCGATTACTTCCGCGCTGTTTCCGTCGAATCCCCCGTCCCCGAATTCGCCGCGCGCCTTCGCCGCTTCACCCGCGATCAGGCCTGCCAGTACATGCTCGGCAAGGAATACGACAAGCTCACCGACGACGAGCGCGCCTCGTGGGACGGTCTGCTCGCTACGCCCGTCTTCGCGACCCTCAACGTGACTGCCGCGCCCGGCAGATTTCCGGTCGTGATCTACCACCCCGGCCTCGGCGGCACTTTCGACGACAACGCCGTCGCCGCCGAATACCTTGCCAGCCATGGCTACGTCGTCATCAGCAGCGCTTACGAGTCCGCCGATTCCAGCGTCCTCAACATCAATGGCGACCTCTCCACTTCGTTCGACGATCTGAGCTTTCTCCTCCGCTACGCGTCCACACTGCCCTTCGCCGACATCTCCAAAGTCGCCGCCATGGGCCATAGCTACGGCGCGCAAGCCGTGCTCGGCTGGCGCGCCCGCCCCAACTCGCCGCTCGATGCCGTCGTCTTCCTCGATTCCACCGTCGAATATCGTCCCTTGGAAGAGTTCGTCACGCTGAAAGCCGCTCTCGATCAGAATCGCAATAGTACGGTGCCCGTAGTCATGTTCGCCGACGCGCGCCGCAAGCCCCGCTTCGAATTCTTCGATCCCTACCTCTCCTTCGCGCCGCGCTACGAACTCACGGTCGATGGGATGGAGCACAACGACTTCGTCAGCCAGGGCGCTACGCAAAAGAACGACGGCGTGCGCCGCAACTATGAGGCCATCTGTGCGGTCATCTTAAGTTTCCTGGATGGCCATCTGAAAGGCGATGTCGGCGCTCTCGCATCGCTGCGCAATCCGGGCGCGAACGGCCTGCTCAGTCTCCGCTACAGGCAACCGCACGTCCAGTTGCCGACCGGAGCACAGGTCGCCCGCTTGTATACCAGCGAGGGCCCGTCCAACATGGAAGCTCTCGCCGCCCTCGTGAAAGGCGCCGATCCCGATCTGTTGACCGATGCGGCCGACTATCTTGCCGACCAGGGACGCAAGCGCGAAGCCGTCGGACTGCTGACCTGGGCGGCCCCGATCCTACCGAAGTCCGCCTTCGTGCGGGCAGCGCTCGGCGAAGCCCTCGCCAACATGGGCGACAAGGTGGGCGCCCGCAAGGCTTTCGAGCAGGCACTAGCATTGCTGCCGGACGACCACACGATGGAAGCTGCCCAGAAGGCGAAAGTGGCTAAAGAAATTGAAGCAGCGTTGATCGCGCTGCGAAAGTGAGACTCTCAAGCCGAGCCGCGACCGTGAGGGAGCGTTGCGAAAGTCGGGAGCACGCAACGCTCCCTCACGGTCGGTGCGCCAGGATAAGCCTGGTTGATCTAGTGGAAGGAAGAAGCCAACATGTAAATTGCCTGTTCAACATGAAGCGACCTGAGCAGAGCACGGGGAGATCCGTGAGCTGAAGCCTTGGGAAGTGAACGCGTGAGCCGTAGCGAAAGCGAACCCGTAGAGTAGCGGCCTCGAGAGGAAAACGTTGCCGGCCAACCTGCCGACTAAGGGGAAGCCTGCCATTGGTGATGAAGCAACGGGCAAGAGCAGTCACCAAGCAACCGGGGTGGAAGGGGACGGCGCGAGCGTAGAGATCAACCGAGGAACCTGGGAAGCCCTCCCGGGGGTGGGAGAGCCACTCCGAAGAAAATGGAACCCGGAGGGTGTCGGAGAAGCCCGAAGTAGCGGAGAAGCGGGGTAATGCCCGCCGAGCGAAGGGGCTTTAGGAAAAGCATGAATCTGTAAGAGGAGGAAAGACCCGCTTGGATGAAAATCCCAAAACGGAGCTTGGCGAGCATATCGAAGCCCAGAAGAAACTGGAGAGTGGAGACGGACGGCCAGGAAAGCTCTTTTCGCTGAGACAGAAACTAGGCTGCAAGGCCAAAGAGGAGCCGGAGTTCCGGTTTTATGCGTTGTATGACCGGATCTATCGGAAAGACACGATCGCAGAAGCATGGAGACGGGTGCGAGCCAACCGGGGAGCCCCTGGAGTAGATGGAGTGACGTTCAACCAGATCGAGCACTCCAGCGCCGGAGTGGACGGATTCCTGGAGGAGATAGAAGAATCGCTGAAAGGAAAGCAGTACCGACCACAAGCGGTCAAGCGAGTGTGGGTCCCGAAGCCGGATGGGCGAAAGCGACCGCTGGGGATCCCGACGATACGAGATCGAGTGGTGCAAATGGCCACGCTATTGATCTTGGAACCGATCTTCGAAGCAGATTTTGAAGATTGCTCGTATGGGTATCGGCCAGGAAGATCGGCGCAACAAGCACTGAAGGAAGTACAGGGCCACATGAAGGCCGGGTACCAAGCAGTATATGACGCGGACCTGAAGGGATATTTCGATTCGATTCCCCACCCGCAGTTAATGGCATGTCTGAAAGCCCGGATCGCGGATCGGAGCGTACTGCGACTGATACGGATGTGGCTACAGGCGCCAGTGGTGGAGCGGTCGGAGAAGCGAGGGGGCGCGGCGAAGGTGAGCCGGAGCGAGAAGGGAACGCCGCAGGGGGGAGTCGCATCTCCATTGTTGGCCAACCTGTATCTGCACTGGTTCGACCGAGCGTTCCAACGTGGACCGGCGGTGTGGAAAGACGCCAAACTGGTGCGTTATGCCGACGATTTTCTGGTGATGACGCGACAGTGGGACGAAGGACTACAGAGTTGGATCGAGAAGTCACTGGAAGGAAAGTTTCAGCTGACGATCAACCGGGAGAAGACCAAGGTAGTGGATCTGAGGGAGGAGGGAAGCAAGGTGAACTTTTTGGGGTACACGCTTCAAAACGCCCAGGATCTGTATGGGCGTGCGAAGCGATACCTGAACATGGTTCCCTCGCAGAAGGCGATGACGGAGGAACGGAAAAGCCTGCACGAGTTAACCAACAGTCGGCAGTGTCACAAGCCGGTTCCTGAACTGATCGCTGAGATCAACCAGCAGTTGCAAGGCTGGAAGAACTACTTTTCCATCGGATATCCGCGTGCCGCCTACTGGGAGATTGACTGGTACGTACGGGAGCGTTTGATCAAGCACCTCCAACGACGCAGCCAGCGTGGATTCAAGTTCCCTAAAGATCGGACCATCTATCAATGGTTTGAGGAACAAGGGCTGATCGCGCTGAGCGGCAGCAAAGCAAAGCCGCATCCTCTGAATGCCTGAGGCGAGAGCTTTTCGGGAGAGCCGGATGCGGGAAATCTGCATGTCCGGTTCGGAGTGGGGGAGGTAGGCCGCTCTCTGTCACCTACCTCTCTACTCTACCGGCTCGGAAAAGCTCGCCTACCGCGCCTTCAGCGCCTCCAGCGCTTCCGGAGTCCTCGGCCAGTCCTCGCGCAGCAACCGCGATAACGCGCGGTCCGCGAGCAGTTTGCCTCCCGTCTGACACTTCGGGCAGTAGTTCGTCTCATTCGCTGCGTACCGTATCCGCTGGATCTTACTCCCGCACTGCGGACACGGCTGGCCGTATTTTCCATGCGCTACCATTTCCTCGCGGAACGCGGTCACCTTCTCGGGAAACTTGCCCTTCGCTTCCGCACGCAGGCGCTCCGTCCACTCGATCAGCACCGCCTGCACCGCCGCATGCAGCCGCTCAATTTCTTCCGTCGACAGCTTCAGCGTCATCGCGATCGGACTCAGCCGCGCACGATGCAGGATCTCGTCCGAATAGGCGTTGCCGATCCCGCTGAACATTCGCGGATCGGTCAGCGATCGCTTCAACGTATGATTCTCCCGCCGCAGCGCCTCCGCGAACTGGCTTGCTGACGCCTCCAACGGCTCCAGCCCCGGCGACTCCGGCGCCCGCTGCAACACGTGAATCTGCGCGCGATGCTGTGTCCCTGCTTCGGTCAGCGTCAGCGTTCCGTTATCGAACACGAAGGTCGCAATCGCGCGCCGCTTGCCGTCCCAATGGAGGCGTCCCGCAATCATCAGATGGATCGCCAGCCAGAGCCCGTGATCGAAGCCCAGCGCGATCCGCTTTCCCGCCCGGCGCACTTCCGTCACGTTGTGCCCGTACAGGTCAGGCACTGCCGGTTCCACAGTGCGCAAGAGGAACGGCCCCGCGAGCGTAATGTTGCGCAGCGTGTGTCCGACGACGCGCGCCCGCAATGCTTCTACATAAATCTCGACGTCAGGCAGTTCGGGCATTCGTAGGACAGGCCTCCATGCGAACCGCGCGCGTCAGCAAGCGGTTGCTAACTGGCATTTCTAAACTAGCAACCGCTCCCTCACGGTCGCGGCTCGCATCGCCTTTCAATTCGCTCCCGCGGGTCCTGTATCCTTGCCGCGTTTCAACTCACGCTCGCGTTCCAGCACTGTGACGCCCTGGGTGATCCATGGCGGCGCCTCATCGCCTTTCAAGTAATGATCGAACCAGGCGTTGATCCGGCGGTGGTAGTCCAATTGGTTGGCCTTCTGCGCCACCGCGTGATTCTCGCCTTCGTACACCAGCATCACTACCGGCTTGCCCGCGCGCCGCGCCGAGTTGTAGAGCTCGATATCCTGATGCCAGTCCGACGCGCCATCATGATCGCCGACGCTCAACAGCAGCGGCGCGCTCAACTTATTCGCGAAATAGACCGCGGAGTTGCGGATGTAGGCTTGCGGATCCTCATAGAGCGGCACTTCCATCCGCTCCTGTCCCACTTCCACGTGATTCGTCTCCGGACCGCCCGAATTCCAGTAGATCTCGCCGTAGCTGGACGCCAGGTTGGTCAACGATCCCCCAGCGACTCCGGCCGCGAACAGGTTGGTCTGCGTCAGCAGGAACGTGGTTTCGTATCCGCCCCACGAATGTCCCACCAGACCGACCCGTTTGGCGTCGATCATGCCGCTCTCCAGCACTTTCTTCACGCCCGAAGTCACGCAATCCAGCGCCGAGAGGCCCGGCTCGCGTGGGCGGAAGACGATATCGGGGCGGTACACGAAGTAGCCGTTCTGCGTCCACACCGTAGCGTTGTAAGTGGCCCGCTCGCTGGGCGCGGTCCAGTTATGTAACTGGGTGCTCATGATCTCGTAGATCTGCACGATCATCGGATACTTCTTGCCGGCCTCGTAATTCGCCGGATAATACAAGGCGCCCTGCAGCCGCTCGCCATGCGAATTCTTGTAGTCCACCAACTCCGCCTTACCCCACGGTGCCTGCGCGGCGAAAGGATTGGTGTCGCTGGCCTTCTGCGCGTTCTTCAAATCCGCGCCCGCGGTGAAATAGTTCGGCGATTGATTCCACGCGCCTGCCTGATAGACGAAGGTATCCGCGTTCTTGGCCTTCTCCAGGCCGCGAACGCTCTGGTCCATCCAGACCAGCCGCTCGGTCTTGCCATTCAGCAGCCGCGCATAGCCGCTCTTCTTCGTCCAACGGCCTTCGAGGCTGAGATAGACGGGCTTCTCCAGATCGATCCATTCCGGATCTTCTCCGCCGCCCCGTCCGCCGCGACCTCCGCGTCCAGCGGAGCCGCCTGGCGTCATGCGTACATAGCGGTGGCGAATCTCTTCAGCGGCGCCATCGGTGAGCCGCCGCGGCTTCTCCTTGCCGTCGGGGAACAACTCCCACAAGTCGTAGGCGTCGTACACAATGATGCTGCGATCGTTCTTCGTCCAGCCGGCGATTCCATACGACGGCTTCTGCGCCACGGGGTAGTCATATTCTGCATTGGCGAACTTGGCAGGCGCCGGCTTACTGATGTCGCTGGAGGCGCCGCTCTCCAGATCGTAAGCCTGAAAGTGGCCATCCTGGAAATTCACCACGTAGCGGCCGCCCGGGCTGAAATCCACCGGCGGAGTCAGATGTTTCGCCACCAGCGCGCGCGCCCCAGTTGCCTGATCCACCTTGTATACATCGGTGAAGTTGCGGCCGAACATGGAGTCGTTCTGGTAGGCGATGCCATCCAGCACCAGCGATCGCCCGCCGCGTTTCGCCAGGCGCTCCGTCTCCTTTATGTTGGTGGAAAGCGGCACCAGCTTGTCGTTTGCCACATGCCACGCATTGACCGAGAAGCGATCGCGATCGCGCGCGGTGTTCAACTTCTGTTCGCTGATGACCTTCTCGTCTTTCCAGTGCCAGACTTCCACGGTCGCCGCATCCTCGTCCGCTTTCTTGCCGGCCGGCTTCTTCAGCCATTCCGTGACGCCCACGTACACCGTCGCGCCGTCCTCCGACCAGGTCGGCACGCGCGACGCCACAATCCGCCGCGGCGCCTCTACCTTCGTGGAGCGCTTCTCGCCGAGTCCTTTCCACGCCAGCACCGCGAAGCTCTCGCCATCGTAGGCGTCATTCTTGATCGACCGCAGCGCCGCCAGATCGTTGGATTCCTTGCGCCAGGACAACGCCGTGAAAAGGGCAGGACCGCTATCCAGCACGCGCAGCGAGCCTGCCTTCGGATCGAACACCTGGACCGAGTTCCCCGTCCGGCCCTCCACTCCTACCGTCATCGCCAAGTTGGTTCCGGTGTCCTGCCAGGCGAAGCTGGTCACGTTGCCGAATGTCGTATCGGCTCCGGTCGAAAGATTGCGTACCGTCAGCGTGGAGCCCGCCGGATCGGGAGCGGCGGCCGCATCGCCGCCGCGGCCTCCGCCACCGCCGCCGGCAGCCGCATCGCGCGTGGGTGGGTATCGCCGGAACGCCAGGAACGCGGCGTCGCCGGAGAATGCCAGCGACTGCACATCGTCCACCGTGCTCACCGTCCCGCTGGCCAGTTCCAGCACCATCATCTTGTTCTGTACCGGCTTCTTGGCCTTCTTGAGCTTGTCCTGGTCGGCCTCGCTGACCGTGGCTTCGCATGCCAGCCAGCGCGAATCGGCCGAAAACGCCGGCGTCGCGCAGAATGCCAGCGCTTGCGTCTTGCCACCGGTCGAGGGTCCAACTCGCAATTCGTCATTCTTGTCGGTGCGCCGGATCTCGTGCGCCAGCCATTTGCCGTCGGGCGACAGTGTGGCGCCTCCGAGCGTTTCCCACTTCCCGTAATCGGCGGGTTTGAGCGGAGATTTGACTTGTGCCGAAGCGCAAACCGCGACGCACGCAACGATTGTAAAGAGTGAAAGAGTGGAACGCCCCATATGGAAGTCGATTCTACCGCATTGGTGCAGTGGGACAGGCCATCGTCTTTTGTGGCCTGTCGCCTTTCGGTTTCTGGCCTATTTCCCAACCGCGGTCAGATTTTGCGATTTCCTCTCGCGGGCCGACAACCTCACATCCGTCGCCTTTCCGAGGTTTCCTCGCAGGAATTGGGGGTCCGCCACTTCATAATCACGAGCGTCGGCGAACGCGATCAGGCGGTACTCGCCGGGCGCCATATTATTCAGCGTGTACTGCCCGTTCTGATCCGTGATGGTGCTCAGAATCTGTCCCGGCGACACTGCCTGCGGCAGCGACGCCACGCTCAGAATCACCGCCGCATTCGGTACCGGCTTATTCTCCTTGTCCATCACCTGTCCCGATAGCGACGGCCCGTCGGCGCCCAGCACGATGTTCAGTTCGCCGGCTCCCGCCCGCACCGGATCGCGCCGCGCTTCCCGCCCTGCCTGGGTCGCGTCCTTGATGTAATACCCCACCGGCAGGCTGAAGATATCCAGCCAGTAATCGTCATACACCGCGCTCGGGATGGTGAAATCTCCGTTGGGCTCGATCCGCGCCGTCGTATCCTCGCCGCTGATCGCGATCCGATCCTTGTTCTCCAAGCGCAGCCGCACCACGGGCAAGGGATCCTCCGGTTTGGCATCCGCCACCGTGATCTTGCCGCGCACGGACACCGTCCCTTGCACCGCGATCCTGGGCAACGCCATCGCGCGGCCCGCCAGTTGGAACGTCTGCGACCCGTAGCGCGTCCCGCCCGCGGTGGTGAACGACCACAAGCGATAGCCTCCCGGCGCCAATCCGCAAATCTCGAACTCCTCGCCGGATGCCGTGCTGCCGGCCGCCACGCGCGACTGGCTCATCGGCATCAACTCGGACACCGTCACCAGGATCCGACCGCCTTGTGACGCCGTGTCTTCAATCGTCGAGGCGATGCAGACGGTGCGTTCGCGGAGCAGCGTCATGTCGAAGCCCTCCATCCTTTGTCCGCTGGCGAGATCGAAGGGCGCGGCGCTGTCGAACGACGACGTGCTGCCGTAGTATGTGCGGACATTGGCGATGACCGGCGGCTTCTCCTCCGCGCCCTCGGCCGCCGCCCGTTTCTTCACGGCGAGCGGCTTGGGCTCCGCTTCCAGATAATACTGGCCGGGATTCAGTCCGCTGAAGCGATACTCTCCCAGATCGTTCGTCACCGTGGAATGGAAACTGGTGAGCGTCGGCCTTCCATTGCGGAATCCCTTGCCGCGCACGCTGACAAGAGACCCGATCACCGGATTCTTCTCCTTGTCCAGAATCCGTCCTGCGAGCACGGCCTCCTTATCCAGCTTCAGGTCGACACCTTTCAGCTCCTGCCCTGTTACCAGGCGTACACGGGTCGACTTGGTGGTGTAGCCGTCCGCCTTGAGCACCACAATCTGATACTGCGCCGCCGCAAGCCCGCGTATCACGAAGTGCCCCTTATCGTCGGTCTTGACGGGCGCGATGTTGCCCGGCCCGTTGACACTGACGGAAGTGTCGGCGACCGGCAATCCGGTGAGTGCGTCGGTGACGACTCCTTCGACGGAAGCGCTGGGCGGCGTTTGCGCAAACGCCAGGCCCGCGGCGAGCCAGCAGACCAGTGGGATAAGGCTCCGCCTTGTCCATCCGAGCGAAGCTCGGACGGCGCAAAGATCTTGCGCCCCGTTTCGGGGCTGGGTGACGTGGCCTCCGCACTCCCCACGGCTTACGCCGTGGGCTAAAATCTTACGCCCTCCGGGCTTTGGCAGGCGAAACCGCCTGCCCCACCAATGGCTCGGCACCATCGCAAGTTTCCCGTTATTGCGCGGGGGCCGGACGGCGGAAGAGGCCGCCGTAGACTGCCTTCGCCAGGATGTGGCCTTGAATCGCTTTCATCACGATGGTCCGCGTCTCGAAAGCGTCGCCCGTGGGCTTCACGTCCAGCTTTGTATCCAGCGCAAAGAGCTCAAACACGTAGTGGTGGAACGGACCGTTCGCGGCGGCTCCCGGACCGCGGTACATGGGCCCGGTAGCGCTCATCTGATAGCTGCCGTCGGGCAATTGCAATCCTTTGGGCACGCCCTCGGGCAATCCAGTGGTAGCCGCCGGAATATTCCAGAACACCCAGTGCGCCTGATCGTCAGTCGTCTTGTTGCGCGCCAGATCCAGGTCGTGCATGTGGAGGAAGAAGCTCTGCGTGCCAGCCGGCACGTTGGCCCACGTCATCGCCGGCGACGTACCCTCGCCAGGAGCAACACCGGGAGCCGCCTGACTGAACTTGACGGGGATCTGCCCGCCATCGGGAAATCCCGGAATGCTCAGTGTCATGGCCGGCGGCGGACCTCCGCGCCCGGCGTCTTGCGCGGAGAGCAGGAAAGTCATGGAAAGACAAACCGTCAAACAGATCAGCAATTGCATGGCACTATCCTAGCCTGAGCAGATCACGGGAGCAATCCGTGGAGCGGCCTTTCAGGCTGCCATGCCCCGATTCGTCGGGGCATTCTTCGTCTGGCCTGCCCGTCCGAGCGCACGCTCGGAGGTAGCACTCTGGCCAATCCGGTAGTGCCGGAGGCAGCGCTCCTCCCCCGCTACTTCTGCCGGTCCAGCACCCAGACGTTGCTCGCGGTGGAGCGATTGACGAACGCCACGCGGCGTCCGTCCGGAGCCGGCACCGCCCAACCCTGAATGTCTCCCAGCAAATGCGAGCGGCCATCCCGAAAAACGAAAAACATCTGTATCCCGATATCCGTATCCGACGTGATGAACCAGCCGCTGCCGTCCGCGGCACCGACGACTCCTCGCAGATCCGTCAGTCCCGGCAGCGTCAGTTCGCGCTCTCGCGGTTGTTTCGGTCCCGCCTCCAGTGACACGATGCGGATGCGGGCATCACGCGAATAGTGATTCGGAATGGTCACCTGCGTGCCATCCGCGGAGAGGTCCCAATCGCCCATGATATTGGTGCTCCACGCGGTGCGCGCCAGTTCGCGGCCCTTGCCTCGAACCGGATCCAGTTCGTGAAAAGCGTAGTATTGGCCTGGGACGGCCGTTCGCAGCACGCAGCGCTTGCCGCTGATGGCGCAGCGGAACTCATCCAGGTTGCCTCCGATCTCCACGAACTGCGGAGTTCCACCCTCCAGAGGCACGCGCATCAACCGAAATTCCCGGACCTTCGCGGGCTCCGGCCGCAGCGCGAACAATACCGTCCGGCCGTCGGGGGCAAGCTGCTCCAGGCCCAGCCAGGGGGAGGATCCCAGCATCTTCGCCTGCTCCGTTGCGACGATCGGTTCGGGTGTCCGACGGTCCAGGTATTGCTTGAACAGGACAAAATTTCCGTTGCGGTCCGACTCGAAGATCAGTGCCCGGCCGTCCCTGGTCCAGGCATGCGGATAGTTGATCCGTTCGTCGAGAATGATGCGGCGGACGTTCACCAGGCGTGGCGGTGCCGCCTCAAAATCCCCGAGGAAAACGGTGCTCTGGTCGATTCTCTTGATCGCCATGATCCGCCGCCCGTCCGCGGTTGCACTGATGCTCTGGACCGAGGTCCTGCTCTCCATCTCGACGATCTTTCGCGGCTCTTCCGTGAAGGCGCCGGTCGCGGCATTGGTCTTCACTTCCCAGATGACGCGCCCCGAGTTGATCCACTTCTCGCCGGAAGGAAAACTCGTTCGAACAAAAAGGATCCGTCCGTCGGCGAGCGGCGCCGCCGAGACAATCGGCATGCCCGCCGCTTGAGCGAGGATGCGTCCCGTGTTGACATCCGCGGATTCGTATCGCGACGCGTGCAGCATATCGGATTCCGCGATATCGGTCTCGGCCCAAAGACGCCGGCGAACGTAAGCCAATCGCTTCCCATCGGGCGACCAGAAAACTAAAAGGAACAGCTCCTCGCGTCCGCCCAGGACTTTTCGCGCCCCCGCTCCGCCGGAGTCCATCGTCCAGATCTCCGACCGGTCTTCATTGATGAACGCGATGCGGGTTCCGTCGGGCGACCATGTCGCTGCGCGGGCGCGGGCGCGCAGCAGGCGGGGCGCGCCGCCGGTGGCGGAGATCATCCAGATCTCGGGACTGTTTTCCGAGGTGGAGAAACCGCTTGCCAGCACCTTCGTTCCATCGGCGGACCAAACCAACCGGTCGACCACGAAGTTCGGCGGAGCCTGTAGCGGTTTCGGCGAGTTATTGTCCGCCGGCTGAATGAAGATCCCATCGACATTCGCATACGCACTCCATTTCCCGTCGGCAGAGATCGCGGCTGCGGTGGCACGGTTCTCCGCCGCCAGTGTTGTGACCTGCTGGAAAACGGGTGCGTTTGTGACTGGCGCCGTCCGCGGCCACCGCCAGACGGCGAAGATGCCGGCCGCCGCCAAGACTCCGATCGCCGCCCACACTCCGGCCTTGGCCCATGCTCCGGCCCGGGGTGCTCCCAGCGCCCGCTCCAGATCGCTCAGGGTCTCCGCGACTTGCTCCGCGGTGGGGCGCGCTGCTGCTTCCTTGGCGAGCATGCGCAGGATCAAACGGTCCAACTCCGCGGGAATTGGTGCGTGCGAGGACGGCGGAGCCGCTACGCCGGTCAGGATCGCTTCCATTGTGGCGATCGGCGAATCGCCCGGAAATGCACTGTGGCCCGTGGCGATCTCGTATAACACCAGCCCAAACGAAAAGATATCGCTGGCAGGCGAAATCGCCTCGCCGCGTGCCTGCTCCGGGGACATGTAGCGCAACGTGCCGGCCAGCCCTGTCGCGACCGTATCGCCCGGGTGAACGTCCTTGCCCTCCATGCCCGGCCGTGGCTGGGCCATTTGGGCGGCCGGCTCGGAGCCCAGGCGGCGCGCCAGTCCGAAATCGACAATCTTGACGTAGCCGTCCTTGCGGACCAGGATGTTCTCCGGCTTGATATCGCGATGAATCAGCCCCGCCTGATGAGCCGCGGCCAGCGCGCGCGCGATCTGTTGTCCGATCTGGATCACGCGCTCCACCGGCTGCGCGGCTCCGCGAACCGCACTCAGGTCGTCGCCTTCGACCAGTTCCATCGCGATTGCCAGACCGGCGCTGGAATCGATCACTTCGTGAATCGTCAGAATGTTCGGATGATTCAGGGCCGATGCGGCCTTGGCTTCGCGGACGAATCGCTTCACCGCCGCTGGATCGCCGATTCCATCGGGACGGAGAAACTTCAGTGCGACCGGGCGGTCCAAGTCCGTGTCCCGTGCCGCGTATACCTCACCCACACCGCCGCGGCCCAGCAGTCCCGCCACTTGATACCGCCCGACTTGCGTCCCCTCGGGGACCAGGCGGGACGCTTCGGGCGGCTGGCTCTCTTCGTCCGCCAGCGATGCCAGGAGTTCGAAGACCTGGTGCACGATAGTCGCATCGGCGCTCACGGATTCCACAAACGCACACTGCTGGTCGGAGGGAAGCTCGCGAGCGTCGTTATAGATCCGCCACGCGGCCTGCCATTGTCCCGATGTCATGCTAGATCGATTTCTACGTCGCTTTTCCCGGCGGCGAGTCGATAACGACAGCGCCGGTGGAGCGTAAAGATCTTAACATGAGCGGCCCGATGCCGCCGGATTGCGAGGTGATAGAAGCCCTGCCTCCGACCGGCGCCACGATGCGAGCCGCGCGCGTCAGCAAGCGGTTGCTAACTTAGAAAAAGCCGGTTAGAAACCGCTCCCTCACGGTCGCGGCTCGCCGCGACGTTTCCGTAGGATGGCGATTCCAGCCAGCACTACGCCGCTCATCAACCCGAAGGTCCCGGGTTCAGGCGCCGCCGGCGCCGCTGCCTCGTAGTTGTAGGTGACGGTGAAATTGCCGTCCACCCCGCCGGTCCAGGGGATGGTGCGGACGGGAGTGCTGATGGTATAGGAGGTCCAGTCGGCCGGGTAGGGGTTGGGCCCGGTGACCAGGTCCAGAATCTTCTGGCCATATGCCGCCCCTGCGTCGGAGACCTGAAACAGGCGCGAACCGTTGACATCGAAGCTGAAGTTGAGTGGGCCCGCGTCGTCGCTTCCGGCAATGGCGCTACCGGAATTGCCGCCCCAAATCGAACTGCCGACGAAATAGGCGCCGTTCGCCTGACCTTGGATCCGTGCGTAACCTTCCCCATCGTTGGTAGCAGACCCAGTTAACGTGAGAGTCCAGGCCAGTTCAAACGAGGTCAGGGTACCTAGGGCGGAGTCGAACGGCTGGATGCCCGTTACCAGGATATCGGGTGAAACGTACCCGAAGCCGGTGCCGGAAGCGGTAATGGCGACAGGCATCACCTGGACGATCGAAGTCGCAAACATCGGAGCGCTCAGGACGATTCCCAGGGCGAGCGTAGATACGAGCGTGATTTTCATTTCTCGGAAGGTTCCTCTGCTGAACTCTTGTGGGAGAGCAGTGCGCCGGATTGCGCAAAGAAAAGTGAAAGTATTCGTTTTCTAGGTGGCCGTTAACGTGCTTGTTATTCGCCGCCGGGTGCCGCCATGGGAAAATGGCTGCTGGCAAGCGCCATTAATGAAAACTACGATTCTGTTCCTCCTATCGTGCCTTTCCCTCCTCGCGACCACAAATGAACCGGGGCCGCTCGTGATCGTGCTCGTCATCGATGGGCTCCGGCCCGATTCCATCGTTCTCAACGTCATGCCGAATCTGGACCGGCTGAAGACTACCGGCGTCTGGTACACGAATTCCCATTCGGTCTTCCCGACGGTAACCCGGGTGAACGCCACCAGCATCTCTACCGGCACCCTGCCGTCGCGTCATGGAATCGCCAGCAACTCGGTGTATCTTCCGGCCATCTCCAAGAGCGTTCTGAGCAATGGCGACTATCGCAATCTGTTGCGACTGGGCGAGGCGAATGGCGGCCGCGTGGTCGGGCCCAAGTCCTTGCAGGAATACCTGCAGGCCGCCTCGCTGAATTATTTCGCGGTCAGTTCCGGGTCCACCGGCAACGCGCTGCTCCTCAATCCCACCGCGCCTTACGGCAACGGACAGCTGATTAACGGCGGCTTTGAAAGCGGCGCGCGCGTGGCGTTTCCGGATTCGCTCAACGCTGCCCTGCTCACCAAATTCGGCGCGGTGAAGGGCGGCGAGGATGGCGATCAGGCGCTGCTGTGGATCGAACGGGTGCTGCGGGAATACGTGCTGGACACCATGCATCCCCAGGTGATCGTCGATTGGATGGGGCGCTCCGATAGCGCGCAGCACAGTTACGGAGTAGGATCGCCGGAAGCGCTGGCGGCGCTACGGCTGATCGACGGGCAGATTGGACTACTGCTGCAGCGCCTGCGCCAAATGAAGCTGGAAGACAAGACGGACATCATCGTCACCTGCGATCACGGATTCGATTACGAGCCACGGGTCGATCTGCTCGCGCCGCTGCGCGATTCAGGCTTCGCCGATGACGTCGTCACGGACAACGAGGGCGGCTCGACGCTGCTCTATGTGAAGAATCACGATGCCGGGAAGATCTCCCGCCTGGTCGCGAAGTTCCAGGCCGCCCGTACGACGAACGCGATTTTCGTTGCGGCGAAGCCCCCGGCCGGCGGCGCCTTTCGATGTTCTCCCGGCGCGGTCAAGGGTTTTCTGCCCGGTACGTTTGCGCTGGATCTTGCCGCCGACTGCATCCCCGCGCGCGGTCCGGACGTCATTGTCACCCATCGCTGGAGCGCTGAGCCGAACCCCTTCGGCGTGCCCGGAACCCAGTGGGTATCGGGTACGGCGGGGCAGCCGGCGCACAACGGCCACGGCGGACTGAATCCATTTGTGACTCACGCCACCTTGCTGGCGGCCGGCCCGGATTTCGCGCAAGGAAAGGTGATAGACCTGCCCGCCGGCAATCAGGATATCGCGCCCACCGTGCTTGCGCTGGAGGGCTTGACGCTTCCGCAGATGCTAGATGGCCGGGTGCTTTCCGAGGCGTTTCGTAAGACTCCGAAGTCGCCAGTGAAAGCCTCCTCGCGCCGCTTTCAGGCATCGTCCGGTAGTTTCTGCGCGGAGATCGAAGTATCGTTCGCTGGCAGTCACAGCTACTTGAATCAGGCGCACCGCTGCGAGACCAGCCGGTAACAGTCCGCTGTAGAGTAGGCTTTCAGCCTGCCATGCCCCGATTCGTCGGGGCATGTCTTCGTACGATAGTCTCCTTGCCTGTCCGTTTGCGTGAAATTCGGACTGCCTAGCCCGAAGGGCGTAAGATTTTAGCCCATGGCGTGAGCCGTGGGAATTACGGCCAACGATGTTGAAGCCCCGGAACGGGGAGTGAGAGATTCGCGCCCACCTGGCTTTGGCAGGCGAAACCGCATGCCCACCAAAGCCTCGGCAAATCGCCAATCTCCAGAGGCGAGCGCCAACTCGCCCGACGGAGTCCCAGCCCTCTATCGCTCGCATAGCTGCTGCTATTTCTGCATCCACTCCACCAGGCCCGGAGCGATACCCTGCGCGTACCCGTTGTGCAGGTACACCGAAGCCATCGCGGCCTGCGGCTGCAGTAAGTAGAAGTCCAGAAACGCGAGCACGCTCGAGACCAGGGAGCGCTGGAAGTTGTCGCAGAGCGGACCCGAGATTCCCGCGCAGTCGTGCAAGTTATCGCCGAAAGCCGCGTGCTCGAAGGCGTTGCTCAGCGAGTACATGCGGTACTTGTCGCCGGCTGGAAGATAGTCGAACATGATCCGGCGGCCGTGTGGAAACGCTTCGTGAGCGTCGCCTTCGCCCGTGGCGGCAAACAGCGGCCGCGTGACGTTGTCCCAGGAAGTGGTCGGATCGCGGAACGCCATGTCGAACAGCGAGTGCATTCCGGGAGGCGCCGGACTGAGCGTCACGAAGGCGCGCGGTCGCGGATCGGCGGCGCTGTAGCGTGTGCCGAAGTAATCCCGCACGGCGCCGGCGACGCTGAGCGTCCCGCTGCTGCCCGCCGAGTGTCCGCCGACTGCGATGCGATTCATATCGACCCTTCCGTAGAGATCGGACTTCGGATCCTGGTTCTCCGACTCCAGCCAGTCGATGGTGGCTCTGATATCGTACGGGCGGTCCCAGGAAGGCGTATTCAATCGATCGCACTCGCTCGGACTCAGATTGAGATACGTGCAGAGCGCCTGCTGGTCGGGCTTATTGCGCGCGTGGAATGCCGGATTCACGCTCAGATAGCCGGCCGTTGCGGTGATTTTCCCCCAATCGCTCAACGCACCCGGGCTGTGATCCAAGCCATCGGCGCCGCCATGCGCCCAAACCACGACCGGCAGCGCCCCCGGCCGGTTCAGGGGACCGCGCAGCGTTACCTCGAAAATCCGAACGCGATTGGTAACATCGCGGTACTTAATCAGCGCGGAGGATTGCTTGAACGTATAGGTTTGCGCGGGTGTGTAGACACACCCCGGGAAGCCGGGACACGGCGGCTGCGCAACCATTGTAGAGACAAGGATCGTGGTGAAGATTGCGGTAGTAAGAGTGGTTTTCATATGGTTATCTCCTCGGATGTTTACTTACTCTGCCATTCGACGATCCCTCCGCTTGCGGGAGCGATCAGACCGTTTTGCAGCCACAATTTGGCCAGGGGAAGTCCTCGCAATTCGGCATCGAGAAATGCCATCACCGTGGATTGCATCCACATCCTGGCATTCCCGCACAGCGCCGGCGCGATCCCCGCGGAGACACAGGCCGCGGAGTCGAGTGTGCCGTAGAATTCGTGCGAGATATCCACCGTGCGCAGGAAACCCTCGAACTTATCGCCGGCCGGCATGAGGTCGTAGGGGATGCGCCGCCGGGATGGCGTATCGCCCGCATTGCAGGTGCCTGCTGCGTCGCAGTTATTGTCGCCACGGCCGGTGAGCGTCAAAAGCGGCCGCGAAATCAGCCTCCAGGAGTGGAGCGCCGAGAGTTTGTCGGTATCGAAGAACCCTTCCAGATTCGGCCCCTGGGGAGATAGATTGACGAACGCTACCGGGTGGGGATCGGAGAAGATATCGGGGGCATTGCGATCATTCGTCGTGATCAGGCGCAGAGCGCCCGCCAGGCTGATGGCGCCGCTCGCGCCATCCTGATGTCCGGCGATTGCGATGCGGCTCATATCGATTCGCCCCTGGACCGCCGCCGGTCCGGACGCGTTGATGTTCTGCAGCCAGGCGATCGCCTGACGCAGGTCGTGCGGCCAGTCCCAATTGTCCGGATTGACCGCGACGCACTCTTCCTTATTGAATTTCAGAGCGGTGCACAACGACGCCCGTTGCGCCAGGGTCAGCGTTCTACGCGGATGGGCGAGCGTGACCGAGAGGTAGCCGCCGGTAGCCGTGGTGCTGCTCCACAAAGACATCAATTGCTGTGCCGGCCCGCTCGCCTCGGCACTTGGCGACCAGATCACGACGGGCAGCGCGCCCACTGGTCCGATGGGGTAACGCACATAGACATCGACTGTGCGCGGATTGTTGGTCACGTCGGTGTAAGTGAATGCCGACGGAAAGCCGCCTATGGGTAGCGTTACGCCGGTGTAAAGGCAGTTCGCTGGAAAGGCTGCGCACGCCGGTGGAAGTTGGCTGTGGGCCGCTGCCGGAAGCATCGCCAGCACCGCCAGACGGAAGTAAGATGGGTAAGTCATACCCCTCTCAACGAAGGCTGGAGGAATCTGGAAGAAAGTATCTGAGTAGTTATTCGCCGCCTTGTATGATAAAGCCCGCCCAGAGGGCGGGATGCTCGGGTAGCGCCATCGGACCCGCGGGCGTCGAGATAGTGAACTTACCACTCTTAAGTTCGGCGAGCAGCTTGAGTTGCGCCTCGCGCAACGCCTGGCTCTTCGAGGCCCCGCTGCGATAACGGCGGTAAAACTCCTCCACCAGCCACACCGTGGGCTCATCGGGGATATCCCACAGCGGCGCCACTACGCTGGAAGCTCCGGCATACAGAAACGCGCGCGTGAAACCAAGCAGGCCGTCCGCCGAGATCCTCCCCGACCCGCTGCGGCAGGCGCTGAGCACCACCAGATCGGCGCGAAGCCGTAGCGTGTAGATCTCAGCCGCGGTCAGCTTCTGCTTTCCGCTCAGCGCCAGGAAGGAAGCGAACGGGCGGGAGTCCTCCACCAGTGCGTGTGTCGCGAAGTGCAGAACCCGCGCGCCATCCGCCGCGGCGCGCACCTGCCGCGCCTGCGCCGCTGCGCCGCTCAGCATCGTTGCGCCGGGCAGCAGGGCCGCCACCTTTTCCAATTCCCGCTGCGCGCCCGGCAAAATCGCCATTCCCGTATCGCGAGGAGCGCCGATCAATACGTAGCTGCCGCCGGGCGCTGCCGGACGTTTTTCCTGAGCCAGCATCCCCGCCGCTGGCAGCACGCGGAGCGTGTAACGTTCCGCCAGGTACCGCGATCCCGGGTCGATCAACGCCGCGAACGGCAATTGCAGCAGCGCTCCGTGCGGCAGCAGGGTGAGCAGCGTGTCGCTCTTCGCGGGGAGCCAGGCTTCCACGGGTTGAATCAGGATCCGGTACAATTCCCTCCACGCGTCGCGGTCTGGCGTGTAGGAGAATCCGCGCGCCCGCTCCACCAGGCGATTCAGTCGCGTCTCCGCCAGGGCGGCGCGCGCGCTGTGAATTCTCCCGGTCGCGTCCACCAGCCAAAGGTATACGCCCTGCGGGTGCACCCAATAGGAGAGGATCGGCTCGCGCCTCCGCATGGCGAGCGCGGACAACGCGTCCGGCGACGGCGGATCGGAGAATGCGGGCCGCTCCCCGGCGGGAGCGCGGCTCGCCATCAGATCCAGAAACGCCCGCGCGCGAAACTGTTCGGCGGTGTGGAATGCTTCCTGCTTCCGGCCGGCGCGCCACAGCACCTCGATCGCGTCGTCGGCGAAATCCTCCTGCGCATTGCCGTGGGCGCGCCGGAATTCGTCCTCCGGGACCAGGTTGCCGCGGATCGTGTTGGCCATCCGTACCGCCTCCAGCATGTCGTGCGCCGCCTCTTCGAGCCGTCCCAGCTTGTCCAACGATCGCGCGCGCCAGCGGTACATCCACAATCTCGAAAATGCCTGATCCGCCGGAACCCGATCCAGGCCGGCAGCCGCGACGTCGATCGACTCCTGGTACCGCCCGAGCGCGAAGTAGGCGCGGCTGGAGATCCAGTAAGAAGCCGGCGGAGCTCGCTGCGGAAAATTCTTCCGCACGTGCTCCACCAGGTCTACCGCCGTGGCGTACTCTCCGATCATCAGGTATCCGTACGCCACGCCGCTCAGCCGCAGACGCGTATTCACCGGCGCGCTGGGATCCTCCGCATAGTGCCGGACCGTATCGAGCGACCGCAGGGCTTCGTTATGATGGCCGGTTAGCGACTGAACTACTCCGATGGTTTGCAGCGTGCCCATAGCGCCCGGAACGTCGCCGGCCTTTTCGAGCAGCGCTTTGCTGCGCTCCAGTGCCGCCATCGATTCGCGCTCCAGTCCGTGCGTCAGGTAGGTGCGGCCCAGCGCACTGAGCGCGCGCCCCGCCTCGTTGAGCACGCCCATGTCTTCCAGTTTCTGGGCCGTCGCCTTCAGGAGATCGATGGCATTGGCGAACTCGCCCATCAGGCGCAGCGCATCGCCCCAATCGATCTGGATGGTGGCGAGGTCGCGTGTATCGCCCCCGTCACGAGCGGCCGCCAGAGCTTCCTGCAGCAGCGCATTGCGCTGCGCTCCGGGCCCGCCGGCTCGCGCCATCAGGTGGAGCGCCAGTGCAAGGCGGCGCAAATCGTGGCGCGTGCGAAAATCCGCCGCCGCAATCTGTCCCCAGACGCCGGCCCGGGCCGAGTTCTGACTCCGCAGGCGCTCCTGGCCGATGATCAGGGCGGCCTGTCCGCTGAATTGCGCATCCTGCGCCTTCGCTGCTGCCGCGGTGGCGCCGGCAAACTCACGATCGCCGGCCTCCGTCTGACCCGCCATCTCGGCCAGCAGCGCCAGAGCGGCGTGCGCATAGGCCTGTCGGCGCGGATCGTCGCCGGCCGCTTCCAGGCAGCGCTCGATTTCACTTCGCGTGGCGGCCGCCCCATTGCGGCGGACCGCGTCGCCAACGCCCTTCAGCCACTCCATCGAGTCCGGCTGGGCATGCAGCGTCATCGCGCCGAGCACCGCAATCAGAGCCAGTCTCATTGCCGTCCCAGCGCGGTGCAGGCCGCCACGGCGTACTCGCCTGCCTTTCCGCAGAGGCTTTCCAGCAGCGGAGCCGCCGACTTCCAGTCGCCCGTGCGCTCGGCTGCGATCGCCCGATACCACGCGATATCGCGCGTCAGCGCCTCACCGTCAATCTGGTGCGCGCGATCGAGCGGCCCGCGAGCGCCCGCGGCGTCACCCGCCATCAGCATCGCTACGCCCTGATAGAAAGGAGGCTCCACTGCCTTGGGATATTTGGCGGCGAGCGCTGCCAATCTCTGCGTGCTTTCCGAATACTGACCGGCCCGGTAGGGTTGAAGCGCCTCTCCCAGCGCGGTCAGGTACTCCGGCGATCCGCTCGCGGGTTTCCCGCGCAGGACCAACGCAGTCGCCAGCGGAAGCCGCAGCGGCGCGGGCTCCAAGGCGAGCCGGTAGTGTACGACTTCGTGCCCAGGCTGGACGGTTGGATGCGGTCCGCGGGCTGGGCTCCAGAAATACACCGCGAGGAGCACTGCCGCGGCGGCCGCCGCCACGCCCGCGTATCGTGGGAATGCCCGCCGGCGCCCCAGGACCCGCTGCCGGACGTTCTCCAGATTTTCCAGCGTCGGCTCGGCCAGGGCTGCGCTGCTCAAGTCGTCACGCAACTGCGCGCAGGTGGCGCACGATTCCAGGTGTGCCCGCACTTCGGCCTCAGCCTCCGGCGGCAGCACGCCTTCGCCGGCAGCCAGCAGCATTCCGGGCGGCGGACAGTTGGCCGGGAGCTTCATTCCCTCACCCCGTACACTTCGCGCAGCAATTTCAGCCCGTATTGCAGACAGTTCTTCACCTGATTGTCGGTGAGCCCGGTGTGCGAGCAGATTTCCTTGCGCTCCATTCCATGGACGAATCGCAGCGTCAGGCATGCGCGATGCTCGGCCTTCAGCGACGGGTGGCGGATCATGTCTTCCCACCGCAGTTCCGGGTGCGACTCGGAATGCATCGCTGGCGCCTCCGCGCTGTGGCGGCGTTCCAACTGAATGCGCCGCCAGCGGTCCGTCGCCAGATTCTTCACCGTGGTGGTCAGCCAGGCGCCCGCCTGCGCCGCCGTCACGCTGCCGCGATTCTGGTACATCTTCAGAAAGGCCTCACTCGTCAGTTCCTCGGCGATATCCCTCCGCCCGGTCCAGCGGATGGCGTAACGCAGAATCTCCGCCGCGTGCCGTTCGTAAGTCTGGCGATACTCGGTTTCGCTCAACCCGCCGGAATCCGGCACACTACTCTGTTCTACGGACGAGGAACCCCCACTGGAAGACTCACCCTCTGGAATAATCCGCGACACTATCCAAGACATTATATGCGCCGCTTAGGGCGGTCGCAGGGCTGGCTGCGGCGCGAACGTCGGACTGCAAGTTTTTCCTTTTTCTCTTGCGCAATTTTGAGGCCTGCTCGCCCACATGGGTACAGAGGCCATTCATGTTTACTCGAATCGCAAGTCTCACAACCACCCTGACCCTTCGCGGGCCGGCCCTGGCGCGGAATCTCATGGGCCGGTGCTTCTGCCTCGGGGTCGTCGGTCTGTGTCTGTCGGGTCCCGCTTTCGCCGGCAGTTTCTCGTTCCTCGGCAATAATGTGAGTAAACTGCAGTCCTCTACCGGAGCCACGATCGGTAACTACGCCACGGGATCGGCCCCATGGGACGTCGCTTTCGATGGCGTCAACATCTGGGTAGCGAATTACGACGACAACTCGGTGACGAAGCTGCTGGCCTCCACCGGAGCCACGGTCGGTAATTACCCGGTGGGCGCCAACCCTTATGCAATCGCCTTCGATGGCAGCAACATTTGGGTGGTGAACAACAGCAGCGGCAGCGTGACCAAGCTGCAGGCCTCCAACGGAGCAGGGCTTGGTAGTTACTCCGTGGGAGGAACCCCATGGGCAATCGCCTTCGATGGCAACAACATCTGGGTGGCCAATTACGGTGGAAGCGTGACCAAGTTGCTGGCCTCCACCGGCGCCACACTTGCCACTTATCCCGTGGGAGGGAGTCCCAAGGGTGTCGTCTTCGATGGCAGCAATATTTGGATAGCGAGTTACAGCGGCCAGTCGGTGACGAAGATCCCATTGTCCTCGCACTAAAAGCGAAAGGATACCAGTGGACAGGCCATGGTATTTTGTGGCCTGTCGTGATGGGCGTTCCGCCCGCGAAAAACTTGATGAAAAAAAGTGGGTGTCGCCAAGCCGAGCCGCGACCGTAAGGGAGCGTTCGGGATGCTCCGAAGCTCCCCAGACGCTCCCTCACGGTCGCGGCTCGGCTTGGTTTTTCGCCCCTGTCACTGCGAGCCGCGCGCGTCAGCAAGCGGTTTCTAGCTGGTTTTTCTAAGGTACCAACCGCTCCCTAACGACCGCGGCTCGCTCCTGTCACTGCTGCCGCACCGCCGCCAAACTGCCTGAAAAACTGGGTGCTCGCCAAGCCGGGCCGTGACCGTAAAGGGTGACCGCTGCCCGCGAGATTGCATGAAACGTGGCGCACGCACCCTCGAAAGTCCGGGATGCAGCCGAAGGCAAGTCCCGTGTTTTCAGCAAAATTCTTGCCCCGCCGTGGGGCAGAAAAACACTCTTGCGTGCCGCATCGAGATTCGTCTCGATGCGCTTTCGGCGCAGGGCTGCGCGTGCGGTCACGCCATCATTTAATAAATCTGTCGAGTCCTTTCAGTCATTTACAGGTATCCATCCCCGAATACCCGATTTCCGTCTGATATATCTGGAATGTAAGGGACCCTCGTATGTCGAATCCGTTATCCCGCTCCGAAAACACGGTGACGCAAAATTCCCACGAACCCCGATATTTGCGTCACCAAAACCACGGCAATCCCCGTAACCACCACAATCAAAATAAGGTACGCGCACCGAAATCGTGCAGGCAAATTCGCGACATTTGCGTCACCCGCCCCCTAAGCCGTAAGGAAGCCCGACCCGAATCCCGGGTGTCGCAAACCTTGCCAGAGCCCCCATTTTTGCGACCCCCGATTTCCCGCAATCCTCGCAATCCACACAATCTAAACACATTATCCGCGCAGATTTGCTGCAGTCAATTTTGCGACTTTTGCGACACCGCCCCACTAATCGGTAACGAAATTGAAGATATCGGTGTTCGTCCGCACCACCAGGTGCCCGAAGCCCAGCATCTTCCCGTCGGTCGGAAAAAACACCACGCCGTCGGTCGACTCTCCGGGCATCAGCCTCGTCTGCACCAGTGCCAGCGCGCTCGCTGCCGCGGCCGCTTTCAGCTTGATGCTCCCCATCGCCAACACACTCCGCCGCCGCTGCTCGTACCCGTTGGTCGACTTCAGGTGCTGATTGCCGGAAATCGAGTTCTCATAGCTCGTCACCAGCTTGATCACGTCGCTTGCCGAGCCCCTTTGCTCCAGCAGGCTCACCACCACCCGCGCCGCCGAGGCGCGCAGTTCCGTCCCGTCCAGGCGCACGTACGAAAAATCCTCCGGCCGGATCACGTAGGGAGTCTTCGAACCGTTCGAAACCGCCACCTGCAGAATCGCATAATCGTGCAGCCGCTGCGGCAGCGTGGCGAACATAATGGTCACACCCGACTTCGTAAGTGTCAGATATTTAAGGCCATTAGTCTCAAATTCGATCACCTGGGCGTGGCCCCGCCCTACCCACAGGGAGAGCGCGAGGGCACATGCCCAGACTAGCCGGTTCATGAGACAATTCTACGATACAGGCGTAGCCCAATAGTGAAACGTTCAGTCCGTTTGTGAAAGAAATCAATATCATGCCGACTCAGACCAAACATATTGCCAATGCCGGGATCGCACCCAGTCGCTATGGCCTTGAAGAGCAGGGTTTCCGAAACCTCAATGTGGCCTACTGGAATCTGGGCACTGCGCAACTGCTGGAGCACGCCATCCAACGCCGCGAAGGGACCTTGGCCAGCGGCGGATCTTTCGTCTGCCGCACCGGGCAGTTCACCGGCCGCTCTCCCAAGGACAAATTCGTGGTGCGCGACGAAGTCACCGACGCCAATATTCATTGGGGAGCCGTCAACCAGCCGCTTTCCGAGGCAAACTTCGACCGCCTACACGCCAAAATGATGGCCTTCTGGCAGGGGCACGACGTCTACGTGCAGGATTGCTTCGTAGGCGCCGACGCCGAGTACGGCATGCCGATCCGTGTGGTCAGTCAACTCGCCTGGCACAGTCTCTTCGCGCGCCAGCTTTTCATTCGGCCCGATCCCGCCAAGACCGCCGACCACGTACCGCAATTCTCCATCTTCTTCGCGCCGGATTTCCAGGCCAACCCCGCCGAGGACGGCACCAACTCCGAAACCTGCATCGTCATCAATTTCAAGAAGCGCATCGTCCTCATCTGCGGCACCAGCTATGCCGGTGAGATGAAGAAGTCCGCTTTCACGATCATGAATTACCTGCTGCCCGAGCGCGGCGTGTTCCCCATGCACTGCTCGGCCAACACCAGCGCCAACGGTGACGTAGCGCTCTTCTTCGGTCTCTCCGGGACCGGCAAGACCACGCTTTCCGCCGACGCCGAACGCCGTCTGATCGGCGACGACGAACACGGCTGGAGCGACAACGGTGTCTTTAATTTCGAAGGCGGCTGCTACGCCAAGTGCATCCGTCTCTCAAAGGAAAACGAACCGCAGATCTGGAACGCTATCCGCTTCGGCACCGTGCTGGAGAATGTCGCGATGGATTCCGAGACTCGCCTGTTGGATTTCAATTCCGACGAAGTCACCGAAAACACGCGCGCCGCCTATCCGCTGAAGTTCATCGACAATGCCGTGATCCCCAGCGTTGGCGGCCATCCCAACCACGTCATCTTCCTTACCGCGGACGCCTTCGGTGTGCTGCCGCCGATTTCCAAACTCACCACCGAACAGGCGATGTACCACTTCCTGAGCGGCTACACCGCCAAAGTCGCGGGTACCGAACGCGGCCTCGGCAAAGAGCCCCAGGCCACGTTCAGCGCCTGCTTCGGAGGACCCTTCCTCCCGCGCCCCGCCGCCACTTACGCGTCGCTGCTCGGCGAGAAACTCCGCCGCCACGGCGCCCAGGTCTGGCTGGTCAATACCGGCTGGGCCGGCGGACCCTACGGCGTCGGCGAACGCATGAAACTCCGCTACACCCGCGCCATGCTGAACGCCGCCCTCACCGGCCAGTTGAACGACGTGCCTGTGGTACAGCACCCGGTATTCGGAGTCGCCGTACCCACGTCGTGCCCGGGTGTTCCGGCGACGTTCCTCGATGCCCGCGGCATGTGGGCCGACAAGTCCGCCTACGACCGCGCCGCCCTCGATCTGGCCGACCGCTTCAACAAGAATTTCGCCAAATTCACCGGAGTCGCCAAAGAAATCGCCGCTGCCGCCCCCCGGTAGGGCGGACCCCCTGGTCCGCGGCCGGCCCCCCGGCCGGCCCTCTTCTTACTAGACCTTACTGCCTCAGCACACTGAGTGTCAGGTGCGGATTATTCAGGTAGCTGGCCACCCGGTATACCGGCCCCATGTCGATCACTTCGAGCGTCGGCGTCATCATATCGAGATAAGGCTGCGGCGCCAGGCCGGGAACCACCACGCGGAAAATCGGCACCACCACACTGACGTTCTGACTGATCTGCGCGAGGTACTGCGGGTCGATGAAGTGCCCGAAAGACCCGCCGCCCGCAAACGCATTCCAACCGACCGCCCAGGTGGCGGTTTCCCCGCTGGTCACGTTGACCGTCTTGGTGTACAGCGTCGCGCCGTGTTTGTCCTGCAAGGTAAGCATCACCGGTAAGGTGACGGGCACGGCCGCCTGGTCCATTCGGAAGTTCAGCGACAACACCTGATCGGGCATCATGTGAATTCCGCCCCAGTTGTACGTCACCACGGTTTGAGCAGCTGCCGGCCGGGCCGCCGCGATTGCCAGCAGCGCAGCGCCGGCGATAAACAAGAACTTTTTCATTGTCTTTTCCTCCTATGTGTTCTTTCTTCTGGCGGCTATCGTTGCCGCCTACATTCAGACGGGCGCAAGAGCGCGCGAAAATCGATCACGTCCGGCAGGGAGTGCTAAGATCGTTCTCGATAGGTCATGCCTGCACCGGCACATTTCGCGTTGCTCGCTCTATTTGCCGCCGTCGCGCCCGTGGCGGCGCAGGAGATGGATCCGGAGCAATCCGCGCTGCTCGAAAAGGCCCGCCTGTCGGCACTGCGCTATTCGAATTCGCTCCCCGATTTCATTTGCACGGAGTCTGTGACGCGGCAGCAGGATCCGCAGGGCAGCGGGCGCTGGAAATTGCTGGACAAGCTCACCATCAAGCTGAGCTATTTCGACCACAAAGAAGACTACAAGCTGATGGAGATCAATGGCAGGCCGACCGTTCTGGACTATATGTACGTCGGCGGCGCCGTCAGCACCGGCGAATTCGGCACTCGCCTCTACTCCGTCTTCGATCCGCGCTCGCATGGAGAGTTCCAGTGGAAAGGCTGGACCACCATCCGCAAGCGGCGAGTCGCCCACTTCGCGTATCACATCCCGAAAGAGCATTCGATCTACAGGATTCAATGGGGCAACGTGCCGGCCGGGCCGAACTCGATCATCGTGCCCTACCACGGCGAGGTCTTCGTGGACGAAGAAACCAACCTCGTGCTGCGCCTGACGCAGCGCGCGGAGATCCCGCCGAATTTTCCGATCAACGCCAACGAGTCCATCGTGGACTACGATTTCGCCGACGTGGGCGGCAAGCAGCACCTCCTGCCCGTCCACGCCTACCTCCGCACGCGCAGCGGACATTTTGTGGCCGAGAACAATATGGACTTCCGCGACTACCGCAAGTTCCAGACGGAAGCCAACATCACCTTCGAGTCCGCCCCGGACAAAGAATAAATCAGCAATCAGCTTTCAGCGATCAGCTTTCAGCGGAGCGCATCGTGGGCTGACGCCTGATCGCTGAAAGCTGATCGCTTTAGGCGCTTACCGCTTTGGCGCCAGCGTCTTCTTCAAAGACTCCGCGTTGGATTTGTGAGGGCCATTTAGGGCCGCAACGTCAATAGCTGAGATTCGGTTTGAAAAAGTACAGACTTAAAGGAGAATTCCCGATGGCCAATATACTAAGGTCTTCCGCCCGTAATCAGCCTTGCACCGCGATTCCTAGTGAAGTAGTTGTACACCCACTCGACGAAGACCAGCAGGCGATTGTCGAACTCCACCAGGTACATCAGGTGAACGAAGACCCAGGTGAACCAGGCAGGGAAGCCCGCGATGTGGAGCTTGCCGAATTCGGCTACCGCCTTGTTGCGTCCGATGGTGGCCAGGTTGCCCTTGTTGAAATAGCGGAACGGCGCGGGACTCGCCTCGCCCGACAGTCGCTTGCGAATCAGTCGGGCCACGTACCGGCCCTGCTGCATGGCGACCGGCGCCACGCCCGGGAGCGGTTTGCCCGTCTGGTGAGTAAAGGTCGAAAGGTCGCCAATTACGAAGATTTCCGGGTGGCCGGGTACGGTGAGATCGGGTTGGACAATTACGCGGCCCGCGCGGTCGAGCGTGGCGCCCGCGCGTTCGGCCAGCACCTTGCCCAGGCGCGAAGCACGCACGCCGGCCGCCCACAGCACGGTGTGCGTGGGGATTCGCTCCTCGCTTCCCTTGACCGTGACAGTGACGCCGTTGGCATCGATCTGAGTCACGCGCGCTCCCGTCCGCGCGCGCACGCCGAGCGCGATCAACTGGCGCTCGGCCTTGGCGGAAAGATCGGGAGGGAAGGTGGGCAACACGCGCGGTTCGCCTTCCACCAGCAGGATGGCGCTCTCGCGCGGATCGATGTGGCGGAAGTCGTGGCGCAGGGTGTCGTTGGCGATTTCGCCGAGCGCGCCGGCGAGTTCGACGCCGGTGGGTCCGCCGCCGACGATTACAAAGTTCAGCCAGGCGCGGCGCTCCGCGGGGTCCGGTTCGCGCTCCGCCCGTTCGAAGGCGCGGAGCAGACGGCTGCGGATCTCAGTGGCGTCCTCGATGGTCTTGAGGCCGGGCGCCACGGCTTCCCACTGGTCGTTGCCGAAATAGTGATGGGTGGCGCCGGTGGCGACGATCAGGGTGTCGTAGGCCGCTTCGCCATCGCGCAGGATGACGCGGCGATTCGCCACGTCGATATCGATGACCTCGCCCAGCAGGACTTCGGTATTGCGATTGTGTTTCAGCACGACGCGAAGGGGCGACGCGATTTCGCCGGGCGAGAGCCCACCGGTGGCCACCTGGTAGAGCAGAGGCTGGAACAGGTGGAAGTTTCGGCGATCGATCAGTGTCACCGCGACCGGCGCGCGGCCCAGCGCTTTGGCGACGTACAGTCCGCCGAAACCGCCGCCGATGACCACTACTCTGTGTGCCGGTTCCACTAGCTTTTGGATGCTTCCGATAGAAGATTCGATGCTTTGCACGGGCGTATACTGGCGCACCGTCGTGAATTTGTTTTATACTTCCGATTCGGACGCACGGAGCCAACACATGACGCAGGGAACGGTACAGCTGGTCGCTGGTATTCTGGCCGTGGTGCTCATCGCCATTGTCATTCTAAGACGCAAGGGCAAGAAGACGAAGGAAGAAGACGATTTCTAGGAAGTAGCGTGCCGGGCCGGCTTCTCATTTTGGCCTGTACAGTGATTTGCACGGCGGCGTGGTCCAACGCCGCCGATTCGCCTCCGTTGGTCACCCGTATTCGCGACCACATGCGCGAATACGTTTCCCACCTTCCGGACTACACCTGCCGCATCACCTTGGAACGCTTCCGCCGGCTCAAAGCGAACGCCCGTTTTGAGCTGAGCGACCGCATCCGGCTGGAGGTGGCCTATACCGGCGGCGATGAACTTTATTCGTGGCCGGGAGACGACCGTTTCGAGGCCGGTATCGAAGATCTGCTGCCGGGCCACGGGATGGTTTCCAACGGCAGCTACGCGCTCCATGTGCGCAATCTGTTTCTGCGCAACGTCGCCGAATTCGCCGCGCCCCGCGATGAGAAGTGCGACGGCCATCCCTGTGTGAGGCTGGACTTCGTCATCCCCGCGGTGCGCAGCGGGTACGCGCTCTCCGCCGGCCATGGCGCCGCTCCCGCGCCGCTGGTTGGGTCGGCTTGGTTCGACCCGGCGAGCCTGGATATCCTGCGGCTGGAAGTCCGCGTGGACGAAGCGCCGCGTGCTGTCCGCATCGCCTCCACGCGCGAGACGACGGTGTACCAGCGGGCGCGCATCGGAGACGTGGAGTTCGTGGTGCCGGGAGAATCGGAACTGATGCTGCGCGATCGCGATGGCAGCGAGCTGTTGAATCGATCGCGCTTCGATCAGTACCACCGCTACGCGGGGAGTTCGACGGTGAACTATGCGCCGGGTAGTGATGCTCCCAAGGCGGTGGCGCCTCCGGTGCGGATCGCGGCATTGCCCTTGGGCAAAGCGGTGACCGCGGCGCTCGACGCGGCAATCGATGAGGACTCCGCGATCGGCGACCCGTTCACGGCAGCTACTGCGGACGGCGTGCCGGTGACGGGCCGGATCGTGGACCTGCGGCGCGTAGGCAAGGGCTGGCTGGTAGATCTGAAGTTGGCGGGAATGGTACGGCGCGGTGTCTCCCTGCCACTGAAGGCGGGGACGAAACTCACGTGGAAGCCGTAGCCTCATATGCCAAACGAACCACGCGCGTTAGCAAGTGGTGTCTAACTCAGAAACCTGACTAGACACCGCTCCCTCACGGTCGCGGTTCGCAGGGGGCATTTCATGCGCAGCGGTCGGCGACGGCGCCGCGGGCTTTGGTGGTGGTCTCTACGGGGAAGATCGCTTGTACGCAGGCTCCGCCGGAGGGTGAGGTGTCCAGGCGGACTCCGCCGCGGTGGGCGCGCATGATGCCGTGGACCTCGGAGAGTCCAAGTCCGCGGCCCATGAACTTGGTCGTGAAGAAGGGATCGAAGACGCGGGCTCTGAGTTCTTTGGGTACACCGCCACCGCTGTCGCTTACTTCCAGGAGCACAAAGGTGCCGGCAACGAGTTCCTGATCGGGATAGTCGCGCGCAAGATCGGTGGCTTTGATGTGGCAGACGTCCGTGCGTACCTTGACAACGCCCTTGACGTCTCCAATCGCCTCCACGGCATTGGTCACGAGATTGTTCAGGACGTGCTGTACTTCGCGGGCGCCGGCGTGCACGGGCGGCAGATCGCCGGCCAGATCGAATTGCACATCCACCGCATCCGGAGCCGTGGCGCGAAGAGGTTCGGCCAGACGGTAGATCAACGTGGAGAGGTCGACGGGCTGCAACTCGAGCCAGCCGCGTCCGGTGTAAGAAAGCAACTGGCCGGCGAGCGCGGCGGCACGGTGAACCGCTGGGAGTATCTGGGCGATCGACTGCCCGGCGGGGCTGTTCGCCGGGACTTGTCCGCGGGCGATTTCGGCATACCCCAGGATGGTGGTCAGAAGATTGTTGAAGTCATGTGCGACGCCGCCGGCCATCAAGACGAGGCTGCGTGTTTTCTCCGCGCGCACCAGGCGTTCTTCGAGAGACTTGCGATCGGTCACGTCGACGCAAACGTTGATGACGCGGCGCAGGCTGCCGTCGGGCTCGATCACCGGGGCCGAATAGGACAGGGTGTGCAGCACGCTGCCATCGGAGCGCACGATATCCAACGCGACGTCGAGCACGGCTTTGCCGGTAGTTGCGGCTACCTGCATCGGCAGATCGTTCACCGGGACTTCGAGCCCATTGCGCATGTGCTTATAAGGCAGGCGGCCCGGGTGAGGTGCGGAAATCGAGATATTCTCGTCGCGGGTGACGTGCAACATCGCGGCCAGTTGCGGGTTCACCCAGATCTCGCGGCACTCGGGATCGTTGGATACGGCGAGCCCGACCGGGAGGACTTCCACGAGAGTTTGAAAATCCGCGACTTGCTGCTGAATTACTTTTTCCGCGTGGTGTCTCTCCGACATTTCGTCGCCCAGCGCCTGATTGGCGCGCGCCAGCGCCGACTCGTTGCGCTTGTACTGGAGCGTGAGCGCGGTGAGGGCGTATAGAAGGGTGGCTACGATCACGCCGAAGCTCCAGATAGCCCATTGCAGGGTCTGTATATCGGTCGCCGCCGGAACCAGGCGAGCGGACCAACGGCGATCGCCGGACTGGGCTTCCGCGGTGCGCAATCCCTCGCGCCACAGCGGCGAACGAGCGCTCTTGAGGGTGGCCAGCGGCACGCCGTCCAAGGTGACGGTCACCTCGTAATCCGGCGGTACCTGCCCGCCGAGCAGGGAATTGGCCAAGGCTCGGGCGTCAAACAGTCCAGCCACGAAACCGGATAACTTGCCGGAGTGGATCGGGACACAGGCATAGAACTGAGGCACGCCGTCCCGAGTGATGGCCCGCGAAAGGGTGAGCGCGTTGCGTAGCCGCGCCTGGTGGAGGGTATCCAAGAGCTCCGGATCGGTAGGCCGGCTCTTAAACTTAGGCGCCTCGCCGGGACGCACCGACCACTGCGTGTTATCGAACGTATCGATCCACACTAATTCGCGTAGTCCGGTGCCTTTGCGGAGAAATAACTGGGCGTCGGTTTCCCAATCCTGGCGTGCCTCAGGGCGGCCTTGGGAGAGCCACCAATTACCAATGCTGGGCAGGACGTCCATCGCCTGGATGATGGCGGAGCTCAACTGCGAGGCGACGTGTTTGGCCTCGCTATCCGTGCGGGTCAGCAATTGCTTGCGTTCGCGCGATACCAGATTTTCCGCCAGCATCATGGCTGCGCCGAGAGCGCAGGCCGCCACAAGGAGAGGTACCAACAGGATATATAGGCCGCTTCGCATCTTAGTACCGCGACGCACATATAGATTCTAGCAGGTAGACGGTCTGGACTTAGTAATGAGGCGTACGATCTAACGGGCTGTAAAGACCCAGGCGAGCCGCGACCGCCAGGGAGCGTTGTGGGTGCTCGCGGCACTTCGAACGCTCCCTAACGGTCGCGGATCGGCTGGGGGTATCATCTCATGCGGATATACGCGGGGAGGGGCGGACCTCCAGTTGCGGACTTTCCGGGCTCGGCTTGTTGCCAGTCTTTCTCCGCCAGCACAGTTAGCGGGGCCAATTGCTTTGCCTGTAAGTCGCGATTCAGGGCAGGGAGCTGATCCGTGGTCAACGTGGTAAATTCCTTGATCACATCCTCCAGTTCATGTGCCAGCGCGACGGCTCTGGCGGATTGGGAATCGGTGGGGCGGCCTTCGTAACTGTTGACATCGCCGTAGAGGCCGGCCATGAATTCGCGCAAACGCTCTTCGCCGGTGATCGCGCCGCCTTCCTTGGTGGCGACGATTTTGCCGCGGATGGTGTCGATGGCCGCGGCGAGATCCTGCAGTCTCTTGCGCAGCGGGTCGGCGGAGGGGAGTTTCGCGGCGCGCTCCTGGGCTCCATCGCGTACGCCGAGGATGGCGTCGACGGCCCAACTCATGTGATTCAACGAGTCGCCGATACGGTTGACGAGTTCGAACTGCGCCTTGCGGTCGTCCACGGTGAACTTGGCGCGCGGGTCGAGCGCCACAGTGAGTTTCGTGGTGTAGACCTTGTCGCCGCGCGTCATGCGGACGGTGTAATCGCCGGGGACGATGCGTACTCCCACGGCGGCGCCGAAGGCGGCGGTCGCGGCGGGCGGTACGCGCGGCGGCTTGAGGTGCATGGACCAAGTGGCGCGGCTGACGCCGCGATGTTTGCTGGTGGATACCTCGTCGACCAGCTTGCCCTGTGCGTCCAGGATCTCAATCTTGAGATCGCCATAGATGTGGCGGGAGCGCTGGTAGTAGGGGATGAAGGCCTCGGTGGAGCGGCTGGCTCCGTTGAATGCGGCGTCGCCTTCGGGCCAGCCCGCGAACGCTTCCATCCATTGGACGGCGGTGGGCACGGGGAGGAAGCCGGCATCTTCACGCATCATCTGGTCGGTAAGCGCGCGCCACGGAGAGATATCGTCGATGATCCAGATGCCCCGGCCGTGAGTGGCCAGCACCAGGTCGCTGGTGCGCGGATGGACCACCAGGTCGCGCACGGCGACCGAGGGGAAACCCGTGCCCTTGTACTGCGCCCAGCGCTGGCCGCCATCGACACTGATCCAGAGTCCGAATTCGGTGCCGAGGAAAAGCAGGCTGGGGTTCTTGGTATCTTCCTTGATGACGTGGGCGTAACCGCGCGCGCCAGCCGCCTGCGCGGGGAGCGCGGTCCAGGTGGCGCCGTAGTCGGTGGTCTTGTAGACGTAGGGCTTCATGTCGCCGTAGGTATGGCGATCGAAAGTGGCGTAGGCGGTGCCTTCGGCGAAGCGGCTGGCTTCCACCCAACTGACCCAGGACGCGGCGCCGACGCCTTTGACGTTGGCGGTGACATTGGTCCAGGTCTTGCCGGCATCGCGGGTGAGCTGCACATTGCCATCGTCCGTGCCTATCCAGATGAGGCCGCCTTTGAGGGGCGACTCCGAAATCGAGTAGATGGTGGTGTGCATCTCGGCGGCGGAGTTGTCCACGGTGATGCCGCCGGATTCCTCCTGCTTCTGTTTCTCGGGATTGTTAGTGGTGAGGTCGGGCGAGATGCGGTCCCAGGACTGGCCGTGATCGCGCGAGCGGAACAGGAACTGCGCGCCGATGTAGATCGTGCCCTTTTCATTGGGGCTCATCTGAATGGGAGTATTCCAGTTGAAGCGCAGCTTCTTTTCGCCGTAATTGGCGTAGGGCTTGATGGAGCGGGTTTCGTGAGTGAAGCGATTGACGCGGCCGATCTCGCCGCCCTGCGCTTCGGCGTAGATGTAAGTGGGGTCGGAAGGATCTTCCCAGGTCCAGAAGCCATCGCCGCCATACATGTTTTCCCAGCGTGAATTGGTGACGCCGCCGGGATAGGAGGAATCGCCGGCCCAGGAACTGTTGTCCTGCAGGCCGCCGTACACATGATAGGGCTCGCCGTTGTCCACGCTGACGTGATAGAACTGCGAGACCGGCAGCGACATCATGTGTTCCCAGCGATGGCCGCCGTCGTGGCTGCGCCAAAGGCCGCCATCGTCGGCGGCAAAGACGGTGTCGGTGTGAGCGGGGTCGATCCAGACGTCGTGGAAATCGCCGTGGGCGCTGCCGGAGACGGCGCCGAAACTATGGCCGCCGTCGGTGGAGAGCAGTAGCGAGCCGCCGGCCTTGAAGACTTTGTTTTCGTCCTTGGGATCGACGATGAGGTTGGCGAAGTAGAAGGGGCGCCAGACTTGGAACTGGCTGGCGTCGAGCGCGGTCCAGGTGCGTCCGGCATCGTCGGAGCGGTAGAGCGAGCTCTTCTCGGACTCGATGGTGGCGTAGACGGTCTGCGGCTTGGACGGCGCGACGGCGAGGGCGATGCGGCCGTAGGGTTTGGCGGGGAGTCCCTTGGCGTTGGTAGGGGTGAGTTCGGTCCAGTGCTCGCCGGCGTCGGTGGATTGGAAGAGGCCGCTCCCGGGGCCGCCGGAGCGGAAGGTCCAGCCCTGGCGGCGGAAATCCCAGAGCGAAGCGTAGAGAGTTTTTGGCGCGGCCGGACTCATGGCGAGCATGGCGCAACCGGTGGAGCCGTTGGCGCCCGCGAGGACTTTGCGCCAGGTCTTACCGCCATCGGTGGTCTTGTAGACACCGCGTTCGGCGTTGTCGTCCCAGAGGTGGCCGGTGGCGCAGGCGAAAACGGTGTCGCTGTTGGCGGGATCGATCAGGATTTTGGAGATCCGCTCGGAATCGCGGAGGCCGGTGTTGGTCCAGTTCTCGCCGCCGTCGGTGGATTTGTAGATTCCGTCGCCGATGGAGACGCTGTTGCGCACCCATGATTCGCCGCTACCGACCCAGACGTTCTTGGGATTGGACGGGTCGACGGCGATGGAGCCGGTCGACTGGACGGCGGGGTTATCGAAGACGGATTGAAAGCTGGTGCCCGCGTTGACCGATTTCCAGACGCCGCCGCTGGCCGAGGCGGCGAACACGGTGAGGCGGCCGGAATCGGCAAACGCGGTGACGGCAGCGATACGGCCGCTCATCTGGGCGGAACCGATGTTGCGCGCGGACAGGCCGGAGACGGTGCCGGAATCGAAGCGCACCGGCGGCTGGGCGAAGAGGGTGGGGATGGCGAGGAGGATCGCGAGTCGCATTAGAGCTCCTTCCCCGGGGCGGCGGGCATTTTGAACTCGGCCGGATCGAGCTTCACGTTGGGCTCGATCTTTTCGTAGGTGATCTTCGACCAGTTTTCGGGATGCTGCTTGCTGCCGACCTCGTAGGTGAACGGCATGTAGACGCCGGCCACCAGCTTGTAGGAGCCGCACTCGATCACCGATTCGTGCTTCGCACCGCGGATGAATTGCACCTTCTCCATGCGGACTTCGAGGAAAGTCTCGGGGTCGAGGTAGTAGTAATAGATGTCGCCGTTCTTGAGGGTGACTTTGAGGCGGTGGACTTCGTCGCCGTCGAGGGTGTCCTTGCCGAGGTATTCGACTTTGTTGCCTTGGGCCTGGTAGTCGACCAGAGGGCCGGTGAAGTTGGCGTCTTCGACGAGGTCGCGGAGTTCTTCCTCGCCGAGGAGTTCGGGGTCGCGGCGGCCTTCGAAGGGAGCGATCTTCCAGCCGGTCTTGCCGTCGTAGGCCTGGATCTGAGTCATGCCCTGAATGGTGAAGTTCTGGCGGAGGAGATTCGGCGCCATGGAATCGGCGCTGACCTGGGCGGTGAGGCTGCCCTGCTGTAGCTTGCCGGTCGCGCGAAGGGTGCGGAGGGCTTTGATTTTGTCGACGCCGCCTTTCGCCTGGAGGTTGCGGGTTACGAGTTCGTCGGCGGTCTGGGCGGAGACGAGGGCTGTCAATGCGGCCGCGGAGAGGAGGAGCTTCGGAAGGATAGGCATAGAGTTACCAGCAGATTCCCAGGATATCCCGAGAATCGAGTAGGCGGGGCTGGGGCTTACGGTTTCAACGCAGAGACGCAGAGAACGCGGAGAAAGCGCAGAGAAGAGTTTCGTGGTGGAGGGATTCGGGAACCCGAGAGGGCCGATGACAGGCTACAAAAACGATGGCCTGTCCCACAGCTGTCCGGAGAGAAGCTCGAGTCTCCAGCGGTGCCGGATTGCACAGGGGGACGTCCGAGCTTGCGCTCGGATGGACAAGGCGGAGCCTTATCCCACAAAGAGATGCCGGCACGAATGCCGGCATGGCAGCCTGAAAGGCCGCTCCACGGAGTCAAAGGCCAGAAGAGAATCTTTGAGGTTCTTCTTCTTGGCGAAACTTTGCGGCTTGGCGTCTTTGCGAGAAATGTGTTCGGTTTTCCCTCTCGTCGATCGACACTCCCTCAGTACCGAGAGAAAGTCAAAATCATTTCTCGCAAAGACGCCAAGCCGCAAAGTCTCGCCAAGGAGAAAACACATTAGAAGGAAGTTCTTGAGCCTTGCTTCTTGCAAACGCCAGGGGTGGGAGACAGGCCACGAAAGACGATGGCCTGTCCCACTGGGTCAGAAGCTGAAGCGGGTTTGGAATTCGATTCTTCGATTGTTGGCGACGCTGCCGCCGCCTCCGGGGCCTCCGGGGCCGCCGCCGAAGCCGGAGTTGATGCCGGTGGGCTGGCCGAATTGGGGTGAATTGAGGTTGCCGACGAAATTGCCGGGATTGTAGTGGTTGATCAGGTTGTTGAACATCACGGAGAAGGTGATGTTGTAGCGGTGCTCGGTGAGATCGCCGCCGCCCATGCCGCCGCGGCCGCCACCGCCGCCTCCCATGCGCATACCGCCTCCGCCTCCGCCGCCACGTGCGCCGCCACCACCTGCGCCACCGCGTCCACCGCCTCCGCCCATGCCACCGGGGCCGCCGCGTCCACCGCCCATATCGCCGCCGCCGGAGGTCATGGCGTTGGCGCCGCGGGGCGGGCCGAAGCCGAAGGTGCGGGCGATACGGACGTTCAGTGAAATCAGGCCCGCGCCGGTGAGGTAGTTGCGCGGCACCAGATTATCGGTGACGCCGGGTATCGGGTCGACGCAGAAGTCGCCCAGGCGGGTTGGGTCTGCCGTCGCGCAGGACGCGCTGGCGAAGGTGGGTCGCGCGTTCTTCAACGTGTTGCCGTAGATGTCGCGGCCCAACACTACGTCGTAGGGCGAGCCCGATTGCAGGGTGATGAAGGGGCTCATCCGAATGTTGAGCGGCGCGATCACCGAGCCTACTAGTTGGAAGCGATGACGGCGCTCCAGCGACGAGCGGCCCCAATCCAGGGCGAAATCGTAGGGGTCGGTCGGCGTGCCGGGAAGGTCCCTGGAGTTATTGAACTGGTAATTGCCGAAGAGCGAAATCTTGCTGGTGAAGCGCGTATTGAAATTCGCCATCAGGATGTTCTGACGCATGAGGCCGCCGGATTCGTACTGGAAGAGATTGCCGGCCGCGAGCCCGTAGGGACGAGCGCCGCTGCCGGGCTGGCCGGGAATGTAGGTGCCGGGGAGCGGCGTGTTGATGGGTACGGTCTGTTCCATGTGCAGCGCACGCGTGTTGGTGTAGGTGACGGCGACCGTAGTGTTGCGCGGCAACTGGCGCTCCACGCCGATGGCGGACTGCATCATGTAGCTGGATCGCAGATTGGGATCCAGACTATAGATGCTGTTCTGCGCTGGGCTCAGGTTGGCTAGCGACGGAGCGTTGGGGAAGGTGTCGGGATTGCTCACGGTGTACGAAAGCTGATTGATGCCGTTATAGAGCAGGGCCTGTTTGATCAGGCTCTCATTGACGCGGTCGTAGAAGAAGCCGAAGCCGCCGCGGAAGACGGTTTTCTGCCGGCCGTTCTTGGCGGTACCCGGCGCCCAGGCGAAGCCGATGCGGGGAGCGAAATCGCCGTGGCTGCTGATGTTGTCCTGCCATTCGTAGCGCAAGCCGTAGCTGAACGTGAGGTTGGGGCGGATGCGCCAATCGTCCTGCGCGAAGAGGCCGAGATCGTACTGCACGATGCTGGAGAAGGGATTGCCAGCGTCGATGTTGAACTGGGACGCGCCGCCGCCGAGCGCGCGGATCTGCGTGGGCGTATATCCCGCCTTTTGGAGCATGAGAGTGCGCGTGTACTGATCGACCGCGGAGAGATTGGTGAGCACGGGGTTACCGGAGGCATCGGTGACCACGTTGTTGGCGGCGTCGAGCACCGGGGCGCTGCCGCCATCGAAGAAGAAGACACCGCCGAAGCCGTTGGGCGAGAGCGTGCTGTCGCTTTCACGGCGGGCGCGCAGTCCGTAACGGAAGGTGTGCGTGCCGTGAGAGATGGACGTGTTGTTCTGGAGCTCAAAGTGATGGCGGATGTCGGTGTTGGTGCCTTCGTTGGCGCCGCCGCTGGTGAAGGCGCCGGAGACGCTGATCTGCGGCAGCAGGTTGCCGATCTGGCTGGTGTAGCTGCGGACGTACTGGAAGCGCGTTTCGTTGACGATTTTCGGATTGACGATCCACGTCTCGGTGAGCATCAGGTTCTGATTGTTGCCGGTGGAATTGTACGCGGTGTCGGCGTACGGCGCGGGCAGCCTATAGCCGCCGACGCCCTGGTTCTCGCGGGAATTCCAGCCGTACTCGAAGCGCGCCACCAGGGTGTTGTTGGTGGAAAGCTGATAGTCGAAGCGCGGACCAATGCTGGTGCGCGTATTGGGCGTGACGACAGCTTCCTGAATACGCGATTGGGCCAGGGAATTGGGGTCGACGAAAATGGCGTCGACCAGCGCGTTGTCGGTGATCTGCCGGCGGTTGAAATCGAGGAAGTAGCTGGCGCGTTTGCCGAGCGGTCCGCCGATGTTGCCGCTGAACATGCGGCTGGAGAAATCGGGCTTATTGGTGGAGATGGGGTTGCGCGAGTTGAAGATGCCGTCGCTATCGTTGAAGCCCAGGCTGCCGCGGATCTTGTCGCTACCGGGCTTGGTGAGGATTTCGATGCGGCCGAAGCCGAGCTTGTCGTATTCGGCGGAGAAGGGATTCTGATTGATGCGGATTTCGCGGATGGATTCTTTGGGTGGTAGCTGTCCGCCACTGAAGCCATCGATATAGATGGAGCCGCCGTTGGGTCCTGCGCCGGGGCCGGCGAGCGCCTGCAGGGCGTCGGAGAGATCGTCGGGATCGTCGGGGAGCGCGGCGAGATCCTCGCCGCGCAGCACGAGGGCGGTGGCGTTGTTATCGGGTTCGACGCTGATGGTGGTGGCGTTCTGCTCGGCGACGGTGATGGTTTGCTTTTCCGCGGCGACTACCATTTGGATGGGCAGATCGGGATTCGCGCCGGCGTTGACGGTCACAGTCTTGTTGAAGGGCGCGAAGCCGGGAAACGCAACTTTGACGGTGTACTGTCCGGGCGCCAGGCCTTGAAATGTATAAGTGCCGTCGGCCTGAGTCTGTGCGGTTTTACTGACGCCCTTGCCGGTGAGGGCTACGTTCGCGGCGGGAATGACCGCGCCGGAATCGTCGGTCATGGAGCCCCGAAGCGTTCCGGTGCCGGGTTGGGCGAGGGCGCTGCAAATGAAAAGCGCAGAGGCCAGTAGTAAGACGCAAGTGTGGCGCAGTTTGGGCGTACCTATCCTCAATGTGTTTCTCCTGGTCAGCGATTGGTTGAAACTGAGTAAATGCGGATTAGTTCATTACTGCCCTTGGTCTCCGCCGCTGCCCAGATTCCAGCCGCTCATGATGTCGCGAGTGGCGGTGGGGGAGGCCGTCAGCAGGGGTTCGACCCCGGCCAGCAACGTGATTGCGGTGACCCGCCCGGGGTCCGTTCCCTGGGTGGTGGAAACCATGATGGCGTCACCGGTTTTCAATTCGGAAAGCGGCATGGCAGGGAGGTTGTCGAGCATCTGGCCGACGTCGCCGCCGGCCGCCCCTCCACGCCCTCCCCTGCCAGGGGCTCCTACCGCAGGTTGTTCGGGTTGTGCGCCGGGCGCATAGCGGCGGGCCAGTGCTTTCGCTGCGGCGTCGGGCAGTTTGCGCATGGTGGAATCGGCATCCACCTTGATGGTGAGAGGTTTCTTGGTGGCCAGATCTTTGACCGTAAGCTCGCCGGTCTGGGCGTTGATGGCGGTGATTGTGGCAGCGATCTGACGGAAGCTTCCGGAGACAATCTTCTCGGCGGCGATGGAAGCGCCATCGTCACTCTTGTTGCCCAGGACACGCAACTGGTCGCCGGCCTTGATCTCGGTGAAGGTGGACGTTTTGGCATCGCTGAAACGGGCCGAATCGAGCGAGTAGCGGTGGAAGGTAGTCTTATCGGAGGGCTGAACGGTGTAAGTGTGCGAGCCGCTCTTGATGGTGACGGTCTTAGCAGCGGAGTCAATCGCGGTGACGGTTCCAGTGACGCCGCGCTTCTTCCAATCGTCCTGATCTTTCTGTTGGAGTCCGGCGACATCGCTCTTGCTCATGACTAGGACGGCGGTGGCGGCCCAAGTCTTAGGGTCGGCGGGTTGAGGACCGATGACGACGGCGCGGTCGCCCGGACTGAGGGTGGAGAGTGCGATCTTGGCGCCTTTTTTCGGATCGGTTTCGCCGGGCGGGATGCGAAGGATGAGGGTGCGGTCGGTGGTGGTTACGGAGACGTCGTCGCCTTTGTCACTCTTGAGGGAGACTTGTTTGGCATCCACATTGGTGGCGGTGATTGTGCCAGAGAGTTGAGCTCGATTGGCGGCTGGAGGCGTCTGTGCAGACGCGACTGCAGCCAAGGCTATGAATGAGACGGCGAGATACTTTAGGCTACGAGGCATCACTTCTAATTGTACGGCGGGTGCGTTACGAGGGCGGTTACACGGGTAAAAGGGCTACTGGTGAATGGCCCAACGGTAGGGTGGCAGGGATGTGACGTGTGCCACGAAGGTGGCGATCTCCGGATTGTACAGGGTGTGACGTCCGAGCTGACGCTCGGATGGACAAAGCGGAGCTTTATCCCACGAAGAATGCCCCGACGAATCGGGGCATGGCAGGGATGACACGAGTTGAAAAAACGGTCTCGCTGGTAACGCCGGGCATCGAGACGAGTCTCGATGCGGCACGCATGAGTGCGTGCGCCACATGGGAGGGTAGACTTCACGGGAGGTGCGTCCATGACGGGGTTGCAAGGCCGAGCGAGGGACTGAAGCGGCTGAATGCGAAGTTGGCGGGATGAATCCCGCCGCAGGCTCAAGCCTGCCCCACAACGGATCTCATTTATTTAGTTGCGCGAGGCCGATCCATGACAAGGCCACAAATAAGGCCGGCTATGAAAATCGGGCCTCGTGCCGTACGAAATCGTACGTGGCGGAGAAGGGGTGCGGGCGGACGTGCTTGGGACCGGTATAAGCTGGCTCATCGGAGAGAATTCATGAAAATAGCGAGCGCTGCCTTTTGTCTTGCGGTTCTTCTTCCCGCAACTGTTGAGTGCCAACCCTTAAGCGTTCCCTGGAGCGGTTACGGCCACGATGCTCAGCATTCGGCAATCTCTTCGGTGCAATCGCAGCCGCTGAATCAGATCCGATGGCAGACGCCCGTGGACCTGCAGCCGCAGTATTCCGGTAACGACCTGTTGATCCACTACGGTTCTCCGCTGGTGACCGCGGCGAATACGGTCTTTGTGCCGGTGAAGACGGGCGCGTCCGGCGGCTTTAAAGTGGAGGCCCGGAGCGGCTCGAATGGCGCGCTGCTCTATACCTTGACGACCACGTATACGCTGCCGCCGCACAACTGGACGCCGAGTTTCGGGCCGGTGCTGAGCGCGCGCAATCGCCTGTATTATGCCGGCCCGGGAGGCACGGTGTTCTACCGCGACCAGCCCGATTCGCTGAGCGGCGCCTCCGGCCAGATTGCGTTTTACGGAAATGCGAACTATGCGAGCAATCCCGCGGCGTTCGATAGCACGATCAAGATCTCCACGCCGATCACGTCCGACCGCACCGGGAACATCTACTTCGGGTACGAGGTTCTCGGCGCGAATCCGCTGAACCTGCAAAGCGGCGTGGCGAAGATTGCGTATAACGAAGTGGGATCTTTCGTCACGGCGCGCGCAGCGGCCGGCGGCGACGGTTCGATTAACAAAGTGGTGATGAACTGCACCCCAACGTTGAGCAACGACCACCGCACGCTGTATTTCGCGGTGTCGACGGGGAACTTCGGGTCCGGCTACCTGACCTCGGTATCGGCCACCACGCTGGCGCCGGTCGCGCGGATTCGGCTGAAGGATCCGCGCACGTTGAACGATGCGCTGCTGGCCGATGACGGTACGGCGTCGCCCATGGTGGGCCCGGATGGCGACGTTTACTATGGCGTGCTGGAGAATCCGTTTCCATCGAATCACGCGCGCGGGTGGATGCTGCATTTTAATTCGGCGCTCTCGCTGAGTAAGATCCCCTCGGCGTTCGGGTGGGACGATACGGCGTCGGTGGTCACCGCCTCGCTGGTGGCCTCCTATCACGGGCCATCGGCGTACCTGCTGCTGACCAAGTACAACAATTACGGGAGCGCCGGCGGCGACGGTGTCAACCGCGTGGCGATCGTGGATCCGAATGTGTCGGCGATCGATCCGATCTCCGGCGTGGCGACGATGAAGGAAGTTCAGAGCGTTACCGGACCGACTCACGACAGCGACTTTCCGGGGCTTCCCAATGCGGTCCGCGAATGGTGCATCAATACGGCGGCGATCGATCCCTTCACGAAGTCGGCGCTGGTGAACAATGAGGATGGTACGCTTTACCGGTGGGACTTCACGACGAATACGCTGTCGCAAGCGATCGTGCTGACCAGCGGCATCGGAGAGGCGTATACGCCTACGGTGATTGGCGTGGATGGTACTGTGTATGCGATCAATAACGCGATCTTATTCGCGGTTGGCAACTAGAAAGGGAGGCACCATGTCACGCACGCTAGCTCTTTTTGCGGGATTCATTCTTTGGGCGGCACCGGGATTTTCGGGGACGCTGCAGTTTGTGCTCAACCCTGCGGTGGAAGCGGGGGTGCCCGGGGGAGACGTGTTTTTCGGCGGAACGCTGAAGAATCTGGGTCCGCCGGATCTCTTCCTGAACGATTACGAAATCACTTTCACGCCGCCGGCGGGCACGTATCTTGCGGACGATCACAACTTTTTCTTCTTCAATGTGAATGGGGTGCTGCTGTCCGGGGAGAGCTATGCGGGGCCGATCTTTCACCTGACGCTGGCGCCCGGCACACCGGGAGGCAACTACTTCGGCTCGATCACGATTCTGGGCGGCGACACTCCGGATGCCTTCGATGCGATCGGCACGCAGAGCTTCGAGGTGTCGGTGGCGCCGGAGCCTTCGACCGTAGGGCTGCTGCTGGCGGGATTGGCGATGGGCTGGCGGCGGCGACGGAGTTTTGGCTGCAATCGGCTTTCGGCCGGCCCCTCCCAGTCGTGAAGGGTCGCACACGATTGGTGAATTCAAAGATCGACTGGAGATGGTCCGTGGCAATTCCGAGTCCGGAATCATAGGGATCGACCAAAGCAGCGGATCTACTGAATCTTTGAGCGGAAACTGCGCTCCTCAACCGCGGTGTGAAAGGCGCTGTTGGCTGCAGGTACGCCCGCGTAGATCGCGACTTGCAGCAGCACCTCTTCCAGATCTGCCATTTCCAGTTCGGCGGCGAGGCCGGTGCGCACATGCAAGCGGAACTCCTCCAATCGTCCGAGCGCTGCGGTCATCGCCAGCACCAGAAGGCGGCGGGTCCGCGGGTCCAGACCTGGCCGAGTCCAGATGGTTCCCCAGGCGTAGCGCGTGATCAATTCCTGAAAATCGCGGGTGAATTCCGTGGTGGCGGCAATCGAGCGGTCGACATGCGTATCGCCGAGCACGGCGCGACGGACGGCGAATCCTGCCTGCAGGGTGTCCTGCGGCTGCGCAGGCAAGAGGAAATCGAAGAGCGCGGCGGTGAACGACGAAGGCTGCTCGACGTTCGACAGATGCGCAGTGGGCAGCTGTGCGGAGCGTGCGCCGGGGATGGCGCCGGCGAGGATGTCGCCGTGGCCGGCCCACGGTGTGGAGAGATCCTGGTCGCCGGCGATTACCAGAGTGGGGGCCGCAATCTGCGCGAGCAGGGGGCGCTGGTCCATGTCGCGGATGGCCGCGCAGCATCCCGCATACCCAACGGGGTTGGTGGCGAGGAGCACGGCGCGGATCGACTCCGCGACAGGATTTCCGGAGGCCAGCGTGCGTGCCGAGAAGAAGCGCTGCATCACCGCGTCTTCGATGGCGGACACGCCCTTTTCCAGCACGGCCGCACGGCGGAGATCGAAGATGCTGGGGTCGGCCATTCGCGGAGACGTGTTGGCCAGCACGAGGCGTTCGATCCGAATGCCGGCGTTGGCGCCCAGCCACTGCCCGATCATGCCTCCGAGCGACAGGCCGCAGTACGAGAAGCGCTCGCGACCGGCGGCGTCCACCGCTGCCAGGACGTCGCCGGCTAACTGTGCGATGGTGTAGTCGCCCGCCGGCACGTCCGAAGCGCCGTGGCCGCGGAGATCGATGCGGAGCACTTGAAAACGGGTGAGCAGCGCGGGCATCTGCGGGTCCCACATTCCGTGGTCGGCGCCCAAGGAATGCACCAGCACCAGGAGCGGCCTCGTGGCTAAGCCTTCCAGCCGGAAATAGATCCGGCATCCATCTGAGTCGGCGAATGGCATGATTATTCCTGTCCTTCGAGCAGGCGCGCGCGGAAGGCTTCTGCGCTGCCCAGGTAGTCGGCGGGCTCGCGCAGTCCGGGCAGATCCGGCGGCGAGCCCGTCTTTCGGACGCATTCCTCCACGGCGTGGTGTGCGGCTTCGCGTCCCATTTCGGGGGCGAGCAGCATCATTGCTTTCTCGGCGAAAACGGCGCCCTGCGTCGCGTCGAGATTGCGGCGCATGCGCGCGGCATCCACGATGAGGCCTTCGGCGACTTCGGCCATGGATTCCAGCGCGGCTCCAGCGGATTGGACGATGGCGTGAATGGTGGCCCATTCGGCCTGCCAGCCGCCCAGGGCGCGCTCGTGTTCCTGCGTCATGCCGGCGAGATAGTCGGCCAGCAGGCCGGGGGTGCGCTTAGTAGCTGCGATCGCGAGCATGCAGGCGGTGGGATTTCGTTTGTGCGGCATGGTAGAGGATCCGCCGCGGCCGTCGCCGCCGGGCTCGGCAGCTTCGCCCACTTCGAACTGCATGAGGAGCGCGATGTCGAGCGCCATCTTGCCGAGGCTCGCGGTGTAGATGCTGAGGGCCGCCATCAGTGCTGCCAGTCGATCGCGATGGGCGTGCCACGGCGCGTCGGGGCATTTCAGGCCGAGCTCACTGGCGAGCGCCTCGGCGATTTCCAGGCCGCGGTCGCCCAATGCCGCGAGCGTTCCGCTGGCGCCGCCGAATTGCAGGTACGCCGACTCATCGAAGCGGCTGGCCACACGCGCCCAACCGCGCCGGATCGCGCCCAGCCAGCCTGCCGCTTTGAGTCCGAAGGTGATGGGCGGGGCGGGCTGCAAGAGCGTGCGTCCCAGCATGACGGTGCCTGCATGAGCGTCCGACAGCCGGCGCAGGCCGCGGCAAACGCGCTGGTGATCCGCTTCGAGCACGCGACGGCAGCGGCCCAAGAGCAGGATCATCGCAGTGTCTGTGACGTCCTGACTGGTGGCGCCCCAATGTACGAAGCCCGATGCCGCTGGGTTCCGTTCGCGCACGCGCTGGGTCAGCATGCGGACCAGCGGGATGGCAGGCGTACCGGCGCGCATGGACTGACGGCCGAGTTCCGGGAGATCGAAGGCGTCGGCCGCTGCGGCTTCCGTAATCGCCGCCGCGGCATCCGCAGGGATCAGGCCCACGCGTGCTTCGGCCCGCGCCAGGGCCGCCTCGAAATCCAGCGTGGCCTGCAACACGCCCGCGTCCGAGAAGACCTGCGACAACGCTTCGGTGGCCGACAGGCTCTCGATCAATCGCGTGAACATGTATCGATCTTACACGTCGAAGAACACGGTTTCGGCATCGCCCTGGAGGCGGATCTCGATTGTCCACGTGCCGGGCTGCTCCGGCGAAGGCCTTGCCATCAGCGCGTCGCGGCGATCTTCGGGTACCAGCGCGAGTACGGGATCGTGGGCGTTGGCAGGATCGCCGGCGAAATAGACGCGGGTGTGGAGATGCCGCAGCAGTCCGCGGGCAAACACGATGACGTTGACGTGCGGCGCCTGTGTGGCGCCTGCGACGGGCACCGGTCCGGGTTTCACGGTTTCGAAAACGCACTCGCCATTGAGGTCCGTCTCCAGGCGGCCGAAGCCGTAGAAGTTGGGATCGCGTTCACTGGCGCGAGGATCAAGGGCGTGCGCATAGCAGCCGCGCGCGTCGGCCTGCCAGAGTTCGATCATCGCGTCGGCAGGGGTGGGCGCGCCGTCGCCATCGACTACGCGGAAGGCTAGCCGGATGTGCTCCCCATCGGCGTTTTCGCGCGCCAGGATGCCGAGGCCGGCATTGCTGGTGAGCGCGAAGTTGAAGAAGGGCCCGACGGTCTGCGAGGCGCTCGGAATCAGGCTCATTTCGACGACTCCTCGAACGGCGTGGCTTGGCGGCCGCGCAGGACGATGTCGAAGCGGTAGCCTAGCGCCCACTCGGGCTCAGTCAGAGAGAGATCGAATCGCGATACCAGGCGCTCCTGCGCGTCTTTGTCGGGAATGGATTGCAGGACGGGGTCGAGCGGCATCAATGGGTCGTTGGGGAAGTACATCTGGGTGACGAGGCGCGTGACGAATGCGGATCCGAAAAGCGAAAAGTGGATGTGCGCAGGACGCCATGCGTTGTGATGGTTGCGCCAGGGGTAGGCGCCGGGGCGGATGGTGAGGAAGCGGTAGTTGCCGGCATCGTCGGTGATCACGCGGCCGGCTCCCAGGAAGTTGGGGTCGAGGGGCGCCGGATGATTGTCGCGCGTGTGGCGGTATCGTCCGGCTGCGTTCGCCTGCCACATTTCGACCAGCGCGTTGGGCACGCCCTTGCCGTCTTCGTCGAGTATGCGTCCCGCCACGATGATGCGCTCGCCTTGGGGCGGCTCGGCGAAATGGATGGTAAGGTCGTTGTCGTCCGGTCCCACCGGGTTGTGTCCGTAGACCGGTCCGGTGAGTTCGCTGAGCGCGTGCGGTATCTGGATCGCGGGCCGTGAGGGCGCGCGCCGAAGGGTGGAGCGATACGGCGCGTAAGCATTGTCGGGCTGACTGCCAGGCTTGGTTCTCGGATATTCGTTCATTCGGCTCCACCCCCGGTGCCATGCGCCCGCGCGGTGCGCGCGTGCAACTCGCGCAAGACTTCTAACTCCAGGGCGTCCGGCGGCGCGGTTTCTTCTACGCGGTCGGCGAATCGCACTTCCCAACTCGTCGCCTGCTGTACCTGCTCGCGCGTGATGCCCGGGTGAAGGCTTTGCACTGCCATCTCGCCGGTCTCGGTATCCGGGCGCATGATGCACAAGTCGCTCACCAGCAGTGTGGGCCCTTTGGTGCGGATGCCGAGCTCGCGGCGTTCGCGTCCGGTGCGTCCGTGCCCCAGCGTCGTAAGGAAGTCCAACTGCTTGACGAAACTTCGTGCGCCGTGACGCATGACGATGAAGATCTCGCCCGCGCCGGTCGCGATCTCGGTGGCGCCGCCGCTGCCCGGGAGCCGCACTTTGGGTTTCGCGTAGCTGCCGATCACCGTGCTGTTGAGGTTACCGAAGCGGTCCACCTGCGCGCCGCCCAGGAATCCCACGGTGATGCGCCCACCCTGCAGCCAGTAGCGGAAGATCTCCGGCACCGGGACGGTGGTGAGCGCAGTCTCGCATAGTTCGCCGTCGCCGATGGAGAGCGGCAGCACGTCGGGCCGGGTGCCGAGCGTGCCCGATTCGTAGATCAAATGAATACGCGGAGCGTGGGTGAGCCTCGCGAGATTGCACGCCGCCGAAGGCAGCCCGATGCCGACGAAGCAGACGTCCCGATTGTTCAACGCACGCGCCGCCGCCACCGTCATCATCTCGGCTGGTGTGTAGGTCATCGCAGCACGTTCTCCCGCATCCATGCCAGAAACGTATCGCGCTCGCGTGAGATTTCATCCCACGCGATATAGAAGGCATTGTCCCGCGAGTAGTATCCGTGCGCGTAGGAGGGACGCGCTCCATCGGGTGCGACGACCACCGCACTGAGTGCCCAGGCCGGCAGGATCGCAGCGTTCGAACTGCGCGGGCCGAAATCCTCTACCACTTCCTCTACGGTCACAATGGCACGGCGCGCCGCCAGCACCGCTTCCTTTTGCACGCCGACGATCCCTTCGATCAGCACATTCCCCTCGCGATCGGCCTTCTGCGCGTGGATGACCGTGACGTCGGGGCGAAGCGCGGGGATGCACGCAAGTTCCTCGCCGGTGAACGGGCACGGCACGAAACGGATGTCGCGATTGACGGACGGAAGGTCGCTGCCGCGATAGCCGCGGAAGAAGGCGCAAGGCATTCCGGCCGCGCCGGCTTCATAGGCGCTGGCCATGGCGGCGTGGCTGTGTTCCACTAGTTCGAGCGGTGCGGGCCATCCGCGCTCCACTGCGTCGCGCAGGCGGTGGAGCGAACCGACTCCCGGATTGCCGCCCCATGAAAACACCAGCTTGCGAGCGGCGCCCATGCCGATCATCTGGTCGTAAATCAGGTCGGGAGTCATGCGGATCAGGGTGAGGTCACGGCGTCCCTGGCGGATGATCTCGTGCCCGGCGGCGTAGGGGATGAGGTGGGTGAAGCCTTCGAGGGCGACCTGGTCGCCATCGCTGACAAACTGCGCCACGGCGTCATGTAGAGAAAGGAACTCCATGGTTTCTGTAAAACGGTCTCTGTGAAAATCGCCTAGAGTGCGATATTCGCATATACTGGGCCGAGCGGAAAGCAGAAAATGAAAAGCCGCTCACAGGTCGAACCATGGCGCAGCAGCGACTCCGCACGCAGGTTGGGATTGTAGGGGCCGGACCGGCCGGCCTGATTCTTTCTCACCTGCTTCACCTGCAGGGCATTGACTCGATCGTCATCGAAAGCCATTCCCGGCAGCATGTGGAGACGCGCATCCGGGCGGGAGTACTGGAGCAGGGAACCGTGGACTTGCTGAATGAGGCGGGTGTTGGCGACCGCATGCGTCGCGAAGGCCTGGTGCATCACGGGATCGAGTTGCGCTTCAACGGTTGCGGCCATCGCATCGACATGTACGAACTCACCGGCGGCCGGGCGATTACGGTGTACGCGCAGCACGAAATCGTGAAAGATCTGATCGCGGCGCGGCTTGAGTCGGGCGGGCAGATATTTTTCGAAGCGGGGCAGGCGGCGATTCACGATTTCGACGGCGAATCGCCGCGGATTACGTTTCGTCATGCGGGCGAGGAGTATGAGATCGCCTGCGATTTCATCGGCGGCTGCGACGGCTTCCACGGTGTCTGCCGCGATGCGATCCCCGGCGAGGCGCTGCGCTTCTACGAGAAGGTCTATCCATTCGGTTGGCTGGGAATCCTGGCGGAGGCGGCGCCTGCCTCGCGGGAGCTGATCTACTCCAATCACCAGCGCGGCTTTGCACTGATGAGCATGCGCACTCCGCAGATCAGCCGCGTGTATTTGCAGTGCCGGCCCGACGAGGAGATTGCCGCTTGGCCGGACGAGCGCATCTGGGAAGAGCTGCAGCGGCGCTTCGAGATGTCCGGCGGCTTCCGCCTCAACGAAGGTCCGATACTGCAGAAGGGTGTGACCGCGATGCGTAGTTTCGTGGCCGAGCCCATGCAGTTCGGCCGTCTGTTTCTGGCGGGCGACGCGGCGCACATCGTGCCACCGACCGGCGCCAAGGGGCTCAATCTGGCGGCCGCCGACGTGCGCATTCTCTCGCATGCCATCGCGCGGTGGTACGGTTCCGGCGATATGGAACTGATGGCACGCTACTCGGAGATCTGCCTGCGCCGGGTGTGGCGCGCGCAGCATTTTTCCTGGTGGATGACTTCCATGCTGCACCGTTTTGAAGGCGGCGACGGGTTCGAATACCGGCGCCAGTTGGCGGAACTCGATCACGTCACCACCTCGCGCGCCGCCGCCACCAGCCTCGCCGAGAACTATACTGGATTACCTTTCGACCTGCCAGGAGAACGCTTGTGAACCGAACCGCTCCGCCGTTTCGTGCCGACCATGTCGGCAGCCTGTTACGTCCCGCCGCGCTCAAAGAGGCGCGCGCCCGCCGCGAGCGAGGCGAGATTTCCGCCGACGATCTGCGCGCCGCGGAGGATGCGGCGATCGAGCACATCATCGCCAGGCAGGCGGAGGTGGGATTGCGCAGCGCCACCGACGGCGAGTTCCGCCGCGCGATGTGGCACTTCGATTTTCTAGAGCATCTGGACGGCGTGGAGAGCTTCCGCTCGGATCACGGGATTGCCTTCAAGGGCGGGATCGAAACGCAGGCCAAAGGATTGCGTGTGACCGGCAAGCTGGGCTTCTCGACGCATCCAATGCTGGCACACTTCCGCTTCCTCCGCGACCACACGCGCGCGACGCCGAAGATGACCATCCCGTCGCCGAGCGTGCTGCATTTCCGCGGCGGACGGCGGGCCGTCAGTCGCGAAGTGTACCCGGAAATGGAGGAGTTCTACCGGGATCTCGCGCTTGCCTATCGGGGCGCGGTGGGCGCCTTCGCGGAGGCGGGCTGCCGCTACCTGCAGCTCGATGAGGTGAACCTCGCCTACCTGTGCGACGAGGAGCAGCGGCAGATCCTGCGCGATCGCGGCGACGATCCGGACCAACTGCCCGGCATCTACGCCGAGATGATCAATACCGCGATCGGCTCGCGTCCGGCGGATATGACGATCACGATGCACCTGTGCCGCGGCAACTTCCGCTCCAGTTGGATCGCGCAGGGCGGGTACGAACCGGTCGCCGAACTGTTGTTCAACCAGATCGGCGTGGATGCGTACTTCATGGAGTTCGATACGGAGCGCGCGGGCGGTTTCGAGCCGTTGCGCTTCGTGCCCAAGAACAAGCTGGTGGTGCTCGGGCTGGTTACTTCGAAGAACGGTGCGCTGGAATCGGCTGCCGAACTCGAGCGGCGGATCGGCGATGCGGCTAGATATGTCGACCTGGAGCAGCTCTGTCTTAGTCCGCAATGCGGCTTCGCCAGTACCGAAGAAGGTAACGTCCTTTCCGCGGACGAACAGTGGGCGAAATTGGCGCGCATCGTGGAAGTCGCGCGTACCGTGTGGGGGGAGTGAATCGATCAGATGTACTTCAGCCAACCGGCGCGGCGGCGCGCCTTCAAGCCATCGAACCAGCGGCACGGAAAGTAGAGCGCCGTCACTACGACGGCGAAGACCAGATACAGCAACGGGAGGTCCCAGCGGTGAGCTGCCGGGACTGAGGTGAAGGGCGCGGACGCATACCACTCGGAGTGTATGGCGCCTTCCCTGATGTAGCCGGCGACGAGTGCTGCGATGTGGATGGCGGGGATGTGCATCAGGTAGTAGAACATGGGCACGCGTCCGAAGGTAGCCAGCACGCGCGCGATCCATCCGGGCGCCCGGTCAACGAGTGCCAGGCCGGCGATCGCCGGGCCGAGCGTCATTAAGAGGAAGAGTTGCGACGCGGGGTACTTCTGCTGGTTCAACAACCGTACCCACACGGGCGTATTCCTATGCAGGGGAATCAGAAGCATCTGCGTCCCGGCAATCGCGAGAAACAGAACGATCGCGCCCAATCCGATCCGCAAGCACCATCGGCGGCGCGACTCCGCGTCGCGCGCAACGATCAGTCCGAAGCCGTATCCGGCGGCCATCACGCCGATCCAGGGAACCAGCACATAGAGAATCGCGATCGGCTGCGGTGGCTGGTATCGCGAGGGGTACACGAACTCCCACAGCCATCCGATTTCCTCTTGCACCGCCGTTGGTAACAGGTGCGGGATGGCCTCAAAGACTTGCTGAAACACGACGATTGCCAGTCCAATCCACCCCACCGCCTTCACCGGCAGGCGTACCAGCCCGGCGAGCAGCACCATGCACCAGCCGAGCATCCAGATCACTCCCGCAAGAACGAAGCGCGAGTAATCGAGGTTGAAGGTCCAGGTGAAGCGGATCAACGTCATTTCGAGCACGACCAGGATCAAACCGCGGACGAGCAGGTGGCGCGACAACGCTCCGACGTTGCCCAATTTCCGCCCGTACAGGAACGACGAAGTGCCCGCCAGGAAGACGAACGTGGGTGCGCAGAAGTGTGTGATCCAACGCGTGAAGAAGATGCCGGGCGTTTGTCCTCCGGCCGGGACTCCCGAATACACGCGCACGTGATCGATCGCCATCAGGACCATCACCAGGCCGCGCACGATGTCGATCGATTGGATTCGCGCGATGGGTTCGCGGGATGTCGACGGAGCGCCGGCCGCGCTCGCCACTGAGCTCTGCGATTGGATCATTGGGGCGTCCCTCTTTCCCGTAGATAGGCGGCGATCGCCTCGTCCTGCTTTGGTGCGCCGCGCTTCTCGCGAACGAAATATTCGGCCCAACTGAGCGCAGTCGCCTGGTATGCCGTGTCTTTTCCATCGACCTTGGCTCCTGCTTCCACGAGCGCTTTCACCGTGTCCAGCGAGCCGGAGCAGACCGCGTTGTGCAGCGCCAGCGCGTGGGGATGAAGCCCCTGGTTAGCAGCATTCGGATCCGCGCCGATTTCAAGCAACAGGGGAATGGTGTGTGCAAGGCCGTTGTAGGCCGCGGCTGCAAGGGCGACTTGCCGATCCCTGGCGGATGCCTCAGGCGCCAGCCGGGCGACATCCGCCGTGCGGCTCAGGCAGACGGCCGCGGCCAGCGTCATCGTTACGGCTTCCAAACTGGCGCCGGCATCGATCAGCGCGGCCGCGATCGGCAGCGTGAAGTCGTTGGGCGTCCATTCGGACTGCTCTTCGAAACAGCGGATCGCCACTCCGAGCGGCGTAAGACCGCGACTGTTCCGCGCATCCAGTGGCGCGCCGCGTTCGATCAGAAGCCTGGCGTTGGCGAGGAGGCCGCGGCCTGTCGCTTCGTGCAAGCCGGTTGAGCCCTTCATCCAGGGCGGTTCGCTGCGCGAGGACCCGGCGTCAAAACCGAGATCGAGCATCAGCCCCAAGGCTGCGCTGTTACTGCCGCCGGCGAAGTCGACGATCAGCCCGCTGTTCTGCGTTTGCAGCCGATGGACCACGTCCGGATCGTCAGCCAACATGCGGTGCGCGGCGGCCTCGTCGGCCCGCGTGCACGCCGCGAGAAAAGCATCGTCACCCTGGAGATTCGCGACAAAGCCGCGGCGATCGAACAGTTCGAGCACGTCCGCGCGAGCCATGCGGGCTGCTACAGCGAAAGGCGTGACGCCCTCCTTCCCCCCGAGGGTGGGGTCCGCGCCATGATCGAGAAGCAGTTCGAAATAGGAAATTGGCGTGCCGCACTGCAGCGCGAAATGAAACGGACGATGGCCCCCATTTAGTTGGAAATTGGGATCGGCTCCGTGATCGAGCAGCCACGCCACACCCTCGTCGTCGTGCCAGTTGAATTTGCGGGCCAGCAACCACATCATGCTCGCGGCGGTCAGCTTTCCGCTTTCCACCAGGACTTTCATGGCGCGATTGTCGAGCGTTTCCGGGGCGTGATATGGGACCTCGCCATCGTTTGGATCGGCCCCGCGCTCCAGCAGCAGACGCGTCATTTCCGGATGATGCGCCACTCCCGCCGCGCCGTAGAGCACGCTCTCGAACTGCGTCCCCCCTCCGTGTTCGGGATTGTCGAAGCCGGTGTTTGGGCTCGCGCCGGCATCCAGCAGGGCAGTTGCCGCGCGCACAAAACCGTCGGAACGCGCGCGGTCCAGGCGCAGGTATTTCGAGAAACAGAGATGCGTCAACGCGTCCCATCCGCGTGGTCCGCCCTTCGCCGTCGCACTGGCCGGATCGGCTGCCAGAAAGCGGCGGACCGCCTCGTAGTCGCCGAGAATCGCTGCCACGTGAATATCGCTGCCGGCAATTTCGGGGTGCGCCTTCAGGATTGCTTCGGCAGGCTCCAGCGGCCCGTGCCATAGAGAGGCGTCGATGAACTCCGCTTTCGGATCGGACGCGCTCATGGGGCGATCGCTCTCCGGGACTGTAGTTCTGGACGTGTGGCGCACTCACGGCGAGACAAGCGCATCGAGATGAGTCTCGATGCGGCACGCACGAGTGCGTGCGCCACGGGTTTTCGACTCCGCGTGGCAGGTAGAGTTCGGGCACGCATGCCAGGCATGGGATCGAGGGTACCAGCGGAAGGCCGTTGAGACAAGCGCTGTGCAGCCAGCGGCTCCCGTCGTGCAGCCAGCGGTGCAGACTTGACGTCCCGGCGCGGCGGCCCTTATGCTCGACGAGATGCCGGAATCTGTCACCGCGCAGTCCGATCGCCGGCGGAATTCCTTCCCTTCGTTCGCGCTGATCTTCGCTCTGTGGCTGATTCCCGCGCTGCTATCCGGCTTCGATTCGTATATGCAGAGCCGGCTCGGCGGGCAGCCGACCGAATGGCGCTGGGTGATTTTCAATTCGCTCGATTGGCTGCTTTATGCCGTACTCACGCCGATTGTGTTTCGCGCCAGCCGCCGCTTTCCGCTGCAGCGCGGAAGACTCGCGCGGACCGTTGTGCTGCACGTGGCCGGAGCCCTGATTCTGTGCGTCGCGTGGGCGGGGCTCGGAACGCTGCTCCGCCTGGTCGTGTTTTCGCCTCGTCCCGGCTTCACGGCCGCGAAATTCGTGTTCCAACTCGTGGGTTGGGTGTTGACCACGCTGCCTTTCGGAACCGGCGTGTATTTCGCCTTAGTCGGGATCGAGCACGCGCTCTTCTTCATGAATCAGTCGCGCGAGCGGGAAACTCAGGCCGCGCGACTCGCTGCCCAACTCTCCGAGGCGCGCCTCGGCGCGCTGCGTATGCAACTCAATCCCCATTTTCTATTCAATAGCCTGAACGCGATCACCGTGCTGGTCCGCGACCAAAACACCGCGGATGCATCGCGCATGCTCGAACTGCTGAGCGACGTCCTACGCCAGGTTCTGCGCTCCGATCCTGGACATGAAACTACCCTCACGAGCGAACTGGAATTCGTCGGCCAGTATCTGGCGATCGAAAAGGTGCGATTCTCGGACCGCCTGATGCCGCGGGTCGAAGTGGATCCCGCAATCGGCAATGCCGCACTGCCCAGATTCATCCTTCAGCCGCTGGTGGAAAATGCGATCCGTCACGGCATTGCGCGCCGGTCGGACGCCGGACTGCTTTACGTGAGCGCGCGACGCGATGGTTCCGATCTGGTACTGACGGTTCGCGACGATGGTCCGGGCCTTCCCGCCGGCGGCACGCAATCTGCCGGAGTCGGCCTCTCCAATACGCGCTCACGCCTTGCGGAGCTTTACGGAGACCACGCAAGTCTGCGGGTCGCCGATGCCGAGGGCGGCGGCGTGACCGCTATCGTCCGCCTGCCGTATCATGAAGCTCAGAGCGATGCCGGGAAGCCCCAAACCGATCCGAGTCCTGGTGGCGGATGACGAGCCGCTTGCGCGGCGCGGCGTGCGGCAGCTTCTGGCGCCGCATTCCGACATGCAGGTGGTCGCCGAGAGCCGTAATGGTCCCGAGACGTTGAATGCGCTCCGCGAGTTCGCTCCCGACCTGCTCTTCCTCGATGTGCAGATGCCTGAGATGGACGGCTTCGAAGTGTTGCGCGCGCAAGGCCCGGGCCGGATGCCGGCCGTGGTCTTCGTGACCGCGCACGACCAGTTTGCCGTGCGTGCATTTGAGGCCCACGCGCTCGACTACCTGGTGAAGCCGCTCAAGGTCGAGCGTTTTGAAGCGGCATTGGCGCGGGCTCGCGAACGGCTCCGCTTGATGCAGGCCGCCGACCTTGCACATCGTTTGGAGGCTTTGCTATCTGACGAGCGCAGTCGACGCGAAGGCGCGCGCCTCGATCGGCTGGTGGTCTCCACCGCGAGCGGCGAACTGGTGATTCCGGCGGCGGAGATCGATTGGATCGGCGCTGACGATTATTACGCCCGCATTCACTCCGGCTCCAAGAGTCATCTGTTGCGCGAGTCGCTGGCCTCGCTTGAGAAGCGGCTCGATCCGCGCCGTTTCATTCGGGTTCACCGTTCGGCGATCGTCCAGATCGACCGCGTGCGCGAAGTCAGGTCGGCGCCGGGCGGCGATGAGGTGGTGCTGCGCGATGGCGTCAGAGTGCGTGTCAGCCGCCGCAGGCTCGCCACGCTGGACAAACTCCTGCACACAGGCATGGCGTAGGACAGGCGTCCGGGCCTGTTGGGATTGCGTTCGGCACGCGAGACTGCATGAAAAGGCGTGTGAATCCGCGCGCTCCGGCGCCGGTTGTCAACCGGCGCGCAGGATGCCATCCTGCCCCACATGGCTCTTCCCCAAGTCCCACTCCGATGCGACTATCTGGAAATGTGAGGAACCATCCGTCGAAGGCCGCGTACTGTCGTCGAAATGGTAGGCGGCTTGCATGGGAAGTGGAGATGTCGGACCATTCGGCGCATCACTGGATGTTCGGTCACGTAAAGGAGCCTGAGGAGGCGGTGGACACCTTGGTGCTGCGCGCGCGGCAGCGTTTGTATCCGGAGACGCTTCCCGTGCTGACGTCCTGCTGGTTGAAAACGATTTGCTCCAGCGGTCACAACCGTGCGTGGTGGGTGCTGCTCAACGACAGCCTGGAACGAAAGCTCTATGATGAACGTCTTGAGGAGACGACGCGCGAAGTCCTCCTGAGCGTTCGAAGCTGGACCGAACGCGCCGTTTCGAATGGCGGCGAACCGGCTGCGACGCGGCCGCACATTGAGCCGCCGTTTCGGCACATCCCGCCGGAGCGTCTGGCGACGTACGCCGCACGCTTGTTGAACGAGTGGCTGCCGGCGCAGGTAGCGAGCCTGTTGATCGAAGAAGAGCAGTCCGGACAAGCGCCGGAGGCCGGTATCCCCGCGCTGGCCAGCGCGAAAGCCCTCTTCGGGTTGCTGGTTCGTGAGCGTATTTCGCCGGAGACGCTGGAGATGCTGCTCGCGCCAGAACTGCTCCCGCCAAGACTGGTTTATCCCGCCGATGCGGAGATCCTCCGTGATGTCGCGATGTCACTCCTTGGGAGGCTTTCCGGTCCCGCGGTTCCAATCCTGCCGGCTGTGGTCTTGGGCTCGGCCGGCGGCGCGGCGCATCCGATTGACTATGAGGAGGCTCTCTGCCGTGCTGCGTTGGTGCAAGTGGATGGACGCGAGGAGATCCACCTCCCGATTACGGACGCGGACGCGCTTCAACTGCTGGCTCATGATCCTGTGCAGGTCGGTCCAGTGGTTGTGACCATGGACGGCCGGCGGTGGCAGCCCTGGAGGTTGGACCGTGCGGAGCAGAGCATGATCGTTTACACGCCCGGGGAGCGAGTGCGTATCGATTACACTGCTGACCACGCGAAGTTGACACTGCCTTGGACGGAGGGACCATCGTCGTGGTCCGGTGCCGTTGCCTTGCCAGGTCCTTTCGAACTCTTCGGGCGCGAATGGCGCACCTCAAGTTGGGAGATCGATGGAGAGTCGAGCCGGCTCCACCTGACATTCTCGCGAGTTCTGCCGGTCGCCGAGCCTGTACCGCAGACCGATGCCGGCGAGCGCTTGCACCCGGCATATGTCGATATGGGGTGGTCCGAGTTGGAGCGGGTGCTGGCCGAATCGGTGTTGCGGTCCAGTCTGGAGCCGATCGAACAGATGCGGCGCGCCGAGTTGATACCGCTGGGCCGCGCTCTTTTCGCTCTGGCCGGATCGATACAGAGCCTATGGCAGGTGGACCCGAAGCAGATCGAGACTCAGCTGAGAGCCGCGCGGTATTACGAAGGCGCCGTCGCATCGGTCTACGGGCGGGCTCCGTGGAGGATTCTGCCGGCCGCGGTGCAATCGCGTCTCGCAAAGCGCTTGCCTCCGGGCACGAGCGAGTTGCTCGCACAGATCTTCAGTGAGGTGCCGAATGTCCTCGGCGAAAATGCGCGTCGCGGCACGGCACAACCGTCGCGGGCCGCGTAAGCCAATCCGATCGCATGTTACCCTGAACATGGCACCGGCCGACCGCTGACGACCCGCGACCGTCAGATTGCGCTCCCGGTCCACACTAGAGGTGGTATGGGCTCCTTTCGTTCGCGACTATTCCCGTTTGTTTTCCTGCTTGGTACTTCTCCACTTTTTTCCGCCAACTCCGCGCTGCTCTTCAATAAGACGTTTGGCGGCAGCGGCAATGATTATGTCAGCGCGATTGCCACCGATCCCTCGGGCTACGTGATCGTCGGCGGCAGCACGTCGTCCTACGATTTCCCGGTCACCAACGGCACCTTCAATCCCGCCACGCAATTCGGGAGCAGCAGCGATTCCGGCGCCTCCTGGCAGCCGCTCGGCAACCTGCCCAACGGCACGCCCGTCTCGCTGGCCCTGACCGCCAACGCATGGTACGCAGCGGGCCCCGGGATCTTCAAGAGCACCGATGGCGGCGCCACTTGGAGCACTTCTCTCGTGGGCAGCGGCGCGTACTCGCTGGTGGCCGATCCCGCCCAGCCATCGACTCTGTACGCGGTGGCCGATGGAAAAATCGTACAAACGATCGACGGGGGCGCCACGTGGAGCGTTATCACGCAGCCGGTGCCAGGTCCGAACGGTCCGGACTATCTGGCCCTCGACCCGTTTCATCCGGGCCACCTTTTTACCAGGTATTCCCGCGCGAATTTCCGTTCCATCGACGGCGGGCAGAGTTGGACGCCGTTCAATACCTCGCCCACCAATCCCGGCAGTTACTGCGGGAACGGGATGCCGCCGCTGACCTTCGATCGTGTCACGCCCAATGTCGTTTACCTAGCGGACCAGTGCAACCTCTTTCGCAGTACGGACGCAGGCGTCTCGTGGACTCTGCTTCCAACGCCGTTTTCTATCGTCTTCGCCGCCGTAGCGGCGCCTAAATCAGACGTGGTATACGTTGTGTCCGACCGCGGCCTCTATGGCTCGGCCGATCAGGGCGCCACGTGGGGGCGGGTGGTGTCTTTCGATCCGACGGCTGGGCCGCCGCGCTTCGTCGCCATCGATCCCTCGCGGCCCTCCGTCATTCTCGTGGGCACCCTGCGGAGTGACGATGGCGGGGCCACCTTCACGCAACTCTCTCTTGGGCGGGAAGCCACGACCGTCGTCTTCGATCCCGCTCGTCCCGGACGCGCCGTCGCAGTCACCGCCGGCGCTTCCATGGCATTTCTGGCGAAGCTGGATTCCGCCGGCACCATCCTCGCGGCAACCTATATCGGCGGGCAGGGCGGGGCAGGGATCACCGGAGTGACGGCCGGCGCCGATGGCAGAGTCTACGTCACCGGCTCTACGCTCTCTCGCGATTTTCCCGTGACCGCGGGCGCTTGGGTCACCGCGCCGCCAGCCACGTTTACCAACTACTACGTTGCCGCCTTTGACCCCGATCTCAAGCCGGTTTACGCCACCTATCTGGGAGGCGGTATTGGATTCTTGAGCGGGATCGCGGTGGATCCAAGCGGCGCAGCGGTGGTGGCCGGATCCGGCCCCGACGCACCCGGCGCACAGTGGAAGTGTATCGTCGCCAAGTTGAAACCCGACGGCAGCGGCGCCGTTTTCAATATTCACTTCGGCAGCACGAACGGCGATTTCTGCGCGGCGGTGGCCGCCGACCGGGAGGGCAACTCTATCGTCGTGGGCAACACGTTTTCATCGGACTTCCCGCTCACCGGAAACGGCCTTCAGAAGCGCAATTCCGGCGACCGCGATGCCATCGTCGCCAAACTCGATCCCGCCGGCAGACTGGTCTATTCCGGTTATCTCGGAGGCTCGCTCCAGGACCAGGCCTCCGCCGTCGCAGTCGATACCTCCGGCAATATCTATATCGCAGGCAGTGCCGCCTCCAAGGACTTTCCCACCACTCCCGGCGCTTACCAGACTGCACTGAGCAGCAAGTGCGCGTATCCATCGTCGAGCATCAACACCGGCTTCATCGGCACCATCACGTATTTCTACACGGACGACGCCTTCATCACCAAACTCGATCCCGGCGGCAATCTGATCTACTCGACATTCCTGGGCGGCGGATGTTACGATGTGCCGCGCAGCATCGCGGTGGACCAGCAGGGCAACGCCTGGGTTACCGGCACTACCGACTCGGATCCCTTTCCACAGGTGATGGCCTTTGAATCCGGGCCGAGGTATGCGTACTACAAAGCCTTCGTGGCCGAGTTGGATGCCAGCGGAGCATCGCTCAAGCTCTCGTCTTACCTCACGGCGGGCGAGCAGCCGGTGATTGCCGTGGATCCATTCGGCGATGCGTACGTCGCCAGCTCCACCACTGCGCCGCAATCGCCCTACGGTGGCCTGCCCGCTCCGCCGCCGATCGTTACCGGCGTCGAGGCGTCGCTCGCCAAGATCCAGCCGAGCTACCAGGGACCGCTGGTCGTCAGCTCCGTGGGCAATGCATTCACCCTGCGCAGCGGCCCCGTGTCGGCGGGTCAGATCACCTGGATTGCCGCCGATGGCCTCGCGCCCGCGACTCCGCAGGATCTCACCTTCACCCCGCAAGGTCCGCTGCCGCGAATGCTCGCCGATACCCAGGTGCTCTTCGATGGCGAACCGGCGGCGCTGGTTTCGGTGGCCGCCGGCCGCGTGGTCGCGATCGCGCCCTACAGTCTCGCCGGCAAGCGACAGACATCCGTGCAGGTGGTATTCCAGGGCGTGCTCTCCCCGCCGATGATCGCAGAGGTGGTCGCCGACCCCGGGTACCTGAGCGCCGACGGCACCGGCGCGGGACAGGCATATGCGCGCAATCCGGACGGCACCGTGAACTCCATCGACAATCCCGCGCCACGCGGATCGCAGGTTACGGTGTACGTCACGGGAACGGGAAAGGTGGATGCGGCGTGCCCCGAAAGTGGCGTGGCCCCGGACGGCTTGCAGGCGATTGGAGGCTTTCAGTCGGTGGCCGGGGCGGTGTGCGGGCTCTTTCAAACTACGTTCGCGCTGCCGCCCTTCGCCACAAGCAGCGCGACAATTATCAATTCGGCGCTTACGATCGCGGTGAAGTAGGCGGATGGCAGGTCCGTGCCCACTCAAAATGGCGTTGGGTGCGTCTGCCCTGTCGCCCGTCCGACCATCACGCGACTGCCGCGAATGGCGGTAGGGCAGCAAACCCGGAGATTCACGCGATGAATTCCGGCAACGGAGTCTGAGCGTCCACTACCTGAGATTATTCCGTGACACTATCGATTCGTTTGCTCTTCCACCCATGCGAGAGTCTTGAGCACTTTTCGGGCGGTGTCCGTGCCGGACCAATTTACAGCCTTGAGGCGACCTAGCACTGGTAGGGCGGAGGGCGCCAATACCGCGTAGGAAACGAGTAGTCTGAGCATGTTGCTGCCCGGCGGATTCAATCGGGCGGGTTTCGCTTCTGGGAATACCAGCCATTGGTCAAGTCGATCGTGATACCGCTTTGCTCCCACAGAGTCCAGCCGTCGCTCCGCCTCTATCAGCCACGCCTTTCCTCGGCCATGATTCAGTGCGTGGGTAGTGTGTCGCAGCATCCATTGCCAGGCGAACGCTTCGGCGGGCTCCAAAGTCGGTAATGCTAGCTGCAGCGTGCGGCTCCAGCAGGTTTTTTCAGGCAGGCGTGAGTCGTGCCACATGATCCAATCGAGTTCCTGCTTCGCGAGTTTCGCTTGGATGGCTGTCAATCCATTCAGAGCCTTCCGATAAGCTTGCGCTGCGTCAAACAGAGCATTTGAGTATGGTCTGTTTGCGAATACTTTTTCGGCCAGCCGAATCGGAGCGACCACATCGCTGCCGTGGCCACAGAAATGAGTTGACGCATGAAGAATGGCGCAAACGTCATGTTCTGTAGCATCGAGCCGCGACGCCAGGATCTGGCTAATCACAATACTGTGTGCTGACGATTCAACATAGTGTTCGGAGGAAAACTCTGCTGGAGGTGGCTCCAGCTCTCTGTACGCCTGGCAGGTCGAGAGGAGAAGCTGAATGCGATCCGAGCTGGACAACGACGCGACAAAATCGGCCAGTGTTGAATCCCGGGAAAAGTTCAGACTGCCGGCTCGGTGCCTTTTTCGCAGGGATTCCAATACCGCGGGCCATTCGGATAGCACAATGATCCACTATGTTAGCAAGGTGCACATGAGCGGATCCGCTTCCCAATATATGGAGTAGTGGCCGATGTGAAGTGTTTCATTCCATTTCCATCCGGCCGTGGATGGGGATGGGCCACTTCCAGCCCCCGCTGTCAATCACGCAATGCCCACGCGCCAGCTTTTGGTTCCGGCGTTTGCGTTGACATAGAATCGACTGCGGGTCGTTCCTATCCGCCTGGCGACGGGGGCTTTCAGTCGGTGGTCGGTTCGGTGTGCGGGCTCTTTCAAACCATGTTCCCGCTGCCGCCCTTCGCCACAAGCAGCGCGACAATTATCGATTTGGCGCTTACGCTCGCGGTGAAGTAGGGGTCGGCATGGGCAGATAGATACGACCGCCGACGGGTGTCTCTTGATGCCGGCCCAATCTGGTAGGCTATCGGAAGGTGAGGGGCTATGATGTCGATCTGGATAGCGACTCTTCTCACGGCAAGCAGTCTGGCGGCGATGCCCGCCGACTTCGCCGGTACTTGGAAAGTGGAATATGCCGGACCGCCGATGACCGGTCCGAAGACCATCGGCTCAATGATCTTAGCGTTCAGCGTGGATGGTGATCGCCTGAGCGGGATGGCCAACATTGGTAGTTGGCCCGGGGTTGCCCCGATCGCCAACGGCAGAATGGACGGTGAACAGATTTCCTTTACCGCCCGGGGTTACCTCAGTTCAACCAGCGGCATTCCCACCTGCAGGCTGGAAGGAACGCTGTCAGGTTGGCAACTGGTAATCCGCTTAAGCACCGTTCAAAATCCAGGAGGGCCTGGATCGGGCAGTGTTTGGGAATATCGCGGTGGAAGGCTCGACGACGGGGCTGCCAAAGCCGCGAAGATGGCAGCACTGACGTTCCTTTCGCAGCCCCGTCGCGCGTATCCGGAGTTTCCCGATTCCAATTTGGCCGACCCGCTTACGCCGCAGCAACGCGCCAATTACCCGGCGCTCGATGCCGGGAGGGCAGACCAGGCGCGGAAGCTGTCGCAGATCGTCGAGGAATGGGAGCGGGCCGGAAGTCACCCTGCAAAGGCATTTGCCGAGGGACTGAGCGCCCTGGATTTGGACCGCCTGGTAGCGTTCTACAACGCTCCGCTGGGGCAATCCCTGCTGGCAACCACGCCGCACAGCCAGGCGGACATTCGGTCGGCCGTCGCCCAGTTCGTCGCCGGGCAATAGAGTCGATGCGTCGGCGGCCCGGCCGCTGGATGCTCCCGCGGCGACGCTATTCCGGACACAAACGGAGCAGCGCAGCCGCGCCATTCCGCGTAGTTGGTGGGGCGGACCCCCCGGTCCGCGCGGGTCCCCCTGGACCCGCTTCTTCGGGTCGTGATTTCAGCCTCTTTCGAAGACAAGAAGGTCGGCTGCCGGGCCGGTCGCGGACCAGGGAGCGGACCAGCGAGTCCGCCCACCAAGACTATTTGAATTTGAGCCATGACCACTGCCCTGGCTCCATACCGCGTCGCCTACTTCGCTCGCTTGGCGACCAGTTCCTCCGTGCCCACGTCGCCGACCTGGCGAGTCAACTTCATCTCGTCTCCTGCGATCTTGCCCTTGTATTCAATGCGGAGTTGCTGCCCCTGGAAATCCAGCATCTCGACAAAGGAGACATCGTTCCCTTGGACCGTTCCTTCCGTGATCTTCGCTGTGCCGAAATTGGACTTGGCGGACCCCGTGATCTTACCGCCATCTACCTTGAATTCGTACGTGTAGGTTTGAACGCCGATCTGGGTTTCAAACGACGCCGTCCATTTCCCGGCAACATCAGCCGCGAAGGCCGCCGCGACGAAGATCGCCGCCAGAGTGAGGAGTTGAATCCGAGTCATCATGGGCTACACTTTACCGCGCCGCAAGCTTGCAGGAAAGCGTCCCCCCAAAGTCTCCGCGGTATTTCAACCGCTCACCACACGGCGGACTGATGACGAGTGCGGCACTACCAGAATCGTCTCCGCGGCGGGCCTCGCATCCGTTGGCCGCGGCGTCAATGTACCATATCGGCGACTGGCTGCACATCCTGATGCAGCCGGATAAATGGCGGATTGAAAGACTCGCAGCACTTTCGATGGGGGTTGCTGGCCCTTGATTCCGCCAAGAATTCCGCCAAGACGATTCTGCCCGTACTGCCATCGAGTTTGCAGGTTGTAGATTTCGAGGTGATGCCCCAGTTCGATGGTCGCCCGGACGAAGTATTCGTTTGGTTCATCTGCGCCACCGAAAGAGCCAAGGCGCTGTTCGCCGATGAGGTGATGGCAGACGCCAGTCGCCGCTTGCGCGAAGAGATGGCCCGCCGAGGATTTCCCGAATCCGCATTGGACACCCTGAACACCGGAGTTACCTCGCAGGAGGACATTGCGGACGGCGGAGGTTGCTTTTACTACTTTCGGTAACGGGGCGACAATATCCGCCTCTATCCTCTTCCGCGCCGAAGGTCGTCCCGCCCCTCAATGTGCGGTATGAAGGCGTTTTTCAGCCAAATGCCTCTGCTCGCGTTAGACTGGACAGTTCAAACATGCCATGAGGGTGCTGAATCAAATCCGCCGTGCCAGTGCTTTGGGTAGGTATTGGAGCCTTCTGACCGCGCTTGCTCTTCCGGTACTGGTGTTCTTCGTCCTGGACTTTGATAGTACGAGGATTCTTGTCTCGATCATTTCCATCGTCCTGTTGGCGCATGCTTGGCGTATGCAAATGCGTGGCTTCCAAACCATCTGGCGGTCGCTGCTCTGGGCCTCAGTTCTGCTTTTGCCAATGCTTGGCGCAATCTGGTTGGGTCTGAATGTTATTCGCTCGAACACCTATGATTACGCAGCGGACTATCAGCGTCATCTTGGCGACTACCGCCAAAGCCTCTATTGGTATATGGTGGAAACGCAAGACTGGATTGTGTGGACCGCAAGAGTTGATCTGGTCGTTGCTCTTTTGATTGCCATCCTCGCAGTCTTCAGGCGTAAGGAAGCCAGGAAGGCACAGGACCCGACATAACCTCCAGCGACTTCGAGAGCCGATATCGTGAGAATCCGCCTCCCAGGAATGGGAACCGCGCCGTCCCGTTTTCAGACGCGGCGTTTTGCCACAGGCATGCACTGGCGGCGATTTGATTCCAGGAGGTAAGGAACTTCGAAGTCTGCACTTCCGTCTATCTGATACAGGATGCGATTTGCACCCAAACTGAACATGCTTCGGAAACTGCGGTGGGCAATTGCGGGTCTTCTCGCTTGTGCCGCCGCGAGTTGGGTACTTGTTCAGGCCTACCCTGACCAAGTCTACTTGGCAAAGTTGAAGATGGGCGGCTGGCTAGCGACTGCCGATTCGACAACGAAGGCCGATGCCCCAAGTGCAACGCTCCCTGCCAAAACCGGGCGATTCGTTGTAATTGACGCTGCTGCGGCCCGAAGCCTATTTAAGCGGGGAGGGTGGCATCCCTCATTGTCGGACATTGAACGCCTAGAGGCGAGCCTCCCGCAGGTTTCAAAGTTGAATGCTGAGAACTGGCCACCAGACAGCGATATTCATATCGATCACGCAGAGCGGTATTTTCGACAGTATGTTGGAGTTGTCCAGAAAGGCAAGAAGATGATCTATGTCAACGCCTTTTGTGATGACGGCCCCCTGAGCTACTGGCGCGAGAAGCTGGTACTGATCTTAGACGGCGGGACATGCTGCTGGCAAGCGTTCTACGACCCGAGTACAAGCACATTTACCGAACTCAGAATCAACGGTGTGGCCTGAGTACTGGCCTGCGGCTAGGCCGTCGTCGGCCACCTCGGCGATAATGCTGTGTTGCTATCCTGTAAAGCACAATGCGCGGACAAGCTATCCTCTGTGCCTTGCTGGCACGGACCTGCTTCGCCCAATTTGGCGATGCGCCTCAATTGCCGATGCAGGAGCCATTCCTCGTGGAAAGCCGAGTCGCCGGTATTGGGACGGACTTTGCCGACAACCAGTACCATGTCGGCTTTCGCCTCCCGATGAAATGGAAAGTGGTGCGGCAGACACGCTTCGAAGACGGCGGTGACCGAGCAGCCACAATAACCACCTACGATGCCGAATCCAAGCTCGATGTCGGTATCTACTACCGGCTCGAAACCCGATCAGTTGGCGCCGCAGCCATCGACGACGCGCTGCGGCAGGAAATAGGTAAGAAGGTGAATCTGCGCACTCGGCAGGGCTTGAAGAATTACGCTATTAAGGACGGCGATTGCGGGTTTCGAATGATCGGCGACCGACGGGCGCTGGCGTGCATCGCGACGTTCTCCAGCGGAAAGGAAAGCAAATCGGAATACCTGACATGGGTTCGATCGTGGCATTGTCTTTTGCAAGTCTGGGTCCAGGCCCGGACTGACCAACTCGCAGGATTCCGCAATCGGATTGAGGCCCTCCTCCAGAGCCTGGAGATTCCTTGACCAGGACGGCGTCCGCTGGTTGCAGGAAGTCGGATGGGTGGTTCCCGCATGATCAAGGCACCTCGATTGGGCAATGCGGTTCGGAAGATGGAGTGATCGTCCGAGATGAGGAACATCCCGTCGGAGCGAGGATTACGCTCGAGTGCCGCACGCCGACAGCTCCATTCGCGATCACCTGCGGTGTGTACGGTTGGATGGTTCATACGCGCTTCTTCAGCGACGAACACGCGGCGAAAGCTGAATACGCGGATATGCAGGATACTCTGACCTCGATACTCAACGTTGTGCCTGAGGCGAGCGAGGCTGAAGATATGGAGAAGATGCGCCGTCTCTTCGAGGCGGTAGCATCGGCCAAGTTTCCAGAAGCGCTTATCATTCCACAATGGCTGTTGTCGAGCGGCCAACGTGCAACAATGGCGGGAGATGCAACGTGGCCTGACAATTACGGCGTTTGATCCTGACGAGGATTACCTCGGAATCGAAGTTGCCGCATCCAACGATAGCTTCGCGGGATCAGCTTGGATTTACGCGGGTGTGGAAGAACTCTCAGAAGTTGCTGCTAAACTGGACGGCTTCCCACGTTCCTTCGATGACCGCAGGGCGCACGAGTTTGGCAACCGTGATCCCGCTTTCGCGGGAGGCTTCGTTAGCATTACGGTACGCTGTCTCGACCGTGCGGGACATTTGGCGGTCGATCTTGTTCTCGAGGACGATGCCGGTCGATACCCTCGGGCGCACGCCGCATTTGGTTTTCAAACGGTGCCTGCCGCCCTAGACCGGTTCATCGAAAGTTTGCGCAGAGTCGAACGGGATCGTTACGGGGTCGCGTCGTTGGCCGTGGAGTAGGCGGTTGCATACCTGCCGCGTGAGAGCGACGAGTGCTGGGTGTCGTCGAAACGCAAATGAACCGTACGCCGGCGAACTGGGTGTGCGATTCGAAGCAGAACGGTCACCCGGCGTTGTTGGCTTGGGTCAATCGTTGGCCGATGGCTTTATAGGGGTGGAAGTCGATCAGCGGATTCAATTGCAGGAGCCGCCGTGTTCGGCGGCTTCAACCCAGTAGCCTTGAACCCCCAAACAACTGCCCGCAATCCCTCATCCTCGTGCAACCTCCCCCTCGAAAATGGCGTATGATGTTTCTGCCATGTCGCCGCAACCGATCACGCGCCTGCTGCTCGAATGGCGGGAGGGCAGCGAAGGCGCCCTCGAACAGTTGACGCCGCTCGTCTACAACGAGCTGCGCAAGCTGGCCAGCAGTCATTTGGGACGCGAACGGTCGGGACACACCCTACAGCCTACTGCCCTGGTCCACGAGGCTTACCTCCGCCTGGTCCAGCAGAATCAGGATTGGGAGAGCCGCACGCAATTCTTCGGGGTCGCTGCGCATCTGATGCGCCTGATCCTGGTCGACTGGGCGCGGAAATCCCGCGCGGCGAAACGGGGCGGCGGCGCCAATCAGGTCACCATGGAGGATATCGCGGGCGAAGTGAGCCGCTCCCCCGACGACCTGATCGCCCTCGACGACGCCCTCACCGAACTCGATGCCATGGACCCGCGGAAGTCCCGCATCATCGAACTTCGCTATTTCGGCGGCATGACGGTCGGCGAGGTCGCACAGAGCATGACGCTCTCCACCGCCACTATCGAACGCGAAATGCGGCTCGCCCAACTCTGGCTCTGCCGCCGGATGAAGGGCGCCGCCACGCCGTGACGCCCGAGCAGTGGCAGCGGGTCGATGCCATTCTCCGCGAGGCGATCGATCTCGACGCTACCGCCAGAGCGGCCTACCTGGACCAGGCTTGCGGCGGCGATGCTGCCCTGCGCCAGGAGGTGGAATCTCTACTCGGCTACGACACGGAAGCCGCCACCGTGATTGCTTCCGCAGTCCAGACGGCCGCCAGCCTCCAGGCAAACGATTACGGCATGAAGGAAGGCGATCGCATCGGCGTTTATCGAGTGGTGCGCGAGATCGGCCGCGGCGGCATGGGTACTGTCTACCTCGCCGATCGCGATGACGATCACTTCCTTAAAGAGGTGGCCATCAAAGTAGTCACCCACGGCATGCACACCCCCGCCATGCTGGAGCATTTCCGCCACGAGCGGCAGATTCTGGCCGGCCTGGAGCACCCGTACATCGCCCGCCTGCTCGACGGCGGCAACACCGAGGACGGAAGACCCTTCCTGGTGATGGAGTACGTCGAGGGCGAGCCCCTCGTCGACTTTGCGCGCAAGCGCAATCTCTCCATCGCGGATCGCCTCAAGCTGTTTGTGCAACTCTGCTCGGCAGTCCACCATGCTCATCGCATGCTGGTCATCCATCGCGATATCAAGCCTTCGAACGTGCTGGTCACCGAAGCGCGTGTGCCCAAGCTGCTCGATTTCGGCATCGCCAAGCTGGTGTTCGAGGGCCCCGCCACCGAGCGCGCCACCGTCACCGCGACGGTGATGCGCCGCATGACCCCGCAGTACGCCAGCCCGGAGCAGATTCGCGGCGAGCCGCTGACCACCGCGACGGACGTCTACTCGCTGGGGGTGCTGCTGTATGAACTGCTCGTCTTTGAGAGCCCCTACCGGCTCACCGGCCGCACCTCTCACGAGATCGAACGCGCCATTTGCGAGACCGGACCGCTGAAGCTGAGCAGCCGCGTGAAGGGCAATCCCAAGGTGCGCCGTCAACTCTCGGGCGATCTCGAGACCATCGTTTCCATGGCGCTGCGCAAAGAGCCGGAGAGACGCTACGCTTCCGTGCAGCAGCTCTCCGACGATGTCCAAAACCACCTGGACGGATTTCCGGTGACCGCGCGAGGCGACACATTACTATATGTAGCCGGCAAGTTCATGCGGCGTAACCGGCTGGCTACCGCCGCGTTTGCCCTGTTGGCGTTTAGCGTCGCGGGCGGTTGGATGGCCACCGTCCGCCAGGGGCATCGCACCGCGGAGCGCTACGCTCAGGTGCGCAAGCTTGCCAACTCGCTGCTGTTCGATCTCTCGCGGAGCATACAGGAACTGCCGGGATCCACGCCGGCCCGCCAGCAACTGGTCACCACGGGCCTGGAATATCTGAACAGTCTCTCGAAGGATTCCGGCGACGACGAATCGCTCCAGATGGACTTGTCGCGCGCCTATGAGCTGATGGGAGACGTCCAAGGAGACCCTTTGGGCGCAAATCTCGGGCAGTTCCGGCCCGCTCTTACCAGCTACCGGAAGGCGTTGGAGTTACTGGAAGCTGTGATCGCGCGCGGCAGCGACACGGCGGTCCTCGGCCGCGCTACGTTGCTTCATCTGAAGTGCGGCGACCTGGAGAGTCGTACCGAGACTCTCGATGCCGCCATGAAGAGCTACCAACGCGGCCTGGCCATCGCGAAGGGTCTCGAATCGGGCGGGCACTCTTCCGATGCGCTGCTCTGGCAGGCGTACCAGCGGATCGCCGCAGCGTACGAACAAATGGGAGTTCTCGCGGCCGCCGAGCAAAATGCCCGGCTCGCGGTGGAAGCGGCCGGCCGTCATGCCATACAGTCTCCGGGCCGCGAAGCCGGAATCGCACTGGCGCGCACCCGCACCAAGCTGGGCGACATACTGTGGTTGCGCGGGGACTTGAACGGCGCCCAGGCAGTGTACGCCGTCTCTGTAAAGTGGTGGGAAGACTCCCTGGCGGAGCACGCGGGTCAGCCCGAAGAGATGGAGCAGTTGCAGATCGCTTACCGCCGCACCGGCGATCTCCTGGGCAACCCCTCGTTCTTCCATCTCGGGGAACCGCAGCAGGCCAAGATCTACCACACCAAATCGTTGCGCCTGGCGGAGCAGTTGGCCGGCCGCGATTCCCGGAACGCTCGTGCCCAGGCGATTCTTTACGATGAAGTCCGCCGCCTTGGCGCCGTAATGCGCGAGACCGAACCGGCCAATTCGCTGGCGCTATACGAGCGCAGCATCGTGGGCCTCGAGCGCCTACACGCCGAGTCGCCCGACGATTTGGGCTATCGGCGCGAATTGGCCAACTCGCGGCTGGGGTACGCGCATGCCCTGGCCGCATTGGGACGGAATCAGCTCGCCATGGCACAGTTGAATTTGTCGAATGCGCTCTATCGCGAGTTACTGAAGCGCGATCCCGACCGGCAGGCGGCGCAGGAAGATCTGTCGGAGAATCTGGTTGGCATGGGTAGAGTGCAATCTGCTCTAGGCTACTATGAGGCCGCCGGCCGAAGCCTGAGCGAAGCGATCGGCATTGCGCAGGGGCTGTTGCGGGCGAAGACCGGACTCTACCAGGAGCGCTGTCTGGCCCTCGGCGAGTTTGCGATGGGCGACCTCCATGCGCTGCAGGCTTCGCGTTCGACTGGCGCGGAGGTTGCTGCCCATCGGACCGAAGCCAGTTCTCACTATGCAAGCGCTCTGGCTATTTGGTCGCGCTGGCGGAGCGAGAAGCTGGCCATTCCCTACTCGGACCGCGAAGAGCAGGCCGTCCTTCGCGCCAAACTCGCTTCGGAAGCCGGTCGACAGCCCGCCGCCGAGACCGGCCGCGATCCAAACCCCGAACGTAAGTGAGGGGTACAAAGCCGAGCCGCGACCGTGAGGGAGCGTCTGGGGAACATCGGAGCATCCCGAACGCTCCCTAACGGTCGGTGCTCGGCTTGGAGTGCGACAGCGATTATTTCACACCTTCTACGTGAACGGCGCGCTGGTGGAACGAACCGGAATCGCTGTCGGAAAACATCCATTCCCCGTGATGGTTTTCGCCGTGGCCTGCGCTTGAGTCTATAGAGCAACCAGAAGATAGCCATGTCTACCGCCTTCTCCCGCACCTTTCGTTCGCTCCGCGCCGATGGCTTCGCGCCGCCGGCCGCCGGGCTCGCCGTCGCCGCTTGCCTGGCCGGCGCATGGGGTTGCTGGAGCCTGCTGGCCCAGGTCACGCGCCACGAAGTCTCGGCGTCCGCGCGGCTGGAGGCGGAGCAGGCCGCCACTCCCTTGCAATCGCCGCTGGCGGGACGCGTGCAGTCCACTCATCTGTCTATCGGCCGCGAAGTCAAGGCAGGCGACCTTCTGGTGGAACTCGATACCAGCGTCGAGCAGCTGCAGCTCAGCGAAGAGAGAGCGCGGCTCGCCGCGCTTGGTCCGCAGCTCCGCGCACTAAACGAACAGGCCGCCGCCGAAGAGGAGGCGCGGTCCGCTTCCCACGCAGCCTCCGCGCAGGTTCGGGAAGCTGAAGCACCCGCGCGATTTGCCGCAGCGGATGAGGAACGTATGCGCCAGCTTCGCGCCGAAGGCCTGATTCCCGAGCGTGAGTACCAGCGCCAGAATGCCGACATGCAGCGCGCGCGTGCCGCCGCCGATACTCAGCGCCTGGGCGCTCGCCACAAGAATCGCGCTGCACGCCTGAAAAGCCTGACCGCCGGGATGTCCCGGATCGAAGCTCAGATCGCCGGGATTGAAGCCTCGATTGCGCGTTTGACCTACGAAATTGAACGAAGGAGTGTCCGTGCGCCGGTTTCCGGACGCTTGTCCGAGGCCGCTGTACTTCCGGCGGGCGCGATGGTCCGCGCCGGAGACAAGCTCGCGGTGATCGTGTCCAGCCGCAACCTTGGCGGAATCGCTCAATTCGCGCAGCCTATCGCAATGGGCCGCACCCCGGCCCCACGATGCTGCCGGAGACGGTTCTCGTAGAAGTCGCTGGAAAGCTGACCGCCGATTGCCAAGAACTGCTTCGCGCAAAGCTCCCGTAAATGTTAAAGGCCCTGGCATCCAAGCCAGGGCCTTATTGAAGGTACTGCGTAACCGTGGTCGACTCCATTACTGCTTACATGCTTCGCGGTTGGCGCTGCCGCCGTGGACGCGGATCTTGGCCATGAGCTGAGCCAACTGCATACCCTGGAAATTGTGTTCACTTCGTGTCGCCCTTCGACATTTCGAGGCCCTCTTCCGCCTGACTCCCCTGCAAGCAGGGCCTCCTTGAGTCAGGCTGAAAAACTTCGCTGATACGTTGCCAGCTACTTTGTTGGCCTCTTCATTCTTAGAGCTGCAGCCGGCCCGGACACGAGTCTGAGCCAGTTGCTTCACGGTGAATAATCTCCAGGGTCTCTATCCTCCGAGCTGATTGTTCTGAATCTATTTAAGGCTTTACTTCCTGCCTTCATTTACACCAGCGCAGGGACCAGGCGGAGTCCATCATCAGAATTCATAATTATTTTTTCCTGCTCTTCTGGATCTGTACGGCTTCGCACAGTACCGAAAAAGCCGAAATTGGTCGAAGGGCGGCCCTTTCCAGCACAGTGGGATCCGAAGCTTGGAATTCACGTGACTTGAAGTCGCGG
>JADMIO010806430.1_pt1 | contig 81377 bp, 70 predicted proteins | sample 8958161 | NCBI WGS metagenome assembly JADMIO01 (sample SAMN16585339, study PRJNA669376) | soil metagenome | isolation source: Crop rotation soil | place: USA: Cullars Rotation, Alabama | collected 2011
AGCGGGGCGAGGCGCTCGGCCGCGCGCAGGGCGAGGTCGCCCTCGGCCACGGCGGTCGTCCCGTCGATGCGATACCACCGTTCCTCCATCCGCGCCCAGTCGCCGCCGAGATGGCCCGGGTCGAGCGCGATGCGCAGGCCGGCGAGCGGCCGGTCCGGCGGCGCGGGGCCGAGTTCCGCGGTGGTGCGCCAGAAACGCGGTGCGGGCTTCGCGCTCGCGGCGTCCTTCGCGAAACGCAGGGTCGCGATTTCCGGCGCCCCCGCAGCGAGCACGATCTCCGCGTGGTCGTCCTTCACCTCGATCAAGCCGCGCGCCGCTTCGCCAGGCGCATAGACGCTTTCGAGCAATTGCACGAACTCCGCCCGCGTCATCGTTTCCTGCCACTTCTCGAGGTCCGCCCAGTCCGGCGGTGGCGCGAGCGGGCTGAGGTGCGCGGCCTCCACCGGCAGGACCGTGAGCCACAGACAGAAGATGAGCCGGAATGGAAGTTGCATCGCGCCAGCCGACAGTCTCATAACAACGCCGCGCATGTTGAAGATTCTTTTTCTCGGCGACGTCATCGGGGAACCGGGGCGGACCGCCGTCATCAACTCCATCCCGAAATTTCGGGACGAGCGCGGCGTGGATTTCGTGATCGTGAATGGCGAGAACTCGGCGAATGGGCGCGGCATCACCCCACGAATCGCCATCGACCTGCTGCGCGCGGGTGCCGCGGTCATCACCACGGGCGATCACATTTGGGACCAAAAGGACATCGTCTCCTATCTCGACATCGAGCCGCGGGTGCTGCGTCCGCTCAACTACCCCCACGGCACGCCGGGCGGCGGCTCGATCGTGCTGGAGACGCCGAAGGGCAAGATCGCCGTCGTCAATGTGCAGGGCCGCACCTTCATGCAGCCGCCGCTGGAAAATCCGTTTCTCGCCATCGACCGCGAAGTGGCGCGGCTGCGCGAGGAGACGCCGGTGATTTTCGTCGATTGCCACGCGGAAACGACTAGCGAGAAAATCGCCATGGGCCGCTTCCTCGATGGCCGCGTGAGCGCGGTGGTCGGCACGCACACGCACACGCAAACCGCGGATGAACAGGTCTTTCCCGGCGGCACCGCCTTCCTCTGCGACGCCGGGATGTGCGGGCCGGCGGAGTCATGTCTGGGGCGCGAAATCCAGCCGATCATCGAGCGGTTCCTGACCGGGCGGCCGGTCCTTTTTCCGGTGGCGCGCGGGCCGGTGAGGCTGTGCGGCGCGCTCATCGAGATCGACGAAGCGAACGGGCGGGCCCTGCGCATCGAGCGCGTCTCGGAGTTCTACCAGCCACCCCCACTGCCGGGGGAAAGCGCGCCAGGGGCCTGAACAGGGGCGGATCGCCCCGAAAACCCGCCCGGGCGGGCAGGTTGTAAGCACATGAGCTGCTTCTAATAATGTGCTATTCTATTCGTTTACCAAACTCGTGGCCCACTTTTCCCAACCTCTCCGCCTCTGTTGCCTGCTGTTTACCGTGTCCGCTTTCGCCGCGAATGAGACGGCCTGGCGTTACAAGATCTGGGACACCGATGTCGTCGTCCCGGAGGGCGCATATCGCGGCGACGGCAAGCCCGTGACGCTGGAGGGCAGCCACCTCATCGCGATCGGGCCGGGCGCGGTCATCGAGAACACCAAATTGCACAGCGAGGCCACGCCCCACGTGAAGATCGAGGGCAGCTTGGTGCGCGACCTGGAGTTGAGCAGCGAATCCGGCCTGCAATTCGAAGCGAAGGATTCCGCCCTGGAGGTCTGCGGTCCGCCCAAGTCAGGCTACTATGAGGGCAGTTCCTCGGCCACGAAGTGGCACTACGAGAATTGCGTGATCGCCCGCGATTTCTTCGGCAAGGGCATCTATTCGAGCTACGGCAGCGTGGTCGCCACCAACTGCACTTTCTACAATATCTCGCTCCCGAAGGTCACTTACCGGGGCGATCCCGCCGCCGCGGCGCAGACCGACCAGCTCAAGTTCGACCACTGCAAGTTTGTGAACTGCGAGGTCACCGACAGCTTTCTCCTCGCCACGGTCGAGTGTGTTTTCGAGAACTGCCGCTTCCCGGCGAAGCACGAGGAAATCCCGAAGCTGAAGGGGGCGATCAATGTGACGGCCTACTTCGTCAGCCGCGCGAATCCGCCGAAGCCCTATGAGAACGGGCCGATCAAGATCGAGTTCAAGGGCGCGGACGGCGCGCCCGAGAGCGGCGCGAAGATTCCGGTCACGAACACCAGCGGGCGGCTCACTTACACTACGATCAAGACCGGACCGGCGCAAAACCTCGGCCTGGCGGATGGCGCGACGTCCCTGCTGGCGAAAGCCGAAGCGGCCGGACCGGGCCGGCCCAAACCCGGAACCTCAACGCCGCCGGCGCCCGTCGGCGAGAAGGGGCTCAATCTTTTCCCCACCGGCCCGGGGGGCACCACGCCGGCGACGGTCGCGGTGAATGGGGTTGTGCCGCTGAAATCGCAGCGGGCCAGCCTGTCCACGCCGCTCTTTCAATTGCAACAGGGCGGCGGATTCGCCGCGCTGGACATGAAGGTGACCGCGACCGCAACGGCCAACGCCATGCTCGCCGCGGGGGAAATTGCCTGCCCGGCCTTCCCCGGGCCAGATGGCGTGCGCGCGATGGGGTTCGTCAAGCAGCAGTTGCTCAAGCGGCACAATGGCTGGCCCAAGGCCGCGCAGATCGACATCGCGTGCCCGGAACGGCCGGTCGCGGCCGACCTCCCCGCGGCCCTGCTCACCCAGGCGCTCGTCGTCGATTCCCTGATCCTCGGCTACAACCTCGATTCCGGCTTCGTCGCCATCGGCGGCTTCGATATCGACGGCAACATCACGCCTGCGCTGGCCACCGGCACCCGCGTGCTCGCGGCGATTCGCGGCGGCGCGACGCGCATCGTGGTGCCGGAGAAGAGCACCCCGCATGTCGCCGACGTGATGCTCGCGGAGGGTCCGGCGAAGTTCTCCAACGTGCAGATTTTTGCCGTGGGCGGCTTTGAGGAAATTCCGCCGCTGGCCACCAAGGAACTCGAGGACAAGGTGGTGCGCGCCACGGCCATCTTCGGCCGCGCCCAGGCGGTGCTCCGCGATCGCGGCGACGCCGGGCTCACCGACCAGGCCGTCAAGGAGGCGCTGCGCCAGTGCCTGATCGAGGCGCCGAACCATCTCTCCGCGCGCCTGCTCCTCGGCCACGGCGCCGGGCAGTTCAACAACTTCACCATCGCCGGCTCGATCGAGACGATCGAACAGCGCGCCCCGAATCTCGTGCGCGCCGCCCGTTGCAGCGTCCCGTCCTCCGTCGCCGGCATCCCCGCAGACCGCCCGGCGGACGAACTCGCGAAGATCAAGGCGCTGCGCGAAAAGCTCGACGACAAGGCCCAGCCCTGGCTCGACGCGCTCGTCCGCTACGGCACGGCCGTCAACAACTGGCACGCCAACCCCACGAAGACGATCATGCAAAACAGCCAGCTCGTCACCGAGATGACCACCTCGGGCCGCCTCGTGCAGACCGAGTGGGCGAAGCTGATCGCCGCCCGCGACGCCGGGAAGTAAGACCCGCTTTCATCTTCCCGTCCGACATCCGTTGCGGAAGTTCCAAACTTGCCCCATGAACGAAGCGCACGAAGAACAACAAATCCGCGAGGTCATCGCCACGTGGATGCGCGCCACGGCGGCCGGGGATTTGGAGAAGATGCTGAATCTCATGACCGAGGATGTGGCCTTTCTCCTGCCGGGACAGCCACCCATGCGTGGGAAGGAGGCCTTTTCCGAGAGTTTCCGTGGGGCGCTGGAGCGGGTGCGCATCGCGGGCGAGTCGAACATCCAGGAGATCCGCGTCACGGGTGACTATGCGCATTGCTGGAACTATCTGACAATCACGATGACGCCCTTGCGCGGCGGCAAACCGAAGCGCCGCGCCGGACACGTCCTCTCGGTCTTTCGCAAGGACGGCGACGGTTGCTGGCGGCTGTTTCGCGACGCCAATCTGCTGGTCACGGAGTGAGGCGGCGCAGGCCCTGGATGCCACAGAAATAGGACCACGGATGGCACGGATGACACGGATGGATTTTTCCTCAAAGCGTCGGTCCGGAATCCCACCATCTGTGCCATCCGTGGTTTCCACATCCGTGGCATCCGCTTGTTTTGGTTGCGGCTCTCCGGCGCGGTGTTCTTCGCGTTCATCCCGGGCCGCGCGAATTTTCCTTTCCTTCGACCGCCCCGGTCTCCATCTCGCGTGGGTGTCGAAAGTATGATCAAGCATTTCCTCCTCGTATCCGGCGCGCTGGCCTTGCACGCCAGCGCCGAATCGCCCGCGCAGTTCGCCATCGCCGGCGACTGGCAGGTCCGCGTGACGATCGCGGAGCCGCGCGCCGCGGAAGCCACGGTCGCCGTCGAGCCGCCGCAACCCGTCGCTGTCGCGGCGGAGAAGTTCGACAGCCTCCCAATTTACAATCCGAATGGCGGCGGCTGGAACAACGGCGCGCGGCTGGCCGGGCTCCTCGCGCAAAACACCACCACGCCCTTCCTGCTCGACCCGGAGAGCTTCGTCTTGCGCGCCGGCGCCGAGGAAGGCGCGGAAATTTTCCAGCGCGGCCAGGACTACGAAGTCGAATCTTCGTGGGGCACCTTCGGCCGCCTCGCGAAGGGGAAAATCACCGAAGGAACGCCGGTCTTCGCAAGCTATCGCTACACGCCGCTGCGGCTCGATGGCGTGGTGCTCGCCGCCGATGGCCGCATTTTCGTGCGCAAGGGCGAGCCGTGCTCCGCGGCGCCGCGGCCCGTCGCGGTGCAGCCCGGCGAAAGGCTGCTCGGCAACATCTGGCTGCCGGGCCGCGTCGCGAAACTTACCGCCGACCACCTTTTTCCAATCCTCGAAACCGCCTATCCCGAGTTGCCCGCGGGCGCCCTTGCCACCGCGAAAAAGTCGCTGCCGAAGACCCTCGCCAGGCTGGAGGCGGGCGGCACGGTCCGCATCCTCGCCTGGGGTGACAGCGTGACAGAGTGCGGCTACCTTCCGAAGCCGGACGAATGGCAGGAGCAGTTCGTCGCCCGGCTGCGCGCGCGTTTTCCCAAGGCGCAGATCGAACTCGTGACCGAGGGCTGGGGCGGCCGCAACACCCAAAGCTTCCTCTCGCAACCGCCCGGCGCGTTGCACAACTTCAAGGAGAAGGTGCTCGATGCGAAGCCCGACCTGGTCGTTTCCGAGTTCGTCAACGACGCGAATCTCGACACCGCCAGGGTCGAGGAACGCTACTCGCGCCTGCTGGCCGATTTCACGGCGATCGGCGCCGAATGGGCGATCATCGCCCCGCACTACGTCCGGCCAGATTGGATGGGACTCAAGAGCGAGCGCGAAGTGGACAACGATCCGCGCCCCTACATCGCCGGCCTCCGCGCCTTCGCCGCGGCCCATCCCGTCGCCCTCGCCGACGCCTCGCTCCGCTACGGCCGCCTGTGGCGGCAGGGCATCCCCCACAGCACGCTGATGGTCAATTCCATCAATCACCCCGACGCTCGCGGGATGAAGCTTTTCGCCGATGCGCTGATGGAGCTGTTTCCATAATACCACCTTGCAAAACAAAGTGACTACGAAGAACGCGAAGAGCGCGAAGGGCGGACAAACGGCTTCTTCTTTGCGGCCTTTGCGGTCTTCGTAGTCATTTTATTTCCGCAAGGTGGCGTCACTCATACCGCAGCGACTCGATCGGATCGAGGTGCGCCGCCTTATACGCCGGATAACTTCCGAACACGATGCCGATGAACGAGCAGATCAGCAGCCCGATGATCGCCCAATCGACCGGGAACGCTGGCGGCAGCTTGAGCAGGTAGATTGCCAGCGCGTTCGCCCCGCCCATGCCCAGCGCGATCCCCAGCACCCCGCCGATCTCGCAGAGCACGATCGCCTCCATGATGAATTGCGCCATGATGTTCCGCTTCTTCGCGCCGATCGCCCGCCGCACGCCGATCTCCCGCGTGCGCTCGGTCACGGACACCAGCATGATGTTCATGATGCCCACGCCCGCGGCGATCAGCGCGATGGAACTGACGATGGCGAGTCCGGTGCGCACGGCGAAAGTCACTTTCTGGAACTGCGCGATCATCGAATCGCTGGTCAGGATCTCGAAGTCGTCCTCCGCCCCCGGCGGCACCTTGCGGATCGAGCGCAGAAGGCCGCGCGCCTGCTCCACCGTGTCGTTGAACGCTTCGGGTTCATCGACCTGCACCAGAATGGAGAGATCGCGCCGGCGTCCGTAACGATTCAGCCCCGTCGTAAGCGGCATGACCACGATGCCGGAAGTATCCGAGGAGGCCGCGCGCTCGAAGATGCCCACCACGGTGTAGTTGATCGAGGCGACCCGGATGCGCTGCCCGATCGGCGAGCCAAACGGGAAGAGCGTCCTGGCGATGACGTTGTTCAGCAGGCAGACATCGCGCGCCGAGTCCACATCGGAATCGAGCAACGCGCGGCCTTCCATGATCGTCCAGTTGTTGGCCTGGAAGGCGCCGGGCGTGCCGGCCATGACCTGGACATTCGGCGGCGTTTTCGCGTAGCGCGAAACGATCTCGAGGCCGCCCGCCACCTGGCATTGCAACCCCACATACGGCGCAAACGTTGCCTTGCGCTTGAACGCCAGCGCCTGCGCATGGGAGATGTCCTTGCGCCGGAAAAATTTCATGAAGCCCTCGGGTCCGCCGAAAAACGCGCCGGGCCAGCGCTGCATCACGAAGGTCTTGCTGCCGAGCGTGCCGAGTTCCTTCTCGATGTTGTTCTTCATCGCGCGCATCGCCGTCATCACGAGGATGATTGAAAAAACACCGACCAGCACCCCCAGCAGCGTGAGCCCCGCGCGCAGCTTGTGCGTCAGGAGCGCGTCCATCGCCATGAGGAAGCTCTCACGGAGTTCGGCGAGGAGGAGTTTCACGGGAGGGGTTTTGGAAGAGAACTAATGCACTAATGGACTAATGCACTATTGCACTAATGGGAAGAGATCCGTACCGGGCCGCGTTGGCTGAATCATTAGTCCAACAGTGCATTAGTCCATTCCCCCTCCCCTACCTTCCCTTCGCCTTCCCATCCAGGTTCAGCAACGGCAGCACCCCGCTCGCCTTCTCATCGAGAATCACCTTTCGCTCCATCATCGGCAGCACCTTCTGCATCGTCTCCAGGTATAGCCGCTGCCGCGTCACCTCCGGCGCCTTCACATATTCCGTCAGCACCGCCGTGAACTTCTCCGCATCGCCCCGCGCCTCATTCACCCGGCGCAACGCATACCCTTCCGCCTCGCTCACCTTCTGCTCCGCCATGCCCTTCGCCCGCGGCACCACCTTGTTGTATTCCCCGTTCGCCACATTGATCTGCTGCTCCCGTTCCTGCTGCGCCTGGCTCACCTCGTTGAACGAATTTTGCACCGGCACCGGCGGATGCACCCCCTTGAGCTGCACCTGCGTGATCGCAATCCCCAGCCCATAGCGTGTCGAGAGTTCCTTCAATCGCAGCAGGCATTTGTCCTCGATTTCCTGCCGCCCGATGGTCAGCACCTCGTCCACCGTCCGGTCCCCCACCACCTCCCGCATCGCCGATTCGCTCGCGTCGCGCAGCGTCGCCCCCGGCTCGTGCACGTTGAAAAGATTCTGCTTCGCGTCGTCGATCCGATACTGCACCACCCACTCCACGCTCGCCATGCTCAGGTCCCCCGTCACCATGTTCTGCTCCTTCTCCTGCTCCGACCGGCTCGACACCTGATCCGGATTCGTCGATCCCGGCGTCCCGAAGCCGAACTCCAGCTTGTTCTGCCGCAGCACCTCCACCAGGTCGATCCGGTCGATCCCCAGCGGCAGCTTCATCCGCAACCCGGGTTGCAGCGTATCCACATATTTCCCAAACCGTGTCAGTACCCCCACCGAATCCGCCGGGATCGCCGTATACGACGACAACACGATCCACACCGCCACGATCAAATAAACCGCGCGCAGGATCCAGCGCGGATCGAACTGCGGCATCTTCTGCGGCGGAGTGATGTTTTTCATCGAAGTGCGGAGGTGTGGCTCTGTTCTAGGCTGCAAGTGCGAAGTGGCAAGTGCATTGACTCTCCAGCGCCGCGTCGTGGACGACCCTTTCCTCTTCGACCGCGTTGCCCACACACCTGGAAACCGGTTGCTGGCCGATCCCCGCTTGCGATCAAGGATTGGCTGTTTCCAAACTGCCACCCTAACTACTCGCGTCGAAGGCGCCCGATATTTGGCGGGCTACCGCCCGCGACCGTGGGGGGTGGCACTTTGGAAAGTGCCATTCCTGGGCCTGCCCCCCCTCGCCACCAAAGGCCCAAAGGGCCGCCGCAAGCCAGCCCAGGGCAACGCCCTGGGTAACTTGTTCCAATGCGGCCAGCCCTGAAGGGGCGTCGCATCCTCAGCCGCCCGGCCCTCCCGGCACAAAGGGCGGACCCGTCTCCAGGCCCGCCCTTCGTTAATTGCTGTCGGTTGTTCGCGAGGCCTCGTTCCGAAGTTGCACTTCGGAACGCCCGGCGGTTATTCCGCTTTCTCGTCCGCCTTCTTCGCCTTCGGCTTGCGCGCCGGCTTCTTCTCAGCGGCCTCCTCCTTCGCGGGCGCTTCCGCCTTCGCGTCGCCCTTCTTGGCTTTCTTCGCAGGCTTCGGCTCCGGCGCGGCCTTCTCGACCGGCGCGGGCAGATCCACCCACTCGATCAGCGCCATCGGCGCCGCATCCCCTTTGCGCGGCCCGAGCTTCATGATGCGGGTGTAGCCCCCCTTGCGGTCCGCGCTGCGCGGCCCGATTTCGGCGAAGAGCTTGTGCACCGCGCCGACGTTGTGCCGCAGATCGGCCAGCGCCATGCGCCGCGAGTGCAGCGTGTTTTTCTTCGCCTTGGTGACAAGCTTCTCCGCCACCGGGCGCAAGGCCTTCGCCTTCGCCAGCGTGGTGCGGATGCGGCCGTGCTCGATCAGGAACACAGCGAGATTCGACAGCAGCGCGTCCTTTTGCGAGGAGGTGCGGCCGAGTTTGACAGTTTTTCGTAGATGACGCATGGGTCAGGTAATTCTCAAATATCGGATGGTTCGCCCCGCCGCTTAGTGCGTCGTCAGGCTCGTGTCGGTGGGATTCGGATCGACCAGGCCGCTCTCGAACTTCGCCCCGAGGCCCAGCCCGAGCTGCGCCAGCTTGTCCTTGATTTCGTTCAGCGACTTCTTGCCGAAGTTGCGATACTTCAGCATCTCCGCCTCCGACTTCATCGCGAGCTGCCCCACGGTCGTGATGTTCGCGTTGTTCAAGCAGTTCGCCGCGCGCACCGAGAGTTCGATCTCGTTCACGCTCATGTTCAGCAGCTTCTTCAGCTTCTGGTTCTCCTGGTTCTGCGCCTGCGGCGTCTCGTCGAACGCCACCGCGTTCTCATCATACTGATAGAACGGCTCAAAGTGTTTCTTCAAAATGGACGACGCCTGCACCAGCGCGTCCTCCGGCGTGATGCGCCCGTCGGTCCACAGCTCGACCTCGAGCTTGTCGTAATCCGTCCGCTGCCCCACGCGGGTGTTGCCCACCGCGTATTTCACGCGGGTCACCGGCGAGAAGATCGAGTCGATCGGGATCACGCCGATCGGCATGTCCGGATACTTGTTCTCGTCGCCCGTGGAAAAGCCGCGCCCGAGCCGCACCGTCAGTTCCGCCTCGAACTTTGTCTTCTTGTCGAGCGTGCAGATGTGTTGCTTCTTGTTCACCACCTCGACGCCCTGGATCTCCTGGATATCGTCCGCCGTCACGTCGCCTTCCTTGTTCACGCTGATCGTGAGCGTCCGCTGCTCGTGATCCGCCGCGATGAACTTCACCTTCTTCAAATTGAGGATGATGTCCGTCACGTCCTCCACCACATGCGGCAGAGTCTGAAATTCATGATTCGCCCCCGTGATCCGCACGGTCGTAATCGCCGCCCCCTCGATCGAACTGAGGAGCACCCGCCGCAGCGAGTTGCCCACGGTATGTCCGTAACCGGCCTCAAAAGGCTCGGCGACAAACTTGGCATAAGTATCTGTACGGGAATCCTCATCCTTGGTGAGGCCCTTCGGCATTTCGAAACGTCCAAGACGAACTGGCATAGGTTTTTGGTATTTTCGATTGCCGATTTTCGATTTGCGATTGAAGCCTGCGCACCGCATGGAGCGGCGCCGGCCCTCAATCGACAATCGGCCATCGCCAATCGACAATTTGTTTGTGTCTCCCGGGTTACCCTCGGCGCAAACGGCGGAACTTCTGACGAAGCCCACCCGAGGACCAACGGGGACGATTTTGTTTTTCTGTTTCTTGCGCGGGGCGGGGAAGAAAGACGGTCTGCGGCATTTTGCAATAGAAATTTTCATTGCCGGCTCGTGCCCACCGATGGGTGCCTTCGGTTGTGCCGGACGACTAGAATTCGCAACGTGTCACCGGCGATGCGAAACAGAAAATGGTAAGGGAAACGATGCAGGTTGACGCGGCGTAGGCCGCCCTCGCGAACCGCGAAGGATTCTGGGCGCTCGGTCGCTCGCCGCATGAAGCGCCGCAACTCGCTGTAAAAGTCGTCCGCCAGTTCCGGATTGGCCGCCTGCTCGTAATACTGCATGATGGCCCGCACATCGGAGCGAACCGCCGGGTGCAGGACCAGGCGCATCAGCGTCGATCAGTGCGGATCTGCTGGTCCAGTTGCTCCAGGGTGATGCCGAGCCCGGGATTTGCGTCCAACTCGGCATCCCGGCGCAAGGCCTCCGCGATGCCTTCGTCCTCGGCATCCAGCACCGTCGGGAGTGAACGGAGCAGGTGCGCAGCCAGCACGGCCCGGTCGGACTCGGGTAAATCGAATGCCAGTTTTTCGACTTCTGCGATGGTAGCCATGACGGAGTTTACCCTGTTCGTATTGGCGGAGCAAGTGCGCCAACGGAACACATTCCACTCCTCGTTCCCAAGCTGAGGGCTTGGAAATGCACCCTGCGCGACTGAAGCTCCAGCTTCACGGTAAGGGGTGGGCAACCTGCGAGCGGCAATTTTGGGTGCCTGAACGAGCCTTGCCCCGTCGCGTAAAAACCGCTCCAATTTCCCGCCATGCGGTCGCCACACCCCGGACCCTTCGACACTTTGCCGCCTAATTCTTGTTAGACGCATTTGCACCCGCACCTTCAAACGAACGTCATGAGTGAACTTCCCCAGATACGTCACGCGCTTCTCGAAACCTTGGCTGAGTTAAGCCAGGTGCATCCCGACTTCCGCTTCGGCCAGCTCATTTGCATGTTGTCGCACGTTGGCACCCATCCGAAACCATCCGATACTTACGACGTAGAGGACAGCGATATGCTTCTGCATGCTTTGCGCCTTATCGCCCAGTCCCATGTCACGGGCACCACGTCCTACAGGCTCGTCCCACAGCCAGCGGCAGCCGTACCATGAACCCACCGGATGCCCCAACCGACCGTGTAACCCCTCGCCGCCGCGGTTCGTATGGTATCGATGCCCCCTACGGCCCCGCTTTCATGGCGCTCATGGCCGTCTTCTACCTCGTCCTGGCCATCGTCTCCGGACGCTGGCGAATGCTTGTGCCCGACACCTTCATACTGGCCCTTCTCGGTTACTATCTGCACTGCACACTGCGCGGCAAATTCGTCGCCTGGGCCGGCCTGCTCGACCAGTTGCACCTGCGGGGCGATGAGCGCATTCTCGACCTCGGTTGCGGCCGCGGCGCCGTCCTGCTCATGGCCGCGCAACATTTGACCACCGGTCGCGCCACGGGTGTGGACATCTGGAGCACTTTCGATCATTCCGGCAACTCCCTCGAAGCCACCCGGCGCAACGCCATCGCCGAAGGCGTCGCCGACCGTGTCGATTTGCACACCGCGGACATGACCGCACTCCCCTTCGAAGACAACAGTTTCGACGTGGTCGTCTCCAACGTCGCCATCCACAACATCAGCCGAAGTGCCGGCCGGGCGAAAGCCATCGAGGAAGCCGTGCGCGTGCTGCGTCCCGGCGGCCGCCTGCTCATCGCCGACGTCCGCGGGACACGCCAATACCAGGCAGAACTCACCAAATGCGGGATGACCGATGTTCGCCGTCGCCGGCTGGGCTGGCAATTCTGGTGCCCACTCGTCACCGCCACGAAGCCGGAACCCCGGACTTGCCACAGCCCATCGAATTCCACCCCAGCGTGAAAAAGGCTGCGTGAAAAATCCCCTTACGCAAAAAGCTGCGCGATCCGGCGCTGATAGCTCTCGGCTTCGGCTCGCGGGTTCGCCGCGTCCCGAATCGGCCTGCCCACCACGATGTAATCCGCACCCAGGCGAAAAGCATCCTCCACATCCACCACCCGTTTTTGGTCGTCATCCACACGATTTTTCACGGGGCGAATGCCCGGGCTGACAATCAGGAAATTGTCTCCCAAATCCTGGCGCAAGCCCTGCGCCTCCAATCCCGAGGAAATGACTCCATCGGCGCCGGCTTCCAGCGCCCGGCGGGCTCGCGAAAGAACCAATTCCGGGACGCTCACCTGAAATCCCAAGTCCTTCAAATCGTCCTCATCCAGGCACGTCAGCACCGTCACCGCCAAAATCTTCAATTCGCTCTTTTGACTGACCGCCGCCTTGATAATCGCTTCGTTCCCGTGCACGGAAGCGAAAGTCGCACCCCGATGCTTGAGCTGCTCGACCGCCAGGCGAACGGTCTCCGGGACGTCGAAAAACTTCAAATCGACAAAGACTTTTTTGCCTTGCTCGGTCAGCCAGGCCAGAAAGTTGTAGTAACCGTCCGCCATGAAAATCTGCAATCCCAGCTTGTAGAACATCACGGAGTCGCCCAGAGATTTCACCAGCTTCTTGCCTTCCTCGACCGAGGGAACATCCAGGGCGAAGATGAGCCGCTCGTTCGTGGCGATATTTTTTTGCGAAAGGCTGGCGTCGATCATGCGTTTTTCGTTCGGGGGGCGCGGATTTTCGTCGCAATCGGACTTGAAGGCCAATGAATTTTTCAAAATTGTCATCGCTATATGTAGGGCTGATGTGAACTGGGAACCACTACCGCTTGTAGTCATTCGTGGTTTGAAGCACAAGGAATATTTTGCGTTTTGAAAAAGACCCACAGGGCGATTCCATCCCCCATCCCGGGCCTGGGGTCGTCCCATCCCGAAACCCCCAACCAGATGCAGCGATCTGCGCCGGACCATCGAACTTCTTCTCCATTTTTCACCCTTGCCTTCGCCCTCCCCGGTCGCTGAGCTTGGGTCGTTCGCCGGTCCGCCTTTCACTCACAGGAGAACTTATGAAACGCATCCTCGCCCCCGCCTTCGCCCTGGCCATCCCGTTCGCGCTCTTCGCGGACCCCGCGAACGACGTCGCGAAGGAACTCAAGGCCCTCGAGGGCACTTGGAAAGCCGTGGGCATGGAAGCCGGCGGCCAGGCGTTCCCCAAGGAAGGCATCCCGGACTTCACGTTCATCGTCGCGGCCAGCGGCAAAGCCACGGGCAAATCGCCCCAGGGCGACTATGAAGCCACGATCACCGTCGATCCCAAAAAGACCCCCAGGACCATCGACAACCTCCACGACACCGGCGCGCAGAAAGGCAAAACCCAATACGGCGTCTACAAACTGGAGGGCGACAAGTGGACCGTTTGCATGACCCTCCCCGGCGTCGCCGAGACCGATCGCCCGAAGGACTTCAACACCAAGGACACGCTCTACGTCGTCTTCGTCTTCGAGCGCTCCAAGGCGGACAAAAAGCCGTGACCCCGGGCGCTCTTGGACTCTCCGGCGAACAGGTGGATGCTCGGATATCCTGAATATGGGCGTTATTAGAGAAGTCTTTCTCGGTGCGGTGCTCGGGGGACTCCTGGCTTTTCTGCTCAGATGTTGTTTCGCGTGGCTTATCGGAGACGGCCCGAAAAGGAGCCCCTTTCGGGTTTGGTTGATGATCATTGCTACTTTTGCCATTCAAGGCAGCGGCCTGGCTCTGACTTGGTATGCTATCGACCACTTCCGAAATGGTTTCTTCAGGCCGGGATACGCAACTCTAATAACGTGGGAGATGATCGTCGCGATAACGCTCATTGTATTGAACTTTAAAGCGTATCGAGCGCTCGGAAAGATCACGAACAAGGATGCGCATTCCGGCGCGCCTCCTTTGTCGGAAACCCAGGACAACGGCGCTCTTTGACTCTCCGGCGAATACGGTGAATGCTTGAACATGGTGCGTTACCTTCTCGCCCTCCTCCTTCTGCACGCGCTCCCGCTTTTCGCCGCCGGCGAGCAGTGCCTGGATGGAACGCGATTCTGGCCGCAGTGGCGCGGCCCGCTTGCCACCGGTGTTTCGCCCACCGCCAATCCTCCGGTCGAATGGAGTGAGCAGAAGAACATCCGCTGGAAAATCCCGCTGCCCGGCCAAGGGCATTCCTCTCCCATCGTTTTTGGCGACACCGTTTTTCTCACCGCCGCTGTGCCGGTCGGCGAGGAATTGGACCCCGTTTACGACAATGCCCCCGGCGTTCACGACAGCGTGCCCGTCACCCATCGACACCAATTCGTCGTCCTCGCCATCAACCGCCGCGACGGCAAGATCCTCTGGAAAAAAGTCCTGCGCGAGGAATTCCCCCACGAGGGCGGACACGTCACCGGCAGCCTCGCCTCGGCCTCGCCCATCACCGACGGCGAGCACCTCTACGTTTTCCTCGGCTCCCGCGGCCTCTACTGCCTCGACCTCAAGGGCGAAGTGAAATGGCAGAAGGACCTCGGCCGCATGCAAACCCTCCACTCCCACGGCGAAGGCAGCTCCCCCGCGCTCTTTGGCGACAAGCTGATCGTCAATTGGGACCATCAGGGCGACTCCTTCCTCTACGCCTTCGACAAGCGCACCGGCCGGCAAATCTGGAAAGTCGCCCGCGACGAAAAGACCTCCTGGTCCACCCCGCTCGTCGTCGAGGTCGAGGGCAAGCCGCAAGTCATCGTCAGCGCCACCAAGCGCGTCCGCGGCTACAACCTCGCCGATGGCACCCTCATTTGGGAATGCGGCGGCCTCGCCGACAACGTCGTCTCCTCCCCCGTCCATGCCAACGGCATCCTCATCGCCGGCAGCAGCTACGACCGGCAGGACATGCTCGGCATCCGCCTCGCCGGCGCCAAGGGCGACATCACCGGCACCGGCCAGGTCGCGTGGGAACTCAAGCGCATGACCCCCTACGTCTCCACCCCGCTCCTCTACGGCGACACCCTCTACCACATCCGCCACAACCAAAACGTCCTCGTCCGCATCGACCCCATGACCGGCCAGCCGCGCGGCGAATTGCTCCGGCTCGAAGGCCTCCGCGACTTCATCTTCTCCTCCCCCGTCGGCGCCGCCGATCGCCTCTACATCACCGCCCGCGATGGCCGCACCGTCGTCCTGCGCCGCGACGCCAGGTGCGAAACCCTCGCCGTTAACCAGCTCGAAGATTCCTTCAGCGCCTCCGCCGCCCTCGTCGATCGCGAGCTCTACCTCCGCGGCGAACACTTCCTCTACTGCATCGCCGAGGGGTAACCGGCGATTTGCTCCTGACTTTTTCGAGACGCATTCCTTCGCGCAATCGATTCCACGCGTGACTCCCCAAGCCGCAGTCCATAAAATAAACGCCGAAGAATTTGCATCATCGCCACTGGAGGAAAAACCCAATGACCGCCCAGGACATCGTCGCCGAACTCAAGACCTTCGCCAACCCCGCCGCGAAGAAAAACTGGATCAACAACGGACGCGCCCAGGAGCCGTGCCTCGGCGTCAGGGTCGAGGACATGAAGAAGATCCAGAAACGCGTGAAGATGGACTACCAGCTCGCGCTCGATCTCTACGACACCGGCATCGCCGACGCCATGTATCTCGCCGGCCTCATCGCCGACGACGCGAAGATGACCAAAAAGGACCTGCAAAAATGGCTCGATGCCGCCACCTCGCTCTGGGTCGCCGAATTCATGGTCCCGTGGGTCGCGTCCGCCAGCCCGCATGGCCGCGAGCTGGCCGTAAAATGGATCGAATCCAAAGACGCCACCACCGCCGCCGCCGGTTGGCAGACCTACGGCAGCCTCGCCGCTATCACCGGGGACGGCGCCCTCGACCTTCCCGAAATCAAGTCCCTCCTCCAGCGTGCCGCGAAGTCGATCCACCAGCAGCCCGATCGCGTGCAATACGTCATGAACAGCTTCGTCATCGCCATCGGCTGCCACGTCAAACCACTCCACCAATTCGCCGTCGATACCGCCAAGGCCATCGGCAAAGTCATCATCGAGCAGAACCGCGAATGCCCCTTCGCGCCCGAGCGCATCCAGCAATTCGCCGCCCGCGGAGCCATCGGCAAAAAGCGCAAGTCCCCGAAGTGCTGACCGGACTGCGCTGAAGACTCGCTTGAAGTTCCCCGCCCTCGCTCCCAAGCTCCAGCTTGGGAGCGCAAGTGCTGGCGAAGCTCCAGCTTCGCGAGGCTCAAAGTGAAAATTTAGATTACGTAAGTTACGTAAGTTACGGGATGGGGTTGCATTTTCCCCCACCCCTGCGCGAAGTTCCCGCATGGATCACGCCCCCATTCGCGTGTTTGGAAACTCGCCGGAAAATCACAGACCGCGTCGCGTGTTGGAAGACCGCTTGGAAATCACGCCGCGCTTCGCGTCTTTGGAAAACCGCCGCCGCACAGCCAGGCCCAAAGGGCCATCACAAGCCAGCCCAGGGCAACGCCCTGGGTGCCCTTCGTCCCGATACCACCAGCCCTGAAGGGGCGTCACCTTGGACCTTGGACCTCGGACCTTGGACCTTGGACCCCCCTCACCCCTCACCAGAGAACATCCGACCCATTCCCACCAATTCCCACACCATCATGAACACCCCTACTCGCATCGGTAAAATCGCCCGCCTTCCCCATCTCGTCCGCCAGCGCCTCAACCAGCGCCTCCAGGCCGGCGAACCCGCCCGCACCATCGTCGCCTGGCTCAACTCCCGCTCCGACGTCCGGGCCATCCTCCAGCAACACTTCGCCGGCCAGCCCATCCGCCAGCAAAACCTCTCCCAGTGGCGCCACGGCGGCTACCAGGACTGGCTCCTCCGCCAGGACGCCCTCGAAGTCGTCCGCCCCCTCACCGACGAAACCCACGCCTTCACCTCCGAAACCTCCACCCCTCTCCCCGGCGCCCTCACCCACTGGTTCGCCCTCCGCTGCGCCCTCGCCACCCGCCAGATCGCCGCCGCCGACGGCCCCGAAGCCTGGAAACTCCTCCGCCAATTCGGCCGCGACGCCATCAAACTCCACCGCACCGACCTCCTCGCCCAGCGCCAGCAACTCCAGCGCGAAAAATTCGCCTTCCAGCAGGAGCAACTCCGTCAAAAAACCGAGGCCGCCCGCAAACATACCGAAGCCGACCACGAAGCCTGGGCCCTCCACCCCGACAACCACGATCACCTCAACGCCCTCTGGAGAAAAACCTACCCCGACGACTTCGAAGACGACACCGACGACGACACGGATGCCTCCGACGACACCGGCACCTCACCGTCCGCCCCTCATCAGTCCCATGGGTCCCATACGTCCCATCCCAACACCTCCCCGAGTCACCCCGCCCGCACCCTCAAAGACGACCGCACCCCCGAACAAAAAGCCGCCCACCCCGCCGTCTTCGTCGACGATCCCAGCGACACCGAAGACTCCGAACCAGACGACCCCCCACTCGAAAAGATCTACGACGAAAACGGCAACCCCTCCTGGCGCCCCCGCTCCCGCCCAGCCACCAGCCCCACATCCACCCCATCTCATCTCACCCCCGAAGCCGAATTCGCCATCCAAGCCCAACTCGCCGCACAAAGAGCCGAACTCCGCAAGCTCTGCCAACGCCTCGGCCTCGACCCCGACCTACCTGCCAACGACGGCGACCCCGACACCAACTCCGACCCCGACGATGACACCAACCCCACCACCAGCCCACCCCCCTCTGCCATTTGCCATCTGCCATCTGCCATTCCCACCGAATACTCCAGCACCCCCGTCGTCCGCTCCGAAGCCGAATTCCAGGACCTCATGCGCCGCCGCCGCGCCGAAAGCATTGTCTAACGACCCCCACTTCCCGTTCAACCCAGGTAGGGACCGACCTCCGGGCGGTCCTCGTTCCCAGCATGCCCGTGCGGCTCGCACCTTGGGAACGCCACCTGCGCGGGGAAGCTCCAGCTTCGCGGCGGTGCCTTCCTCCCATTGGTTCTATTGGCCCCGTGAGTCTCCCCCTCTTCATCTTTTTCTTCATCTTCATCTTCATCTCCTCCGCCCTATCATCCTCCACACCCCTTCGCAACTTCACCCAATGCGCCCCCTTTGCCATTTGCCATTTGCCAGCTGCCATCTCCACCGCTCCCACCCACCTAAAATGAACATAACTGGACCGCCCCCAGTCGCAGTGATGACCATCCGTCCAACCCAACCGTGCTCATGGCTTCAATGAACCCCGCGTGGAAAAAGAAAACCTTAGCCATCGCCCTCATGGCCACCAGCGTCGCCTTCGCGCAGACGCCCGAGGAATCGAAAGTCCAACGCGCTACCACCATTATCAACCTCGAAGACGTTTTGTGGAGAGATCGCAACAAGGCGTCCATGAAACTCGCCCTGCAAACCCTCGGCGATCTCAAGAGTAAGGAATCCGTCCCCCTGGTTATCGCGTTATTGAAGCACGAGGATTCCGAAATCCGGGCCGCCGCCGCACATCTCATTGCCGGGATGCCAACGCGCGAATGCGTCGTGCCCGTCGCCGAAGCCCTGGCCGCCGGCACCGGCTCCGCGGACCTCAGGGACATCCTGGAGATTCTCGATGATCCCGCCGCTTTGCCCGCCATCCGCCGGGCGGTCAAACAAAGTAAATACGGGCTTTGCAGGACGCTCGGATACCTCGGCGACCGCGACGATTTCGAACTATTGTTGGGCCTTCTTCGGGAGCACGATGTGCGCGATGCCATCAACGGCTTGCTGCTGCTCGTGCGCCGATCCAACAAACCTTACGAGCCTTGGATGGGCACCAACGATCAAAAAGCCGACGCGAAGGAAAAGTGGCTGGCTTGGTGGGAGGCCAACAAGTCGGACTTCCGCGTCCTCAAGACGGCCACCGAGACTTTCAAGCATCCTCCCGATGTGGCGATTGTCGAAAATTCTGAGCCCATTGCCGATCTGGGACCGGGGACCGTCGAACTGCCCAAGGGTTGGGTATGCCGGCCTCGCCGAGGAACCGACACCACAAGCGGTTATTTGATCTCGGGCGACGGCCAGTTTGCCATTAGTTACGACATTGGCCCGATGGCTGGAACAATGGCTCAGTCGATGGAGAAGGATGAGAAGGAGGATGTCGTTGCGTCCACGAAGGAAAAGATCGGTGGTCTCACTGCATTGATCGTCGTCTTCAAAGCGAATGAAAAGGACGGGAAGCGGATCATCATTAGCTTTCCCGAGGGTGGCCCGGCCAATTTTTTCAAACGCGTTCGCAGCGACGACCAAATCGAAATCGTCAAAAAAGTGGTCCTGTCCTACAAACTCAAAGCGCCCGAGGCGCAGAAATGAAGTCGGTTTAACGCCACCATGCCACCCCACAGAAACCAGTTGAGCCCCGCCCGCTTCGCGCGGAAGGTCCGCCCCCTGTGAATCACGAGAACACGCCATCATCCAATGCCACGTCCGCCGCCCGCCGGCCGCGTGTCGTCGTGGGCATGAGCGGCGGCGTCGATTCCAGCGTCGCCGCCTTCCTCCTCAAGCAGCAGGGCTACGAAGTTGTCGGCGTGACTATGAAGGTCTGGCCGCAGGACTGCATCTCGCGCGCCGAGGACAAATGCTGCGGACCACAGGCCATCGCGGATGCGCGCGGGGTGGCGCATGCGCTGGGGATTCCGCATTACGTGGTGGATGAGGCGGAGAATTTCGAGCGGGTGGTGATCGACTATTTTACCGCCGAATACCGCGCTGGCCGCACGCCGAATCCGTGCGTGATGTGCAATGAGAAGGTGAAATTCGGCAACCTTTGGGGCAAGGCCAAGGCCATTGGGGCCGAGTTCATCGCCACCGGCCACTACGCCATCGTCGAGCACCACGCCGACCGCGCCGTCCTGCGCAAAGGTCGGGACCCGCGCAAGGATCAGTCGTATTTTTTGTTCAGCTTGCGGCAGGCGCAGTTGCAGCGGTCGCTCTTCCCGCTCGGGGCGATGGAGAAGACCGAGATCCGCGCCATCGCGCGGCAGATCGGGCTGAAGACCGCCGACAAGGTGGACAGCCAGGAAATCTGCTTCGTCCCCGGCAACGACTACAAGGCCTTCCTCAAGTCCCACCTCGGCGAACACGAATTCCACCCCGGCGGCATCTACGACAAGAGCGGCGCGCGCGTCGGCGAGCACGACGGCATCGAGCTTTTCACCATCGGCCAGCGCAAAGGCCTCCCCGGCGGCAGCGCCACCCCGCGCTACGTCATCGACATCGACCCCGCCACCAGCCGCGTGATCGTCGGTGAAGCCGAGGATCTGATCGTCGAGGAATTCGAGATCGACCACGCGCTGTGGCATGGCGAAGCGAGCGAGCCCTTCGAGGCCACGGTGAAAATCCGCTACGGCCACGCCGGATGCGCCGCCACCATCACCCCCGGCGAAAACGACACCGCCCGCGTCCGCCTGCACAAACCCCAGCGCGCCATCACCCCCGGCCAGGCCGCCGTCTGCTACCGCGGCGACGAGGTCCTCGGCGGTGGCTGGATCGCCCGCCACGCGGCCGTTTGTGCCACGGGGTGAGGATACCGGAAAGCGGATACCGCATACCGGAAAGAAACTGTGGCCATGACGCGAGACGAGTTTCGGAAGCGCACTTTTCAGTTCGGTGTGCGTTGCATTCGGCTGGCAGAGTCTTTGCCGAAGGCGATGGCGGCTCAGGTGGTGGCGCGGCAATTGATTCGCGCGGCGACTTCAGTGGGAGCCAACTATCGGGCGGCGATTCGAGGCAAGTCGCGCGCGGACTTTGTGTCGAAGCTGGGCATCGTCGAGGAAGAGTGCGACGAAGCGCTCTACTGGATCGAGGTCATCATCGACTTGGGTTACGTGCCCGCTGCGCGGACCTCCGAACTGCAACGCGAGGCCAACGAGATCCTTTCCATCGTAGTCTCATCGATCAAAACCGCCCGTCGAAACACGACAAAATAACCTACTCCGAATGTCGATCTCGACAAAACCCTATCCGGTATCCGGTATCCGAAATCCGGTATTGTCCCGCCCCTACCTGCTGTGCAGGACGAAGTGCGTGACGATGGCGCCCATGCCGATGGCGAAAGCGAGTCCGAGGATGGCGAAGAATTGTGGATTCATGTCCAACTCATCGCTCCCTCCGCCCCGCCGCACTCCACCCCTCTTGCGAAAAACCACCCCGTTCTTGTCGTCCTTTCGAAACCAACGCGCTCCGTTGCCGCAGGAAATCCTAAATCCTAAATCTTAAATGGCCGAAGAAGCCCTCATCGTATTCGCCACCTTCCCCGACGCCGATCGCGCCCGCAGCGTCGTCCGCACCCTCGTCGAGGAGCGCCTCGCCGCCTGCGGCAATATCGTCCCCGCCGTGGAATCGATCTACCGCTGGGAGGGAAAAGTCGAAACCGCGAGCGAAGTCCTCGTCGTCCTTAAGACCGACCTCGGCCACTACCGCACCATGGAAGCCCGCCTCAAGGCGCTGCATCCGTATGAGGTGCCGGAGTGCGTGGCACTGCGCGTGGAGGAGGGCCTGCCGGCGTATCTCCGCTGGATCACGGAATCGGTGAACGAGCCGTGAGGCGCGGTTGGTTTCCTCTTCATCTTTTTCTTCATCTTCATCTTCATCCCGCTCGGAGAGCGGAATGGAGTCGAGGATTGAGAGGAAGAGTCTCCGAAAACGATGCGCGAGAAATGCGACGCCGTTTGAAATCATCGCCGAGTCACGCATAACATATCCCATGTCCGAACCGAACACCGCCGCCCCTCCGGGCATCGAAGTGCGCACTTACTTCGTGCGCGGGCGCAACGCCCTGGTGGCTCGCGCGGACTTCGGCGAACTCTACGTGGACTACTACCTGCACCAGGGGCAGCACGGCTACCAGCACGAGCCGAAGTTCGATGCCATGCTCAAGGAGGCGCTCGCCGCCCTGACGCTGCACTGCGCCTCGCGCCCGTGGAACGAATCGTGGGCCTGGACCATCCATTTCGCCGACCCATTGCTGAACCTGTTCGTCACCGGCGACAACCGCCGCGGCATGATCGTCGGCCAGCTTTTCACCGAGAATGTGAAGGCCGACGACCGCGGCCGTTTCCTCGCGGAGATGGTCCGCGAACGCGGGGAACCGCGCCGCAGCGTCGTCGAGTTCGAGGGTGCCGAAGTCTTCCCCGCCGTCGAGCGTTTCTACGCGCAAAGCGAGCAGCGCCCCGCCCGCTACTTCCGCCACGGCCCCGAGGATTTCGTGATGGTCTCCGCGCAACCGCAGTGCGATGTGGCGTGGCTGGAGTCGCTGGACGACACCGCGATCCGCACGCTCGACGAACAGGAGGAGCTAAGCCTGCTGGAGAAGCGCCAGTATCGCTGGGAGTGCGGCTGTTCGCAGGAGCGCATGCTCGCGCTCCTCGGCTCGATGATGCGCAACGACCCCGAGGGGCTGTTCGGCGAGGAGGAAGTGCTGCGCATCTCCTGCCCGCGCTGCGGCGCGCGCCACGTCGTCACGCGCGAGGCGCTGGAGGCTTACGTGAGCGCGGCGTGATGGACGACTACGAGCAACGCTTCGGCGGCATCGCCCGGCTCTATGGCCAGGACGGCCTCGCCCGCCTCCGCGCCGCCCACGTCGCCGTCATCGGCCTCGGCGGCGTCGGTTCGTGGACCGTCGAAGCCCTCGCGCGTTCCGGCCTCGGCGCCCTCACCCTCATCGACCTCGACGACATCTGCGTGACGAACGTCAACCGCCAGCTCCCCGCCCTCGACGGCCAGATCGGCCGCCCGAAAACCGACGCCCTCGCCGACCGCATCCGCGCCATCAACCCCGCCTGCCGCGTCGAAATCCTCGCGCAATTCTTCACCGCCGCCACCGCCGCCGAACTCCTCGCCCCGCGCTACGATTTCGTCGTCGATGCCGTGGACAAACTCTCCCACAAATACGCGATCATCCTCGGCTGCCGCGAACGCGCGCTGCCCGTCCTCACCATCGGCGGCGCCGGTGGCCGCCGCGACGGCACCGCCGTCCGCGTCGCCGACCTCGCCGATTCCGAGCAGGACGAACTCCTCAAGCAAGTCCGCCGCAAACTCCGTCGCGAAGCCGGCTTTCCCCACGGCGAAGGCGTCCACTTTGGCATCCCCTGCGTCTATTCCCCCGAGCGTCCCGTCTACCCGTGGTCCGACGGCACCTGCGCCGCCGAGGAAGAACCCGGCAGCAACCTCAAGCTCGACTGCGCCACCGGCTTCGGCACCGCCACCTTCGTCACCGGCGCCTTCGGCTTCGCCGCCGCGGGGGAGGTGGTGCGGCGGGTGGCGATGAAACAAATATGAGAAAGACACACGCGCCATGGGTGCGGGGTGCGTTAAGGTTACGTTTGCGGCCAAATCACCCCTTGACGCTTCAACACCTGGTCCGCATTCCATCAATTCTCCATGCCCACATCGCACCGCCCCCCCGCTCAACGTAGGAATTCATCCAAACCTCCGCCAGCGGCGCGCCTGCGGAAAGTGCCGACGGGGATCACCGGCTTCGACGAAGTCACCGGCGGCGGCGTGCCCGGGGGCCGGCCCACGCTGATCTGCGGTTCGGCTGGCTGCGGCAAATCGCTTTTCGCCGTGGAGTTTCTCATTCGCGGAGCAGTGGATTTCGGGGAGCCGGGCGTATTGATGACCTTCGAGGAGACGGCGGACGACATTAAGAAGAACGTCGCCTCGCTGGGGTTCGACGTGGAGAAGCTGGTCGCGCAGAAGAAGCTGTTCATCGACTACGTCCACGTCGAGCGGGCGGAGATCGACGAGAATGGGGAATACGACCTTGAAGGGCTTTTCGTCCGGCTCGGTCATGCCATTGCGACGGTGGGCGCGAAGCGGGTGGTGCTGGATACGATCGAGACGCTCTTCTCGGGCTTCTCCAACCAAGCGATCCTGCGCTCGGAATTGCGCCGGCTTTTCGGGTGGCTGAAGGAACGCAACCTGACGACGGTCATCACCGGCGAGCGGGGCGACGGCGCGCTGACGCGGCAGGGGCTGGAAGAGTATGTGTCGGATTGCGTGATCCTGCTCGATCACCGGGTTACCGGGCAGATTTCGACGCGGCGGATGCGCGTGGTGAAGTATCGCGGCTCCACCCACGGGACCAACGAATACCCCTTCCTGATCGACGAGCAGGGCATCTCCGTGCTGCCGATCACCGCGACGGGGATGGACTACGAAGTCTCGAGCGAGCGCATCCCCACCGGGGTGAAGGAATTGGACGACATGATGGGCGGCAAAGGATATTTCCGCGGGAGCACGGTGATGGTGACGGGCACGGCGGGAACGGGAAAGAGCAGCCTCGCGGCGCATCTCGCCCACACCACGTGCCAGCGCGGGGAGCGGTGCATGTATTTCTCGTTTGAAGAATCGCCCGCGCAGATCATCCGCAACATGCGATCCGTGGGCATCAACCTTCAGCCGCATGTCCAGCGCAACCTGCTCCAATTTCATTCCACGCGGCCAACCGTCCACGGGCTGGAGATGCATTTGGTCCGGATGCACAAGTTGATCGAAACCGTCAAACCCAGCGTGGTCATCGTCGATCCCATCTCCAACCTGCAAACGGCCGGGACGCTGGACGACTCGACCGCCATGCTGATCCGCTTGATCGACTTTTTGCGCAAGAACCGGGTCACGGGTTTCTTCGTCTCGCTGTCCTCGGCGGGCGGTGCGCTGGAGATCACGGATGAGGGGATGAGTTCGATGGTGGATACGTGGCTGCTCGTGCGGGACATCGAACTGGGCGGTGAGCGCAACCGCGCGCTCTATGTGCTGAAGTCCCGCGGCATGGCGCACTCGAACCAGGTGCGGGAGTTTTTGATCACGCCCAAGGGCATCAAGCTGGTGCCGGCGTATCTCGGGCCGTCGGGAGTGCTGACCGGGTCGGCGCGACTGAGCCAGGAGGCGCGGGATGCCGCGGAAGAGAAGATCGCCAGGGAGGAAGTGGACGTCAAAAAGCTCGCGCTCGATCACCGGCGCAAAGCCATCGAGGCGCAGATCGAAGCCTTGCGCGCAGAGTTCAAGGCGGAGGAAGAGGAGTTTGCGCGGGTGGCATTGAGCGCCCGGTTGAAGATGGACACGATCAACGCGGACCGGGCCGCGATGTCGCAGAGCCGCCGGGCCGGGGCGCAGGAGGAAGGAGGGAAGCGATGAAAAAGACCGCCAGCAAAGCGAAGACGAAGACGATGAAGAAAACGGCCGCCAAGCCCGTGAAGACGAGCAGTAAGGCTGCAGTCAAGCCGCCGGGAGGGGCGAAAAAGACGCCGGCGGCCAAGGCAAAGCCGGCCGCCAAAGCCAAGGGATCGGAGCGATGGAACCTGCGGCTTTACGTCGCCGGGCAAACGCCCCGCTCGATCACCGCCTTTTCGAATTTGAAGCGGTTGTGCGAGGAGCGCCTCGCGGGGCGCTACGTCATCGAGGTGGTGGATCTCGTGAAGCAGCCGCAACTGGCTTCCGGCGACCAGATCGTCGCCATTCCGACTCTCGTCCGCAAATTACCCGAACCCATCAAGCGCATTGTTGGCGATCTCTCCAACATCGGGCGCGTGCTCGTCGGGATGGATCTCCAGGAAACACCGATCGCGCAATAGGAACACCCGAAATGCCTGCCAAGAAACCCCCGCGGAAAGCCTCAAAAAAAACCAAATCGGTCGACAGCTCGGCGGAATTTGAAAAGCTGCTTCAGCAGGCCACGGGAGATGAGCGGTTCGTCCTGCGGCTCTATGTCACGGGCAATACCATCCGCGCAGGGCAGGCGATCGCGAATATCCGCTCTTTGTGCGAGGAATATCTGCCCGGCCGCTACGACCTGGAAGTCGTGGACGTCTATCAGCAACCGGACGAGGCGGCGAAAGACCAGGTGATTGCCGCGCCAACCTTGATCAAGGAGATGCCCCATCCCGTGAAACGCTTGATCGGAGACTTGTCAAACCGGGACAAGGTGATCGTCGGGTTGGATTTGAAGAAGGGCAATGGGGAGGAGGATGGAAAGGGGGAAACACACTGGATCGACCTGTGAAGAAAAGGATCACCACGAAAGCGAAGAAAACAGCGGCGGCCCGGAAGCGGCCGAAAGCGGCTGCGCGCACCCGGCCCAAAGCCGTGGCGCGTATTCCCGTAAACGTTGCGCCGAAGGAGAAAGGCACGAAGGGGCATTGGGTGAGCCAGGAGGAATTGGCGCTGGTGCGGAGCAAGCTGCAGGAGGCGCAGGAAACGCTGGACGCCATCCGGAGCGGCGAAGTGGACGCGGTGGTGGTGAGCGGACCACAGGGGAGCCAGATTTACAGCCTGAGCAGCGTCGAGCAGCCGTATCGCGTGTATGTCGAGCGGATGCAGGAGGGGGCGGTGACCGCTTCGCCCGAGGGGTTGATCCTCTACTGCAATCAGCGCTTCGCGGAAATGCTCAAGATGCCCCTGGAGCGGGTCATCGGGTCGGCGGCGACCGACTATCTGCCGGCGGAAGCCTTCGAGATAGTCGCGGGGGTGATCGGTGCGAACGAGGAGGCGGTGAAGCACGAGTGTTCGCTGCAATGCGCCGGCGGGAGCATGTTGCCGGTCAATCTCTCGGCAAACGCGTTGCCGCTGCCGGACCAGACGGTAATCTGCCTGGTGGTCACCGATCTTACCCTGCAACGCGGCCAGGAATCGCTGCGGCTGGCGCGGGACGTGGCGGAGCGCGCCAACCTCGCGAAGGACAGCTTTCTCGCTGCCCTGAGCCACGAACTGCGGACGCCGCTGACCCCGGCGCTGATGTCGCTGATGGCCCTGGAAGGCGAGGAGGAGCTGACCGATTTCGTGCGCAACGAGCTGGCGATGATCCGGCGCAACATCGAGCTGGAAACGCGCCTGATCGACGACCTGCTCGACCTGACGAGGATCGCCAATGGAAAACTCGAATTGCACACGATGGCGGTCGATCTGCACGTGATGCTCGCGCGCGCGGTGGAGATCTGCCGGGCCTCGATCGATGCGAAGCAGCAGAAACTTGATTTGCACCTGCGGGCGCGGCACACCCAGACGATGGGGGACACGGTGCGGCTGCAGCAGGTGCTGTGGAATTTGCTGCGGAACGCGGTCAAGTTCACCTCGGTGGGGGGGGTGATCGTCGTGACGACGGCGGATGCCCCGGGCGGCGGCGTGGAAATCGAGGTAACGGACACGGGCATCGGGTTCGAGCCGGGCGCGGAGGACCGGCTGTTCCTCCCGTTCGAGCAAAGCGGGCGCGGGGTGACGCGCCAATTCGGCGGGCTGGGGCTGGGACTCGCGATCAGCCGCGCGATCATCGAGGCGCACGGCGGGACGATCAAGGGCCGCAGCGATGGGCCCGGCAAGGGCGCGACCTTCACGGTCGCCCTGCCGCTGACGGCGCCGTCGGCGAAAAAGGATGCGAGGCCGGCCCGGCGGGCTGTTTCGAGCGAACGGACGGGGCACGATATCCTGGTCGTCGAGGACCATGAGGACACGCGCTCAACATTGCAGCGGTTGCTGGAACGCGTGGGGCACCGGGTCAGCCTGGCGGCGAGTGCGAAGCAGGCTCTCTCGATGGCGGGAGATACGGAATTCGATCTCGTGATCAGCGATCTCGGCCTGCCGGATATGACGGGGGCGCAACTCATGTCCGAGTTGCGCGATCGGCATGGGTTGCGGGGCATCGCGGTGAGTGGCTACGGGATGGAGGCCGATGTGGCGCGGAGCCGGGAGGCGGGTTTTGTGCATCACCTCACGAAGCCGATTCACTTCGAGCGATTGAAGGAGCTGATCGCCGCGACCGTGGCCGGATAAATCGAGGCGTTGCGGGGAAATGCTGGCGTTGGTGCGCGGCGCTCGCGTAAAAGAACGATCCCCCGCGCGCTGCGAGGCGCTCGCTTAACACTCAACATCCAACTTTCAACTCACTCACGACCATGCCCAATCCCTGGACCGGAAAAGGAAATCCTTACACACGCCAAGAAGTTCGCGACCGTTTGCAGGCGGCGCTGGATCGCGGGGAACCGTTGATTGCGGCGGGGGCGGGGACGGGGATCTCGGCGAAGTTCATCGAGAAGGGCGGCGCGGATCTCATCATCATTTATAATTCGGGGCGGTTTCGCATGGCGGGGCATGGGTCGACGTGCGGGCTGATGGCGTATGGGGATGCGAACCAGGTGGCGATGGATATCGGCGAGTATGAGGTGCTGCCGATCGTGGAGGAGGTGCCGGTGATTTGCGGGGTGCATGCGACGGATCCGCGGCGGCGGATGTGGCACTGGCTCGGGCGCGTGAAGGAGATGGGGTTCTCCGGGGTGAATAATTTCCCGACACATTGCATCATCGACGGCCATTTCCGAAAGGTGCTGGAGGAGACGGGGATGAGCGTGGAGAAGGAGTTCGAGATGGTGCGGCTGGCGTCGAAGATGGATATTTTCAGCGTGGTCTATGTGTCCAATGCCGAGGAGGCGAAGCGGATGGCGGAGGCCGGCGCGGATGCGATCATCGCGCATGTCGGCACGACGATCGGCGGGAGCATCGGGGTGACGGGCGCGACGTGCTCGATGGACGATGCGATCAAGCGGACACAGGCGGTGATCGACGGCGGCAAGTCGGTGCGGAAGGATATCTATTATCTCTGCCACGGCGGTCCGATTGCTTCGCCGGACGATGCGCAGAAGGTTTGCGATGCGACGGAGTGCGTCGGCTTCGTCGGCGCGAGTTCGCTGGAGCGGCTGGGCGTGGAGGCGCCGCTGATCGACATCACGCAGCGCTTTAAGAAGATCAAGGTGAAGCAGTAAGCGCCTGCCGGGTCGACTGCGGCGGTTGGCCTGCACGTTATGGGTTTTCCTTGCAAAATCCGCCATCCGTGCTAGCTTATTACCCTATGGACAGGAGGTTGCGATTCATCGGCGGGCGCGTTCACAAATCAGGAGTTTGGGCATCACCCCACCCCCTTTACGCGAAGCCTTCTACAGTGGATATCCCAGTAGTTCCCACCAAATCCCACTCCGGACACGATACTCCTGCGTATCGGATTGCACCCCGTGCGCCAAATGACACCAAATTGCGATCCTCCTCTGTAACCTTCCACGCCGTGCGCCCCTTCCTCACCACCCTGGCCCTCGCCCTCTGCTTCGCGGTCCAAGCCACCGCGCAGCACGCGCCCAACGCCAGCCTCGATGTCCGCGACCTCGTCGAGTTCGAGGATCAGCCGACGAAGATTCAACTCCTCATCGCCCAGGCGCTCGCCCTCACCAAGCGCGACCTCGGCTACACCTTCGGCAGCGACGACCCGGCCAATGGCGGCATGGATTGCTCAGGCACGATCTACCATGTGTTGCGCGCGCAGGGCTTGAAGGACGTGCCGCGCGATTCGCAGAGCCAGTATGAATGGACGCGCGGCTCGGGCAGCTACCGCGAGGTCACGGCCAGGACCGCCGATGGACCCGAGTTTGCCGATTTACGCCCCGGCGACCTGATGTTTTGGAGCGGCACTTACAATACCGGGCGGCCGGGCGGCGGGGTGTCGCATGTGATGATGTATCTCGGCACGGAGAAAAAGACCGGCAAGCGCGTGATGTTCGGCGCCAGCGATGGCCGCACTTACAACGGTGTCCAGCGCTACGGGGTCAGTGTTTTCGATTTCAAGATGCCGCGTCCCGAGCAGACGACGACCGACTTCCTCGGTTACGCGCCCATCCCCGGCCTCCCCCGCGGCACCGTCGTCACACCGTCGTCCACGGCGAAAAGTTCCGCGAAGACCAGCAACGACGAAACCCCGGCCCCGAAGACGAAAAAGAAATCCGCGGTCGCTGCTGCGGAATCCGAAACACCGAAGCCGAAAACCAAAACCACGGCGGCGAAACCCGAACCCGACGCCGCAGATTCCGAAACGCCCAAACCAAAATCCAAAGCCGCCACCACGGAATCCGGGACGCCGAAGCCCGGGACAAAAAAGAAAACCGCCGCTGCCTCGTCCGAGTCGGAATCCGCAAAATCGAAGTCTGAAGCATCCGCAACGGACTCGGATGACACACCCAAATCCGCCACCTCGAAAAAATCGGGAACCGCGAAAACAAAATCCGAAACTTCCGAGCCCGACGCCGCAACCCCCAAGCCGAAATCGAAAACCCAGACCCCCAAGCCCGAGTCCGAAGACCCAAAGTCCGCCACCACAAAACCAAAATCCAAAGCCGCCGCGGACGCCGAGCCTTCGGCTTCCAAATCGCAATCCCAAACTCAGAAATCCAAATCCGCCGCCGAGAAGTCACCAGCGAAATCCACCGACGAGGAATCCGAAGCGCCGTCCTCCTCCAAATCGAAGGCGTCAAAGTCCGCATCCGAAACTCCAAAACCCAAGGCTGGATTCCAGCCCCCGCAGTCCAAGGCCGATGAATCGGAGGACGAGCAAAAGCCCAAATCCCGAACACCAAAACCGAAATCCAAAACCCGAAAAGCCACTTCCGAAACTTCGAGCGTGACCCTCCCCGCCTTCGACCCTCGGCCTTCGTCCTTCGACTCCCCCTACGCGGGCTTCAACTGCATCCCCTCATCCCCAAACAAACTCTGCTGCTCCGTCTTCAGTTCCTCCGGACCCTTCTGCCCGATGAACAGTTCCCCGCTGAAAATCCCGCCCTTCTCCACCATGATCGCCTTCGCATAGAGCACCCCTTCGAGCGTCCCGCCCTTGTTGATCTTCACCGCCCCCTCGCAAACCATGCGCGCCGAGAGCCGCCCGTTCACCTCCACCGCCTGCGCCTTCACCAGCCGCATCACCTCGGCGTCGCAGCGCTTTTCCACCGTCAGCCGTTTCGTCTCGATCGCCCCGAGAATTTTCTCCTTCGTCTTCAAGAACACATCGTGCGTGGCCACGAGCGTGCCGCGCAACTTCCCTTCGAGATACGCCGTATGGCACCCGATCCGCGCGCTGCTCACATCCCCCTTCGATTGAATCTCCACCTCGCCCTGAGTCTGGATGGTGCGCCCGAAGGGACCGTTGATCTTGAAATCGCGCAGGTCGATGTAGCTGCCGCAGGCCGGGCAAAGCGTGGACTGCGCGGCGCTGCTCACGCTCTGCTTGTGCTGGCAGCTAAAGCACGAGACCTCGCGGATCGTCTCCCCCGAGATGAGCTTCGAGAGCTTGTCGAAAAAGCCCGGTCCCTTGAGGCTCGTCGCCTCCTTGGCGAGCAGCTTCTCGATCGAGTAATGCTGCCCGCACTTCCGGCAGAAGGTCGATTTGGCGTAGGCCGACTCGAGCTGCGTAAAGCCGCAATGCGGGCAGTCCGCGCTGATCTTCTCGGCCTGCTTGGGCGTGTTTTTATTCGACACGGCCGGCCGGGTTATGGATTTCGACGCGACCGATTAGCGGTTGCCTCCGACGGCTTGTTTGGCCGCTTCGGGATTGACCGCCGCCGGCTGCTTCAACGCCACTTTGTTCGGCGTGACTTCGGATTTGCCGACGAAGGTGGCGCCTTCCTCGACGAGGAGCCGGGCCGCCTTGAGATCGCCCTGCAGCACCGCGCGCGACTTCAGCTCGCAGCGCTCCTCGACCGTGATATTCCCGTGCACCTTGCCAAGCACCGTCACGGACTTCGTCTTGATCTCGCCGCGGATCTCCGCGTTCTCGCCGACGGTCAGCAGGCCGCTCGAGGTGATCTCGCCCTCGACTTTGCCGTCAATGGTGAGGTCGTTGGTGAATTTGATGGAACCCTTGATCTCCACATCGGCGGAGAGGACGTTTTTGGAATTCAGATCGGCCATGGTGCTTGTTTTTGGTGCTGTTGTTACGGGTGGTGGTTGCGGCGCGGGTTGGACCTCGGGAACCGGGGTCGGTGGCGCGCTTGGAGATGGGTTCGGTGCCGCCGTTTCTTGCGGTTTCGGCGACAAAATTTTGCTGAACACAACCGACTAATAGGGCGCGCCGGGGGCGTGTCAATGGGGCATCTGCGCTTCTTACATTTCTGCAATTTCCGCCGCGGGATAAGTCCAGATTTCCCCCAAGGTCGGGTGGTAGTGCGGGGTTGTCGCCAATTCCCTCGCGGTGGCCTTGAAACGGAGCGCGACCACGATCTCGTGGATCAATTCCGCGGCCTCCGGCCCGACGCAGGCGCCGCCGATGAGCTGTCGTGTCGCGCGGTCGGCGATAAGTTTCACAAAACCCTCGGTCGCGCCGCGCACCTGGGACTTGCCGTGCTCGGCGAAGGGATATTTCGCGATGAAGATCTCGCGTCCTTGTTCCTTGCACTCGTGTTCCGAGAGGCCGACGGCGGCCGCCTCGGGATGCGTGAAACATGCGAAGAGCTTGAGCGCGTAGTCCATGCGTTCGAGTTCGCCGTCGAGTTTGCCGAGGATGCGGGCCGCATTGCGCGCGGCGAGTTCCGCCTGTTCGATCGCGAGATGCACCACTTCATACGGCCCGCACACATCGCCAGCGGCGAAGAGATGCGGGACGCCACACTGCTGCGTCGTCTCCGCGGCGATGTGGCCGTCCTCGATTTTCACGCCGGCCGCCTCGGCGGCCAGTCCATCGAGCGCCGGTTTGCGGCCGAGCGCGCAAACGATCTGCTCCGCTTCGGCGGTGCGCGATTTGCCGTCATGCTCGAAGTGGATGCACTTCCCGCCCTCGCTCCGCGTGATGCGCGTGACCTTGGTTTTGCGGAAGATGGCGATGCCGCGTTTTTCCAGCGCCTCGGTGAGCGCGTCGGCGATGTCTTCATCGGTCTCGCGCAGGACGTGGGCGCTGCGCTGGATGACTGTCGTCGGCACGCCGAGCCCGTGATAGTAGCTCGCCAGTTCGAGCGCGATCGCGCCGCCACCGAGGATGCACACCGAGGCGGGAATCGTCTCCGCATCCAGCACATCGTCGCTCGTCCAGAACCCGACCTCCTCGAGTCCCTCGAACTTCGGAACCTTGATCACCGAGCCGGTGGCGATGAGAAATGCGCGCCCACTGACACGTTTCGCCCCGCCCTCCGCAAGCTGCACCTCGATGGTTTTCGCATCGATGAATCGCGCCTTTCCGCGCACAAAATCGAACCGTCCGTCCTCGAGTTGCCCGCGCCGATAATCCGCGAACTCGCCAATCAGCTTCCGCTTGCGCGCTCGAATCGCCGCCCCATCCGCGCCTTCGTATTTCGCATGCACCCCAAACTCCCCCGCCTCGCGAATCGCCAGCGCGCGATGCCCCGACTCCAGCAACGTCTTGCTCGGCATGCACCCTCGCAGAATGCAGAGACCGCCGACGTCGCGTCCGCCCTCCACCACCAGCGTGCGCAACCCACGCCGCGCCGCCTCCGCCGCCCCGCCATACCCCGCGCTGCCACCCCCGATGACGATAAAATCGTAGTTGTCGTTCATCGCGGCAGCTTACCTCCACTCCCAAGCTACAGTGCAATTCCAGAAATCCTTGGGCGTTGGATGTTGGATGTTGGATGTTGCTCCACTCCGCCCTACCCTCTTCCACAAATGCGCCCCTTCCTCTTCGCCCTCATGATCTCCTCCGCCTTCGCCGCCGACTTCCCCGAGCCAGCGCAACTCCCCGCCAGCGCCACACCACCCGACCTCCTCACGATGCGCGATGGCACCCGCGTCGCTACGCGCGAGGATTGGGAAACGAAACGCAAACCCGAATTGCGGGCTCTCGTGCAGCACTACGAATACGGCCTCATCCCCGCCGCGCCGAAAAAGCTCGAATTTCGCACCCTCGCCGAACCCCATCCCATCTTCGGCGGCAAGGCCACGCTGCGCGAAATCGCCATCCGCTACGACGACCGCGGCGAGTTCGCCCTGCTCGTCGTGATGCCGGCCAAGCGCGAGAAACCCGCCGCGTGCTTCATCGGTCTCAATTTCAACGGCAACCATGCCCTCGTCGAAGATCCCACGGTGCGCATCCCCGACGCGAAGCGCTCGCAGGAAATGCCGCGTGGCAAGGAGATCGACACCTGGGGCGTCGAGCAGATCGTCGATCGCGGCTACGCCATCGCCGCATTTTTCAATGGCGACATCATCCCCGACGACAAGGATGTCGCCCCGGAGCGGCTCAAGGGGTTCGTGCCTGCCGGCCACAACGCCACCGATGCCGACGCTCCCGCGACCATCGCCTGCTGGGCCTGGGGCTTCATGCGGGCCCTCGATTACCTCGCCAAGCAGCCCGAGATCGACGCGAAACGCATCGCCGCCGTCGGCCACTCCCGCAACGGCAAGACCGCCATGCTCGCCGGCGCCATGGACGAACGCATCGCACTCATCATCCCCACGCAGGCCGGCTGCGGCGGCACCGCCCCGGCCCGCATGGCCCCGGCACTGTCGGCAGTCCAGGCGAATGGCCGCACCATCGCGGAAACCGTCGAGCGCATTAACACGTCCTTCCCGCATTGGTTCTGCGGCAACTTCAAAGCCTTCAACACCGCGACCGAAAAACTCCCCTTCGATCACCACGCCCTCGTCGCCCTCTGCGCCCCGCGCCCCGTGCTTTTCTCAAACGCCACCGAGGATCTATGGGCCAATCCCGCCGGCCAGTTCGACATGCTGCGCGCCGCCGACCCTGTCTATCGCCTCTACGGCAACGAAGGTTGCGACGCGAAGGAAATGCCGCCCGTCGGCCAGCTCCTCAACAGCCGCGTCGGCTACTACATCCGCACCGGCCCTCATTCGATGACCAAGGCCGACTGGTCCGTCTGGCTCGACTTCGCAGACAAGTGGCTGAAGTGACCGGGCGCTAGACAAGGTCCGATATGAAACGCATGCCTCAACTTCCATACCTCCTGATGTTGGCATTCGCGGTTATGGGAACCGAATCTTGGGCGAAACCAACGCCAGAAAGTGAGGAAGACAAGGAGTTGGCCAAACTGGCGCAACAAGCGGTCGTGAAGAAAGGGTATGCCGATGCCACCGAGGCCGGATGGATCGTGAAAACGAAAAAGGGAGTAAACGTTTTGGTGTGGCGGCTTCCCAAAGTACCTGGAGGCCATTACCTCGTAATGATGCGGAAAGACGGCACCGTTGAGGAAATCGTCCCGGGAAAGTAGACCCAGCCCACCCAAAATCCTTCATGGCGACTCGTCGTTTCCTTATCCTTATATTTTTCGTCGTTGCTGCGCTCCTCACCGGTTGCTCCAGCCCAGCGTATGTCTATCGCTACGTGCCGGGCAAAACAGCCTCGCTGGAAGGCGAGCACGTCGTTGCCCCGCCTGCCGCCCCACCCGCCGTGCAAGCCGCCGTCGCTGCCGGCAACCGCATCGCCGGCCTGCCTTATTGCTACGGCGGCGGACACGGTCGCGGGATCGACTCCAGCTACGACTGCTCCGGCGCAGCCTCGTATGTCCTACGCGAAGCCGGCCTGCTCGGCGAATCGACCACCTCGACCGGCTTTCGCAGTTTCGGCGAGCGCGGCGAAGGCGAATGGATCAGCATCTACGCCCGCCGCGGCCACGTCTTCCTCGTCATCGCCGGCATCCGCTTCGACACCGGCTACGGCAACGGCCCGCGCGGCCCGCAATGGACCATCCAGGGCCGCCCGGCGAGCGGTGCGGTCATCCGGCATCCGTCGGGGCTGTAGCTGGACCGGTGCTTAGTCCAGTTGCTTCACCGCATTCTGCACGATCTCCGCAAAGCCGCGCGCCTCGAGGCTCGCGCCGCCGACGAGCGCGCCGTCGATGTCCGGCTGCGCCATGAGTTCCGCGGTGTTGCCGGGTTTCACGCTGCCGCCGTATTGGATGCGGACTTTCTTCGCCGTCGCCGGTTTGCTGAGCTTGGCGAGGATGCCGCGGATGAAGGCATGCGCCTCCTGCGCCTGCGCGGGCGTGGCGGTGTGGCCAGTGCCGATTGCCCAGACCGGCTCGTAGGCGAGCACGAGATCCTCGATCTGCGGCGCCGTGAGATCGGCGAGACTGCCGCGGACCTGCTGCTCGAGAATCACCTCCACCTGCCCGGCCTCGCGCTGCGCCAGCGTCTCGCCCACGCACACGATCGGCGTGAGCGACGCCGCCAGCGCGGCCTTGGTCTTGCGGTTCACGATTTCATCCGTCTCGCCGAAAAACTGCCGCCGCTCGCTGTGCCCGAGCACCACGTAGCGCACGAACAGCTCGCGCAACATCGGCGCCGACACTTCGCCCGTGAACGCCCCGCTGGGCTGCCAGTGCATATTTTGCGCGCCGAGCTTCACGGTCTGCACGGGGCTGAGCAATTCGCTCACCTTCGGGATGGCGGTGAACGGCGGCACGATGACCACGTCCGCGCGGTCCTCGTCCCCGAGTTCGAGCAGGAAATTTTCCAAAAACTGGGCCGCCTCGGCGACCGTCATGTTCATCTTCCAATTGGCGGCGATGATTTTTTTACGCATAGAAAAGGAGAAGGAGAAAGGGTGGTTGGACTAGTGCACTAATGGACTGATGGGTGGAGAAACGGTGCGCTGGTTGAAATCATGGACGCCCGCGCATCATGCACCATTCGTCCAATTGTCCAACAGTCCATTCCCCCAAGCCGCCCGGCGTTACCGTTCGTTCAGCGCGGCCACGCCCGGCAAAGTCTTGCCTTCGAGCAGTTCGAGCGAAGCGCCGCCGCCGGTGGAAATGAAGGTCACCTTGTCCGCGACGCCGGCCTTCTTGATGGCCTTCACGCTGTCGCCGCCACCGATGATCGTCGTGGCGTCGCGATTCGTGGCCACCGCCGCAGCGATGGCAAAGGTGCCCTTCGCGCACTCGGCGATCTCGAACACGCCCATCGGCCCGTTCCAGACCACGGTTTTCGCGGAAGCGACCTCCGCGGAGAACAGCTTCGCAGTCTCCGGCCCAATATCGACGCCCTCCCAGCCATCCGGGATGTCGCTTCCCACGGCGGTGAACTTGCCGGGACTCACCTTCTTGTTCGCGAAGTCGAGCGTCTCGACGATGTAATTGTCCACTGGCAGCAGAAACTTCACGCCCTTCGCTTTCGCCTTCTCCAGCGCGGCGCGCGCCGTCTCGACCTTGTCCGGTTCGCAGAGCGATTTGCCGATCTTTTTGCCCATCGCGAGGCCGAAGGTGTAGGCCATGCCGCCGCCGATGAGGATCGTGTTCGCGCGGTCGAGCAGCCGGTCGATCACCGTGATCTTGTCCGACACCTTCGCCCCGCCGAGGATGACCACAAACGGCCGCGCGGGGTTCGCGAGTTCGTCGTGCAAATACGCCAGTTCCTTTTCCATGAGGAAGCCCGCGACCGCCGCGGACATATGATGCGCCACACCCTCCGTGCTCGCGTGCGCGCGGTGCGCCGAGCCGAAGGCGTCGTTCACATACACATCGCCCAGCTTCGCCAGCGCTTGGGCGAAGGCCGGATCGTTCGCCTCCTCCTCGGCCTGGAAGCGCACGTTCTCGAGGAGCGCGACATCGCCATTGTGCATGTGCGCGATGATCTTTTCCGGCACTTCGCCGATCGTGTCGTGGCTGAACGCCACCGGTTTCCCGAGCAGGTTGTGCAAATGATCCGCCACGGGCCGCAGCGATTCCTTCTCGCTGCGCTTCCCCTTCGGCCGCCCGAGATGGCTGCACAGGATCACCTTTGCCCCGTGCTCGATGAGATGCTTGAGCGTCGGCAGCGTTTCCTTGATCCGCGTGTCGTCGGTGATGACGGCCGCGCCGTCCTTAAAGTCGATGGGAACATTGAAATCAACGCGCACGAGGACGCGTTTTCCAGAAAGGTCGAGATCGCGAATGGTCTTCTTGGGCATGGCTGAATTTTGAGCGGGGCAGATGAATCGCCGCGCCCGGCGAAAAGACAAGCAACTTCGCGGCGACGCCCGGGAGGGCAGGTGGAGGAAAAATGGATCCTACGTCTCCTCCGTCGTCACCGCCGCCGTGCCCTCCGGCTCCTGCAACGCCTGCTCGAACGCCCGCCAGGCCAGCATCGCACACTTCACCCGCTGCGGAAATTTCTGCACTCCGGCGAGCAACCGGAGATCGCCGAGTTCGCGCGGGGCCTCGAAGGCGGGTTGTGTCACGAGATCGTGGAACGCCCGCGCCAGCTTTTCCGCCTCCGCGCGCGGGCGGCCCTTGAGCTTCAGCGTCATCAGCGAGGCCGAGGCCTGGCTGATCGCGCAGCCCTGCCCGGTGAATTTCACATCCTCGACAGCGCCATCCGGTGCAAACTTCACGTGCAGATCGATCTCATCGCCGCATGACGGATTGTCCCCGTGCACGTGCACCGCATCCGGCAGTGTGCCGAAATTCCGCGGGCGCTTCGAGTGGTCGAGAATGACCTGCTGGTAGAGTTCTTCGAGTTCGGCGTTCATCGGGAAAAGAAACGGTGCGCGGCGGAAAGGATATCGAGCATGCGATCCACTTCGGCCTGCGTGTTGTAAAAATAAAAGCTCGCGCGGGTGGTTCCCGGCACACGGAGCTTGCGCATGAGCGGCTGATTGCAGTGATGCCCGCCGCGCAACGCCAGCCCGTATTCGTTCGCGTAGGTCGTGAGATCGTGTGGATGCGCCCACTCTGCCGCGAACGACACGAGCGCACCCCGCCGCCCGCGCGGCCCGAAGACCCGCACTCCCGGCAGCGCCGCAATCCGCTCCAATGCATCGAGCGTGAGCTTTTCATCGTGCGCGAAAATCCCCGCCCGTCCGATCTTCTCGAGATAATCGATCGCCGCGCCCAGCCCCACCGCTCCCGCGATATTCGGCGTCCCCGCCTCGAATTTATGCGGCGCCGTTTTGAAGGTGCTGCGCTCGTAAGTGACGCTCACGATCATCTCCCCGCCGCCATGCCACGGCGGCATCGCGTCGAGCATTTCCGCGCGTCCATACAGCGCCCCGCTTCCCGTCGGCGCGCACATCTTGTGGCCGGAGAACACGAAGAAATCGCATCCCATCTCGCCCACATTCACCGGCAAATGCCCCGCGCTCTGCGCGCCGTCCACGAGCGTCACCGCGCCCACCTCCCGGGCGCGCCGGCAGAAATCCGCCACGGGATTGATTGTGCCCAGAGAGTTCGAAATGTGCGTGAAAGCGAACAGCTTCACCTCCGGCGTGAGCAACCCGTCGAGCGGCGCCAGCGTCCCGTCGTCGAGCACCGGCACGAAGCGCAGCCGCGCGCCAGTCCGCTCCGCGAGCAACTGCCACGGCACCAGATTCGAGTGATGCTCGATTTCGGTGAGCAGGATCACATCGCCCGTCCGCAAATTCCTCCCGCCCCACGCCTGCGCCACGAGATTGATCCCCTCCGTCGTCCCGCGCGTAAACACAATCTCCTCCGCGCTCCCCGCCCCCAAAAACCGCGCCACCTTCCCCCGCGCCGCCTCATAAGCCTCCGTCGCCCGGGAACTCAGCTCATGCAGCCCGCGATGCACGTTCGCATTGTCCCGTTCGTAATAATGCCGCAACGCCTCGATCACCGCCCGCGGCTTCTGCGTCGAGGCCGCATTGTCGAAATAAATCAATGCCTCCCCATTCACGGTCTGGTCGAGAATCGGGAAATCATCGCGCCACGCGGGCGTCTGTTCGTTTTGGCTCACACCCCACTCTCACACCGACGCCCCCCTCCATGCAACGTCGGCGCGTGTCAGCATACTCGCGGCTTGGCCTCGCCGCGGTCCGCCGTTCAACATCCGCCTCAATGGATTCAACGACATCATCTACTGCGAACTGGGGCGCGATCTTCGACTGGGACGGGGTGATTATCGACTCGTCCCGGCACCACGAGGAAAGCTGGGAGCGGCTGGCCAGCGAACTCGGGCGAATCCTGCCGGAGGGACATTTCAAGGCCGGTTTCGGCCGGAAGAATGAATTCATCGTGCCGGAAATCCTCCGCTGGACGAATGACGCCGGCGAAATCCACACCATCTCGCTCCGCAAGGAAGCGCTTTACCGCGAGGTGGTCGCCGAGTTGGGGATTGAGCCATTGCCGGGGGTGCGGGCGTGGCTGGAAAGGTTGCGCGAGGCCGGGGTGCCGTGCGCCATCGGTTCCTCCACGCACCGCGCCAATATCGACCTCTCCCTCGGCCTCATCGGGCTCCGTGAGTTCTTCGCCCACATCGTCAGCGCCGAGGACGTCACGCGCGGCAAGCCCGACCCGCAGGTCTTCCTCACCGCCGCAGCGCGCATCGAGCGCGACCCCGCGCGCTGCGTCGTCTTCGAGGACGCCTTCGTCGGTCTCGAAGCCGCGCGCAACGGCGGCATGAAATGCGTCGCCGTCGCCACCACGCACGCGCCGAAGGAATTGCGCCCCGCGTCCGACCGCGTCGTGCGCCGCCTCGACGAACTCCAGCCCACGGGCCTCGCAGCCTGGTTTGCCTGAGGCCGCGAAAAAATCCCCGAGAAACATCCGGGCTGCGCGGTTGTTACATCGCCGCATCCACATGAATTCAACCACCTCCAAATGGCTTGCCGCCATCGCCGTGGCGCTGCTCCTCGGCTGGACGATGGGATTTCTCATGAGTGGCTCCTCCGCACCCGTCCCGGCACCCACTGCCGCCACCGCGCCATCCGCCGGTCAAGCGGCGGAACCAATGGTGTTTCATTCGTCGCCTGCGCCGACAGCGGGCAACGACCTGCCGCCCGTCTCCGACGAGGAAACGCAAAGGGCCAGCGCGTCGCTCGGTTCCGCGCTGCGGCAGGTGAACCGCGCGCGGCGCACGCACGATCTTTACGACCTCGTCAGCCGGATGAATCCCGACGAAATCGCGGGCGCCATCGAGTTCGCGCGGCGCCTGACGCCACAGGACCGGGACACCCTGCTGCCCCTGCTCACGGGCCGCTGGGCCGAAATCGACCCGGCGGCGGCGGCACGCTTCGCCCTCGCGATGGGCGACCGGCAGGCGCGCGACTCCGCCATGAACGGCGTCCTGGCCACGTGGGGGCTCACCGATCCCACCGCGGCGATGACCTGGGTCGCGCAACTGCCCGCCGGCTCCCAGCGTTCCAGCGCCATCGCCAATCTCGCCACCACGCTCGCCCGCACCGACCCGCTCGCAGCGATGCGCTTCGTGGCCAGTTTCCCCAACGACCGGCGGGCGGACAACGCCTACTACACCATCTTCACCGAATGGGCAGCGACGAACCCGACCGCCGCCGCCGCGCAAGTCCTCGCCCTGCCGAAGGACCCGAACCGCGACCAGGCCATCCGCGCGACCGTCTCGCGCTGGGCGCAGACCGATCCGCAGGCCGCGCTGGCGTGGGCGCAGGCGATCGTCGAGCCGAACCAGCGCAACATCGCCGTGAACGGCGCGCTGGCGGCGTGGGCGGGCATCGATGCCCCGGCGGTCAGCGCGTATTTGCAGGCGATGCCGGCGGGCGCGCAGAAAAACCGCGCCGTTTCCAGTGCCGTGCAGCAACTCGCCTGGCGCGATGTCGACGCGGCGCGGCAGGTGGTCGAACTGATCCCGCCGGGTGAGTTGCGCCAGCAGGCCATCCAGAATCTCGTCTCGCAATGGGCGGAAAACGATCCCGTGGCCGCGGGCGAATATGCCCTGGCGATGCCGCCGGGCGACGCGCGCAACAACGCCCTCGCCAATGTCGCCGGCTCGTGGGCGCGCAACGACATCCCCGGCGCCCTCGCCTGGGCCGCCCAACTCGCGGACACCGGCGACCAGGGCGAACGCCGCGCCGCGCAACGCAACATCGTCGAGCAATGGGTGCGCAACGATCCGCGCGCCGCGGTCGAGTATTGGGTGAAGAACGTCCCCACCGCCGGCGAAAGCAACGACGGCCTGCTCGTCCAGCTTTCCGGCCAATGGGCGCGCAGCGACCTGCCCTCCGCGCTCGCGTGGGCCAATAGCCTCGCCGCGGGCAAAGCGCGCGACAACGTGCTCGCGCAGATCACCGCGCAAATGGCCGTGTCCGACCCGGTGCAGGCCGCGGGCTATTTTGCGAAGCTGCCGCCCGGCGCGCAGGCCGGCGCCGCCGGGCAGATCGCGCAGCAGTGGGCACAGAACGACCCGCGCGGCGCGGCGACCTGGGCCTCGGGCCTCGCGGAAGGTGGCGCCCGCAACAACGCCTATCGCACCATCGCGCAGCAGTGGACCGACGTGGATGTCGTCAAGGCGGCGCAGTGGCTGGAGACCATTCCCGCCGGTTCGGGCCGCGATGCCGCGGTTGGTTCGTTCGCCAGCAAGGTCACCGACACCGATCCCGCCGGGGCCGCCGCTTGGGCCGCCACCATCGGCGATGCCGGCACGCGCACCAGCACGCTCGACCGCATTGCCCGCCACTGGCTGCAAATCGACAAGGCCGCCGCGAGCACGTGGATCACCGGCAACGCGAACTTCAGCGCGGAAGCCAAACAGCGGCTGCTCGGGCAGAAGTAGCCACAGGCTCCGATGGCGGTTCCGGCGCCCCTCCGGGGCGCATGGGCAGGAGGGGTGGATTCCGGTGGTAGTCGCTCGCGGTGCTCGCTCGACCACCGGCTAATATCCTGCAGCCCTCCGGGCTGCTCTGCAGGTCACGCCTACCCTCCCGTAGCCTCCGGGCTGCTGGAGATCATCAAGTCGTCCACCGCCGGTGCGAGCCCGGTGAGGTATTCGTCGCCCTTCGGGTGATTGGTCAGCGCGGCGAGGATGTAGTGCCGCTTCGGTCCGGTGATGACCGCGCAGTCGTGCCGCCAGTTTTCCCACGTGCCCCACTTGCGAATGATCTCCACCTCGCGCCCCGCCAGCCCCTCGACGAATTTGATGCGGTCGTGCGGGATTTCCGGCGAGGCGAAGATTTCGTACATGACTTTCGACGCCGCGGGCGAAACCAGCCGACCCTGCTCCAACAGGAGGAAGTAGCGGAGCAACTGCCGCACGGTCGCCGCGTGGGAGTGGTCGGCCACGGGATCGCCATAGCGTTCGGCATCCTGCCCGTAATGCCGGCCAACCCACAGGCCGCCGCCGCGGTTGGCATCGTAAAAGTCATACGATGCCAGCACTGCCTGGATTTCCCGCAGCCCCAGCGCACGGGAAAACTTCGCCGCCATTTCGTTGCTCGACGCCTTCGCCATCGCACCGAGTTCGCGGCGCGTGCCTGGACTGAGGTTCGTCGCGGCTTCGGGATGCAGTTGGAAGTAAGCGAGCAGGATTCCGATTTTCGGCACACTCGCCCCGTATTCGATGCGGTCGGGATGGATCATCGCCAGCCGCAACGCTTGCAAATCCAGCACGCCGGCGGCGGCGTGTTCCCCGCCCACACCGTATTGCGCGCGCAAACGGGCGTCGATGATTTCGAGTCGGGCCTGCAACGACGGATCGACCGGCGTGTCGTAGTTCAAGGTGTAGCCGGCGAGTTTCGGATTCATCGTGGTTCAGGAACAAAGCGTCTTTATCCCGCAAGTCATCCCGAACGGAGCGCAGCCGTGGGACCCGGTCGCAGACGATGTGCTTTCCCGCACGCAGCGTTCGCATCTGTATGGAGTCCTTCGACCCCGCAGCGATGGCTATGACCTATTTGAACTTGTTCTTCTTGTAAGCGCCCATCGCGGGAGCGTTGGGATTCACTTCCGGCCCGAAGTAACGCAGACAGACCAGCGGTTCGGTCTCGCTGGTGTTTTCGAAGGTGATGCCGGCTTTGGCGCCGTCCTCGGTGGCGAAGAATTCGTCCTCGGTGAGTTCATGGAAGCGAATGAGCTTCGGAGAATTGAGGTCGAGGCCGTTGATCTTTCCGCGGCCCTGGACGCAGATCAGGCCGTAAGCGCCGGTATCGCGGATGGTGCAGGTGACGCCGGGTTCGACGGTGAGTTCCTTGGCGGTGAAGAGCTGTTCCTTCTCGATCTTGCCATAGACAATCCAGCGATCGACATAGCCTTCGCTGCGGGTGTCGGCGACGGGGATGGGTTCGAGGTAGTGGTTATCCTTGAAATTTTCGTCGAGATTGCCCGGCCAGTCGAGCTGATCGACGATAAAGTCGAGGTCGCGGTGATACTTTTTGGGCATGTCTTTGACCAACAAAGCCCATGGAACTTCGCGGCCTTCGACGAGGCTCTGATACATGCCGAAGACATCGCTGCCCCATTGCGGCTCATAGGTGCAGAGCGAACCCGGGGCGTGGAGGACGCACGGCGGGATGAGCCAGCCGGTGCCGGGCTTGAGGCGGTAAGCGCGGGAGAGATCGAGAATGCCATTGTCGCCCTTGTTCCAATTCTCCAGGGTCTTGCGGACCTGCGCCTTGGTGGTACCGGGTTCGAGGCCCATGAATGTGTAAGGGAAGTTATTGCCGACATTGTTATGTTGCGGCGGGAAGTAATAGCTTTCGGGTTTGCCTTCCTGGCCGACCAACGCGGCTTGTTTCGCGTTCTGGTGCATATGATGAGGGATGGGTCCCATGTTATCGAAGAATTTGCTATAGACCGGCCACTTCTTATACTTTTTCCAGATCGCGGAACCGATCAGCGTGGCGCCGCACTCCGCGACGGCTTGGGCGAGAGTGAAGCGCTGGCCGCGGACGACGACATAGCTGAGGCCCTCGTCGGGCGTGCGGTTGTCATTCGCGGCCGGAGTGGTGCTGGCAAACCAGCGCTCGTCGATGCCGCCGCGGTTCAGGCCGAAGGCGTAGAGGTCGTCGGGGTGGAGCTTGAGCCGCTTGCCGGGCTGGAGAAAGGAGCGGGGCACCCAGCACGGCGCCAGCTTGAGCAGGCCGCCGGTGTCCGCGAGTGCGGCTTCGACGATTTTGCCGACGTTTTTCTTGACGGTTTTCAGGGCGGTGACGGTGTTCATGTAGTGCGAGGTAAGAGGTTGAAAGGGATGGGGAGCGCGTTTGTAGCAGCGCGCGGGGGTGAGTCAATGGGGAGTCGTGCAACGGCGGAAGAAGCGCGCCGTTCACCGGCGGCCGCGAGCGGTGGAGGGCCTGCCGGCGCCACGCGGCGCCTATTTCCTCCCCCGTTTTGCGGTCTTCTTTCGCTGATTTTCCGCCGCCCTGAATTTGGCGATCTTCGCGATGAGGGCGTAAGGAATCGGTTGATCCAAGGGGAACTGCGCCGTGCCTTTCGACAGGCGGTAGGCGGCCAACTCGCGCTTGAAATGAGAGATGCCGGAGGATGTGGGATAGAAGCCGATGAACTTCTTCCAACCCGCGAAGTAAACAACGCCGCCGTTCAGGATATAGGCAGGAATGCCATAGCTAATCTTTTCCACGGCTTGCGGGATGGCCTTGCGAATTGTTGTCCTGACTTTGTTAAGAACCGCCCGGACCTCAGTGGGAAAGCCGGAGATATATTCATCCACATCTTTGGCTGCTTTTTGCTCAGCTTTCATAGTCTATTCCCATGCGGGCTAATGGTGTCGCATGAAAAGCTGCGTTGTCACCAGCAGAGTCGTGCCACCGCAAAACTGGGTTTCAGAATGAGTAGTGAACCGCGCAATCCAGGCACTACCGAAGGTTGGCATGGGCGGATGGAAATGTGCACACTGCATCCAATGTCCGAACCCGACGACACACAACCCGCTGTCCGCTTGACGCGCTGGCTCGACTGATGGTTTGCGCCGCGCTGGCGGGCGCTGCTGACGTGGGTTTCCTGCGTGTGGTTTGGACAGGTGGTGCGGAACAATTACGGATACGGTGAGTCGGCCCATTTATTCGTCCGCCTTGCGCACATCGCCCCGCCCGCCGAGGTGACCTGGATCGTCGGGGTGATCAACTACGAGCTGCTGACCTCGTGGTTTGAACCGCTGGCTTTGCGGCTCAATCTTGCGCGCAGCATGGCGTGGCTCGGCGTTCTGGTTCTGGGTGCCGTGGTGTTTGAACGCTTCCACAGCCAGTGGAACCTCCCGGCCTGTTGGTTGGTGCGTGCGGTGCTATGGGTGCCGGTACTCTGCGGCTGGCGCAGCCGGCCGTGGCTTTGCCTGCCGGCCACGGCCTTGACTTACGGCGTGGTGATACTGAGAGGGCACCTGCCCGGCCTGAACTCTCCCGCGCCCTGGTTGAATGTGGCCGTGGCGCTTCCCCTGGCAACGATCCTCCTCTACGGGACACGCCTGCTGCGCCCGGAGGAACGCGCACGCCGCTAATTTCAAACCTGCCACCACGCGCACCGGCCCCGTCTTGCGCACCGCACTCTTCGACCTACACTCCGCCCTCCTTATGCCTCTCCCGTTTTCCACTTCACGTCTCGTTGTTGCGCTCATTGCGTCGGTGTTTCCCGTTGCGGCGGGGTTTGGTGCGGAGGTTTCCGGGGGCGGCGCGGAAACGGGCAAGCTGGTGCCGGCGAACCGGGTGGCGGAGCCGGTGTTTGCGCCGGCTTCGGATGAGGCGCTGAAGCTGCAAAAGGGGTTTCAGATTCCGGCGGGGTTCACGACGAGCCTGTGGGCGAGCGAGCCGATGCTGGCGAATCCGACTTCGATCAGCATCGATGAGCAGGGGCGCATTTTTGTGGCGGAGACGTTTCGGCTGCGCACGAGCAATCTCGATATCCGGCACTACATGTTCATGCTCGAGGACGACATGGCGTCGCGCACGACGGACGACCGCATCGCCTACACGAAAAAGGATCTGCCGAACGACTGGCCGAAGATGGAGATCGAGTCGGAGCGCATCCAGCTTTTGCAGGATACCGATGGCGACGGGAAAGCGGACAAGACGAGCATTTACGCGGAGGACATGAAGTCGCTGCTCGATGGGTGCAACTCGGGGGTGCTGGCGTATAACGGCAAGGTCTGGTGCACGAATATTCCGAATCTGTGGCAGTTCAGCGGGGTGACGGCGGACGGGAAGGCGGAGAAGCGGGAGGTGGTGAGCAGCGGTTACGGGGTGCGGTATAGTTTCACGGGGCACGATCTGCACGGGCTCGTCATCGGGCCGGATGGGCGGCTATATTTTTCGTTCGGCGACCGTGGGGCTTATGTGAAGACGAAGGAAGGGAAGACGCTGGCGTTTTCGGACGAGGGCGGGGTGTTTCGCTGCGAGCTGGATGGGTCGAATCTCGAGCCGGTGTATCGCGGGCTGCGGAATCCGCAGGAACTGGCGTTCGACAATCACGGGAATCTTTTCACGGGGGACAACGACTGCGACCAGGGGGACCGCGAGCGCTGGGTGTATATCCTCGAAGGGGGCGATTCGGGGTGGCGCGTGGGCTGGCAGCATCCGCCGCTCGGCGTGCCGCACAATATGTGGATGACGGAGCACATGTGGGAGCCGCGGAAGGAGGGGACGCCTTACTACATCCTCTCGCCGATCCTGAATATCCCGGACGGACCGTCGGGCGTGGCGCATTATCCGGGGACGGGATTTCCGGCGGAATATGCGGATATGTTTTTTGTGTGCGGCTACAAGGGGACGAGCGCGAGCTCGGCGATCTCCGCGTGGAAGGTGCGCGAGGAGGGCGCGGGGTTCGTGACGGACAAGACGCCGTCGCCGTTCGTGAATCACGTGCAGGGGACGGACCTGGAGTTCGGGCCGGATTCGCGGCTGTATTTCACGGACTACGGCGAAGGCTGGGAGAGCACGGGACGCGGACGCATTTACCGCATGGAAAATGCGGAGGCACGGAAGGCGCAGTCGGCGCAGATCGCGGAGGTGCAGAAGCTGATCGGCGAAGGGATTGAGAAGCGGCCGTCGGAAGAGTTGTTCAAGCTGCTGGCGCATGCGGACCAGCGGATTCGGCTGCGGGCGCAGTGGGCGCTGGCGACGCGCATCACGGCGGCGACAATCGAGAAACGTGGGAACGTGGATGCGGTGCCGGAGTGGGGGCGGTTGCGCGAGGTAGCGCTGAATGGGGTGGATGGGCCGGAGAAGGCACTGTCGCGGCTGCATGCGATTTGGGCGAAGGGGCATTTTGGACGGGCGATGACGGCGGCGGCCGCGCGCGCGCCGGGCAGCAAGACGTCGGTGGGGCTGGATGACTTGAGCGCGAAGCTGCTGGCCGATGGCGACGCGGAGGTGCGGGCGCAGTCGTGGAAAACGCTGGGCGATTTAACGGGGGTGTGGGAGCCGGATGTGATGCACGCGGCGACGGCGGCGCTGGCCGATGCGTCACCGCGGGTGCGGTGCTTTGCGGCGCTGGCGCTGGCGAAGCGCGGGGATGCGACAGCGTTGCCGGCGATCCTGACGATGCTACGTGAGAATGCCGACAAGGATCAGTATTTGCGGCACGCGGGGGTGATGGCGCTGGCGGGGATCAAGGATGCGAAGACGCTGGCGGCGGCGGCGAAGGATGAGTCGCGCAGCGTGCGACTGGCGGCGCTGATCGCGATGCGGCGGCTGGAGATGAAGGAAGTGGCGCAGTTTCTGAACGATCCCGATCCGCTGCTGGTGATCGAGGCGGCGCGGGCGATCAACGATGCGGGGATCACGGGGGCCGATCCCCAGCTTGCGACGCTGATCCACAAGCCGGTAAAGGATGAGCACCTGATGTTGCGTGTGCTCGATGCGAACTACCGCGTGGTGACCGGAAGCTCTTTCATGGGGCTCGCGAATTATGCCGCGGACGAGGCGCAACCGGAGTTTCTGCGTCTGGAGGCATTGAATTTCCTCGCGACATGGAACAGGCCGCCGCAACGCGACCGCGTCACGGGGCTGTTTCGCCCCATCGGCGAACGCAATAATGGGGAGGCGGCTGCGGTGCTGCGGGTGGTACTGGAGAAGCTGCTCGCAGCGAAATCGGAGAACATCGCGGTGAGGGCGGTGCAAGCAGTTCGGACGCTGGAAATGAAAGACACCGGGGAGGAGTTGCTCGCCTTGATGTCGCAGCCAAAGATCTCCTCCAAGGTGCGCGCCGAGGCGTTGAGGACGCTCGCGGCTTTCGGCGATCCGATGGTTATGGACGCGATCAGGCTCGCCTTCACCGACAAGAGCCCCAGCCTGCGCGTCGAGGCCAGCGCGATGCTCGGCAAGCTCGATCCGAACGAGGCGGCGAAACGACTCGGAGCGGCCTTTCCCGCGGCGGCTGTGGAGGAAAAGAAACAGATCATCACGGCGCTCGGCGATTTGCCCGGCGCGGCGGCCGACCAGGCGCTCGCAGGTCTGCTTGGCAACGGTGCGAAAATTCCCGCCGAGGCGAAGCTGGAGATCATCGAGGCGGCGGAGAAACGGAAGGCAGACGATGTGAAGGCGAAGCTCGCGGCTTACCTCACGTCGGGCGATGCGAAGGATCCGCTGGCGAAGTATTCCTACGCGCTGGCCGGCGGGAATGCGGACAATGGCGAACGGCTCTTCACGGAACACGTGGCGGCGCAGTGCACACGCTGCCACCGGGTGCATGGCGTGGGCGGCGACGCGGGGCCGGACCTCACGAAGGTCGCGGAGAAACGGGACCGGCGTTACTTGCTCGAATCGATCGTCAATCCGAATGCGCAGATCGCGGAGGGGTTCCAGACGATCATGGTCACGCTCAACAATGGGGACATCAAGGCGGGGATCGTGAAGGCGGAGACGGCGGAGGCGCTGACGCTGCAGATGCCGGCGCCCGGCGCGATGCCGGAGGTGGTGAAGAAGGCGGACATCAAGGCGAGGGAAAATGCGCCGAGCGGGATGCCGCCGGGGCTGGGGGAGTTGCTAAGCAAGCGAGACCTGCGGGACATCCTGGAGTATGTTTCCGGGTTGAGGTGATCGGGTTCCTGCGACCACGCGAAGACGACGAGTGCGTGATCAAGGAGCGGATTACTCCACGGTGACGGACTTGGCGAGGTTGCGGGGTTTGTCGACGTCGCAGCCGAGGTGGAGGGCGGTGTGGTAGGCGAGGAGCTGTAACGGGATGGCGGTGAGGACGGGGGCGAGGTAGTCGGAGCAGGCCGGGATGGGGATGAAGGCGTCGGAGATTTTTTCGAGCTTGGTGCAGCCTTCGGTGCCGATGGCAATGATGGGGCCTTTACGGGCTTTGACTTCCTCGATGTTGGAGATGTTTTTCTCGAGGACGCTGTCCTCGGGGGCGACGACGACGGTGGGGAGATCGGCGGTGATGAGGGCGATAACGCCGTGCTTCAGCTCGGCGCTGGGGTGGCCGCTGGCGTGGATGTAGCTGATCTCTTTCATCTTCAACGCGCCCTCGAGAGCGACGGGGTAGTTGAACTGGCGGCCGAGGAACATCATGGCCTGGGAATGCGCGTATTTTTTGGCGATGGCGGCGATGTGGGAATCGAGAGCGAGGATGCGCTCGACTTTGCCGGGGAGGGCTTCGAGTTCGTCGATGATGCGGAGGCCTTCGCTGGTGCTGAGGTGGCGGATGCGGCCGAGGAGCAAGCCGATGAGGGCGAGGATGGTGACTTGCGAGGTGAAGGATTTGGTGGCAGCGACGCCGATCTCGACGCCGGCGTGCATGTAAACGCCCCCGTCGCTTTCGCGCGCGATGGTGGAGCCGACGTTGTTGCAGATGCCGAGGGTGCGGAGGCCCTTGCGCTGGCTTTCGCGCAGGGCGGCGAGGGTGTCGGCGGTTTCGCCGCTCTGGCTGATGACGAAGACGAGGGTGTCCTTGGGGAGCGGTAGATTGCGGTAGCGGAATTCGCTGGCGTATTCGACCTCGACGGGGACGTGGGCGAGGGCTTCGATGATGTATTCGCCGCAGAGCGCGGCGTGGCAGGCGGTGCCGCAGCCGGTGAGGATGATGCGGTCGATGGCGCGCAGTTCGTTGGGCGTCATGTCGAGGCCGCCGAGCTTGGCGGTGGCTTCCTCGCGGGAGAGGCGGCCGCGGAGGGCATCCTGGATGGTGTGGGGTTGCTCGTAGATTTCCTTGAGCATGTAATGGGCGAAGTCGCCCTTGCTCACGTCTTCCTCGGTGAACTCGACTTTGCTGACTTCGAAGCCGCTGGCACCGCCGAGCAGGCTGGTGATTTCGAATTCGTCGCGGCCGAGGGCGGCGATGTCGTAGTCCTTCAAATAAATCGCCTCGCGGGTGTGGGCGACGATGGCGCTGACGTCGCTGGCGAAGAAGTTTTCGCCTTTGCCGAGGCCGAGGACGAGGGGACTGCCGCGGCGGGCGCCGACGATGGCATCGGGCACGTCGCGATGCAGGACGAGGATGCCGTAGGTGCCGACGCATTGCTTCAAGGCGTTGCGGACGGCTTCGACGAGGCGGGCGCGGGTGGGTTCGCCACCGGCGGTGTCGAAGTGTTTGCCGATGAGGTGGGCGAGGACTTCGGTGTCGGTCTGGGAGTGGAAGGTGTGGCCTTCGCGGGTGAGTTGGTCGCGGAGGGTGGCGTAGTTTTCGATGACGCCGTTGTGGCAGAGGACGAGTTTGCCACTTTGGTCGGTGTGCGGGTGAGCGTTGGCATCGGTGACGCCGCCGTGGGTGGCCCAGCGGGTGTGGGAGATGCCGACGGTGCCGGCGGGCGGGGATTGCTGGATGAGCTCGGCGAGGTTGGCGATGCGGCCGGTGCGCTTGCGGACTTCGAGTTTGCCGTCGGCGAGGGTGGCGACGCCGGCGGAGTCGTAGCCGCGATATTCAAGGCGTCGCAGGCCGTCGAGAAGGATGGGGACTGCCGTTCTGTTGCCGATGTAGCCGATGATGCCGCACATGATGTTGTATGAATGAAAATGCCGAAGCGAAGGTGACCTTGGCAGACGAATGAACGCGGGGCAAGGTGCGGGCGTCTATTTCGCAGCCATGCGGGACAATTTTTCCGTTCAACTCCATGCCGAAGTTGATTTGCGCGACCGCTGGGCTCGCACGTGGTGGACAGTGACGGTGGTGCTGTTGATTAGTGCGATCGCTTCTCCTTTTTTCTCCGGTTTGGTGCCTCGCGGAATTCGGCGGATGATTGCGAAGGTCAACGTGATCGAAGCAATTAGTGAATCAATTGACGAGGCGGAGGCGGTTCCCGTTACCACTGTGCAGATGAGCAACCTGCATCTTGCGCTCCTGACTTACAAATCGAACTGGGGCGTTTATCCCTCGCAGGCTGAGGGTTTGCAGGCGCTGATTACCGGACCGAAAGAGGCGCCGGTTTCCGAAGGATGGTCGCCGATATTGATTTCCCTGCCGCGCGATCCGTGGGGCCATCCGTATGTCTATCGAGTTCCGAGCGCGGACCCTGCAAAACCCTACGACCTCCTGTCGCTGGGGCCGGATGGGAAACCGAGTGCGGACGATATCGTGGGACGATAAGCCGGGCGGGTTGAGGGTCTGTTTGTTACCGAAAAGTGTGGTGACATCGTGCGGGGCGCTGGGCATCGTCCACGCGCGCGGCTGCCCCGGCGCACGATATTTTTTGCACATGACTCCGTCTTCCATCACCGAACGAACGCTCGCCATCATCATGGGTGGCGGGGCGGGCACGCGGCTGTTTCCGCTGACCAAGGAACGCTCGAAACCGGCGGTGCCGCTGGGAGGGAAATACCGGATCGTGGATATCCCGATCTCGAACTGCATCAACTCGGGGCTGAAGCGCATCTACGTGCTCACGCAGTTCAACAGCGCGTCGCTGCACAAGCACATCAACTCGAGCTACAAGTTCGACAATTTTTCGCGGTCGTTCGTCGAGATCCTCGCGGCGCAGCAGACGCCGACGGACCTGAGCTGGTATCAGGGGACGGCGGATGCGGTGCGGCAGAACATGCGGGATTTTTTGCAATATCCCTGCGACTACTTCGTGGTCCTGAGCGGGGATCAGCTCTACCGGATGGATTTTCGCGAGGTGATGGCGCAGCACATTGCGAAGAAGGCGGAGCTGACGATCGCGACGATCCCGGTGTCGCGCACGTCGGCGGGCGATTTCGGGATCATGCACACGGATGCCGAGCGGAAGATCATCGAATTCGTGGAGAAGCCGAAGGACCCGGCGGTGCTGGACACGCTGCGCATTCCGCCGACGCTGCTCGCGCAGCTCGGGCAGCCAACGGATGCCGAACTCTACCAGGCCTCGATGGGCATTTACATTTTCAACCGGCAGACGTTGATCGACGCGATGAACAACGAGGGGATCGACTTCGGGAAGAACATCATCCCGGGAATGCTGAAGAAGGCGCGGGTGATGGCGTATATCTTCCAGGGGTATTGGGAGGATATCGGGACGATCCGGTCGTTCTTCGATGCGAACCTGATGCTGACGGACACGGTGCCGCCGTTCAATTTCTTCGACACGACGACGCCGATTTACACGCACGCGCGGTTTCTGCCGGCGAGCAAGCTCAACGGGGCGACGATCAAGCAGACGATCATGTCGGACGGGTGCATCATCACGGACGCGTATATCGAGCACGCGGTGATCGGGGTGCGGAGTTACATCGACGCGGGAACGACGGTGCGGAATTCGATCATCATGGGAGCGGACTTCTACGACGTGGCGGATTCGGCCCGGCATCCGGGGCCGGAGCTGGGGATCGGGAGGAATTGCGTGATCGAGAATGCGATCATCGACAAAAATGCGCGGATCGGGGATGGGTGTGTGATCACGCCGGCGGGGAAGGCGGATAATACGGATGGGCAGAATTATTATATCCGGGATGGGATTGTGATCGTGCCGAAGGGGGGGGTGCTGGAGAGTGGGACGTGGATCTGAGGAGTGTGGCTGTGAATAGTGACTGGTGATCGGTGAATAGTGGGAGAGCGCCGGCGGAAACCTCTTCATCTTTTTCTTCATCTTCATCTTCATCCCGCCCGGAGGGCGGAACGGCTTGGCGGGGAAAGACCGGAGTAGATGAAGATGAAGATGAAGAAGCAGATGAAGAGGGGACGTGCGCTGCTTTGCTATCCGCCCTTCACATCGTCTTTCCTGCTGAACATCCTCGTCGGAGTAGTGTCTAATCGCGCCATGAAGCTTCGTTCCCTCCTCTTCCTTGCGCTGGCCGCATCCGCAAGTGCGGCGCCGCTCGACGATTTTCTCGCCGGGGCGCGGGGGCAGATCGGGGTGACGCTGGAGTATGATCCGGCGTATGTGACGCTGGCGTATCCGGGGGGCGATGTGCCGATGACCGGAGGCGTGTGCACGGATGTGATCGTGCGGGCGTTTCGCAAGGTGGGGCTGGATTTGCAGCAGGCGGTGCATGAAGACATGGCAAAGTCGTTTTCCGCGTATCCCCAGCAGTGGGGGTTGCGGAAGCCGGATGCGAATATCGACCACCGGCGGGTGCTGAACCTGGCGCGCTATTTCGAGCGGCAGGGGAAGAAGCTGCCGGTGACGAAGGAGGCGGCGGATTACAAACCGGGCGACCTGGTGACGTGCATCGTGCCGCCGCATCTGCCGCACATCGTGATCGTGAGCGAGAAGACCTCGGCGGCCGATCCGCAGCGGCATCTCATAATTCACAATATCGGCAACGGGGCGCGGGAGGAGGACCGGTTGTTCGAGTTTGAGATCACCGGGCATTACCGGTGGTGGAAGGAATCTTCCTCGGGAGGGACTACGAAGGACGCAAAGGACGCGAAGTAGCGATGGGGCCGATAGGACTCATGAGACCCATGGGACTGATGAGGTGGGTTGGGATCGCTGCTGCTTTGCACCCTTTGCGGTCTTCGTAGTCGCTTATTTTAAGCCGAGGCGCTCGTAGAGTTTGGCGAGGCGGCGGGCGTGGTCGTCGTAGGCGGACTCGAAGAGTTCGGTGGCGCGCTCGGGGCCGCAAAGGACGGCGGCGGTGAGGACGCGCGGGGGGTGGCCGGCGGTGGTGAGGCGGGCGGCGACTTCGGCTTTCAGCGCGTTGATGAGGAGGCAGCCGCCGACGGTGGAGCCGGGGGCGACGGGGGTGTCGAGGCCGTCGATGCGGACCATGGCGTCGCCGATGGGGGCGCCGGTGTCGAGGGTGAGGGCGGCGAAGTCGGGGAGTTTCTTGCCGTCGGCGCGGCGGCTGGTGCTGGCTTCGCTGTGGGCGCGGGAGACGATGGCGACGACGCGCACATTGCGGCGCGCGAATTCCTCCGCCATCTCGATGGGGACGTTGTTGCAGCCGCCGGAGGAGATGACGAGGGCGGTGTCGGCGGGCGCGAGATCGAAGTTGCGGAGGATGCGCGCGGCGAGACCGGGGGTATTTTCGAGGAACATGGCCTGGCGCTGGCCGTTGGCGCCGACGACGAGGTTGTGGAAGGAGAGGGAGAGTTCGACGATGGGGTTCCAGCCGGGGAAGGAGCCGTAGCGCGGCCACATTTCCTCGACCATGATGCGCGAGTGGCCGGAGCCGAAGACGTGGACCATGCGCCCGGCGAGGATGGTTTGCGCGAACCAATCGGCGGCCTGCGCGATGGCGGCGGCCTGGCGCTCGACGGCGTCGATGAGGGCGCGGGATTTGGCGAGGTAGTCGAGGGCGGGGCTCAATGGGACGATGTGGTTATTGCAGGACGATGCGGACCAATGTGGCAATGGACACCCGTGGCTGCACTATCCAAATAGACGAGGGGGCGGAAGAGGTAGTAGAGGGCAAGCTGGCTGCGCGGGACGATGATCTCGTATTCGAATTCGCCGACTTCGCCGATGCGGGTGAGGTGGGTGGTGCGGAAGATGAGATAGGCGCCGCCGTAGAGGAAGACGGCAACGATGACGAGGATGGCGATGCGCTGGGTGCGAAGGGTCATGGCAGGGCGGCACGAGCGGCGCCGATCGCGCCGGCCCATTCGCCGAGGGCGGCGGGGAGCAGGCGCACGGACTGGCCGGTGGGGCGCCATTCGATCTTCGCGAGCTCTTCGGCAAGCGGGGTGAAGAGAGCGTCGCCGGCCTGGGCGATGCCGCCGCCGAGGATGATGGCTTCGGGGTCGAGGATGTTGATGAAGCTGGTGAGGGCGCAGGCGAGGGAGCGAATGGACGCGAGCCACAGGCGCTGGGCGTCGGCGTCGCCGGTGCGGTAGGCGGCGATGAGGGCGTGGGTGGTGGGGAAGCGGCCTTCGGTGCGGGCGACGATGTTGTGGTTACCGATGAATTCCTCGAGCGCACCGGGGGTGCCGACGATGCTGGGAGGGCCGTGGACGTCGAGGCAGATGTGGCCGAGATGGCCGGCGCGACCGAGGTGGCCGCGCAGGATTTGACCATCGGCGAGGATGGCGCCGCCGACGCCGGTGCCGAGGGTGAGCAGAAGAGCGTTTTGCAGGCCGCGCGCGGCGCCGATCCAGGCTTCGCCGGCGAGGGCGGAGTGGGCGTCGTTGCTCACGGGGACGAGGCGGCCGCGGGCGAGGAAGTCGGTCCAGTCGAAGCCTTCGATGCCGCGGAGGCGATTGGGGAGAGAGACGATGGAACGGCGGTCGCGCGCGGCGAGGCCGGGGGCGGAGATGCCGACGGGGAGATCGGGACCAAGTTCGGCGGCGAGATCGCGCGCGGCGTCGGCCCACGGGCGCGCGCCGGTGCCGTCGTCGTTGGTGGGGCGCATCTCGCGGCGGAGGACTTCGCCGGCGCGCGTGACCACGACGCCCTTGATCTGCGTGCCGCCGAGGTCGATGCCGATGGCCGAGTCAGTCATCCTGGCCTTCGCTGACGCACCAGCCGCCATCGATGGCGAGGACCTGGCCGGTGCAGAATTTCGAGCCGTCGCTCATGAAAAAAACGGCGGCGGCATCGAGGTCCGCGGGTGCGCCGATGCGGCCGCCGTCGAGGGGCTGCTTGGTCTTGATGAAACGCAGGATCTCCGGATTTTGCGCGGCGCGCTGGGCCATCGGCGTTTCGATGAGGCCGGGCGCGAGGACGTTAATGCGGATGTTGTGCGGCGCGTAGTAGGCGGCGGCGGAAGTGGTAAGGCCGACGATGGCGGCCTTGGTGGTGGGGTAGGCGTGCGTGGCGAAGAAGTGCGGCGAGGGGCTCCAGGCGATGACGGAGGCCATGTTGAGGATGGTGCCGCCGGTCTTTTGCGCGAGGAACTGGCGGAGGGCGGCGCGGTTCGAGAACATGAGGGAGGTGAGATTGAGGTCGAAGGTTTTGCGCCAGCCTTCGTCGGTCACTTCGTGGAGCGGGCCATCGCCGAAATCGCGCCCGCTGGCGCCGGCGACATGGTAGAGGCCGTCGAAGCGGGTGAAACTACGAAGGGCTTCGTCGATGGCGCGCGGAGCGGTCTGGGAGTCGGAAGCGTCGGCGCTGAGGACGCGGGCGAACTGGCCGAGTTGCGCCTGCGCGACGGCGCAGCTCCCGGCATTGCGCCCGACGGCGACGACGCGCGCGCCGGCCTCGACGAACGCCCGGGCGGCGGAGAGGCCCAAGCCGGTGGTGCCGCCGATGATGACGATGGATTTGCCGTCGAGTGGAGGAGTCACGCGGGGGAGCGTAGGCGAAGTGCGGGAGGGGAGGCAATGGGGGAGGCGGCGGTGTGAATGGCGACTGCTGAAGAGCCGCAAACGCGTGCCGGCAAAACCAGCCACCAGTCACGAGTCACCATTCACAACTCTTTGCCCGGGCCGGCGACCGTCCCCTCAAGACCGCCAGTTGACGCCTTCGCAAGTGCCGCCTAGGTTCGCGCCCGCCAGCCACGAATGGACCCTCCACGTGGACGGCACCACTCCAACATGGAACCACACCAAAAGTTTGACGAAGCCATCGATCAGGTGCTCGAACGCGATGCGCGGTTCGACCGTGCGGCCTATCATTTCCTCCGCGATGCACTCGATTTCACCCTGAAGGTCCGGCGGAAGGCGTCCGGCGCGCAGGCGTCCGCGAAGCCATGCAGCGTGAAGGATCACATTACCGGCGCGCAGCTCCTGGATGGCATCCGCCAGCATGCGCTGAAGTCGTATGGGCCGATGGTGACGACGGTGTTCGAATACTGGGGCGTGCGGCGCACCGAGGATTTCGGCGCGATGGTTTTCAGCCTCGTGGAGGTGGGGATCTTCGGCAAGACCGAGACGGACACGATCGAGGATTTCAAGAATGTATACTCGTTTCACGATGCCTTCGTCGCGCCCTTTCAACCGCGGCAAGCGTTGCCGCCGGGACGGAAGATCAAGGTCGAGATCCCGGCGCAGGAACTGAACTGACGCGCGCGCAGCGGTCTAAAGTCCAAAGCCCAAGGTCCAGGGTTCCACCGCCTTTCCGTTTCCGGTTTCGCACGTAGGCCACTTTGGATGATCGGGTGGCATTGAGTTGCGCCCTGGTTGGCGTATCAATCCCTCTTTCATGATTAAGTTGCCAGCCCCGACCGCCGAGATTTTCACGCTGCCGAACGGGCTCACGTTGATCGTGCAGGAGGATCACAGCGCGCCGGTGGCGAGCCTGCAGGCGTGGGTCGAGACAGGCAGCATTCACGAGGATCGCTGGCTCGGCGCGGGGCTCTCGCACTTCCTCGAGCACATGCTTTTCAAGGGCACGGAGAAACGCGGCGCGAGCGAGTTTGCGCAGACGGTGCAGAACGAAGGCGGCTACATCAACGCCTATACGTCATTCGATCGCACGGTATATTGGATCGACATTCCCGCAGCGGGCGTGCCCGTCGCGCTGGAGTTGCTCGCGGATGCGCTCCAGCACTCGCTGCTGCCGGCGGAGGAGTTCGGCAAGGAGCAGGAGGTCATCCGGCGCGAATTTGCCATGGGCTTCGACGACCCGGACCGGGTGGCGAGCCAGGCGCTATTCGCCACAGCTTTTGCCGCGCATCCCTACCGGCATCCGGTGATCGGGCATCTCGATGTGTTCAACGCGCTGACGCGCGACGATCTCGCCGCCTACTACCGCGCGCGCTACGTGCCGAACAACACCTTCTTCGTCGTGGTCGGCGCAGTCTCCGCGGCCGAAGTGCGCGAACGGCTGGAGCAGCACTATGCGGACAGTCCGCGCCGGGCCTTGCCGCCGATCCATATTCCCGCGGAGCCGCCGCAGCTCGGCCGGCGCGAAAATCATCGGGAATTCGCAACGGAACTGACGCGGCTGCACCTCGCGTGGCACGTGCCCGCGATCACGCACGCCGATGTACCCGCGCTCGACGTGGCCGCGGTGATTCTCGGAGGCGGGCGCAGTTCGCGGCTCTACCGCCGGTTGCGCGAGGAGCGCGGGCTGGTGCATTCCATCGACGCGTGGTGCTGGTCGCCCAGCGAGGGCGGACTGTTCGGTTTCGACGCGATGCTGGACCCCGGCCAGACCACGGAGGTGCGCAGCGAACTCGCCGGGGCGCTGGAGGAGTTGTGCAGCGGCGGCGTGTCGGAGGCGGAGTTGGAAAAGGCGCGCAAGATTTTCCTGAGCCATCAGCTCGGGCAACTCACGACGATGCGCGGGCGGGCCGGAGATCTCGGCGCGAACTGGCAGCTCACACGCAATCTCGATTTTTCCGCGCACTACCTCGCCGATGTGCAACGCGTCACGACGGAAGACATCCGCCGCGTGCTTACGCGTTATTGCACCGAGGCAAATGCGACGGTGTGTTCGCTGAACCCCGAGGGTTCGCAGGCGAAAAAGACGGCGGTCGCCGTGGGGCACGATGCGAGCGATGTAGTGAAGTTCGTCCTGCCGAACGGCCTGCGCCTGCTCGTGCGGGAGGATGCGCGGCTGCCGCTGGTGGCGATGGTGGCCTCCTTCAAGGCCGGGCTGCTCGCCGAGACCGGGGAGACCAACGGCATCACGCGCCTGCTCGCCAAGACGCTGCTCAAGGGCACCGCGACGCGCACGGCCGAGCAGATCGCCGACGAACTCGAAAGCGTGGGCGGCAGCATCGGCAGCGACGGCGGGAACAATTCGCTCAACGTCTCCGTGCGGGTGATGCAGCCCGACCTCGCCCCCGGCCTCGGCGTGCTCGCCGACGTGCTGCGCAATGCTTCGCTGCCCGAGAAGGCCATCGCGCGCGAGAAGGAAGTGCAGCTGGCGTCGATCAAGGCCGAGGAGGAGGAGATGACGGCGGTCGCGCGCCATCTGCTGCGCCGGAATTTATTTGCCGGGCACCCCTACGGCCTGCGCGGACTCGGGACGCCGGAGAGTGTCGCGCGGCTCACGCACGACGACCTCGCCGCATTCCGCGACCGCTATCTCGTGGGTAACAATGGCGTGCTCGCCGTGTTCGGCGCGGTCCGCGCGGAGGAAGTGCGCGCGCTCGTCGAGGGCGAACTCGGCGCGCTGCCCGCTGGGAAACCCGCGCTCGTCGAGCTTCCGCAGCCCGCGCCGCTGCCGGCGTCACGGGAAGTCGTCGAGACGAAGCCCAAACAGCAGGCCGTGCTCATGGCTGGCGTCCACGGCACTGATGTTTTCCATCCCGATCGCGCCGCACTCGAGTTGATCGACGAAGCGTGCAGCGATCTCGGTTCGCGCCTGTTCCTGCGCATCCGCGAGCAGATGGGGCTCGCGTATTTCGTCGGGTCGAGCCAGCTCGTCGGCCTCGCGCGCGGCTCGTTCATTTTCTATGTCGGGACCGATCCCGCGAAGCTCGACGCCGTCAAGGCCGCCCTCCACGAGGAGATCGCGAAGCTCGCCGCGGGCGGGCTCACGGCGGAGGAAATCGCCCGGGCCAAGGCGAAACTGATCGGCGCGCAGGACATCCGCAACCAAAGCAACGACGCCCTCGCCTTCACCTGCGCGCTCGACGAACTCTACGGACTCGGCTTCGACCACCACCTCGCGCAACGCCGCGAGACGATGGCCGTGACGCTCGAGGACATCCAGCGCGTCGCGAAAAAGTATTTCGCCGACCAGCCGATGCTGACGGCGATCGTGCAGCCGGCGGACTGATCTCCCGCACGGTCAAGCCAGCGGGAGGTTGCTGTCCGCCTTGGTGCAGGCGTCGTGTTCCGCGATGACACGGGCGACGGCTGGGTGCGTGGTGTGCCGGCCGACGGTCTGCACGAAATGGCAGACCGCGGAACCTTCCGCGGCCCGCAGATACTTTTCCACCCATCGGTCCATGTGCCCCTGGTATTTGTCCTCGTAGGGGAAACGCAGCGGGGGACGGGCGCAGTCGCAGCGCCATGGCTTCGGGGTGAGTCGCGCGCGAAAACTTTTCTGCACCTTGCAAAGCTGCTTGTAGCGCGGATCGCAACCCAGCGCCGTCAGCGCGGCGTGCGTGCGCTCGGAAACCGGGTCGTGCAACCCGTGCGTAACCAGGTAGCGCAGCCCGGCGTAGGTGCGATAAACCCGGAAGGTCCACTCCGGATTCGCGGCCTGCCACCGGACCAGCGTCTCGATCTGCGCGTCGCCACCGGGAGGTTCCGGCGCGGGCTCTGCGGGCTTCCCGCTGAACAGACTGGACAGCCACGCGATCAATCCGCCGCTGCCGCCGCGCACACCCCGCCCCGGCACATCGACATCGACAAACATCACGCTCGCGGCATTGAGCACCTCGCAGCCGTTGGACGTCCGCGTGATGACCGCGGCGCACGCGGGATCGCCGGTCGAAAGTTCGCGCAACACCGGTTCGCGCATCTCCCGGTCGAGATACGGATAATCCGCGTCCTCGCCGCGCTCCACGGCGTGCCCCAGGTTCCGCGCCGCTTCCCGGGCGAGAGCCTCGGCGTGCTCCACGCTCTCGTCGGACGAACGCCATACGGCCCGGCACACCTCGCGGCCATCCGGCTCGCGACCGGTCCAGTTTCCCCTTCCCCAGTATTTCGGGAAGTGCATGGCTTCAGCCGCCGGTTTTCACCTCAACGATGTCGTGTGGCGCGCTCTCGCGCTGGCCGGCGGGAGTGACGCGGATGTAGCGGGCCTTCGCGCGCAAATCGGCCAGCGTCCGCGCACCGAGATAACCCATGCCGCTTTGCACGCCGCCGGCAAGCTGGAGCAGAACCGTATCGAGCGGCGGGCTGAGTTCCTTGAGCGCCTCGACGCCCTCGGCGGCGATCTTGCGCACGGTGTCCTTCGCGCCGTGACCGTAGCGCGCGGCGCTGCCGGCCTGCATGGCGGCGAGACTGCCCATGCCGCGGTATTGTTTATAGAGTTTGCCGTTGATCTCCATGATTTGCCCCGGCGCTTCGGGGCAGCCCGCGAGCAGGCCGCCGCAGATGACGCCATCGGCGAGCGTGAGCGCCTTGACGATGTCACCGCTCTTCACGATTCCGCCATCGGCGAGAATGCGCACGCCGCATCCCGCCGCCGCCTTCGCGCACACATAGAGCGCGGTGAGTTGCGGGATGCCCACCCCCGCGACGACCCGCGTAGTGCAGATGCTGCCGGGACCCTGGCCGACCTTGACGATGTTCGCGCCGGCGGCGGCGAGAAACTCGACGCCCGCGGCGCTGGTGACGTTGCCGGCGATGATCGGCAGATCGCGAAAATTCCCGCGCAGCAGCCGCACGACATCGCCGACCCCGCTGCTGAATCCATGGGCCGTGGAAACGGCGACGACATCGACGCCGCGCTCCACGAGACCACCGACGTGCGCGAGGATGCGGTCACGGTCGATTTCGCCGGTCGAATTGCGCGTAGCCGTCACGGCCGCGCCGCAGAGCAGGCGGAAGTGGTCGTCGCGCGCGGGCTTCATGGTCTGCGCCTTGCGCTCGTGCAGGATGCGCTCGATGTCGCTGATCGTGAAAAGTCCGCAGAGCCGGTCCTGGTCATCGACGACGAGCAGCTTGTGGATGCCGATGTGCTCGCTGAAAAAGCGGTCCGCACGCGCAATGGGATCGCCGGCGATTTCGCGTGCGAGCACGGTGTGAACCTGCGCGCGGGGCGTCATCGCATCCGGCACCCGAATGGCGGCATAGCGTGGCCGCACGACATGGCCGGAGAGCAGGCCGAGCAGCTTGTCGCGCTCATCCACCACCGGAAACGTGCGGAAGCTGAACCCGCGTTCCTCGACCATTGCCAGCACATCGCCGATGGACTGGTCCGGCGCGACCTTGATCGGGTCCTGGATCAGCCCGTGGACATTGTTCTTCACGCGGCTGACTTCGCTGAGTTGCTGCTTTTCCGGCAGGTTGCAATGGATCAGCCCAAGTCCGCCGCTCTGCGCGATGCCGATGGCCATGCGCGATTCCGTGACGGTATCCATGTCCGCCGAGACGATCGGGAGCGGGAGGCGCAGGCGCTCATGGAGCATCGTCTCCAGCACCGCATCGCGCGGGAGCACCTCGCTGTGGAGCGTCGCGAGGGTGACGTCGTCGTAAGTCAGCGCGAGATCCGTTTGCTGCGCGAAGAATTCGTCAGCCGGTCGATAGAATGCCGAATCGATGGTGGACGTGAAAGCTGCCATGTCGCGCAATAGCTAATTTACGCGGGGATGCAAAGAAGAAGTGAGCGGGAGGGATGGACTAATGGACTGATGCACTATTGGACTAGTGCAGGAAGAATGCGCGCGAAGCTGGTTGCCTTTCCAATAATCCAATAGGGCATCAGTCCATTCACCCACTCCCTCACAGCCGCGACAGGCGATACCGCTCGTTCAGGCTGCCGCAGTGGGGGCACCGGGGCAGCAAGTCCGCGGATTGGTCCTCGAATTCGCAGCCGCAGAGTTCGCAGCGCAGCACGTGGCGGAAGGCGTGGCGTTCGCGGCGCTGGCGGCGCCACTCGGAGATGAGCCACGCCGTGAAAATCATGCCCAGCATTCCCGCCAGGAAGATGAAGATCAAATCGGTGAGGCTGACTCCGATCATGGCGATTTCGGTTTTTCCGCGGGGTAAACGTCGTCGCCCCACGTGAATGCCACGTGCCCCCACGCGATCGCGGCTCCGGCGGGCGCGAAGGAAAGCTGCGCGAGGTGGGCGGCGGCGGCATCGTCGGTCGCGGAATCGCCGCAGGAGCCTTGCAGAAAAACGAAACGGACCTCGCCGCGGTCGGTCACGCCGATGAGGAAGCGGGCGGGCTCGAGCAGGGCAGTGGCGCGCGTTTTGAAGGCGATAGCCGGCGAGCGGACGAGCTGGCGGGACGCGAGCGCGCCGGAAAACGAGAGGCGCGTGACATTCGCGGCGGGGGTGGGGACCGGCGCGGGCGCAGCAGGTGTGGCGCTGCGGATGATCGCCAGGGGATCGCGCGGCGGCGGATACTGCACGCTGGGCGGCGGCTCCGCGAGCACCTGCGGAAGCGTGCGGACGCTCGCGTAGGAGGGACGATACGGGACATCGAGGAGCTTCTGCGGCACGACGGCCTGCACCGAGGCGGCCGGCGCGGGATCTTCCGCCTCGATGAGCCGCAACAGCGCCTGGTGGTCCGGCCGCGCCGGGTCGAGCAGGCTCACGGTCGGGGGCGGCCGGGTAATGGTGACCCGCGTGGGATAGACGATGCGGAAAAGGAAAAACGTGGCCGCATGAGCGAGCAACGAGAGCATCAGGAAACCCGGCAGCACGACGGCCATCCTGCGCGGCGCCTCCCACGCGAAGGTGCTCTCCGGCGGTTTCGATTCGGGATTCATGGAATCCCCGGTGGACGCGCCTCCTGCGAAGTCGCGAGGACGATCGAGAAGCCGTGCTCGAGGCCGATATTCATGGTCCGCATGATGAGATCGTAGGGCGTCGCGCGGTCCGCCTTGATGACGAGCGTGCGATCCTTCTCCTTCATCTCCGCGAGCCGCGGGCCGAGTTCGTCGAGCGTGATCTTGCGGTCCCGATGATAAATCGCCGCCACCGGCGTCCCCACGATGCTCACGATCTGCGGGCTGTGCTGCGGGGCGAGAGTAAAGGTCGAGACGGGCAGCGAAACTGCGAGCCCCGGCTGGAGCACAAAGCGCGAACCCACCGCGAAGAACACGATGACGAGGAAGAGCACATTGATCAGCGGCACGACGCTGAGCAGAGTCGGGCGGATCTGGAATGTCCGGTGCAGCTTCACGCGGGGAGCGCGTCAGTCTTCCGAGCGCTGGCGTTTCGGGGGCGCGCTGGCGGGCGGAAAGTCGATGATCTCCGGCACCTTGTTCCGGTTGTCGCAGACCAGATTCACGATCTCGATGCCGGCGCGCTCCATGTCGTGCATGAGGGTGTTCACGCGTGAGTTGAGATAGCCGTAGCCGACCGCACTCGGGATGGCGACCACGAGCCCCGCGGCGGTGGTCAGCAGGGCCTGATAAATGCCGGCGGCCAGATCGGTCGAGTTCGCATAACCGCTTTGCGTGGAAAGAGTCAGGAAGGTCTCGATCAACCCCGTGATCGTCCCAAGCAGGCCCAGCAGGGGGGTGGTGTAAGCGATCGTCGCGATGATCCCCAACCGCCGTTCCAACCGCGGGACCTCGAGCTGCCCGGATTCCTGCGCGATCTCCTTGAGTTCCCCGCGCGGGGCCTCGTGCCGCAGGATTACGGCCTGGATGACCCGCGCCACCGGGCCGGGGGTGCCGGCAGCCTCGTGGAGCGCGTCGGTGAAGCGCCGATGCTGGATCAGGTTGGCGAGGCCACGCACGAATTCGCCCACTCGAATGGACGCGCGATGGAAGTAAGTCACCCGCTCGAGGAACACGGCCCCAGCGAGGACACTGCAGAAAAGGATGAGCCACATCAGCGGACCACCCTTTTGCATGTAGTCGATCATGGCGCGGTTATAGGCCGGGCGGCCGGTCATGGCAAGAACCGTGAACGCCTGATTTTTTGTAAAAATGAGAAAATGATTTTGACCATCCGGGGGTTGTTGCCCTATGACTTCCGTCAGGCATGGACACGATCTCAGAGATTAAATTCGAATGCGGGGCATGCCGGCAGCGCATTCTCGTCGACGGCTCGGCCGCCGGCATGAGCATCGATTGTCCGAGTTGCCGCAGGCCGGTGACCATCCCGAAGGCTGGTGAGGCCCCCACGCCGAAACGTCCGCGGGAAATGCCCCGCCGGGCGGCCGTGTCGGGTTCGTTGCGGGCGAAGATCGACGCGGCCAGTGTGGAATTTGCCGACCCGGAACTCGCGCCCTTGCGGCAGGAGCTGGTCGAAGCCAGCGCGCAGATCAGCAGCGCCGAGGCCGAAATCGAGGATTTGCGGGCGCAGCTCGCCGCCGCGCGGGCCGAGGCGGAGAAGCACCGCGCCGGGGCGGTTTCCGTCCATGCGGAGATCAAAAGCGAGAAGCACACGCTGCGCAGCGAAGTCGCGCAGTGGAAGCAAAAGCTGGATCTGGCGCGGGCCGAGACCGAGCAGGCGCGCGCCGAGGCCAACGGGCTGACCGGCGAACTCGCGGTCAGCCAGCAGGAGACCGAGGCGGTCCGCCAGCAGCTTCGCGAACGTGAAATCGAATTTGCCGAGGTTTGCACCGGCCTGGCCGAGGCGCAGGCGGACCGCACCGCCATCCTGCGGGAAATCCAGACGCTGCAGGAACTGCGCGCGAAGCTGGAAGGCGAGCTTTCCACGGCTCGCGCGGGCCTGGCCACAACCGCGAAGACCGAGGCGCAGCTTCAGGCTGCCACGCAGGAGCTGGCGAATGTGCGCGCGCTGCACATCACGGCGACCGAGTCGGGCCGGACCCTCGGCCTGGAAATCGAGGCGCTCAAAGCCGAGACTGCAAAATTGCGCCAGAGCATGTCCGAGAGCAGCACCGGCAGGGAACTCATCGAGACCCGCGACAAGCTCGCCGCCAGTGAGACCGCGCGCGACCGCTTCGCCGGCGAAGCCCGCCAACTCCGCGATGACGCACGCAAGCACGACACCGACACCGCCGCCTTGCAGGAGCAGCTCAAGTCCACCCGCCTGCAACTCGAGGAAACCCGGCGCAACCTGGAGGCCCGCTCCGACAGCCAGTTGGAGCACGACAACGGGGTGCTCCGCGGCATCGTCGAGCGGCAGAACTCCGACCTCACGCAAAAGCACGCGCTGATCGTCAAGTTCAAGCGGGCCCGTTTCGCCCTGCGGCTGGTCTATGCGCTCTTCTTCCTCGCGCTCGTCGCCATCGGGGTGATCGCCATGAAATCCGGGTCGGTGAACTTTAATTCCATCCCTGAGGTTTTCTCCGACAAACCCGACCGGGCTCCTGGCGACCGCTAAATGGCCGTCGCGCCACCCAGCCGGGTCCTCGCGATCGATCCCGCGTTGCGCAATACCGGCTATGCCGTGCTGGAGAAAAATGGGACGAAAATCCACGCGCTCGACTACGGGACAATCAGGAATCGTACGGATCTGCTGCCAAGCGGATGCCTTGTGGCGATTCACGAAAAGGTGCGGGACCTCATCGCCCGCCACCGGCCGGACTGCGCGGCCTTCGAAGCGATCATCTACGTGCAGAGCATGAAGACGGCGATTGTGATGGGGACGGCGCGCGGGGCGGCGCTGCTCGCGGCCGCGCAGCACGGGCTGCCGATCCACGAATACGCCCCGCGCCGGGTGAAGCAGAGCGTGGTCGGGCGCGGCGGGGCGCAGAAGGAGCAGGTGGCCTTCATGGTGCGGGCGCTGCTTGGCCTCACCGAGAATCCCGCACCCGATGCCGCGGATGCGCTGGCCATCGGGCTGACGCATTTTCAGATGGCCGGAAGCGCGGCGCGAGGGGTGGGGGAAGTGGGGCGGATTTAGGCGGGGGCGACCCGATTTTTTGGGGTTTGCATTGGTTTGCTTTACCTTGCCGCCCAGAGTGGCTGAATCGCGTTTGCAGCGCATTACCCCGCACGATTTTGTGGTGCTTTTGAGTGCCTGATAAACCGGTTTATCGGATTTTGAATTTGTCACTTTGATTAGGTGGGATTGGGTGGGATTTCCACTGTGGCGGAACTCAACCTGCGGGGTGTTCCGGGCCGCTATGTCCTCCCTGCCTCTCCATTCCAAAGCAAACCATTGTCCATGAGTGGATAGGGTAGCAGAAATGCGGAGATTTGCAAGGTAAAAGTGCGTTAAGCCCACCGCAGGCGCCTCCCGACACGGAGCCATCCAGCATCCAGCCGACGAGTTTGCATCCCCGCCTCCCACCCATTCCGACTGGTGCACCCTCGCATTTTTGCGCCATGGTGCCGCTCTCCATGCGCCCCACGCTTTTCCTTCTCTTCGCGACCGCCGTTGCTTTCGCCGACGATAAAACCGACTTCCCACCGATGCCGCCGGTCCAGGCGCGTTCCGCCGCGGAGGAGTTGAAGACCATGCAGCTCCCGCCGGGCTACCACCTCGAACTCGTCCTCAGCGAGCCCGAGATCAAGGAGCCGCACATTGTGGCCTTCGACGGGAATGGGCGCATGTTCGTCGCGGAGATGCGCACGTATATGCAGGAGATCGACGGCAAGAACGAACTCGCGCCCACCTGCCGCGTGTCGCTGCACTGGTCGTCGAAGGGCGACGGCGTTTATGACAAGCATACCGTCTTCCTCGACAAGCTGGTCCTCCCGCGCATGATCCTCCCGCTCGATTCCGGCCGTCTGCTCCTTGGTGAAACGGACACGAACGACATCAATTTATACACCGACACCGACGGCGACGGCGTTTCGGACAAAAAGGAGCCGTGGTATCAAGGCGGGGCGCGCGGCGGGAACCTTGAGCACCAACCGAGCGGCCTGATCTGGTCGGTCGATAACTGGCTCTACACCAGCTACAACAACTACCGCCTGCGCTGGACCCCGACCGGGCCGATCAAGGAGCCGACGGCCGACAACGGCGGCCAGTGGGGACTCACGCAGGACGACAATGGCAAGCCGTGGTTCATCGACGCGGGCGGCGAGCAGGGGCCAGTGAATTTCCAGACACCGATCGTCTATGGTAGGTTCCATGCGAAGGACGAGAAGGCCGGGGAATTCGCGACCGTCTGGCCGGCCATCGGGCTTTCGGATTACCAAGGCGGCACGGGCCGCGCCCGGCCGGACAAGACGCTCAATCACTTCACCGCGACTTGCGGCGATGCCATCTACCGCGGCGACCGCCTCCCCGCGGAACTGCGCGGCGACCTGTTCTTCGGCGAGCCGGTGGGCCGGCTCGTGCGGCGCGCGAAGGTCGATGTCCGCGAGGGCCTCACCTATCTCTCCAATCCCTACCAGGCGCAGAAATCCGAGTTCATCCGCTCGACCGACCCGCTCTTCCGCCCGATCAACATGCTCACCGCGCCCGACGGCACGATGTATATCGTCGATGTGTATCGCGGCATCATCCAGGAGGGCAACTGGGTGCGCGAAGGCTCCTACCTGCGCAAGGTGGTGCAGCAATATGCGATGGACAAACCCATCGGCATGGGGCGCATCTGGCGGCTCGTTCACGATAGCGCGAAGCCCGGTCCGCAGCCGAAGATGGACGCGGAAACGCCCGCGCAACTCGTCGCGCACCTTGAACACCCAAACGGCTGGTGGCGCGATACCGCGCAGAAGTTGCTCGTCTTGAAACAGGACAAGTCCGTCGTACCCGCGCTCACCGCGCTGGCGGGCACGAGCAAGAGTTACCTAGGCCGCGTCCATGCGCTGTGGTCGCTGGAAGGTCTGGACGCGCTTACGCCGCAGATCGTGCGCGAGAAATTGAAGGACGAGCATCCGCAGGTCCGTGTCGCGGCGATCCGCGTGAGCGAGTCGCTGTTCAAAAAGAAGGACACCTCGCTGCAGGCCGATGTGCTCGCGATGGCGAAGGACAGGGACGCGAACGTGGTCATCCAGACGATGCTGACCGCCAAGCTGCTCAACTTGCCGGATTGGCAAAAGCTGACCGAAGACCTGGCGGCTTCGAGCCCCTCCGTGGGAGTGAAGGAACTGGCCGATGCGATTGTCCATCCGCCCGTGCAGGCCGGGATGGCGCATCAGATGTCGCCCGCGGAAAAGAAGCTCTTCGACGCGGGGCAGGGAATCTACAACGGCCTGTGCGTGACCTGCCACGGGCCGGACGGCAAAGGCATGGCGATGGTGGGCGCCGGACCGGGTAAATTCCTCGGGCCCCCACTCGCCGGCTCGAAGACCGCGACCGGTTTCCGTGACGGCCCGATCTATGTGCAGTTGCACGGACTGACCGGGGACATCGACGGCAAGCACTACGAAGGCCAGATGATCTCGATGGCGACCAACGACGACACCTGGATCGCCAGCGTGCTCAGCTACGTACGCAACAGCTTCGGCAACCGCTCCAGCTTCATCCTGCCCACCGACGTCGCCCGGGTGCGCGCCGCCACCAAGGACCGCACCCAGCCGTGGACCATCGACGAACTGCGTGCCGTGCTGCCGAAGTCGTTGCCGAATCGCAAGGAGTGGAAGCTCACCGCCAGCCACAATGGCGACGGGACCCGCGCCGCCGTCGATGGCGATGCCGGTTCGCGCTGGACGACGAACGCTTCGCAGGTCGCCGGCATGTGGTTCCAGATCGAGCTGCCGCAGGAAGTCGCGATTGCAGGCCTCGAACTCGACTCAGTGCACTCCGCCGCCGATTACCCGCGCGGCTACAAGGTGGAAGTCTCCACCAGCGGCTCGCTATGGCAGAAAGTGGCCGAGGGCAAGGGGGACGGCCCGGTCACCGATATCTCCTTTCCGCCTGCGAAGGCGAAGATCATCAAGATTACGCAAACTGGTGCGGTGAATGGCCTCTATTGGTCGATTCACGAATTGCAAATCTTCGCGCCGGGGTCGGCGATGAAGGTCGCGACCGCCGCCGGGCAGAAATAGAGGGGCTGCGATTTAGCCATTCCATGGCTTATCAGGGTATTCCCTCAGCCTGAAAGTATGGGTTCACGCTGGGTTGCCGGGTGGGAGGGGGGGCGCGAGGGGTCTGGCACTTTCGTCCCGTGGCGGGCGGCTTTCGTCTGCCACGACGCCGGATTCACAGAATTCCGGTGGCGCCCAACGGCGGAAGGTTCGCATTCTCCGCACCCCCTTTATGATCAAAAGCATCCTCGTCCTCGGAGCCGGCAGCGCCGGCCTGCTGGCGGCACTCTCCATCCGGCGCAAATTCGAGACTCTGGATGTCCGGATCGTGCGCAGCCCCGAGATCGGGACGATCGGCGTGGGCGAAGGCACCACCCCGAATTTCCCGCACCATGTCTTCAATAATTTGCTGATCGACCGCAAGGGATTTTACGAAATGGCGCAGCCGCTTTGGAAGATTGGCGTCCGCTTCCTCTGGGGGCCGCGCCAGTATTTCGACTACAGTTTTGCCCGGCAGATGGATTCGCGCTGGACTGACCTGGGGCGTTCGAACGGCTATTTCTGCGACGATGAATTTCGTTGCAATGACCTCCCCTCGGCGCTGATGGCGCACGATAAGGCTTTCCCCCGTCACCCCCGCTGTGAGGGCCCGGATATCTATAACTGGCACGGCTTCCACATCGAGAACCGCAAGTTGATCGAGACCCTCGAATATATTACGAAACAGGCAGGGGTCGAGATTCTCGACGGCACGGTCGACAACGTGGAGCGCGGACCGCAAGGGGTGGCGGCGGTGCACCTGAAGGATGGCCGGCGGCTGGAGGCGGACCTCTTCATCGACGCCAGCGGCTTTCGCAGTGAATTGCTCGGGAAGGCCCTGGCCGAGCCTTATGTCAGCTTCGACAAATCGCTCTTCTGCGACCGCGCGGTGGTGGGTGGATGGCAGCGGACGACCGAGCCGATCCTGCCCTACACCACGGCGGAAACGATGGACGCCGGCTGGTCCTGGCAGATCGAGCACGAGCACCATGTCAACCGGGGCTACGTGTATTGCTCGCAAGCCATCTCGGACGATGACGCGGCGGCGGAATTCCGGCGCAAGAACCCGAAGGTGCCGGAGTCGATGCGCATCGTAAAGTTCCGCTCGGGCCACTACCGGCGGCTGTGGGTGGACAATGTCATCGCGATTGGCAACTCGGGCGGTTTCGTGGAGCCGCTGGAGGCCACGGCCCTGATGGTGGTCTGCTCCGAGTGCGAGACGCTCACCGAGGCCCTGGGCGAGTCCGGGCTGAATCCCGGCGCGACGATGCGCGATTTATATAACAAGCACATCGGGGAGGCTTGGGACGAGATCCGCGATTTTCTCGGCCTGCATTACAAGCTCAACACGCGGCTCGACACCCCGTTTTGGCAGCAGTGCCGCAATGACACCCAGCTCGACCGGCTCGATCACTTCCTCGAATACTACCGGCAGCACGGTCCGTCAGGGCTCGGGCGATACTTGTTGCCGCGGGAGCCGGGCGCCTTTGGCGTGGAAGGCTACCTGGTCATGCTCGTGGGGAATAGTTATCCCCACAACGCGCGCTATGCCCCGTCGCAGCAGGAGCGGCTGCGGTGGAACAAGCGCCGGGCCGGATTTGCGGCCCAAGCTCAGCAGGGCTTCGACGTGAAACAGACCCTCGCCTATGTGCGCCATCCGAATTGGGTGTGGACAGCCGAGGGGGCCGTCCAAATGAACGGAGAACCCCGCGAGCGGGAAGGCTCGCCTGCGGCCACCCCCGCCTTTGCCCTTGGCTAGCTCGTGTCCGGACACCCATCGCGACCCTTTTCACCTGATTCGCACCATTTTTGTCAGTGACACCCATCCCTCCACTGAACTCTTTTGGCTTTCGGCCCGGTGCCCATCGAGAATGCGCCCTTTTTCACCATGATTAAAAGCATCCTCGTCCTCGGCGCCGGCAGTGCCGGCCTGCTGGCCGCCATTTCGATCAAGGTCAAGATCCCCGGCATGCAGGTGCGGGTGGTGCGCAGCCCGGACCTCGGCGTCATCGGGGTGGGCGAGGGGACGACCCCGCTTTTTCCGGATCACCTCTTTCACTACCTTGGGATCAACCCGGGGGCGTTCTATGCGCAAGCCAGCCCGACTTGGAAACTGGGCATTCGCTTCAAGCAGTGGGGGCCGCGGGAGAGCTTCAACTATAGCTTCGCCTCCCAGTGCGACATCAAGTATTCCGACGTCGCGAGGGAAAACGGCTACTACTTCGACGACGATTTCCGCGATGCCAATCTCCCCGCCGCCCTGATGGCGCGCGACAAGGCCTTTCACCGCAACCCGGTGGGAGGTGGGCCGGATTTGAAAATGTCCCACGGTTTTCACATCGAAAACCGCCAGTTTGTCGCGGTGCTGGAGGTCGTGGCGCGCGAAGCGGGAGTCGATTTCACCGACGCCCTGGTCAGCGGCGCCGAGCGCGGGCCGCAGGGCATCGCCGCGGTCTTGCTCGCCGATGGGCGGCGCCTGGAGGCGGATTTCTTCATCGACGCCAGCGGCTTTCGTAGCGAATTGCTCGGGCGCGCGCTGGAGGAGCCGTTCATCAACTACGATCGCGCCTTGTTCTGCGACCGAGCGGTGGTCGGCGGCTGGGCACGCACGACCGAGCCGATTTTGCCCTACACGGCCGCGGAGACGATGGACGCCGGCTGGGCCTGGCAGATCGAGCACGAGCATCTCGTCAATCGCGGCTACGTCTTCTCCTCCGGCTCCATCTCCGACGACGAGGCGACCGCCGAGTTCCAGCGGAAGAACCCCAAGGTGCCGGCCTCACTCCGGGTGGTGAAGTTTCGCTCCGGCCGGTATCGGCGGCTGTGGGTGGATAACGTGCTGGCCGTCGGTAACGCCGGGGGCTTCGTCGAGCCGCTCGAGGCCACCGCACTCATGGTAGTCTGCGGGCAGTGCCGGGATTTCATCGAGTCGCTGCGCCAGTGCGAGTGGTCGCCCTCGCCCTCGCTGATCCGCCTTTACAACGAAATGGAAGGCGAACGCTGGGACGAAATCCGCGATTTCCTCTCGATCCACTACAAATTCAACACGCGGCTGGACACGCCGTTCTGGAAACACTGCCGGGAGGATACGGATATCGGCAACGCTGACCGGATCGTTGAGTTCTACCGCGAAAACGGTCCCGCCGGCTTCATCCGCTACCTCATCCCCAGCCGCCACAAGTCCTTCGACCTCGAGGGTTACCTCGTGATGCTAGTGGGCAATCGCGTGCCCTACGAGCGCCGCCATGAGCCCACTCCCGAGGAGCGGCAGATTTGGGAGAAGCGGCGCGCGATGTTTGCCGCCCAGGCGGAAAAGGGCATGGACGTGGGCGAGGCGCTGGCCTGCATCCGGCACCCGAATTGGAAGTGGCACGCGGGCAGATCGCCAGCTGTGACCGGCCACTAAGGAATTGGCGCCTGCTGCATTGGTAGTTGCACGCTTCCGGCCCCTCCGGCTTGCTTTGCTGTTCTCGATCACTTTTTGCACCACATGAAACGCCTCCTCCTCGCCCTCACCGCCACCGCCGCGCTTGTCCACGCCGCGCCGCCGGAAAAGCTCGAACTCAAAAAGGACGACCATATAGCCATCGTCGGCAACGAACTGGCCGACCGCATGCAGCACACGGCCTGGCTGGAAACGCTGATCGCCGCGAAGTTTCCCGACCGGCAGCTCGTCTTCCGCAATCTTTCCGCCGCGGCGGATGAAGTCGCGACGTGGCACCGCTCGCAGGACTTCGGCTCGCGTGACGAATGGATGACCTGGGAACAGACCGACGTGATCTTTGCGTTTTACGGATTTAACGAGTCGTTCAAGGGCTACGACGGCCTGGAGAAATTCAAGCAGGACCTCGACGCCTTCCTGAAGAATGCGGCGAAGCAGAACTACAGCGGCAAGGGCGCGCCGCGCGTGGTGCTCTTTTCGCCGATCGCCAACGAGAAGCATCAGAACCCGGATTTCGCGGACCCCACTGCGACGAACACGAACCTGCAGAATTACACCGCCGCGATGGCCGAGGTGGCGAAGGCGAACAATGTGCAGTTCGTCGATCTCTTCGCTCCCACGCAGCAGCTTTACAAGGACGCCGCAGCGAAGGGGCAGTCGCTCACCCTCGACGGCATGCACCTCACCGAGGCCGGCGACAAGGCGCTCGCGCCGCTCGCCTTTGGGGCGCTCTTCGGCGAATCGGCCCCGGCGGGTGACCTCGAAAAGCTCCGCGCGGCCATCCTCGACAAGAACTGGCAGTGGCATCAGCGCTACCGCACCATCGATGGTTACAACGTTTATGGCGGACGCTCCCGCGAGAAATACGCGCCGAAGGACAAGGATGGGAAGACCATCGGCGATCCGATCTTTAACAACGCCGTGATGCAGCGCGAAATGCAGCAGCGCGAGGTGATGACGCAGAACCGCGACAAGCGTGTCTGGGCCGTGGCGCAGGGCGGCGATCTCGTGGTGAAGGACGACAACCTGCCGCCCGCGCTTCCCGTCGGCACGAACAAGCCCGGCGACAAGCCCGATCTTTCGTGGACGTATCCCGACGGCGAGGAATCGATCAAGAAGATCAAGGTCAACGCGAATTGCACCGTGAACCTCTTCGCCGATGAAAAGAAATTCCCCGAGCTCGCGAACCCCGTGCAGATGGCGTGGGACACGAAGGGCCGCCTGTGGGTTGCCGCGTGGAAGAACTACCCGGAACGCGAACCGACGAGCAAGGACGGCGACAAGTTGCTCATCTTTGAGGACACCAACGGCGACGGCAAAGCGGACAAGTGCACGACCTTCCTAGACGATCTTAACGGTCCGACCGGATTCAGCTTATATAAAGACGGCGTGCTCGTGATGCAGGCGCCCGACCTGTGGTATGTGCCGATCGGGAAGGACGGACGCCCCGGCAAGAAGGAGCGCGTGCTCATGGGCCTCGACAGCGCGGATTCGCACCACACCACCAATGCCCTCAATCCCGATCCCGCGGGCGCGATTTACCCGAGCGACGGCGTGTTCCATCGCACGCAGGTCGAGACCGCGGGCGGGCCCATCCGGCACAGCGACGCCATTGCGTGGCGTTTCGAGCCGCGCACGATGAAGATGGAGAAATACGCGCCCTACGGCCTTGTCAATCCGCACGGCAAGGTCTGGGACTACTGGGGCGACGATATCCTGACGAACGCCACCGAGAACGGGAACTACTTCGGCCCGGCAATCAGCGGCCATCTCGACAACGGCGATCACCCGCGGCTCAAGGATTTTTGGAACCGTCCGTCGCGTCCCTGCCCCGCCACGTGGCTCCTTTCGAGCCGCCATTTCCCCGACGACTGGCAGGGGAATTTCCTCAACTGCAACGTCATCGGCGACCAGTGCATCTACCGGGTGAAGATGTCGCAGGATGGCTCGGGCTTGAAGGGCGAGACCATCGAGAAGCTCGTCTATGCCGAGCCCGCGGACCTGCCGGAGTTCCGCCCGATCTGCGTCGATGTCGGCCCGGATGGCGCGATCTATTTCTGCGATTGGAGCCAGACGATCATCGGCCATTTGCAGCATCACCTGCGCGACCCGAACCGCGACCATTCGCATGGCCGCATCTATCGCATCACCTACAATGGCCGCCCGCTGCTCAAGCCCGTGAAGATCGACGGCCAGCCGATCCCGGCGTTGCTCGATGTCTTAAAGGAACCGGAGAACGACACGCGCACGCTGGCGAAGGTCGAACTCGGCAAACGCAACACCGCCGAGGTGATGAGTGCCTTGAAGAAATGGGTCGCCGCGCTCGACAAAAACGACCCCGCCTTTGAGCACCATCGCATGGAGGCGCTCTGGCTCTGCCAGTGGCACAATGTCGTGGACCTCGATCTGCTCAAGCAGGTCCTCGCTTCGCCCGAGCCCCGCGCCCGTGCCGCCGCCACCCGCACGCTCTGCTACCAGCGCGACCGCGTCCCCGAGGCCCTCGCGCTGTTGAAGACCGCCGCCGCCGATCCCGACCCGCGCGTCCGCCTGCACGCCGTCCGCGCCGCGAGCTTCTTCCGCCAATGGGAAGCTGCCGATGTGGCGCTGACTTCGCTCAAGCACCCCGGCGACTACTACCTCGACTACACGCTCAAGGAAACGATGCGCCAGCTCGAGCCGTGGTGGAAACCCGCGATCTCCGAGGGCAAGCCGCTCGCGGCGGACAATCCCGCCGGCATCGACTTCGTGCTCGGCACGGTCAACAGCGCCGACCTCGCGAAGCTCCCGAAGTCGCCCGTCGTCTTCACCGCCATGCTCACGCGCCCCGACATCGCGCAGCCGCAGCGCCTCGAAGCCCTCGGCGAACTGGCGAAGGCAAAGAACGCGACGGCGCTCGCCACGCTGCTCGGCGTGCTCGAACCGCTCGGTGCGAAAGGTGGCAAGGCCGCCGAGGATCTCTGCCGCATCGCGCTGCTCCAGACCGCCGCCGATTTGAAACCGTCCCGCGATGCGCTGCTCAAGCTCGCCGGCGCCGGCCATGCAGATTTCGTCCGGCAGAGCGCGCAGGCCGCGCTGATGCTCGCCGATGGCTCGGTCGATGGCCGCTGGAACGAAGCGCTCAAATCACCCGCGGCGCTCACCGATTTCCTCAACGCCCTTGTGCTCGTCCCCGATCCCACCCTCCGCGCGACGGCCTACGAGAAAGTGAAACCACTGCTCACCGCACTGCCGCCACCGCTGGAGGCCGCGTTGAAAGGCGCGGGCAATGTCGGCGGCCGCTACGTGCGCATCGAACTGCCGCGCAAAGGCACCCTCACCCTCGCCGAGGTCCAGGTCTTCGCCGATGGCCGCAACGTCGCCGGCTCCGGCACCGCGAAGCAATCCAGCACCGGTTACGGCGGCGATGCGCAACGCGCCGTGGACGGCAACACCAACGGCAGCTTCGGCTCCGGCACCGAGACGCACACGAACGAGAATGAGGAACGCCCGTGGTGGGAACTCGACCTCAAATCGCCGCAGCCCATCTCCGCCATCGCCATCTGGAATCGCACCGAGAACAACGGTTCGTATGTGGAGCGGCTCGCCGGATTCACGCTGACCGTGCTCGATGAGAATCGCCGCGAGGTCTTCAAGAAGACCGACAACCCCGCGCCGAAGGAATCCGTGCGCATCGAATTGCAGGGCGACCCCGCCGGCGCGCTCCGCCGCGCCGCCATCCGCGCCCTGCCCGGCCTCGGCAAGGAACCGCAGGCCGTCTTCGCGTCACTCGTCGATCTCATCAAGAAAGGCGAGCAGACCGTGAGCGCCGCGCAGGCGATCATGCAGGTGCCGCGCACCGCGTGGGCCAAGGACCAGGCCGCGCCCGCCGTCTCCGCGCTCGTCGCGTGGGCCGGCAAAATTCCCGCCGACGGCCGCACCGCGCAGGATTACATCGAGACCGTGCAGGTCGCGAGCGAACTCGCCGCCCTCCTCCCTGCTGCCGACGCCGCGACCGCGCGCAAGACCCTCAAGGAATTGCGCGTGAATGTCTTCGTCATCAAGACGCTCCGCGAGCAGATGCGCTACGACACCCCGCGCCTCGTCGTCGAAGCCGGCAAACCCTTCCAGGTCATCCTTGAGAATGCCGACGCCATGGGCCACAACTTCGTCATCGTCAAACCCGGCACGAAGGAAAAAGTCGGCCTCGCCTCCGCGACCATGACGCCCGATAAACTCGACGGCCAGGGCCGCGCCTATCTCCCCAACAGCCCCGACATCCTCGCCGCCACCAAGCTCGTCGAGCCCGGCCAAAAGGAGACACTGAAATTCACCGCTCCGGCCGAGGAGGGCGAATACGAATACGTCTGCACCGTCCCCGGCCACTTCGCGATCATGAACGGCAAGCTCATCGTGACCAAGGACGTCGACGCCTACCTCGCCGCGAACCCGAACGTGGCGGCGAATTAGGAACCGAAAGTAGTCCCCGACTTTAGTCGGCCAAGCCGTCCTGTGCAGACCGTCGCTCGCTCCGGCAAAACGCCGAGCGCAAACCGTACATCACTTTCGCGAGCCACATCGCGCCGATTGAAGTCGTCGACTACTTTGGCGTGAGCTTCGGCCCGTCCTTCGTGTCCTTCACGATCCACCCACGCGCGGCGATCTCATCGCGCAGGCGGTCGCTGCCGGCCCAATCCTTCGCCGCGCGAATGGCCTGCCGTTGTTCGACGAGCGCCAGGACCTCCGCGGGCACAGCCGACACCTCGGGATCGAGTTGCAGCACGCTGTTGATACGACTCCAACCGGCAAGAAGCTCACGCGCTTCCTCCCGGGAAAGGCTGCCCTCATCCATCCGCTTGTTGCTGCCGCGGATCATGTCGAACAAATGGCCCATCGCTCCGGAGATATTCAGGTCGTCGTCGAGGGCATCGAAGAATTTGGCGACGTGCGACCCCGCTCCACCCGGCTTTTCTGCGCTGCCATTCGCCTGGTCCTTGGCCACGAAGTCGTTTAACCGCGCCACCCACTCATCGATGCGCTGCAAGGCGGCGCGCGCCCCGGCGAGACCATCCAGGGTGAAATTGAGCGGGAGCCGATAGTTCACCGTGAGCAGCGCGTAGCGCACCTCGCGCCCCGTCCAGCCTTTCTCCAGCAGGTCGCGCAGCGTGTAGAAATTGCCGAGGCTCTTCGCCATCTTTTGCCCATCGACCATGAGGTGCGCGCAGTGCAGCCAATAGCGCGTGAATTTCTTTCCCGTGCAGCACTCGCTCTGCGCGATCTCCGCTTCGTGATGCGGGAACATGTTGTCCACGCCGCCACAATGAATATCGAGCTCGTCGCCCAGCAGCGCCGTGGCCATCGCCGTGCACTCGATGTGCCAGCCCGGCCGCCCCGGCCCCCACGGCGAATCCCATTTCACGTCGCCATCGCCCTCATCCCACGCCTTCCACAACGCAAAGTCCCCGACCGATTCCTTCTCGTAATCGTCGCTGCTGACGCGCCCGCTCGGCCGCAGTTCGTCGAGGTTGAGATGGGCGAGCTTCCCGTAATCGGGAAACTTCGACAGCCGGAAATAGACGCTGCGATCCTCCGCCTGATACGCGATCCCCTTGCGTTCGAGGTCGGCGATCATGTCGATCATGCGAGGGATGTAATCCGTCGCCGCGGGAAAATGCTGCGCGCGCTTGATCCGCAGCGCCTCGACGTCCGCGAAGAAGGCGTCCTTGTAGATCTGGGTAAAATCGTTGAGCCGCTTCCCTGCCTTGCGCGAATCGCGGATCGTCTTGTCGTCCACATCCGTGAGATTCATCACGCGCAGCACATCATATCCGCGTGCCTCAAGATGCCGCTGGAGCAGGTCCTCGAAAACGTAGGCGCGAAAATTTCCGATGTGCGCGTAATTATAAACCGTCGGTCCGCACGTATAGAGCCGCACCAGTTTCCCCGCGGGGTCGAGCGGATGGAACTCCTCCAGTTCGCGTGAATAGCTGTTAAAAAAACGGACTGGCATGAGAGCTAGGCGGGTTCGGGCAGTTCAACGCTGGCCACGGCCAGCGCGGCGATCCCTTCGCTGCGCCCGATGAACCCCATGCGCTCGTTCGTCGTGGCCTTCACGCCGACGCGCGCGACCGGCAGGTCGAGCGCCTCGGCAAGATTCGCCCGCATCGCCGCCACGTGAGGCATGATGCGCGGTGCCTCGGCGATGAGCGTGGCGTCGATATTCAGCACACGGCCGCCCTGCGCCGTGGCGAGCGTGGCGGCCTTGCGCAGGATTTCGAGCGAGGAGATGCCGCGGATCGAGGCGTCCGTGTTTGGAAAGTGGAAGCCGATATCGCGTTCGCCGATCGCCCCGAGCACCGCATCCGCGATGGCATGGGTCAGCACATCCGCGTCGCTGTGCCCATCGAGCCCATGCGAATGCGGGATTTCCACGCCGCCCAGGATAAGCGGGCGGCCCGTGGCGAAGCGATGAACGTCGTAGCCGATGCCGGAAAGAGTCATGGAATGTCGAGGTTGATGAGGCCGCTGGAGGCGCGCACGCTGATTTTATCGGGGTTATCCTGGCGCGGCGTCATCTGAAATTTGCCGCCCGCGGCCTCTACGAGCAGCATGCCCGCGGCCACGTCCCACAGGCTCACGCTCGATTCGATATAGGCGTCGAGCCTCCCGCAGGCCACGTATGCGAGGTCGAGCGCGGCGCTGCCCATGAGCCGGCATTTGCGGGCGCGCTGGAAAAAATACTCGAGCATCGGCAGTCCGGCCATGATGGTCTCCTTCGACTTGGCCATGCCAACGGAGAGGATGGCATCGCTGAGCTGCCGCCGCGTGCTCACATGGATCGGCTTGCCGTTCATGGTGGGCGTGTCGCCGCGCGCCACCTGCCAGAGTTCGTCGCGCATCGGATCGTAAATCACGCCGAGTTGCATTTCGCCGGCGCGTCGCAAGGCAATGGAAACGCAGAAATGCGGGATGCCATAGAAGTAATTCACCGTGCCATCGATCGGATCGACGATCCATTGCCACTCGCTCGCCTGGTTCCCCGCGATGCCCTCCTCGCCATAAAGCGCATGGCCGGGAAACGCGTCGAGCAGGCGCTGCGTGATGAGATGCTGGGTCTGCACATCGAGGTCGATTTTGATGTCGTGGGCGAGCATTTCCTTCACGTCGGGTGTGACGCCGAAATGCTGCCGGAGCAGCGCGCCGGCTTCACGCGCGGCGGTTACGGCGACTTCAAGAGGTTCATTCATAAGATGCAACGTGGGGATTTCCCCGCCGATGCGGGAGTAAAAAGTGAGGAACGATATGGGAACTCTTCCTCTTTTCTTCATCTTCATCTACTTCGCACTCCCACCTACGCTCCGTTCCGCTCCCCGAGCGGGATGAAGACGAAGATGAAGAAAAAGAGGAGGAGGAGAAAAGAAATGGGAGGAGCTTTTGAGGGCTCCTCCCATCTCGGGAAAGAATGGAACGGGGTCAGCCGTTATTTCTTTTTCTTGGCCGCTTTCTTCGCGGGCTTCTTAGCAGCCGCTTTCTTCGCGGGCTTCTTTGCTGCGACTTTCCAGCACATTGGGATCCTAAGCTTAGAATTCCACGTGGACAAGTTGTCG